>Ga0207428_10000991_pt1 | contig 31462 bp, 29 predicted proteins | sample RhiMethybrSRZTD1_FD_187600 | JGI IMG/M metagenome (GOLD analysis project Ga0207428, IMG submission 187600) | Populus rhizosphere microbial communities from Tennessee, USA - Rhizosphere MetaG P. TD hybrid SRZTD1 (SPAdes) (version 3) | ecosystem: Host-associated > Plants > Roots > Rhizosphere >...
GCGGCCGGCGGCAAGATCGGCGGCTTCTCGGCGCGCGGCGGCGTCCGGACCAAGCTGCGGCTGCTCTCGATCGAAGGCGTTCAGGCGCCGGGCACCGCTCCGCTCTTCGAGCGCGGTCCGCTCGCCGGCACACGATAGCGCGTGAAGCTCGACACGATCGCCCTCGTCATGAGCGCAGCAGCCGCGCTCGTGGGCTGCGCCTCTGGCCCCGTGACCGGGCGCGTGTCGGTCACCGGCCAGGAGCCGGCGCCGCTGACGATGAGCTGGGAATCGGGACTCCTGGGCGACAGCGGCACGATGGCCGCCGTGATGCCCGACGGCGAGCGCTTCTCGGGCAAGTACACCGTGGTGAAGAAGGGGGCGGCGCGCGGCCGCATCGATCCGGCCTGGGAAGGCGACGAGCCGTCTGATGCCCGCGGCGAGATCGACGACAGCATGTGGGGCGCGGCGCGTGATCGCGGCGCGTTCGTGACCACGCATCTGAACAAGGCGATCGCGACCCTGAAGGGCGATCGTGGGTCGACCATGCTGTGCCGGTTCTCGCTCGACGCCGCGGAAGCGGGCATGCGCGGCGGCGGGGCCGGCGCGTGTCAGACCTCGAAAGGCGCGAAGATCACCGCGAAGTTCTAGGAGACGCCCACCGCCGGTCTGGCCGCCGCCTCGAGCGGCGCCGGCCGCAGCGGCTGCGGAATCAGCCACAGCACGAGCGCGGCGGCGCCGTAGCAGATCACGAACGCGATCAGCGCCTGCGTGTAGCTCTGCGTCTGGTCGTAGACCCAGCCGGTGTACACGGCGGCCGGCATCGACGCGAAGCTCTGAAACATGCTGATCCAGCCGCGGATCGTCGCGAAGTGGGAGCGGCCGAAGTAGTCGCCGACCAGGGCCCACGTCACCGAGTTCACGCCGTCGCCGAACGAGAACAAGACGGCGAAGAGCAGGAGCGCCCACCACGCCCCGTCGCCGTAGGCCAGCACGACGAGACCGGCGGCGCCAAGCAGGACGCCGACGGCGCCGACCACCTGCTTGGACCGCCGATCGCCGAGCCATCCGGTCAACGGCCGAACGACGACGGTGGCGAGCGCGGTGACCCCCACGTAGAACGCGGCTGTCGGCTCGTCGAGCCCCTTCCAGACAAGGAGCGGCACCAGGTGCACCGTCACACCGGCATACGGCACGTTCCGGAGCCCGTGAAACGCGGCGAGAAGCCAGAACGTCGGCGTTCTCAACGCCTCGCGCGTCGTGAACTCGCGCGCCTCGTCGAATGGCGGGCTCGCCCCCAGCGCCGACGCGCGGACGGCGCGCTCGCCGTCGGGCAACAAGCCCATGCTCTCCGGTGAGCGCCGGATGAAGAGCACGAGCGGCAGCAGCAGCAACACGGAGAAGCCGGACAGCACCGCGGCCGTTCGCCATCCGAGCTTCAACACCGCCAGCGCCACGAGCGGAAAGATCAGGACACCGCCGATCGCCTGGCCGGTCTGCACAATCGCCATCGCCAGGCCGCGCTTGCGGCGAAACCAGTGGGCCACGACCGCCAGAGTCGCTTGATTGAACCCAGCCTGGAACCCGAAGCTCAACGGGCCGATGAAGACCAGGACGAAGAGCAGGTAACTGTGCGTGAGCGAGAGCAGGATGAGCCCGATGCCCGCCAGCAAGGTCCCGGCGACCAGCATGACCCTGACGTCGAAGCGATCGATGAGATAGCCGACGAAGGGCGCGCCGAGCGCCGCCTCGAGCCGGGACAGCGAGAACGGCAGCGAGGTCGCCGCGCGGCTCAGGTTGAGTTCGGTGAGGACCGGCAGGAAATAGAGCGTGAACCCCGTGTTGAACAGACCGCCCTTCACCGCGTCCTGCACGCAGCCGATCGCGACGATCCACCAGCCGTAGAAGACACGCCCGGGGCTCTGCGAGAGCGAGCGTCGTCTCATCGCCGGCTGCCGCCGAGACCGGCCACGGGCCGTCTCACGGCTTGTAGTTCACGCTCTTGGGCAGCACCTTCTTCAACAGATCCGGGTACACGAAGGCGTTCAGGTCGAGCGGCTTGGTGAGCTTGCCCTGCTGCTTGAGCTGCGTTTCGGCGAGCCTGAACAGGCTGATCGTGAAGTCGTCCAGCACCACCTCGAAGCGAAGCTTGGTCATGAGCTGCTCGACCAGCGGCGGATCGAGGCTCTTGAGGAAGTCGGAGACGTCCTTGGCGGCGCGCTTGCGGTCCTTGTTGATGATGTCCGTCGCCTCGACGAGTGCCTTCATGAAGCCTTCGGCCTGCTCGGGGTTCTTCTTGATCCAGCCGAGGTTCATGTAGATGTAGACGCCCTGCTCGAGGATGCCCTCCTGGTCCTTCAGCACCTTCGTGTTCTTGACCGCCGCGAGGCCGCGCGTCACCCACGGCTCCCACACCGCATAGGCATCGATGTTGCCGCGCTCGAGCGCCGCGACCATCTCCGGCGCTTCCACGTTGACCACCGTGTAGTCGGCCGGATTCAGCTTGAGCTTGTCGATCAGCGCCAGCCAGAACACCTCACCGCCCGAGCCGCGCGCCACGCCGAGCTTCTTGCCCTTGAGCTGGTCCAGGCTGTCGACGTTGCGGCCGACGATCGCGATCCAGCGCACGAGGCGCGTGGCCTGCGCGACCACGACGACGTTCGGATCCAGGTTGTGGTTGCTGACGCCGGCGATCTCTGAGCCGAACGCGGACTCGATCTGACCGTTGATCAGGAAGGACACCATGGCCGAGCCGGACGGGCCGGTGTTGATCCGCACGTCGAGGCCGTGCTTCTTGAAGAGCCCCTCCTGCTGGGCCACGTAGTACGCCGAGAACACCGGGTCCACGCCGGTGGCGATCGTCATCTTGGTCTGCGCCGACGCCGCGCCGGTCCACAGCAACAGGCTCGACATCACCAGCAGGCACTGCCTGCGTGTCAGCATGAAAGCGTCCCTCCCGTTCAGGCCGCGCCGGGCCTCAGGTTGGCTGCTAGGTCGTGGGCGAGTATCTACCCGCGAAGGTATAAATACTCCAGCGGAACATCCGGTCGGTGGCGAAGCCGAGGATGCCCAAGGTCACCAGCGAGACGAAGATCTCGTCCACCAGCATGAAGAGGCGTCCGTCCCACAGCATCTTGCCCAGGCCGTCGTTGGCGGCGATCAGCTCGGCCGCGACGATCGTGGTGAAGGAGTTCGCCATCGCCAGACGCATCCCGGTCAGGATGTAGGGCACCGTCGCCGGCAGCGCCACGTGAAAGAAGATCTGCGCCCGGCTCGCCCCCAGCGACTCGGCCGCGCGGATCTTGTTGGGCGCGATCGCCGAGACGCCGGCCGCGGTGTTCAGGATCACGATGAAGATCGTCGTGTAGATGATGAGGAAGATCTTCGACGCCTCGCCGATTCCGAACCAGATCACGGCCACCGTGATCATGGCGACGGACGGGATGAAGCGCAAGAACTCCGTGTACGGCTCCAGGAGCTTGCGCACCGGCCGGAACGAGCCCATGGCCAGGCCGATCGGAATGCCCAGGAGCGACCCGGCCATGAAGCCGGCGAGGATGCGCTGCAGGCTCGCCCAGAGATGCTCGAAGAGCACGCCGCTCTTCGCCAGCGCGAGGGCCTTCTTGAAGACGACCGTCGGCGGCGGGAACAGCACCGAGCTCACGAGGTAGAGCGAGGCCAGCTGCCAGAGCACGAACAGGCTCGCGAAGCCCACCGCGTAGCCGCCGTAGCCGGTCCACACCCGCCGCGCCAGGCGCATCGGCTACTCCGCGCGGGCGAGCGACTTGGCGACTTCGTCGCGGATCATCTCGTATACCTCTTTGTAGTAGCGCAGGAACGCGTCGTCGGTGCGGGCGCGCGCGCCGTTCAACGTGACTTCGATCACGCCCTTGACGTCCGAGCGCGGGCCGGCGCGCATCACGCCGATGCGCCCGCCGAGCGTGACCGCCTCGTCGATGTCGTGGGTGATGAAGAGAACGGTCGTGCGCGTGGCGCGCCAGATGCTGGCGAGCTCGGCCTGCATGAGCGACCGGGTCTGGGCGTCGAGCGCGGCGAACGGCTCGTCCATCAGCAGCATCGTGGGCTCGTTGGCCAGCACGCGCGCGATCTGGATGCGCTGCTTCATGCCGCCCGACAGCTCGGCCGGGTACTTCTGCTCCTGCCCTCTGAGCCCGACCAGCTCGAGATAGCGCATGGCGCGCTCGCGGCGGGCGGTCTTCTCGACGTGGCGCATGCGCAGCCCGAACTCGACGTTCTCGACGGCGGTGAGCCAGCCGTAGAGCGAGTCGTCGCCTTGAAAGACGACGCCGCGGTCGCGGCTGGCGCCGGTGACCTCGCGGCCTTCCATCAGGATCTGGCCCGAGGTCGGCGGCTCGAAGCCGGCGAGCATCTTGAGCACGGTCGTCTTGCCGCAGCCGCTCGGACCGAGCAGGCAGAAGAACTCGCCGACCTCGATGTCGAGGCTGAAGCGCTCTATCGCCGGGTAGTCGGCGCCCTGAAGCGAGCGGTAGGTCTTGCCGACGTCGCGAAACGAGACCAGCGGCTTGGCCATTGTCCCCGCGAGGACAATAGCCAAGCCTCCGGGTCTAGTCCAACCAATCCTTCTCTTTGAGCTTGCGCGGCAGGTACTTCTTGGTCAGGAACTGGAAGTCCTTGTTGGCCAGCGCGTCGAGCTCGTACTTGAGCCCGCTCGAGAGCATCCGCTTGATCTCGACCTGCCAGTCCTTCTTCTGGAACCAGGTGTAGCCGAGCAGCTCCTTGGCGCGCGAGACGTCCTTGTCGTTGAGCTTGATGCCGACGTTGCGCGGCAGCCCGTACGTCTCCGGATCGGCGCTCGAGAGCCCCATGAACTTCGCCTTCGGGATCGCCATGCGCTGGCTCTCGAAGGCGAGATTGATCGAGCCCTGCTTGATGACCGAATAGATGTAGTACCCCCACGGATCGTTGTCGACGAGGACGTAGACCGGGAGCTTCTTCTCCTCGTGCAGCCGCCGGGCCAGACGGCGGACGCCGCGCGGCGGCTGGCCATTGCCGGTGAGCAGCACGCAATTGTGCGTGCGCCAGAACTTGTCCTCGGACAGACGGTTCCACTGCGTGCCCTTCTCGACCAGCAGCACGAAGTCCGCGGTGCACCGCCGGATCTCGAGGTACTCGGGCTCGACGATCGACGGGACGGAGTAGCCGCCCTTGCCCAGACGCGCGCAGTCGACCGTGTCGCCGTCGTCGACCAGCACCAGCGGTCCGACGATCGAGCCCGCGTTCTCGGCGCGCACGTGCAGCTCCTCGCGGAGCGCCGCCAGGGTCACCTCGAGATCCTCGATCAGCGGATCGGACTCGTCCTGGGTGTCGAGCGTGTTCTCGTGGGAGTTCCTGATCGTGTGCTTGGTGCGGTAGTAGATCTCGCGGAGCGAGGTCGTCAGGTTCGCGCGCTGCAGCTCGCAGAGCGCGTCGGCCACCAGGACCGTCTGCATGAACTTCTTGGCCATGCCCACGTTGAAGAACGAACGGGCTTGCTTGCGCTTGCCGAGCTCGATCAGCCCCTTCTTTTCGTCGAAGGTCACGTTGGAGAGCGAGCGGACCGGGATCGAGAGCGTAGGATCCCTTCGCCGCTGGGCCGCGTCGATGACGACGTCGGCCACCCCGATCAGCTTCTTCTCGACCGTGGTGACTTTCCGGGCCTTGGCGGCCATCGGCGCCTCCTAACTCTTCCCGCGCCGGGCGCGCGCCTTCGATGCGGCGGTCGCATGGGCGCTTCGCGGCCTGCGGTCGGTCTTCGTGCGGTGGGCCGCGCGGCCCCCGCCGTCGCGCCGCGCCCGGCCGTGACCTTTCCCTTTGGCCGCCTCCGTCTCGGTTTTGGTCTTCGCCGTCGCCGTCACCGTCACCGTCGACGCCTCGGCGTCTTTCGCCCCCGCGGCGTGGGGCGTATTGCCGTTCGCGGTCGGAACGGGCTCCGCGATGACCTTCGGGACCTCGCCCTCGACGCCCTCGGGCGTGACGATGATCGAGTGCGGCAGGCCTTCGGGACCGCTCCCGTTCTTGCCGAGCACCTCGTCGGTCTTGATACCGCCGGTCACCTTCATCGCCATCTTCTGGAGCTGCTCCTTCAGCTTCGCGACCGGCAGCTTGCCGCCCTTGAGCCGGTTGCACGAGTCGACGACCTCTTCGATGTAGAGCTGGAAGATGTCGCGCCGGCTCTGCTCGCTGTAGGCCCGCTCGCGGCGCCGGAGGAACGCGCCCAGTCGACGCCCGCACTCGCGCAAGGCCAGCGTGATCTCCTTGCTGATCTCGTCGTACTCGGCGATCGCTTCCTTGGACTCACTGGTAAACGGCACCCAGACCGAGGCCATGTGCACGAAGATCACCATCGGCCCGGCCGGGAGCGCGCCGCGGGACTGCGTCACGCCGTAGTTGCGCCAGGTCGTGTCGAGCACGGACTTGAAGATCGCGCACGCGGACTGCTGATAGAGAAGCGGCACGCGGTTCGCGTAGCGGATGACGCGCGCGAGCTCGTGCTCGTTCCCGTGCTCCTCTTCGCCTTCGGCGAGCGGGATCGCCTGCCTCTGCTGGTCCGCCTGCGCCTGCTCGGGGCCTCGGCCGTAGGCCAGTCCCGCCTCGATCACGAACGGATTGCCGCGATACACCGCCGGCGGCCGGCTGACCGCCGTGTAGAAATCGCCCTTCAGATGCTGATAGAGCCCCGCGAGGATCGCCTGCTCGCCGATCGGCGACAGACAGTTCGTGGGCGGGGCCATGATCTTCGTGGCCTGGATCGCCTTGTAGAGGTTCTCGGCGGGCTGGCCGAGCACGTCGCGCGGACGCGCGCGCGGCGAGAGGCCGGCGGCCTTGCAGATGTCCTCGGCCAAGCGCGGCGACACGCGGCTGAAGTCGCCGGCCAGGAATCCCGAGAGCCAGTGGCTTTTGGTGTCCTGGAGCATCTTCAGCAGCATCCCGAGCTCGATGCCGTAGGGATGCGGCTTGATCTCGCGCGGCGACTCCGGCACCTGGTCGTACGTCCGCGGCAGCGCCTTCGTTTCGCCCTCGGGCGTGAGGTACGTGAGCTTCACGTGCGGGTTCGCGATGATGGTCTGCTCGACGTACTCGTCGACCGACGCGCGGCCCTTCTGGTAGCGCCCCTCGACTTCCATCGTGACCTGGGTGCCGCGCGGCGACTCCCAGTCGATCTGCTTCTTCTCGAGGATCAGCGGCTCGTTCTTCTTGGTGTCGATCTGCACCTCGAAGAAGTGAGCCGGCGACTTCGCCCCGGTGCGCGAGATGATCTGGACCGGCTTGCCGGTCGTCAGCTGACCGTACATGCCGGCGGCCGAGATGCCGATGCCCTGCTGACCGCGACTCATCCGGAGCCGGTGGAACTTCGATCCGTAGAGGAGCTTGGCAAAGATCGGCGGGATCTGTTGCCGGACGATGCCGGGGCCGTTGTCGGCGACGGTGATGCGGAATCGACTGGCCTGGCTCGCCGGGGGCGGCGGGCCGCCATTGCCGACCGCTTCCAGCTTGATCGTCACGTCCGGGAGAATCCCGGCCTCTTCGCACGCGTCGAGCGCATTGTCGACAGCCTCCTTGACGCAGGTGAGGAGGGCCTTGCGCGGGTTGTCGAAGCCGAGGAGATGGCGGTTCTTCGTGAAGAACTCCGACACGGAGATCTCGCGCTGACGCGCACCCATCTCGACGGCGGAGACGGTCGTGCGCGGAGCCGGCGCGGATGCTGCAGCGCTCTCCTCTGAACGCTCCTGCTTTTCGGGCTTCGAACGCGACGGCTTCTCGGGCTTCGAACGCTGCGGCTTACGGCTACGCTTGGCCAATGGCTCGCTCGATGGTTCGCATATTCCCAACATACAAGCAAAATTCGAGGGCCGGACTCAAGTTTTCCCGCTCGTCGGGCGCCGCGCGGTCTGCCGCGTGGGCCACGCCGTGAGCTCGGTGATCAGCGCGCGGGCCGCCCCGCTCAGATAGGCGCGCCGCCGGTGGATCAGCACGACCGGGATCGTGACGGGCGTCCCGGCGATTCGCATCGAGCGTAACGTGCCCGTTCGCAGCTCCTCGTCGACGCTGCTCTCCGGCAGGAGCGCCAGACCGAAGCCGGCCTCCACCATCCGTTTCTGCGCCGTGAGACTGTCGATCGGGATGATCTCAGCCGGGTGGAGCCCCCAGGCCGCGAGCCGATTCTGGAGCGACCAGGGATACGGATCGTAGAAGGCGTCGCTTCGCGGCGGAAACGCCACCCATCGCTCGGCGCCGAGCGCCGACGGCTCGACGCGGCGCCGGTTCGCCAGGCGATGACGCGGCGAGCAGACAACCATCATCGGCTCGCCGTAGATGGGCAGCGCCTGCATCTCGGCGTGTGGATCGGAGCCGTAGCGCAGCCCGAGCGTCGCGTCGCCGCGGCGGACCAGCACGCTGACCTCCTGGCTGAGCGCGGTGCGCAGCCGCAGCTCGACGTTTGGATGGGCGTCGCGGAAGCGCTCGAGACAGACGGTCAAGGTCGTGCTCGCCAGCGTCCCGACCAGCGCCAGGGTGATGGTGCCGCGATCGACGTCATGGAGCGCCCGGACCGAGTCGACGCCGTCGCGCATGCAGGCCAGGAGCCCCTCGGCGTGAGGCAGGAACGTGCGGCCGGCCTCCGTGAGGACAACCCCGCTGCGGATCCGCTCGAACAGCGGCGCGCCGAGCTCGCGCTCGAGCAGGTCGAGCCGGCGGCTGACCGCGGGCTGCGACAGATGCAGGAGCGACGCGGCGCGCGTGAAGCCCCCGCCGCGCACGATCGCGACGAACGCCTGGACCTGGTCGATCTCCACGGCCATGAGCATAGCTGATGGCCATCCTCCATTCTATGCATTGGACACATGGCAGGCTCGCCGGTACGGTGCGGGATCAGGAGGTGCGCCATGCTCGACAACTCGGTCCTCGCCGGTGAAATCGTCCGCCACGGTGCCTACGTCTGCGTTCGGCTCGCCGACGGCGCCGACGCGCGCGAAGCCGCCGCTGCCGCTATCCCCGCGCTCGCCGACAAGCTCGGCCTCGTGAACGAGTTCGAGCCGGCCCAGGGCCCGCCCTCACAGGCGATCGCCTATCTGCGCCGGCACGGTGCGACCGCAGGGGCCGTCGCCGACGACGGCGTCGCGCAGGCCGACCTGGTCGTCCACGTCGCGGCGCCGACCGGGCAGCCGGTGAGCGACTTCTGCGGCGAGGCCACTCGCCTGCTCGGGTCGCTGGCGCGCCTGCGCGTGATCGGCGGCGTCGTCAGGCCGCGCGTCTACACCGGCGCCGCCATGAACAACTTCGCCTACGCGCATCAGGTGGTTCAGCGGCCGGGGCGCCTCATGCCCAACGCGTTCCTCCTGCCGATGAACAAGACGGCCGCGTGGTGGGCGAAGGACTGGATGGAGCGCCACACGTATTTCCTGCCGCGCTACGACGACGAGGGCCGCATGAAGAACGAAGGACACGCGCTCGCCTCCGCGGCCGGCATCTCGTGCCTGCTCCGGCGCACGTACAAGGCGACCACCGAGCCGGCGCCCGAGGGCGCGTACGACTTCGTCACCTATTTCGAGTGCGCCGACGCCGACGTGCCGACGTTCCACCAGGTGTGCGCGAGCCTGCGTGACGTGGCCAAGAATCCCGAGTGGAAGTTCGTGCACGAGGGGCCGATGTGGCAGGGCCGCCGCGTCGCCGCGTGGGCCGACCTCTTCGCGGGCCGCGCGACATGAGCGCGGACGCGCGCGCCGCTCTCTCGCCCTACGGTCTGCCGGCGCGGTGCGCGGCCGTGAGGAGCCGGTCGAGATCGGCCGGCCGCTTGTAGGGAAGCCGCTCGCGCAGGCTCACCATCGACACACCCGTGCCCAGGTGGCTGGCTTGCTCGAATTCCTCACGCGCTTCTTTCATGCGCCCGAGCTCGGTGAACAGGACCCCGCGATAGGCGTGGGCTGGAAGGAAGTTCGGATTCCCCTTCAACGCCCGGGCGAAGGAGTCGAGCGCCTGCTGTCGCTGCCCGGTCAAGTAATAGCCGTGGCCCAGTGTCCAGTCGTAGAAGTACGGGTAGTGCGGATTGAGGCGCATCGCGTGTCGGATCGCCTGGATGCACTCCTCCGGCTTGCCGGACCAGCAGAGCGTCTCGGCCAGCGTCTCGTAGCCGTCCGCGTCGTTGGGGGCCAGCGCGACGGCCTGCTGGGCCTCGGCGATCGCGCGGTCGTGTTGCTTCATCCACAGATAGATCTGCCCGAGCACGTGGTGCGCGCCGACGAGAGAATCGTTGAGGGCGATCGCCTTCTCGGCGAGCTCGCGGGCACGCTCGAGCCCCTCGCGGTCGGTGCTCCACATGAACTGCCAGCTCTGGAGGTGTGTCCAGGCCATCCCGAGGTAGGCCCCCGCGTAGTTGGGATCCAGATCGAGCGCCTTCACAAAGAGCCGCCGCGCCTCGGCGTTGCCGTCACGTGTGGTGAGCCGTCGCTCCTCGTGGCCGCGCAGCACGAGGTCGTACGCCTCCGGGTTGCCGGTCGGCGGCCGGCCGAGACGCCGCTTCTCCGCCTCGGTGAGCTTGACCGCCATCGCGCTGACGATCCGCTGCGTGACCTCGTCTTGCAGCGCAAAGATGTCGTTCACCTCGCGATCGTAGCGCTCCGCCCAGATGTGGTATCCGGTGGTCGCGTCCACGAGCTGCGCGGTGATCCGGACGCGGCTGCCGGAACGCTGCACGCCGCCTTCCAGGATATAGCGCACGCCGAGATCGCGGCCGACGTCGCGGACCTTGACCGCCTTGCCCTTGTAGGTGAAGACCGAGTTGCGTGCGATCACGAACAGGCCCGAGACCTTCGAGAGTCCGGTGATCAGGTCCTCGGTGACCCCGTCGCTGAAGTACTCCTGAGACGGATCCTGGCTCAGGTTCGAGAACGGCAGCACGGCCACCGAGGGCCGGTCCGGCAGCGGGAGCCCGGCGGACTCGGGCGGTTTGAGCCAGCGCCAGCCGACCCACCCGGCTGCGCCGAGGAGCACGAGGATCGCAACGGCGGCCGCGACGGGCTTGACCATCCGCGATCGCGCGCGCGCTCTCGGCCCGGGCGCAGCGCTCGGATCGAGATGGAGCCGATACACGCGCACGGGTCGCGCGATGTTCTTGACCGAATGCTCGCCCTTGAACTCGTAGCCGAACGGAAGCTTGCCCTCGATCTGGTCGTAGGCCGTACCCGAGAGACAGATGCCGCCGCCGTCGGCGAGGCTCTCGAGCCGCGCGGCGATGTTCACGCCGTCGCCGTAGAGTCGATCGCCCTCGACGATGACGTCGCCCAGATTGATGCCGATGCGGAACCGCATCCGCCGCGTCGGCGGCAGCGCGGCGTTGCGCGACTCGAGCTCGCGCTGGATGTCGACCGCCGACTGGACCGCGTCGACCACGCTCGCGAACTCGGCCAGCACGTTGTCACCGGGCGCGTCGACGACGCGGCCGCCCCGTGCGGCCACCATCGAGGCGATGACCGCGCGGTATTCGGTGATGGCGCGGACCGTGGCGACCTCGTCGTCGCCCATGAGGCGGCTGTAGCCTTCCACGTCCGCGCTCAGAATGGCGGCGAGCTTGCGCTCGACGGGGCGCTCATCCATGACTACGAATTCTATCGTCTCCGGATGAGCGCTTCTCTGGATGAGCCGCGCGCGATCGGCCCAGCGCTACGCGCACCCCATCGCGTAGACCTGCGTGGCGCCTTCGGGCAACGGCCGCGCGCTCCAGCTCTGGCCGGCGTCCTCGCTGGCGAACACCTCCCCGCCGCTGGTCGCGCAGAACATGCGCCGCGGGTGGTGCGGATCGAACGCGAGCGTGAACATCGTCGTCTGGGGCTTCACGCCCATGTCCACGCGGCTCCAGCTGGTCCCGCCGTCCTTGCTGCGAAACAGCACGCCGACCTCGCTCTGGAACGTGGCGCCGGCCGCCACCCAGATCGTCTTCGAGTCGCCGGGCGCCTCACGGATGTCGCGGCAATAGGTCTGGCCGTTGGGGTTGAGCGGCTCCAGACGCGCGGTGGTCCAGTGCTCGCCCCGGTCCGTGCTGCAGAAGAGCCCGGCGCGGCCGATCGCGAAGACCTGGCCGGGACGCCAGCGCCCGACGAGCACGCCGTGCATGTCGACGGTATCGTCGTTCACGTATTGGCCGTGGCTCATGTTGTCCCAGTGCTCGCCGCCGTCGAGGCTCCGGATCACGCCGCCGACTTCGATCGCGCCGTAGATCTCGTCGGGGTTCGCCGGATTCGCGGCGAGCTCGAGGACGCGCTTGGCCGGGTTCGAACCCGCCGCGACGGTGATCTCCGGGAAGCGCACGGTCACCGGCAGCTGCCGCCAGTGGTCACCGCCGTCCTCGCTCCGATAGATCTCGCAGTTCTCGTAGCCCGCGTACACCACCTTCGGATTGCGCGGATCGAACGCGAGGGACCAGACCGGCAGCCCGTGGTCCGGCACGTCGAGCTTTTCCCAGTGCTCCCCGTGGTCGGTGCTGCGATACGGGCCGGCCTGCGTTCCGACGTACACGGTGTCGGAATCGTTTGGATGCGTGGCGATCGCGCGGATGGCGGGCGCGGCGGGCAGGCCGCGCGTCGCGAGCGCCCATCGATCGTCGCCGACAGCCATTCGATAGAGGCCGGACTTCACGGGCCGGTTCGGCGCGGTCTCGCCGGCCAGGCCCACGTACACGTAGGACGCGCGGCTCGTTGTCATGGTGCCACTCCTCATGCAGCGCCGCGCAGGCGCGGCGCCACCTCTTCGGCGTAAAGACGGATCGAGCTCAGCACGCGATCGAGCGGGATGCGCCCGCCCACGTTCGGTTCGGCGATGACTCCGGCCAGGCCGAGCTGGTCGCGCAGCTGGCGCAGCCGATCGACCACCTGGTCCGGCGTGCCGTAGGCGACGCGATCACGCAGCACATCCTCGTAGGTGAGGCTCGAGAGCCTCTCGGCGCGCTCGGCGCGCTCCTCGGACGAGGTCGTGCCGGCCGCGCCCACGGACGAGGCAAAGTTCTCAGCCAGCCGGCGGTACGAGCGCATCGTGCTCTCCTCGGGCTCTGTGCGCGCCTGCGCCGCGGTGGCCGCGACGTAGACCGGGATGCGCAGGTAGACGTTGCCGTCGCCCGCGTGCCCGCGCTCGCCGCGCCCGTCGCGATACGCCCGGAGATGACCGATCGCTTCGGGGACGTCGAAGCCGCGCAGGCCGGTGACGAGCGAGTACCCCATGCGGCCCACCATCGGAAACGTGTCGGGCGTGGTCGCCGCGACCCAGATCGGCGGATGCGGCTTCTGATACGGGCGCGGCACGACCGTCAGGTTGTCGGCCTCGAAATATTTCCCGCGGTGCGAGAAGCCCTCCTGCGTCCACGATTTCAAGATGACGTCGAGCGACTCCTGGAAGCGCTCACGGCTCTCGTCATAGGGGATGCCATAACCGGAGTACGCGCGGGGAAAGCCGCTGCGGCCCACGCCGAAGTCGAGCCGGCCTTTGCTGATCTGATCGACCGTCGCGGCCTCTTCGGCGGTGCGGATCGGATGGCAGAGCGGAAGCACGCTGACGCCCGTGCCGATGCGCAGCCGCGTCGTGCGCGCGGCCAGCGCCGCGGCGAGCACGAGCGGCACCGAGGCGATCGAGGGAATGCCCGCGCCCATCGGATCGGTGGGCCTTCTGTGTACGGCGAAGTGGCGCTCGGCCAGCCACACGCCGTCGAGCCCCGCCGTCTCGGCGATCTCGGCGATCGTCATCGCCTCGCTGAACGCCTCTTCCTGCGTTCTCCCTTCGCGATGATCGCATTCCATCACCAGGCCGACGTGCATAGGAGCCTCCCCCGCGCCGCTCGAACGTCTCCGATCGCGGCCAGATTATACTGCGCGCTTGAACCCAAAGTGCGTCGGGCGCGCCGCAGGCCGTCGCGGGGCTGGGGCCCCGCCGGCCGAGGCGCGCATAGAATCCGCGAGGTGGACGAGCCATGGAAGTCTTCGACGCGATTCGTACGCTGCTGGCGGTGCGCGCCTACCAGGACAAGCCAATTCCGGATGACGTGGTGCGGCGGATCGTCGAAGCCGGACGTCTCACCGGCAGCGGAATGAACCGGCAGCCCTGGCACTTCGTCGTCGTCCGCGACAAGAACACGCTGGGGCGTCTGGGATCGCTCGCGAGCAGCGGGTCGTACACGGCCCAGGCGCCCCTCGCCGTGGTCGTGGCGACCGACAAGACGCGATTCGCCGTGTCGGACGCGAGCCGCGCGATCCAATCGATGCTGCTGGCCGCGTGGGCCGACGGCGTGGGGTCGAACTGGGTGGGGTTCGGCGGGCTCGAGCAGGTCAAGGATCTTCTCGGCCTGCCGGCGGGCCTCGAGGTGCTGGCGATCCTACCGTTCGGCTATCCGACTCGGCCCGTGGGGCGGGGCAAGAAGCAGCGCAAGGCGCTGCGCGAGGTGGCTCACCTCGAGCGGTACGGACGGCCCTTCGAGTAAGGGCGCGCCGGGCTCAGTCGACGCCGAAGTCGTAGATGCCGCTGACCTGGCTGCCGCCGCCGCGCGCGGCGGCGAATCCGTATTCGCCCGGCGCCAGCGGCGCGCGCGGCCGGACCCGGTAGAACCCGCGGCTGTCACGTTCGGCGTCGACGTCGACCATGTCCTCGCTGCGGATTCCCCGCCGGCTCGTGCCGCCCGCGTACGGGACGCTCGAGCCGCTCCCCACCTTGAGGTTGCGGTCGTTCTTGCCGGGGTCGAGACGCACCAGCGGCATCTCGTTGGGCGCGGTCGTGATCACGAAGGTCGGCTGCCGGTCCTGTGTGCGGTATTTCGACTTGTTGCCGGCGATGACCGCCTCGGTCGAACGTCCCGCATATCGCGCCCGGTTCGTCTGAATCTCGATGCCGGACACCATGAGCTCCACTTCTTTGCCGGCGACGATGTGAAAGACCGTCGGGCGCGCGGCCATCGCAGCGGGCGGAACTGCCGCCACGCTCGCCGCAGGGGGTGCGCCGGCCGCCGGTGCGGTGGGAGCCGCGGCCGTGGGCGACATCATCGCCTCGATCACCTTCTCCGGCACGCCGTTCTTCTTCAGCGCGATCAGCGCGTCGGTGCCGGTGTCGAAGTTCGTGGGGCTCGTGCGGATCTTGGCGACGACGACACGCTCCGAGAGCCCGGCCTTCAGCATGTCGACGACCAGCTGGTTCGTCAACACCTCCTGCGCGAATCCAGGCGTCGCTAGCAACAGCCCCAGCACGGTCAGCGCGATCGAAAAAGGTCTCATGGCCACCGAACCCTAGGGCCTGGGTCGGAGCGTGTCAACGGCAAAAATGAGTGCGCCGGTCACCTCATCGACGGATCGGCTGCAGCAGCTGAACCAGGTTGCCCTCGGGGTCTCTCAAGGTCGCGATCCGCAGCTGGCCGGAGTCGGTCGGATCTTCGATGAACTCGACGCCGGCCGCCCTGAGCCGCTTCCACTCGGCGTCGACGTCGTCGGTCTCGAGCGCCACCATGTGCCGCGCCGGGTCAGTGTTGCGCCCGCGCACGTCGCTATGGGTCCCGAGCGCCAGGGTCGCGGCGCCAAGCTTGCCGAGCACGGCGAAGCCGGGAATCTGGATCGCGATCGGCAGACCGAGCAGGTCGCGATAGAACGGCAGCAGGTTATTGAGGTCCTCGCTCCAGGTCGTGGCGCCGCGCAGGCCCGTGATCATGGCCCGTCGCTCAGTGGCCGACCGTCTTGCGGATGCTGCCGATGTGCTCGTCCATGTGGCCCAACAACGCGCCGGTGATGAACTGCTCGACCGTCATGGGCGGCATCGTCGACATCACCTTCGCGCTCCGGCCGAGCTGCTCGTCGCTGAGCCGCCGAATGGTGGCCGCCGCCACGCCCACGCCCTTCTGGAAGAGCTCGATCGTCTCCGCGCGGGTGCACGCGGCGTAGTCGCGCGCGTGCCGCGCGTTCATCTCCTCGATCAGCCCCGGCGTGAAGCTCTCGAACGGCCGGCCCGAAGCGACCGTGTCGATCGTTCCGGCGATCGCTTCCAGCACGCCCGCGTAGTGGTGCGCGGTCACCCCGACCGGCCACTTTTCGGCCTGGGTCACCTTCCTCCAGTCCGCCTCGCTGAGCTGCTGCAAGGTGGCCACCGCGTCCCGGGCTTTGGTCTCGAGCTCGCGAGCAAGCGCTTCGCTCCGGCTGCCTTTGGACGGTCCCTGCGGCTCCACGTAGACCATCCACGACACGCCGAACCGGTCACTCGTCATCCCGAAGCGCGGCGAGAAGAAGGTGGTGGTCAGCGGCATGATCACCTGCCCGCCGTCGACCAGCGCCGTGAACAGCCGGTCGGCTTCGCGCTCGTCCCGGACGGTCAGCGAGAGCGCGAAGCCCTGGAAGCTCGGCTGACCACTGGCCCGGCCGTCCGACGCGAACACGGTGGTGTCGCCGACCCTGAAGGCCGCGTGCATCACCTTGTCCTCGGTGCCCGGCTGGATCATCCCGGGATCGGGGCTTTCCTTGTAGCGCATCATCGCCATGATCTCGGCGCCAAGGGCGCGGCGGTAGAACTCGAGCGCTTCCTGGCAGCGTCCCTCGAAGAACACGTAGGGCTGGACTTGCATCGTCGTGGCTCCTTGTCGATCTGGTTCTCTCACCCTAGAGTCGAACGGGCGGGCCTGGAATCGACACTACGCCCGAGAAACCTCCGCTGCATCCTCGGGCCGCCTTGCACCCGCGGTCGCCTTGCGTCGCGAAGCTGAATTGACAACACTGTCCCCATGGCGAAGTCGCCACAGACGGTCCTGGAAGTCGCCGGGCGCCAGGTCGCGATCACCAACCCGGACAAGGTGTTCTTCCCCCGAGCGGGCTACACCAAGCTCGACCTGGCGAAGTATTACGTCGCCGTGGCCGAAGGCGCGCTCCGCGGGATTGCTGGGCGGCCGTTCGTGCTCAAGCGGTATGTGAACGGTGCTGAGGGCGAGCCGTTCTTCCAGAAGCGGGCGCCCGAGCAGCATCCCCCGTGGATCGAGACGGTCGAGCTCTCGTTTCCGTCAGGTCGGACGGCCAGCGAGATCGTCGTGCGCGACGCGGCGCAGCTCTTGTGGATCGTCAACCTCGGCTGCATCGACCTCAACCCCCATCCGGTGCGGGCCGACGATCTCGAGCACCCGGACGAGCTCCGGGTCGATCTCGACCCGGGGCCGGGCACCAGCTGGGACGACGTGCGGCGGGTGGCCCTGACGGTTCGCGAGGTGCTCGACGACTGCGGGCTCCGCGGCTGGCCCAAGACGTCGGGATCGCGCGGCATGCACGTGTACGTGCGCATCGCGCGGCGCTGGAGCTTCGATCAGGTGCGCCGCGCCGCGCTGGCGATCGCGCGGGAGGTCGAGCGGCAGGCGCCCGAGCTGGCGACCAGCAAGTGGTGGAAGGAAGAGCGCCACGGTGTGTTCCTCGACTACAACCAGAACGCGAAGGACCGTACGGTCGCCTCGGCGTGGTCGGTGCGCCCGACGCCGGACGCGCGGGTGTCGATGCCGCTCGAGTGGGACGAAGTCGCCGACTGCGATCCGGCCGCGTTCACCCTGACTACTGCGCCGGCGCGTCTGGCCGAACGCGGCGACGCCTCAGCGGGGATCGACGAGGCGCCGGGCTCGCTGGACCGCTTGCTCGAGCTTTCGGCCGCGCAGGAGGCCGCGGGGCTCGGCGATGCGCCGTGGCCGCCCCACTACAAGAAGCAGCAGGACGAGCCGCCGCGCGTGATGCCGTCGCGCCGCAAGCGCGCGGATCCGGCCGAGCGCGCAGCGGACGCGAAGACTCCGAGCGGCCGGCGGCGATCGACGCAACCGCTGATCACGATCGCCAAGGCGCGGCACAAGGGCGAGGCTCTCGCTGGACTCGAGCGATGGAAGGCGCGTCATCCGGCGGCGGCCGCGCTCCTGCAGCCGGACGACGTGCTGATCGATTCGATGCGCGGCCGCTCGTCGACGTGGACGCGCATCCGCGTGAACCTGCGCCACGTGCCCGAGGCCGAGCGCGTGGCCGAGGAAGCGCCCGATCCCGACTACGATCCGTGGCGCGACTTCGCGCCGGGGCGGCCCGAGTCGCGCTCGCCGAAGACGCGCTCGAGCTCGTAGGCCGGCGTCACCTCGAGCTGATCGTAGCGGCAGTCGCGCGGCCGCTTGTCGGGGCGCCAGCGCACGAACTGCGCGGCATGCCTGAAGCGCGTCCCCTGCATGTGGTCGTACGCCACCTCGCACACGCGCTCGGGCCGGAGCGGCTCCCAGCTGAGATCCTTGCCCCGATTCCAGCGGCTGCTGCCGCCCGGCATGCGCTGGCCGGCCGTGCTCGCCTGCGACTCGGCCTCGGCCCAGTCGCGCCAGGGATGGCCCTCGAGCGCGTTCAGCCGAAGCGGCGCCAGCTCGGCGACGAGCTGTTTGCGCACGGCATTGCTGAACGCGGCGGTGACGCCGACATGGTGCAGGGTGCCGGACTCGTCATAGAGGCCGAGCAGCAGCGAGCCCACCATCGTGCCCGCCCCGTTCTTGTGCCAGCGGAATCCGGCGACGACGCAGTCGGCCGTCCGCGCGTGCTTGACCTTGATCATCGTGCGCTCGCCCGGGCGGTACGGCTCGTCGAGGCGCTTGGCCATCACGCCGTCGAGGCCGGCGCCCTCGAAGCGCTGGAACCAGTCCTCCGCCAGCGCGCGGTCGCGCGTTGCGGGCGAGATGTGCACGGGCGGCGCCGCGTCCGCGAGCGCCCGCTCGAGCCGCTCGCGCCGCTCGGCTAGCGGCGTCTCGCGGAGGTCCTCGTCGCCGAGAGCCAGGAGGTCCCAGGCGACGAACGAGGCCGGCGACTCGGCCGCGAGGAGCTTTACCCGTGACGCCGCCGGGTGGATGCGCAGCAGCAGCGCCTCGAAATCGAGCCCCGCGTCGCCGACGATCACCACCTCGCCGTCGACCACGCAGCGCTCGGGAAGGGCCTGGGCCAGCGGCGCCTCGAGCTCGGGGAAATAGCGGTTCATCGGCTTTTCGTCGCGGCTCTGCAGAAGGATCTCTCCGCCGTCGCGGAACACGAGCGTGCGAAACCCGTCCCACTTGGGCTCGAAGAGCCAGCCGTCATCGGTGGGCAAACGCTCGGCGGTGCTGGACAACATCGGCTGGAGCGGCGGATCGAACGGCAGACGCACGATTCGATTCTAGACCTGAGCGATAGCCCACGCCCGACGGGCGCGATCCGCGCGCCGCGGCGCGGGCGCCGCCTGCGCTACGACGTGCGCCGTGCCGCCGCCAGATTCCGCGCGATGAACGCCTTCACCATCTCGTGGGCGCGGTCGGTCTGCGGCCCCGGCTTGGCGACCCACTCGTGCTCGCAGCCCTCGAACACGGAGAGCTCGCAGGTGCCGCCGGCCGCGCGATACGTCGCGGCAAACTTCTCCTGCACGGCCGGCAGCACGTTGTCGTCGAGCGCGCCCTGCATGATCAGCATCGGCGGCAAGACCGCCGCTTCCCGGCGCTCGACGATCCGCTGGGGGTTGGCCTCGACCATCGACTCCCAGGGATTGAAGTAGGTCTTGTTGCTCTTGATCATGCTCTCCCGCTTCATCTTCTCGGCCTGCTGGAAGCGCGCCTCGGTGTCGCTGATCGGCGAGCGCGTCGCGACGTACGCGACCGTCGCGTCGACGCTCGCGCCTGCCGGCGACGGAAACGTGTTGTAACGCGGGTCGCGCGGGCGCAGGGCCAGGAGCTGCGCGACGTGGCCACCGCTCGAGCTGCCGAGCACGCCGAGATTCGCCGCCAGGCCGTTCCAGTCGGCGGCCTTGGCCTTGAGCCAGCGCACGCCGTAGTTGCCGTCCTGCACCGAGGCAGGGTACGGCGCCTCCGGCGCCAAGGTGAGATCGATCGCCACCACCAGCACGCCGCTCGACGCCACCGCGCGATCCATCGGCTCGTTCGCGAACCGGTCCTTGTTGTTCCAGGCGCCGCCGTGCAGATCCAGCAAGGTCGGGAACGGCCCCACACCCTGCGGCTGATAGACGCGAGCCATCAGCATCCGCCCGCTCACCGCACGCCGGAGCTCGACCTCGGTCACCTTCAGATCGAACTTCGCTGCGGGGTCGTAAGCCGTCTTCATCGCGGGTCCTCCTGCCTGGTTGTTGGCATGCGCGGGGGTCGGCCAGAGCTGCGAGACGATGGGCGCGCCGGCCGCGGCCAGCGCCGCCTTGAAGAGATCGCGGCGTCCGAGCTCTCCGTGCATGGTGGCCTCCTTGCCAGAGGGCTGCATTATTCCACGAGTCGGGTATTCTTGGCCGAACATGAGCCGTCCCTCGGCGCAGAACCGCAGGGAGCTGCGCGCCATCGCCCGCCGGGTGATGATCGAGCGAGGACTTCTCCCGGACTTTTCCGAAGAGGCCAAGGCCCAGGCCGAGACGTTCACCAAGCCCGCCGCCGAAACCGGCGCAGCCATCCGGGATCTGAGCGGTCTCTTGTGGGCGTCCATCGACAACGACGACTCGCGCGACCTGGACCAGCTCTCGGTCGCCGAGCCGCTGGCGAGCGGCACGGTCAAGATTCTCGTCGCGGTCGCCGACGTCGACGCGCTGGTGCACAAGGGCTCCGCGATCGACGATCACGCCCGCACCAACACGACCTCGGTCTACACGGCCGCGCAGATCTTCCCGATGCTCCCCGAGAAGCTCTCCACCGACCTGACCTCGCTCAACGAGGAAGAAAAGCGGCTGGCGCTCGTCGTCGAGATGACCGTCGACGCCGACGGCGCCGTCGTCGACTCGACCGTCTATCGCGCCGTCGTGCTCAATCGCGCGAAGCTCGCGTACAACGCGGTCGCCGCCTGGCTCGACGGCGCGGCGCCGCCGCCCCCGAAGCTCGCGGCGGTGCGCGGGCTGCCCGAGCTCCTGCGCCTTCAGGACCGTACGGCGCAGGCGATGAAGCAGCGACGCCACCAGCAAGGCGCCCTGAGCCTCGAGACGATCCAGACGCGCGCGCTCTTCAACGGCGACGTGATCGCCGACCTGCTTCCGGACGAGAAGAACCGCGCCAAGGAGCTCATCGAGGACTTCATGATCGCGGCCAACGGCGTGACCTCGAAGTATCTCGAGGCCAAGGGCGTGCCGTCATTGCGACGGATCCTCAGAACGCCCGAGCGCTGGGATCGCATCGTCGCGCTCGCCGCGACGCTCGGCGACCGATTGCCCCCCGCGGCGGACTCCGGCGCCCTCGAAGAGTTCTTGATCAGGCGCCAGCGCGCCGACGCGCTCAGGTTTCCCGACCTGGCGCTCTCGGTCGTGAAGCTCCTGGGCTCGGGCGAGTATGCCGTGCAGCGCCCGGGACAGACGCCGGACGGCCACTTCGGCCTGGCCGTGCGCGACTACACACATTCCACCGCGCCCAACCGCCGCTTCCCGGACCTGATCACCCAGCGCTTGCTCAAGGCCGCGCTCGCCGAACGGCCGGCGGCGTACGGCGATGGTGAGCTCGACGCGCTGGCCCGCCACTGCACCGAGCAGGAAGACAACGCGACCAAGGTCGAGCGGCAGGTGCGCAAGTCGGCCGCCGCGCTGCTCTTGGCCCCGCGGATCGGCGAGCGGTTCGACGCGCTGGTGACCGGCGCCTCGCCGAAGGGCACGTGGGTGCGTATTCTCAGGCCCGCCGTCGAGGGCCGTCTGGTGCGCGGCGTCGAAGGCCTCGACGTCGGCGACCACGTGGAAGTCGAGCTCGTCGCCACCGACGTCGAGCGCGGCTTCATCGACTTCGCGCGGCGCTAGCGAAACTCTTCCTGGAGGGACCCCGTGGGATAGGCTAGAGCCATGGGCTTCGACGGCCTCGTCGTCGACGGCGTCATCATCCTCGTCTACTTCGTCGCCATCACGGCCATCGGGCTCTACATGGGCCGCCGCGAGAACAGTCTGAACGACTTCGCACTCGGCGGCCGGCGCGTCCCGTGGTGGGCGGTGATGGCGTCGATCATCGCCGCCGAGACCAGCGCGGCGACCTTCCTGGGCGCGCCCGGCGAAGGCTACACCAAGAAGAGCTTCGCGTACGTCCAGCTGGTCCTGGGGCTCATCATCGGGCGCGTCATCGTCGGTCACGTCTTCCTGAAGCCCTACTTCACCTATAAGGTCTACACGGTCTACGACTATCTCGGCATTCGCTTCGGCCCGCGCACCAAGGGCTACGTCTCGGCGCTGTTCCTGTTCATGCGCACCCTGGCCTCGGGCACGCGACTCTTCATCCCGTCGCTGGTGATGGTGCTCGCCTGGCGCATGTTCGTCGCCGGCGGTCAGGTGCACTTCGGCCAGCAGGCCGTCACCACGGTCGGGCCCTATCTCGTCGCGATCATCCTGCTCACGATCGTCACGTGCCTCTACACCGCGGTCGGCGGCATCAAGGCCGTCATCTGGACCGACGTGATCCAGGCCTGCCTGATGTTCGGCGGCGCGCTGATCGCGATCGCCACCCTGCTGCATCACGTCGGCGGCCTCGGCGAGGTCGTCCGCGCGGTGCCGCAGCTCACGACGCACGAGGGCTATTTCCTCCACGGGTTCGAGGCGGACGTCGTGGCGCAGTGGCAGGCCCGCCATCACCTCAGCGCGATGGGCGTGTGGGACTACGTGAAGATGATCCTGGCGAGCGACTACACGCTCTTCTCGGCCCTCATCGGCGCCACGCTCGGCAACATGGCCGCGTTCGGCACCGACCAGGACATGGTCCAGCGGATGCTGACGGCCGAGACGCACAAGAAGGCGCGCCGGAGCCTGATCACCGCAGCCTTCATGGACCTGCCGATCGCCGCGGCCTTCGTCTTCATCGGAATCTTGCTCTTCGCCTTCTACCAGAAGGATCCGACCTACCAGCCGGCGGCGACCGCGGACATCTTCGGCTCGTACATCCTCAACGTGATGCCGGTGGGCGTGCGCGGGCTGGTGCTGGCCGGCATCTTTGCGACCGCGATGGGCTCGTTCTCGGCGGCGCTCAACGCGCTCGCGACCGGCGCAACCAACGACTGGTACCTCCGCTGGGTCCGCGGCAAGCCGGAGACGCACTACGTGCGCGCGGCGCGATGGTTCACGGTGCTCTTCGCCGCGCTCATGGTCGTGATCGCCGGTCTCTTCGCGTACGCGAAGGTGACGCACCCGGATCTCCGGATCATTCCAGTGGTCCTCGGGATCGCCGGCTTCATCCTGGGCCCGATGCTCGGCGTGTTCCTCATCGGCATGTTCACGACCCGGCGCGGCTCCGACACCGGCAACCTCATCGCGATCTCGGCCGGGCTCGTCGCCACGATCATCGTGGGCAAGCTCGATCTCGCGATCGTCAACACGGTGGCGCCGCTGTTCGGGGTCGACGGCACGTTCCAGCACCCCGCGAGCATTCCTGAGGTGTCCTTCACCTGGTGGGCCATGATCGGCGCGCTGGTCGTGTTCGGGGTCGGCGTTCTGTTCAGGACGCCGGATCCCGTGCTCGAGGCCGCCGGGCGCCACGCCGACCGGGCACAGCACTCCGACGACGTGCCGCTCGCGCTGCGCGAGCCGCCGGCGCGCGAGGTCGCGCCCACGGGGGTATCGGCAACACCACGTCTGTCTCGCGCGCCTTGACGCTCGATCTACCCTGAGGAAAAAGGAGCCGAAAGGGTAGACCCTGCTCGCGGCGGTCCTGGCGTTCCTGGCGGTCTTGCTCGTTGTTCTCGTCGATCCACTCTTCGCTCAAGAGTCGTTCGGAGCGCGCCCCTGCGCGCCACTGTCGTTTTCGAGTCTCGATGCGCCCACGTGGCGTGACGGCGCACCGGAGTGCGCCGGCTTTCATCTCCTCGACACGGACGATGATCTCGGTGAGCTTCCGGCCACCGGCATCGCGGGGAACGCCGCTGCGCTCGAGGCGAAGAAATATCAGCTGCTGATCGCGTCCGCGATGTCGGCAGGCGTCGTGATAGGCGGCGCGATCAACGCCTTCATCGAGACCCCGCACCAGAGCTTCCACTTCACGAGCGAAGGGTTCTTCGGCGAGCGGACCTACGCCGGCGGGGCGGACAAGGCTTCGCACTTCGTCGACCACACGATCCTCTCGAAGGAGCTCGCGTACCTCTACGAGAAGATGGGGTACTCGCGACGGGACTCGATCCTGCTCGGCTTCGGCGTGGCGGTGGCCGGCGGACTCTTGAACGAGGTCGGCGACGGCTTTAATAAGTACGGATTCTCGTGGGAAGACCTCACGATGAACGTGCTCGGCGCCGGCGCTTCGGCGGCGATCGCCGCGGCCGGGCTCGAGGACCTGATCGGGTTTCGTCACGGCATCCTGCTGCCGGCCGCCGGCAGCCGGACGTGTTGCCAGGACCCAGGGAAAGGCCGCGACTACTCCAACGAGATCTTCACGGCCGACCTGCAGCTCGCCGGGGTCGGCCGTCTGCTCGATTGGAAGATCGGTCCGCTGCGCTATCTGCTCGTTTCGGCCACCTACGGCACCAAGGGCTATCCAAGTGGCTCCATCGATTCGCGCGAGCGCCAGGTGGGGATCGAGATCGGCATCAACTTCAGCCCGATCCTGACCGATCTCGGTGTGCAGCGGAACACCTGGTGGGGCTACACCTTGCACATCATCTTCGACAACTTCCGCGTGCCGTTCACCGCGGTCGGGTTCCGGTACGACCTCAACCACGGTAAGTGGATCGGGCCCGACAACGGCAACGGCTTCGCCACACGCTGAGGCCACCGCTCCACTCCCCCGCCCTTTACCTGCCGCGTAATTGCCGGACGTCGGCGCCTCGGTGAGGCTATCCGCTGAGAGCTCACTTCACACGAGGAGGATCGACATGACCGACGCGACGACCACAGTCGACACGTATCTGGCGATGTGGAACGAGACCGACACCGCGAAGCGCGCCCGTCTGATCGAGCGCGCCTGGGCGGGCGACGGGCGCTACTCCGATCCGATGCTCGAGGCCGCAGGCCACGCAGCACTCGCCGAAATGGTGGCGGGCGTGCAGGCCAAGTTCCCGGGCCATCGCTTCCGCCGACGCAGCGGCGTCGACGCGCATCACGACCACCTGCGCTTCGCGTGGGACCTGGTCACTCCGGACGGAGCCGTGGTGGTGGCCGGGATCGACGTGGGCGCGCTCGCGCCCGATGGGCGCCTCGCGCACATCACCGGCTTCTTCGGCGAAGTCCCGGCGCTCGCGGCTTGAGCGCGGCCCGCCGGCTCAGGTCTAATCGCGACTGTCGCCGCGAGCCGTCGCGGCGGCGGTCGCGGGGCCGCGACTCAGATCGTGCGCGCGACGCGCGTGGCGTCGAGGAGGGCCTGGTGCACGCCCCGCGGGGCGACGCAGTCCCCCACCGCGTAGAGCTCGGCCACATGGCCCTTGAGCGCGCGGTAGAGCGCGTCGGTGGAGCGGCTGCCGGCCGCCAGCACGACGGTGTCGACGCCTTCGATCCGCCGCTCCAGGCCCGAATAGACGTTGGCGACGATCACGCTCGAGCCTTCGACGGCTCGCAGCTCGGTGCCAGGCGTCAGGACGACGCCAGCGGTGAAGAGACGCCGATAGAGCGGCGCGATCGAGGTGACGCCGACGTCTTGCCCCACGTAGAAGAGCGGCGAGATCACCTCGACGCGCTTGCCCTGGGAGAGCAGCAGCTCGGCGGTCGAGAGCGCCTCCTGCGTGTGCACGTCGTCGACCACCACCACGCTCGTCCCGACCTTGGCCTCGCCGGCCAGGACGTCGCGGTCCGTGACGACGTGCTTGCCGTCGCTACCCGGCACCGGCGGCACGAAGGGATGCGAGCCCGTGGCGATGACGACCGCCGCGGGCCGCTCGGCCAGCACCGCCGACGGCGTCGCTTCCACCGCCAGACGAACGTCGACCGCGAGCTTTCGCACCTGTGCTGCAAGGAACCGCACGATACCCGCGTACTCCGAACGCTCCGGCGCACGCGCCGCCAGAAGCACCTGACCGCCGAGCTCCGACGCTTTCTCGAACAGCACGACGCGATGACCGCGCACGGCGGCCATGCGCGCGGCCTCGAGCCCGGCGACGCCGCCGCCGACCACCACCACCTTCTTGGGCTGGGCCGCGGCGCGGACCTCGGCGAGCTCGGCCTCGCGCCCGGTCGCGGGGTTCTGAACGCAGGTCACCGGCTTGCCCTGATAGATCCGGTCGATGCATCCTTCGTTCGCGCCGACGCAGGTGCGAATGTCGTCCAAGCGGCCCTCGAGCGCCTTGCGCGGCAGGTCGGGATCGGCGATCAGCGCGCGCGTCATCCCGACGACGTCGATCTGCCCCGCGGCCACGAGGCGATCGGCGTGAGCCGGATCGACGATGCGACTCGCGTGAAGGATCGGGATGCCGGGCGCGGCCTGCTTGATCGCGGCGGCCAGCGGCACGAACACGCCGGTCGCGTAGCTCATGTTCGGCACCGCCGCGGCCTGGAGCTCGTAGGTGTGCGCGCCGCCGCCGATGATCGACAAGAAGTCGAGCAAGGCGGACGCCGCGAGACGGCGCGCGATCTCCGCCATATCCCCGGCCGTGAGGCCGCCGCGCGTGAACTCGTCGCCCGAGATGCGCGCGCCCACCACGAAGTCGCGGCCGACGGTGCGCCGGACCTCGCGCAGTACCTCGAAGCCGAAGCGCAGGCGGTTGTCGAGACTCCCACCGTAGTCGTCGAGCCGCTGGTTGAACAGCGGGGACCAGAACTGGTCGATGAGGTGGTTGTGGGCCATCGAGAGCTCGATGCCGTCGAGGCCGCCCTCACGGCAGCGCCGCGCCGCCTGCCCGAACGCGCGCACGATCTCGGCGATCTGCTCGGCTTCCGCCTCGTGGGGTACCTCGCGATGGACCCGCTCCGGAATCTGCGAGGGAGCGACCAGGACGTTCGCTTCCTCGCCGTCCGCCTGCGCCCGGCGCCCCATGTGCGTGAGCTGGGTGAAGACGAGGCAGTCGTGCGCGTGCACGGCATCGGCCAGCGCGCGGTACGCGGGAATGACCGAATCGTCGTGGTTGGCGATCTGCTTCCACGCCGCGGCCGGCGACGAGGGATGCACGCTCGAGGAGCCGCCGAAGATCGTGAGCGCGCAGCCGCCGCGCGCCTTGGCCGCGTGATAGCGCGCAAGACGCTCGCCGGGCCGTCCGCCTTCGGCCATCGCCTCGGCGTGACCGGAGGAGTAGATCCGATTCTTGAGCGTGAGCCGGCCGACCTGGATCGGCGTGAACAGCGAGCGCAGCGCGGCAGCCATCGCGCCGCTACGGTACCACCGCTATGCGATCACGTCCTCGCCTCGTCCTGCCGGCCGTTCTTCTGCTTCACGCGCGGCCGGCGGACCGTCCATTCCGCCGGCTGGAACCGCGAGCGCGCGCGCTCGCCGCGCTCCTGGCACTGCACGCACGTCGTGACGCCGGGAAGCGCCCGCCGCCGCGCCTGGGGAATCGTGCTCTCGCACTCCTCACAGATCCCGTAGCTCCCATCGCGCAGCCGCTCGAGCGCGTTCATCAGCTCTCTGGCGCGGCGGGACAGGCGCTCGTAGCTCAGGGATTCGAGATTCCGCGATGCGACGACCTGCGCGTCGGCGAACATGTCGCCGACGAGCCGCGCGCCTTCGGAGTGTGCCTCGATCAGCGCGGTGCGTTCATGCTGCTCGAGGCGCCCGAGTATGTGATGAAGCTCCCGGCGTAGCTGTCCCTCGGCGGTCGGATCCAGCATGCAGCACCTCCGGCGACGTGTTCGATCCATCGCGACTCTCGTCGCGCCGGGCGCGGGCGTCAACAACACATTCGCCCGCATCTTGAGCGGCTTCGCGCGGCGTCGATGCCGAGCGGCCGCTGATTGCGCGCGAATCAACGACGCACGCGCACCGAAAGCCCGAGAACAGCGGCATCTGCGGCCACCGCCTCGCGCAGACCGCGCCGGCGCGTCACAATTTCGCGATGTGGACAACGGTGGAGATGTGGAATACTCGCGGGCGCGCGAGACCATGACGATGAGCGAGTGGAGCCGAGTCACCCGACCGATCCCGGTGCCGAACGAGTGGACGAAGCCCTTCTGGGATTCGGCCAAGCGCGGCGTGCTGGCGCTGCAGCGCTGCCAGACGTGCAAGCACTTCCAGCATCCGCCCTACGCGACCTGCGTGCGGTGCATGGCGATCGAGCTCGCGTTCGAGCCCGTCAGCGGCAAGGGTCAGATCTACGCGTACACGATCATGTACCACGCGGGCGACAAGCGCTTCGCCGCGGCAATCCCGTACGCCAGCATCATCGTCGAGCTCGACGACGCGCCCGGCGCGCTGCTGGCCGCGAATCTGCTGGGGGCTCCGTACACCGAGGCGAAGGTGGGCCGCCGTGTCGAAGTGGTGTTCGAGCCGCTGAACGACGACATCACGCTGCCGCAGTTCCGGCTGGCGCGCGACTCCGGGTAGCCCAAGGAGATCCCATCGTATGTGGGAGCATCGCTGCAAGGTCGCGGTGAGCGGCGTGGGGTTTTCGAAGGTCACGCGCTCTGCCGAGATTCCGCTGGCGGCGCACGCGCTCGAGGCGGTCCGCGGTGCCGTGGAGGACTCCGGCCTGGCCATGTCGGACATCGACGGGCTGGCCACCTACCCCGAGCTCCCCGCCACCGGCCACGCGATGATCGACGGCGTCACCGTCGTCTCCGTCAACTGCATGATGGCGATGCTGAAGCTGCCGAACCTCACCTGGCATGTGCAAGTCGAGACCGTGAACATCGGCGGCGCGGTCCAGCAGGCCGTCAACGCACTGCTCGCCGGCGTCTGCAAGTACGCGGTGGTGTGGCGGGCGATGCACAACCCGAAAGGCACCTACCAGAACCTGCCGGGCACGTACGCGCAAGGCCCGGCGCAGTTCACCGCGCCGTACGGGTTCGGCGGGCCCGGCCAGGGCATGGCGGTCGCGTACACGCGCTGGCTCGAGCGGCACAACCAGCCCCGCGAGAAGATGGCGACGCTCGCGGTGACCCAGCGCCGTCATTCGCACAAGAACCCGCACGCGTACTTCTGCGGTCAGCCGCTGACGCGCGAGGACTATCTGAATTCCCGCATGGTCGCCTACCCGTTCTGTCTCTACGACTGCGACATCCCCGTGCAGGGAGCCGTCGCGATCGTCCTGACGACCGCCGAGCGGGCGCGCGCGCTCAAGGCGCGGCCCGCGTACATCGCGGGCTATGGTCAGCGGCTCGCGTTCGAGGTGGCCGGCCGCATCGGCAGCTTGTCGAGCTACATGGAGGGCGGCCGGAGCTCGTCACGACTGACCTGGGAGCGATCGGGCTTCTCGCCCAAGGACGTCGACGTGGCCCAGATCTACGACGGCTTCTCGGCGTCGGTCATCTACGGGCTCGAGTCCTACGGCTTCTGCAAGGAAGGCGAAGCGCTCGACTTCATCCAGGACGGGCGCATCGAGCTCGACGGCGAGCTGCCGCTGAACACGTTCGGCGGCAGCCTGGGCACCGGACGGATCCACGGGCTCTGGCACATCATCGAGGGCGCGCTGCAGGCGTCGGGGCGCGCCGGCGAGCGCCAGGTCGCGGACGTCAACGTCTCCTTCGTCGGCGCGAGCGCCCCGATCGTGCAGGGCACGACGTTCATCTTCGTCCGAGAGCCGTACTAGCTCCTGCCTTTGCGCGGGGATCGGGCGAAAAGCCCGACAACCTCGCTTGCACGTCCGCTCGACGCTTCGCAATCTGACGTTGCGCCGCGCGCACGGCTGACGCGGCGGACACTTGGCGCGCAACACGCTCGCCGAGGAGCCATGCCGCGTTGCGCCGAGTGCTGCCGCGCGACGCGAAAACCGGCCATTTCCGCGTCTACGTCGCCCGGCACGAAGGTTGCCGATAGACCGGTCAGCGTTCGACGGGCAGTGAACCCGAAGAGGAGGACAACACGACATGGCCGGGACGAGCAAGGGAAGCTTTCTTTCCGACGCGATGCTCAAGCGCTTCGAGGAGCGCGCGCCGGGGTACGACCGCGAGAACCTGTTCTTCAACGACGACTTCGCCGAGATGAAGCAGTCGGGCTACCTCACGTGCGCGGTGCCGCGTGAGCTCGGCGGCGGCGGCCTCACGTTCGCCGAGGTCATGCACGAGCAGCGGCGCCTGGCCTATCACGCTCACGCCTCAGCACTCGGCATCAACATGCATCTCTACTGGACCGGCGTCGCCGCCGATCTGTGGCGCGCGGGCGACAAATCGCTCGAGTGGCTCCTGACCGGCGCCGTGAAGGGCGAGGTCTACGCAGCCGGCCACGCCGAGCGGGGCAACGACATCCCCGTGCTGATGTCGACGACGAAGGCCGAGCGCGTCGACGGCGGCTATCGCTTCACCGGCCGCAAGTTCTTCGGTAGCCTCACGCCCGTGTGGACCTTCCTCGGCATCCACGGCATCGACACGAGCGATCCGGCCCATCCCATGATCGTCCACGCCTTCATGCCGCGCGCGACCGAGGGCTACAGCATCAAGGACACCTGGGACGTGCTCGGCATGCGCGCGACCGCGAGCCACGACACGGCGCTCGAGGGCGCGGTGGTGCCCGACAAGTACATCGCCCGCGTGGTGCCGGCGGGCTTCGCGGGCGCCGACCTGTTCGTGCTGGCGATCTTCCAGTGGGCGCTGACGGGCTTCGCCAACGTCTACTACGGCCTGTCCCGCCACCTGCTCGATCTGACTGTGGCGAGCGTCAAGCACAAGAGCTCGGTCGCCATCTCGCGCGGGTCGATGATGTACCACCCGGCGGTGCAGCACGGGATCGCCCAGATGGCGATGGAGGTCGAGGCGATCGGCCCGTACCTCGATCGGCTCGCGGACGATTGGACCAACGGCGTCGACCACGGCATGGCCTGGCCGCTGAAGATCGTCGCCGCCAAGCACCGGGCCGTCGAGAGCGCCTGGAAGGTGGCGGATCTGGCGCTCGAGCTGGCGGGCGGCTTCGGCATCTTCGCCGCCTCGGGCATCGAGCGGCTCTTGCGCGACGCGCGCCTGGGCCGCATCCATCCCGCGAACCCGGCGCTCGCTCACGAGCTGGTGGGCAAGCTGAGCCTCGGGATCAATCCGGACGAGCAGCCGCGCTGGGGTTAGAACAAACGACGCCGGCCGGGGAAGGCGCGAAACCTTCCCCGGCCGGACGCTCGGACTACAGCGACTTGATCTGCACCTTGCGCCACTTGATGACACCGCCGGGCGCGTCGTTCGGGCCGCTGCCATACTGGAGCGCGAACGGTCCCTGCGTGAGCTGGCCGTTCTGGACATTGACGGTCTGGACGCCGTTCAGCACGACGGTGAGCTGCGACCCCTTCGCCGTGATCTCGTAGGTGTTCCACTTGCCGCCGGCCTTGGGCATGGGCTCGACCTTGGCGATGTTGACGATCGCCCCGGTGCCGTAGGACGGCTCGGGACGCCGGTCGTAGATGTTCACCTCGTAGGCGTCGGTCGCGGTGATCTTGTTGGGATCGGTGATGCGGATGAACACGCCGCTGTTGGTCGTGTGATCCGCCCAGAACTCCGCTCGGATCTG
>Ga0207428_10000992_pt1 | contig 31455 bp, 24 predicted proteins | sample RhiMethybrSRZTD1_FD_187600 | JGI IMG/M metagenome (GOLD analysis project Ga0207428, IMG submission 187600) | Populus rhizosphere microbial communities from Tennessee, USA - Rhizosphere MetaG P. TD hybrid SRZTD1 (SPAdes) (version 3) | ecosystem: Host-associated > Plants > Roots > Rhizosphere >...
GACGGCGTCGATCGTGCGCCCTTCGAGCGAGACGATCGCGCTGGTCGGCCGGACGCGAATCGACGGCACGTTGGCGAGCCTCGTGACGATGGCATCGGCAATGCCGACACCGAGGTGGCCCTCGTCTGCCGTTGGGGAGTCGATCGATCGGATCGGCAGTACGGCGAGTGACGCTTTCTGCACCGCCACTGCATTACCAGTCGGCGTGTCCACCGTCCGATCGCGACCGGCGCGCGGGACGAGGATCGCGCCGGCGATAACGGCAGCGATGCCCAGCGTCAGCACGGCTGCCCACACGAACGGACGTCGACGGGCAGAGGCGGGATGCGACTCGCTGCTCTCACGATCAGTCGCCGATCGCGTCACGACGTCGCGCGGCGCTTGCAATTCGAATAACAGATCGCGACTGGTCTGCCAGCGGTCTTCCGGGTTCTTCGCCAGGCATCGCCGGATGACGTGGTCGAGCCACCGCGGTGCCAACGGCTGCAACGCTGACAGCTGCGGAGGGTCGCGATCGAGGATGGCGACCATCAGAGAGCGGCGGCTGTCTGCCTCGAACGCCTTCCGCCCCGTCACCATCTCGAAGAGCACCAGGCCGAACGCGAACACATCGGTCCGGGCGTCAGTGTCGGCCCCTTCGATTTGTTCGGGTGCCATGTACTGGATCGTGCCCAGGATGATGCCGGGTGTCGTGAGATCCGCGGGCATGGTGATCGACTCGCCCGACGCGACCAACCCACCGCTGCGGCCCGGCGCGAGCTGTTGTTTCGCCAGGCCGAAGTCGAGCAGCTTGGCGGTGAATGCGGGAGCAGTTCCGCCGGTGGGCACGAGGAAGATGTTTCCTGGCTTGAGATCGCGATGAATGATCCCCGCCTGATGCGCCCGGTTGAGCGCGGACGCGATCTCGCCCGCGTACTGGAGGGCTTCATCGACCGGGAGGGCTCCGCGGGTCAGGCGCGACGCCAGCGTCTCGCCCTCGAGGAGCTCCATGACGAGATAGCGGATAGTGACCGCCTCGCGATCGCCGCTGCGATGGATGTCGGACGGCAAGGTCGCTTCGCCCACGTCGTGCAACACGCAGATGTGCGGATGGCTCAATGTGGCGATCGCGCGCGCTTCACGATCGAAGCGCTCGCGAGCCTGCGGATCATTCGCGACGTGGGAAGGCAACACTTTGATTGCGACGGTTCGACCGAGCCGCGTGTCGCGCGCGCTGTAAACCTCTCCCATGCCGCCCGCCCCGATGCGGGTTCCCAGCTGGTAAGGGCCGATGTGCGCGCCTTCCAGGTCGAGCGTATCGGCTGCATCCGTGAGTGGTACCGCTACCGGCGTTTCGAGGAAGCCCGCCGCCTGCTCGTGCGAGGTGAGCATGCGCTCGACCTGCTGCTGAATACCGGTGCTGCCGGCGCACGCCGCCGCCAAGTAATCGGACCGCGCTGACACTGGCAGCGTCAACGCATGCTCGAACACCGTCCTCACCCGCGGCCAGTCGTCGGGAGATATGGACATATCTGGAGCACGGCGATTCTAACCCTCCCGTGTGAGGGCAAGACGCGTTCCCCGTAGAAATATGCACGTTCTGTCGAGAAGGTGGCTCAGGAAAAGAAAGGCCTCTGGCCCCAGGAAAACGGAGGCGCTCAGGCCAGGCCTTGAACTGAGGCCCGTGGCCTGAGCCCTGAGGCCTTCTGCTAGCGGGAAGGCATTGCGAAGATGAACCGCTGGCCGTCCTGGCTGACGTTCTTCCATTGCATCGGATTCCCCGGCAGCGGTCCAGGCAGCGTGAACAGCTTCTTCGGTTCTCCGGCCTTGAACGTTGGCGTTGTGCTGACGTCCACGGCCATCACGTCCCACGTGCGGGTCATGTAATACAGCTCTTTGCCGTCAGGACGCCACGTGATCATGCCGATGGCGCCATCCTTCGACACTTTGATCGCCGGTCCGGCGGGAGCGTCCGGCTTGGTCGGATTGAAGGGACGCACGTAGACCTCGCCCTTGTCGACGTTTTCTTCATTCGACCAGAACGCCAGGTATTTGTTGTCTGGTGAGAAACGGCCCTGCGTGACGTCGTAGTCCTCGCGCAGCCAATCGATCTCCTTGCGATCCTGCGGCTTCTTCGTCGAGTCGAGCGGCACGAGCACGAGCACGCCGGTGTAGAACGCCATGAACTTGCCGTCCGGCGACCAGTCGGTGAGGACCATGCCCGCACCGGGGGTGTACTGGAACAGCAGCTCTTCCTGTCCCGATCCGTCGGCTGGTTTTCGATAGATGCCTGCGAGACTCTCGCGTGTCGAGACGTAGGCGACCTGCTTGCCATCGGGTGACCAGATCGGCGCGTTCTCCGGGAACGTGTCGTTCGTGATCGGCGTGCCTTTGCCGGTGGCGAGATCGATTGTCCAGATGTCGCCGTTGCCCGTCTTCGGATCGTTGCGCATGAACACGGCACGCGTGCCGTCGGGCGACATGTTGACCTGGTTGTAGAATCCGGGCTCGCCGACCTTGCTGACAACCGCGCCCGTCCGATCGAACACGGTGATCTGACGCAACTGCGGGCGCGGGATAGCGATGACGAATCGCTCGCCGTTCCGGCTGACACTCGACGTTCCCGGGGCAACACCCGGCGCGATGTCGGCCGCCGGACGGAACAGCAACCGTGGCTTGCTGAACGTCGGAGTCGGGGCCGCTGTGACTTCGACGCTCATGATGCCGCGATCGGCGGCGAGGTAGAACAGCTCCTTGCCGTCGCGCCGCCAGAACACCATACCGGTGCCGCCCTGGTCGGAAATCTGCCACGGTCCAGCCGCGGGTGCCGCTCCGGGGGCCGCTTTGGGATCGAACGGGATCACATATACCTCGAGTCGTCCAGAGGCGTTCGAGGTATACGACATCAGTTTGCTATCGGGCGAGAGACGCGGCCCCTGCATTTGAAACTTGGTCCGATACACCTCGATCGCCTTGCGCTCTCCCTGGGCGCTCACCGGGACGGCGTACAAGCCCCCTCCCGACAAGTCGGTCGAGAAGTAGGTGAGATAGTTGCCGTCCTGCGACCAATCGGTCAGGGTCATCGGGGCCGAGTTCTTGTGGAGGAGCTCCTCGGTCCCCTCGCCGTCGGCTGGCCGTCGATACAGCCCGAAGTACCCGTCACGCAGCGCGACGTACGCGACGAACTTCCCATCGGGCGACCACGCCGGCGAGTTCGCCCCCTCCCGCGCCTTGCTCGTCGTCATCTGCCGACCCTTGCCACTGGCGATGTCGATGACCCAGAGCTCGTTCGTCTCCTTCTCCAGGTCTGGCTTGACGACGGCCATTCGCGTGTTGTCGGGGGAAAAGACCGGCTGGTTGTACAGATCGCGCGATCCGACGATGCCGACCTGATTGCCCTGACGATCGAACAGCGTGAGCGTCCGCGTCTGGGTCTCCATGATTTCAGCAATGACCCTGGCCCGTTCGGCCGGGTCACGCGGGAGCTGCGCGTTGCTGGGGGAGGCGATCAGCAGTAACGCCAGGCCGGCGGCGGCTGATGAGACGACGAGTGAGGTCCTGTTCATGTGAAGTCTCCTCTGCGTGCGGACCAGCGACGCTCAGCAGTTCTGCGGACAGGCGGAGACCGTCCTCCCGTCGGGCAGCGTCATCGTGCGGATGAGGCCCGAGTGGGATCCATTGCGCGCCCGGCTCACTTCGGCGGTGACCATCTTGCCGATCGCCATCTCGATATCGGCCTTGGTGATATCGCGACTGCGGAAGAAATTGGGGGCGGGGCCCTCGATCGACCACTCCTCCGTGCCGCTGCCACGCTTGGCGTCGACCGAGAGGTAGATGTGCGGGTTTCTCCAGTCCATCTTCGTCAGCGTGCCCGAGAGCGTCACGCGATCGTTGAAGTCGAAGAGGGCCGACATGTTGTGATGCGCCCACGCGGATCCAGCGATCAGCGCGGCAAGCACGGCGAAAGCGGCGGTTCTCAAGCTCATGGGAAGACCTCCGGCGGCTGCATGGAATTACGGCCCAGGGCGCGAGAAGTTCGGCGTCCGGCTTGGCCCGGGCCTGGCCAAGCCGGGCCCCAGCCCTGGCCTAGGCCTGCCCCGGGCCTGGCCTAGCCAGGCCCGGGCTAGTAGATGTATCGCTCGAAGAACCCACTCAGGTCGGATCGGCTCGATTCCTCCATAGCTGCTCGGAAATCCGCGGTGGTGACCGATCGACCGAAGTATCTCGTGGTGTAGAGACGAACCCCGGCCCAAAAGGGTTGGTCCCCGAGCCGTTCGCGCAGCTCGTGGAGGAGGTAGGCGCCCTTCTGGTACACGACCGTACGATCGTCGGCGCTGGGCCGCCGCCATTCGGGGAAGACGAGCGAGCGATCGTTGCCGCGCTCGCGGACCTGCTCCACGCGTGCGCGCATCGACGCCACGTCGCGCAGGTAAACCTCTCGGCCGAAGCGGTGTTCGCGGTAGGCCGCCGCCATATATGTGGCGAAGCCCTCGTTGAGCCAGAAGTGTGTGAAGGCCTGGCACGTCACCATGTTGCCCCACCACTGATGCGCCAACTCGTGCGCGATCAGCCCGATTGCGCTCGGGTCGCTGAGCACGGCACGACCGTACTCGTCCGACATCACCGAGAGGCCGGCCATTTCCTGACCCACCGTGCGTGCGACCAGCGCCTGCGCGTACTCGCCGCCTGGCAGCGGCACCCCGGCGCGCGATTCGAAGAAGGCGATCATCTGCGGCGTCTCGCGAAAGATCGTGCGCAGATCGCCTGCCGTCACGGCGCCGCCGATGTATCGCAGCGTTGCGCCTGCGGCGCGTTCGGTGGCCGTCACGAATCGTCCGACGGCAAAGCCGAACGTGTACGTCGGTACCGCGCGCGCCTGCCGCCACTCGACCTGCTGCATGTCGCCGCTCGATCGGCGCGCGACCTCCCGTCCGCTCGCGGCGCCGGTCCATCCACGCGGGATCGTCACCCGCAATCGCAGCGTTGCGCGCGCATCCGGCTCATCGATGGCAGGCATCCACTGCGACGTGGAAAACAGCGTGTAGATCTGGTCGCGTTCGGGGACGAAGACCAGGCCTGACGAAGGGGCGCCCTGATAGTCGATCGTCAACTCACGCGTGGCCGGGCGGCCGGGCTCCAGCGATACGCGCAGCGTGGTGCCCGCGACCTCGAACGGCCGTGGCTCTGCCCCCTCCCTCACGGCATCGATCTGCAGACTGCCGCGATTCACAACGACATTTCGCTCGCCGTCGTCCAAGGACAGGGTCATCACGGTCGTGCCGGTGATGGTCTTCGCCACCAGCCGGGGGTGCAGCTGCACGTCGTAATGGGAAACGTGGAAGCGACGGGACGGGGGATCGTCGCCCGGCTGCGCGGGTGCCGGGGTGTTCCGTGCCGGGTACGCGGCGGCAGCTGCGGACAGATAGGCCACAGCCAATCGCCCCAGGAGGGAGCGTCGAGAGACCGGCATCGGGTCTCGTTAATGTGCGAACAAGCATCGGTCGCTGTCAATAACCCTCGTCGGCTCGAGGTTGACTGCGTGGGGATGGCTTTCTACGATAGGCGACTTGCGGGTCAATATCGCGAACCAGAACGTGCGGGGAACATCGCGAAAAGGAGAAGGCATGCGTGCATTGCAACGTGTAGCGGCCGCCTTGACGTTGTCGGTCATCATTCCGGCAACGGTCTTTGCACAGGCGTCGCTCTCCGGCGTAGTCAGAGATACCTCGGGCGCGGTTCTGCCCGGCGTCACCGTCGAAGCCTCGAGTCCGGTCCTGATCGAAAAGGTTCGCTCCGGCGTGACCGACTCGACTGGACTCTACCGTATTCCCGATCTGCCGCCCGGCATGTACAAGCTCACGTTCACGCTGGCCGGGTTCTCGGCGGTCAATCGCGAGGGCGTCGAGCTCACGGGCGCGGGCGTCACGACGATCAACGCAGAGCTGCGTGTCGGCGCCCTCACCGAGACGATCACCGTCACCGGTGAATCGCCGGTGGTCGATGTCCAGACGAGCACACGTCGGCAGATGGTGCTGTCGAACGAGGTCGTGCAGTCGATTCCTGCCTCGCGCGGCTACGGCAACATCCTCGCGACGGTTCCTGGTATTCAAGCGACCGGTCTGGACGTCAGCTCCGGCGTGTCGACGAACTTCTTCACTTCGCGCGGTGGACGTGGCAACGAGGGCACCATCCAGATCGACGGCATGAACGTCGGGTCCGCCTTCAACGGCGGCGGCGTCGCCGGCTTCGGCTATCCGATCGGTGAATCCTCCGAGATCCAGGTCACGGTTGCAGGCGGTCTCGGTGAAACCGATCGCGGCGGACCGGCGTTCAACCTGATCCCGAAGACGGGCGGCAACAGCTTCAGCGGCACTGCGTTCCTCAGCACGGCAGGGAAGTGGTCGCAGGGCGACAACCTCACCGACGAACTGAAAGGGTTCGGCCTGACCAACGTGCCGGCGTTGATCAAGAACTGGGACACGAACTTCGCCCTGGGCGGACCGATCGTCAAAGATCGCCTCTGGTTCTTCAACAACGTCCGCAGCTACGGGAACCACCAGGAGATCCCGGGCTTGTTCGGGAACAAGAACGCCGGCAATGCCGCGTCGTGGATCTACGAGAAGGACGAGAGTCTCCCGGCGCGCGGCGCGGCGGCGAAGATGATCGAGGCGATCCGCCTGACCGGACAGGCGACCCCGCGCAACAAGGTCGGCTTCTATCTCGACTATCAGCAGGTGTGCAACGGATCCGCGTTCACCAAGGGCGCGGAGCAGTGCCGCGACCGTGGTGACGATTGGATCGCGCTCGGCAGCGTCGGCGCCGGGTTCTTCGGCGCGCTCGCGCCGGAGGCCGGCAACGTGTGGGACAACCGCGAGAAGATCACGCAGTTCTCGTGGACCTCGCCGTTCAACAGCAAGCTACTGCTCGAAGCCGGATTCTCGCAGTTCGCCAGCCGGTTCGGCGGCCAGATTCCCGGTGGCGCGCTGACGAATCTGATCCCGGTGCAGGAGCAGAACTCGGTGCTTGATCCCACCAGTCCGAATTTCACCGGAACGCCGGTCGGCAACTTCACCTACCGAGGTTGGTCGTCGGCGGGGTCGAACGAGCAGGCGCACAACGTCTGGCGTGCGTCAGCGACCTACGTCACTGGCTCGCACAGCATGAAGATCGGGTACCAAGCCGCGTTCCAGGTGCAGAAGAACTTCCAGAACGCCGGCAGTCAATTGAGTTACGTGTTCGCGAACCGCCGTCCGGTTCAGTTCACCCTTCGCGACGCGCCGTTCTGGTCGAGCAACCGCACGCGCTTCGACGCGTTCTACATCCAGGACCAGTACACACGCGGACGGCTCACGCTGCAGGGCGGTCTCCGTTACGAACACGCGTGGAGCTGGTTCCCCGAGGGTGAAAACGGCGTCGTCGAGGACAACGCGTACGGAAGCCGGTTCCTGTTCCCCGAGCTGAAGGGCGTGACCGGCTACAACGACATCACCCCGCGCATGGGTGCGGCCTACGATCTGTTCGGAAACGGCAGGACCTCGCTGAAGGTCAATTTCAGCAAGTACCTCCAGGCTGCGAACAACGACGCGCAGTACACCATCGCCAATCCGGCCGTTACGTTCCAGCAGACCACGAACGTGGCGTGGCTGGACGAGAACGGCAACCGTTCTGTCGACTGCAACGTGATGAACAGGCTTGGCGAGGACAACATCGCCGCGGGCGGCGACCGATGCGGTCCCTGGATCAATGGAAACTTCGGCAACCCGTTCAACACGACGACCGTAAACCCCGAGGTGCTGCACGGCTGGGGCGTCCGTCCGTACGACTGGCAGTTCAGCGTCGGCGTGCAGCAGGAACTGCTGCCGCGCGTCGCCGTCGACGTGAACTACAGCCGTCGATCGTGGGGGAATCATTTCTTCATCGACAATCGCGCGCTGACGCCCGCCGACTTCGACACAGCGACGATCGCGGCGCCGAACCATCCCGAGCTTCCGAACGGCGGCGGCAATCCCGTCACCTTCGTGACGCGGAACGGGCGATCGCCTCTCGGCGCCGTCGACAACTACTACACGTTCGCCAGCGATTACGGCGACGTGACCACGTATTGGCACGGCTTCGATTTCACGCTCAACGCTCGGACGCGTAACGGCATCACCTTCCAGGGTGGCACCAGCACGGGACGCGGCGTGCGCGACTACTGCGAGATCGCGCAGGCATTGCCCGAGCTGTATGTGACCACCGGGTCCGTCCTCAACCAGGCCCAGGTCGCCGCCTGCGCGGTCGACGAGCCGTGGCTGACGACGTACCGAAGCTCGGTCACGTATACCGTTCCCAAGATCGATGTCCTGCTCGCCGGGTCGCTCCGATCGACGCCGAACGTGCAGCCGTCGACGATCAACACCTTCGTTGCGACCAACGGTGCTTCACTCCCGGCGAACTACAACGTGAACAGCGCTATTCTTCAAACGTCGAATCTGGCGCGTCCGCTCGCGACCGGATTGCCGTTCCAGACGGTCGACCTGACGTTGCCAGGTGAGGTCTACATGGATCGGATCAACTCCGTCGACCTCAGGGTGGCGAAGGTACTCCGGTTCGGCCGCACCTCGACGAACGTCGGCTTCGACTTCTACAACCTGCTCAACGCCAACACGGGGACCGCGTTCCAGCAAGTGTTTGCGGTCGCTCCCGCTCCGGTGGTGTGGGCACGGCCGACGAGCATCTTGCAGCCGCGGTTCGCCCGGTTCAACGTGACGTTCAACTTCTAGCTCGTGGGGTCCGGCTTTAGCCGGACCATGCCGGGCCTTGGGAAACAAGGCCCGGCCTACACTGACCCATGAGGCGCATCATCGTCGTTGGCGCGTTCATCGCGATCTCGTCGATGGTGCCTCTCTCCTCGCAACAACGTGGACCGGAGGCCGAAGCCGAGGCGTTTCGTCAGCGCCTGCTCGACGCCTTTGCGCGCGGCGATCGGCAGGCGGTCGCCGGCATGGTGCGCTACCGGCTCGTCGTTGATGCCGGTGGCATTCAAATTCCCGTGCTGAATCAAGCGGCGTTGGTGAAGATGTGGGACGCGGTGTTTCCACCGGCCGTTCGCTGCGTTATCGAGGAGAGCGGCATGCCGGGAGGCGGTTCGCCGCCGCCGAAGTACGTCATGCAGGCCGACGCGACCGGCGTGACGTTTGGCCGCGGATGGATTCGCGCCGAGCGAGGCCCCGGCGGCATGAAGATCACCCAGATGACCTTGCCACCCGGCTACGGGTCGGCCACGCCGGGGAAGCCACGACAAGTTCTCTTCAGGTGGGGCAAGGGGCGCACGAAGTACGCCGGTTCTCTCGCCGCCGACAACGTCGATGTGTATCTCGTCCAGGCGCGTCAGGGCGACCTGCTGAACGCGCAGCTCGAACGCGTGCGGGCCGAGCGCGCGACGTTGCGCATCGTGCACGCTAACGGCAATCGCGTGCTCGCAGCGAAGTCGTCGGCTGGTCAGGACCCGCGCCGGGGATGGGCCGGCGCGTTACCTGAGAGCGGCGAATACCGCGTTGAGGTTGTTCGCAGCGGTGCGTACTGCGACCCGCCTGTGACCTACCAGATTTCGATCAGCCTCGAATAGCGACGGAGCCGTCGTGAACCGCTCGTTAGCCGGAGACTCGCGCCGCGAGTCGCTCGCGCAATCGCACCGCATCACGGGGCGCGTGGCCGCCGACGTCGTTGTTGAAGTACGCGTAAACGTCCATTCCTGCGGAAATGCGTTCGGCGAGCCAATCGGCCCAGTCGTCCAGCGTGGCATCGGCATAGCGGCTGGAGTACTTCGTCCAGCCGTGAAACCGTACGTAGACGAACGGCCCGACGACGAGCTTCGCGGAGGCGGAGCCGCGCATGTCGTGCAGGCAGAGGGCGACACGATGAGCGCGTAACAGTGCAAAAACGCGTTCGTCATACCAGCTCGGCTCGCGGAACTCGATCGCGTGGCGCACATGCGTGAGCCCCGCTCGACGAAGACGGCGTGTCTGCGCCGCCCCCGCGCGGAGGAAGTGCTCGAGCCGTTCGAGGTTCAGCGGCCAGCGCGGCGGCAGTTGATAAAGGACCGGACCGAGATGCTTCCCCAGCTCACGCGCGTTCGAGAAGAAACGACCGAGTGGGTCTGCGGGTTCCTTCAGCTTCTTCATGTGAGTCAGGTAACGGCTCGCCTTGACGGCGTATCGGAACTGTCGAGGTGCCTGTTCACCCCACCGGGCGAATGTTTCCGGCTCTGGAAGCCGATAGAAGCTGTTGTTGATCTCCACCGTGTCGAACCTGGTCGCATAGAACTCGAACCATCGTGACTGACCGAGCTCAGCCGGATAGAAATCGCCGCGCCAGTGCCTGTACTGCCAGCCCGAGCATCCGATCCTTACGGCCGTGCTTCGTTTCGTCGCCATCTGCCTCAGAGGGAATCGTTACGGTCGTGTCGCCTAATTTTGTGAGCACCTATACGCCGAGCAAACCCTCCGGTAAAATCACTAGACACGTTCGGCGGTCGATCCGCGACCGCTGGCGCGTGTTCCTCCACAAAAATCGAGCCATCAGGCGCTTGTCCCCCCAGCGTCTGGCCCGGCTTGTTTTCGCCGCTAGGGGATAACTGTGTTCGGAAGAAAGCTGCCACGCGCCCGGTTCGTCTGGATCATCGCCGGCGCGCTCGTTGTCGCCCTCTCCACCGGTGCCTTCGTCATGCTGCGCTCGGGAGGTGCAGCCACTCCGGCGGCGGTTCCCTTCTCGGACTTCCTCAACGACGTCACGGCGAATCGCATCGCGGCCGTCAACATCGACGCCGACGTGATCGTTTACGAGCGTCGCGATCGACAGCGCTTCGAGGCGGTCGCTCCGCGCGGCTACATCGCCGCGAATCCGACGCTCGTCACCGGCCTGATCGCCCGCGGCGTCCGCTTCAACGTGACGCGTACTGAGCCGCCGGCTGCCGTGGGCTACGGCACGCTGGTCTTCGGCGTACTGGTCTTCGGCGCGCTGGCGTTGATCCTCTTCCGCATCGTGACCGGACGAGTCCCGACGCTCGAGAAAGCACGCACGATCGATCCGCACGAGGTGACGGTCACGTTCAACGACGTCGCCGGCGTGGACGAGGCCAAGGACGAAGTCAGGGAGATCGTCGACTTCCTCAAAGATCCCACGCGCTTTGGCGCCATCGGCGGCCGCATTCCGCGCGGCATTCTGCTCGTCGGCCCGCCCGGAACCGGCAAGACGCTCCTGGCGCGATCGATGGCTGGGGAAGCGGGCGTTCCGTTCATCTCCGCCAGCGGCTCGGATTTCGTCGAGATGTATGCCGGCGTCGGCGCCTCTCGAGTGCGCAGGTTGTTTCGCGAGGCGCGTCGTCACCGCTCGTGCATCATCTTCATCGACGAGCTCGACGCGGTCGGTCGAAACCGCGGCGGCAACTCGGTGACGCACGAGGAGCGCGAGCAGACGCTCAATCAGCTGCTCGTCGAGATGGACGGCTTCTCGCGGTCCGACAGCATCGTCGTCGTCGCGGCGACCAATCGCCCCGACATTCTCGATTCGGCGCTGCTGCGGCCCGGCCGTTTCGATCGGCAGGTGACCGTCGGCAATCCCGATCTCAAAGGACGTGAACAGATCTTGCGCGTGCACACGCGAAAGATGGCACTCGATGCCGACGTCGATCTACGCGCACTCGCCAGAGGGACACCGGGGTTCTCAGGCGCCGACCTCGCGAACGTCGTGAATGAAGCCGCGTTGATGGCGGCGCGTTTGGGCCGCTCGACGGTGGGCAATGGCGATCTCGATGCCGCCCGCGACAAAGTGCTGATGGGCGTCGAACGCAAGTCGGTGGTGATGAGCCAGCACGAGCGCGTGACCTGCGCCTATCACGAAGCCGGACACGCCGTCGTTGCCGCATTGCTGCCCGACGCCGATCCGCTGCACAAGGTGACGATCATCCCGCGCGGCCGCGCCCTCGGCGTCACGATGCAATTGCCGGAGGCCGATCGCTACTCGCATTCGAAGCCATACCTCGAAGCGCAGATCGCCATCCTGATGGCGGGTCGCGTGGCCGAGGAGCTGTTCCTGAGTCAGATGACGAGCGGCGCCGCCAACGACATCGAACGCGCCACCGAGCTGGCGCGGAAGATGGTGTGCGAGCTCGGCATGTCGCCACTCGGGCCCGTGCTGTTCCGTCGTCAGTCGAGCGCCTGGGATACCGACGCCCGTGCCGCGGGCTTCAGCGAACAGGCGGCGCGCCGCGTCGACGACGAGATTCGCGCGCTGGTGATGAGGGGCTACGAGACCGCTCGCCAGATCGTCGCCCGCGAGCGCGGCGCGGTGAAGGGCCTCGCAACGGAACTGCTCGAAGTCGAGTCGGTCGATGCGGATCGTCTGAAGGAGCTGATCGCGCAGCACGTCGTCGCGGCACCACCTTCAATCACCGCCTGACAACCGTCCCGCTGCCGTACATGGGGGCCGCCTTCAGGCGGCCCTTCGTCCGTACGATCTCCGTTTGTCTTCTGCTGTTAACCGCGAGCGGCGGGGCCGCGTTGTAACAGTCGTGAACCCACGCGAGAAACCGACTGTGGTGATCCGGTCGGTGATGGTCATGACGTTCGCGGTCGGGGCGTGCCTGCTCAGCTCGCCAGCCGCGAGTCCCACGCAGTCGACTGTGGTCGCAATCACGGATGTGACGTTGATCGACGGAACCGGCGCGTCCCCCCGGTCGAATGTCACTGTCCTTCTCAGCGGCGACCGGATCGCCAGGATCGGACTCGAGCGCGACGTTCGCGTCCCATCCGGCGCGATAACGCTCGATGGCCACGGCAAGTTCCTGATTCCGGGTCTTTGGGATATGCACGTTCACCTTGGAAATTACGACGATGGAACCAAAACACTGAGGCGGCTGGCGGCGAACGGCATTACCGGCGTCCGCGATATGGCGTCGCCGATCGATGACATCCTTCGCCTCCGTCGCGACGTCGCCGAGGGAAGGCTGATCGGCCCCATCATCGTGGCGGCCGGTCCCATTCTGCAGCGTCCGCTGCTGTTCGCACTTCCACCGCTCGTTCGCAGCGTCACCGATGCAGAAGCCGTCAAGACTGTCGACGATCTCCGTGGAAGGGGCGTTGACTTCATCAAAGTGGGCGACACGTTGACACGTGGCGCCTACTTCGCGATCGCGGCCGAGGCGAGGCGGCTTCGACTGCCGTTTGGTGGCCACCTGCCAATTGAGGTATCCGCGCTCGAGGCTGCCCGGGCCGGTCAGCGCAGCGTCGAACATTTCGGCAGCGCGGGGATGCGAAACCTGCTGATCGCATGTTCGACAGACGAAGCTGCGCTTGGTGGCTACGTGCGTGAAGCGATGGCTCGGGTGTATGCCGGCGGACCGCTTCCCGACGAGGCGCTGAATCGCGCAGAATTCCTGACGCGGATGGTCGCGACGTACGATCGCCGCAAAGCGGCGACGCTGTTCAGGACGTTCGTGCGCAGCGGGATGTGGCAGGTACCGACGTTCGTCGCCCTCGAACGCGTGTGGGCCGAGCGTCGCCCATCACTTGCTGCCGCCGACGCTGCTGCAGCTGAACGCGCGGCGAACAAGACCAGAGAGATGTTTGTCGACATGAAACGAGCCGGCGTGAAAGTCATGGCCGGCAGCGACCTGCCGTTGCCGCCCGCGCCCGCCGCACTGCCGCTGCACGATGAGCTTGTGGCCCTCGTGCGTGCGGGGCTGACATCGGCAGAGGCCTTGGAAGCGGCGACGCGAGCCCCCGCGGAATTCCTCGGCCGCCTCTCGACGGATGGGACGATCGAGATCGGAAAGCGAGCGAACGTGGTCCTCCTCGCCGGAAATCCCCTCGAGGACATCGCGAATACCCGAAGGGTGGCGGCCGTTATCCTGCGCGGGCGGCCGTTGATGGCGGCCGAGTAGGGGTGGTTCACATCAATCGAGTGTTTTGGCGACGCGGAACCCGAGATAGTTACGCCCGCGCCGCGTCGAGGGATACGGCGCCTGGCGCTTCGCGGAACGATGCATATACGGGTTGCTGATGAACGAACCCGAACGGAACATCCGGTTCGCGCAGTTGCCCTGCTTGTTGGCGGAGCCGTCCGTCGGTGCGTGCGCACGGTCGGCCTCGTAGCAATCCTCCACCCATTCGAAGATGTTGCCGTGCATGTCGTAGACGCCGAACGCGTTGGCGGGGAATGACGCCACCGGCGCCGTCTGCGCGAGCCAGGTGTCGCGTCCGTCGGCCTTGCCGCCGAGACCGGGGCCCTCGATGCCGAAGTTGCCGTAGTTGTGATCGATCTTCTCGCCCCAGGGATACGCGGTCGTCGTCCCCGCACGCGCGATGTATTCCCACTCGGCGTCCGACAGCAGACGATACGCATCGTCGGCACCCGTCTTCCGATTCAGCCAGCCGACGTAGGTCTGCGCGTCGAACCAGTTGACGCCGACCACCGGCCGCGTGCCCCGTCCCCAGTCGACGAACTCGGTGTTGGGCGTCCCGTCCTCTTTGGTGCGCAAGGCCTGCTCGATCGCCATGCCGTCGCACGCCCGGTCGCGAACGCACGCTTCCCATTGATCCCAGGTGATCTCGGTGCGCCCCACCGCGAACGGACGCGCGAAGGTCACCTTCTGCTGCGCCTCGTTGTCGCGGCGATTCGCCTCGGTTGCCGGCGAGCCCATGACGAACGTTCCCGCCGGGATGACGATCATCTCCGGGCAGTTACGGCACTCCTTGAAGGTCTGTCCGACCTTCGGCGTGCCGGCCGCTTTGCCGGCCTTCGGCGTATCAGCGGCCTCGAAGACGGTCGACCCGACGACCATCAGAGCCGCGATCAGCATCATCCGTAGGTGCATGGCGATCTCCCCAGTCAGGCCGCGTTACGAAGATTCCAGAACGCCGAAAAGTATCGCCGTTGTTACGCGAAGTCCGGAGATCGTCGCGGGAAATGGACGGAAATTTGATAGGCTCCGCGCCGTGGCATCTCCTGTGTTCGGAGAGTTCGTCGGCACGCTTGTCCTGATCGTGCTCGGCGACGGTGTTGTTGCTGGAGTGCTCTTGAAGCAATCCAAGAGCGAGAACGCGGGATGGCTGGCGATTACCGCTGGATGGGCGTTCGCCGTGTTGGCCGGAGTGTTCACCGCCATCGCGTGTGGCAGTGCAGACGCACATCTCAATCCCGCCGTGACCGTCGGGTTCGCGATGGTGACCGGCGATTTCACGAAGGTCGCTCCGTATGCGTTCGCACAATTGGCCGGGGCGTTCGTCGGTGCAGTGCTCGTCTGGCTGCACTACGCGCCGCACTGGCGGCTGACGGCGAATCCGGATTTCAAGCTGGGGACGTTCTGCACGATTCCGGCGATTCGCCATACGCCATCGAATCTCGCGAGCGAAGCGATCGCGACGTTCGTGCTCGTGCTCGTCGTCGCCGCGATCTTCTCCACCCGCGTCGCAGCAAACGGTCCCGTGTCTGGCCTCGGTCCTTATCTCGTCGGCAGTCTGGTCTGGGGCATCGGTCTGTCGCTCGGCGGCACGACGGGCTATGCGATCAACCCGGCGCGCGACCTCGGTCCCCGCATCGCGCACGCGATACTGCCGATTCCCGGGAAGCGTGACTCCGACTGGGGATATGCGCCGATTCCCGTGATCGGTCCGCTCGTCGGCGCGGTTCTCGCTGGTCTGTTCGTGCGGCTGCTGTGATCAGATAACGGGGGTTGCGGAGGTACCGGATTCACACAGACACAAGCCACATTAGTACAGGCTTGTGACTGTGGGCGTCGGCGTGGCGATCTCCATCCGATCTCCGTTGCTCCGTTACTCCGTGTTGATCCGTTTCCTCCGTACCCTCCGTTACCTCCCGACCGCCGCGCGGATCCGCGCCAGATGGTGATAGCTGTGTCGCACGGCGTGGTCTTCCAGCATGAACTGGCAGGTGATCGGAGCGTCGGCGTAGAGCGATGCCGGGGCGGCGCTGTCCAGTTGTGCGTCGCTGAGTGCGCGAATCGCGGCCGCGGCCGCGGCGCTATTGCGGCGGAGTAGCTCGACCGCCGCTTCCTTCGTCACCGCATCGTGCTCGCGGGCATGATTGGCGTTCATCTCGTGAATGCCGTCCATCGTCACGCCGACGATGGCCTGACCCGCGCCCAGCTGCTGCGCGAGCTGGATCTCGATGGGATAGACGCTCGCGACGTGATGGACGACGACGCCGATCTTGCGGCCGTCCCTGGGTAGAGGCGTCTGCCATTCGCGTTCGGTGAGCGACTCGGCCAGGGTCGCGAGCGCGCGTGCCCCGTCTTCGAGGCGTTCGGCAAGAGCGTGAGCACGTGTCATGGCGCCAGTCTCCGGGAAGGTTGCGACCGAGGATAATACCGCCTCGGGGAAGGAGCTTCGATGGGCATGACTCGGGTCGGCATGGTGTGGACACTCGCCGCGCTCGCGGCGCTGCACGCGTGGGGAGCCGGAGCGCAAACGGCACGGCCGATTCCGCGTCCGCCAGCTCAAGAACCGGGGGCGCCACCCGCGGGGACGGCTGCGCCCGACGGCTACGCGCCGATCCCCGAGTGGCTCGGCCAGACGCGCGCGCCCCGCGTGGCGTCGAGCGTGCTCTACGAAGTCGAGACCGTCGCCACCGGAATCGTGGGCGGGTATTCGATCGATTTCTTACCTGATGGCCGCATGCTGCTGGCGGAGCGTCCTGGCCGCCTGCGCATCATCGATAAGGGTCACGTCTCTCCGCCGTTGGGTGGTCTGCCTGCGATTTACGCCGGTGGTCCGCAAGGGCTGTGCGGGGCGATTGCCGATCACGCGTTCGCGACCAATCGCACGATCTATCTCGCCTACACCGCGACCGACCCCTCGATGCCGTCGCCGCCGCCGCGGCTCGCCGGCGTGCTCACGGTCGCGCGTGCACGACTGTCGACCGACAGCTCAAAGGTCGAAGACGTCCGCGTCCTGCTCAAGGCGGAGGGCATCGGCGGGCGAATGATTCAGGCGCCCGATGGTACTCTGCTCGTCACGTCGTCCATTCCCGCAGGCATTGGGATCAATTCGGAAGACTGGCCGCAGCCGCAGCAGCTCGACAGCCTGATGGGAAAAGTGCTTCGCATCAACACCGATGGATCGATTCCGCGCGACAACCCGTTCGTCGGACGGGCCGGCGCACGCGGCGAGATCTTCGCGCTGGGCATTCGCGACGATCAGGGGCTGGCGATTCATCCGCGCACCGGACGACTGTGGGCGAGCGAACACGGGCCGCGCGGCGGCGACGAGATCAACGTCGTCCAGAGCGGGCGGAATTACGGGTTCCCGGTGATCGGATACGGCCGCGACTACAACGGCAAGCCGATCAACGCCGACCGCACGTCGCAGCCGGGCATGGAGCAGCCGGCATATTTCTGGACGCCGGACATTGCTCCGGCCGGGATCGCGTTCTACAACGGCAAGCTGTTCCAGGCGTGGCAGGGCAACTTGTTCGTCGCGGCGCTGGCGGGGAAGCACCTTGTCCGGCTCGTGCTTCAGGGCGATCGCATCGTCGGCGAAGAGCGGCTGCTCACCGAGCTCGACACGAGAATCCGCGACGTGCGCGAAGGACTCGACGGCGCCCTTTATGTACTCACCGATCGCGATGGCGGAAAGGTGCTCCGGTTGCTGCCCGGGAAAGGATCGAGGTCAAAATGAGAAGCCTTGTCGTTGCGTCGGCTCTGTTCGTGCTGGTCCTGGCGCGTCCACAGGCGCAAGCGGCTCGCACCGTGCAGGACGGCGTGTTCACCAACGCGCAGGCAGAACGCGGGCAGGCCATTTACGCCAAGCGATGTGCATCGTGTCACGGCGATACGCTGAACGGAGGCGTGGCGCCGCCGCTGATGGGTGATGCGTTCACGAGCAACTGGCGCAGCGAGCCGCTGTCCGTGCTCGTCAGCAAGATCCAGCACACGATGCCGGCGGACGCGCCAGGCGAGTTGACGGCGGAGCAGACGGTCGATGTCGTCTCGCACATGTTGAAGGCTGGTGGCTTCCCGGCGGGCACGACCGCGTTGGCTTCGTCCGAAGAGACGTTAACCAAGATCACATGGCCGCCGCGGCCTGCCGGTGCTGCCGCGGCATCGCAGATGCGGACGTACCCACCGCTGGGGAACATGGCGCAGTTGATGCGCGGCATCTTCTTTCCGAACTCGAATCTGATCTTCACGGTGCAGACGCGCGATCCTGGAGCACCGGCGCCGCCGCCTCCACCCGCATCGGCGGGCACTCAGTCGGCCGGCTTTTCATTTGTCGATTGGGGCGTCGGCATCTATCCGGGCTGGCAGCTCGTCGACAACGCCGCCGTGGCACTCGCGGATGCGGCCCCGCTGATGCTCACGCCGGGCATCCGCTGTGAGAACGGACGGCTCGCGCCGGTGACCGATCCCGATTGGATCAAGTTCACCGAACAGATGATTGCGGTCGCGCGCAAGACGTATCGCGCGTCGCAGTCGCGGAGCCAGGAGGCGGTGTCAGAAGCGACCGGCGATCTCTCCGACGCGTGCGCAGCGTGCCATCAGGCCTATCGCGACGTCCGCGGCCGCGGTCGCGGCGGCGACCCGACCGATCCCACGATTAGAGCCGCACGCTGCATGTCCCGCACGAAGTAGGGGCCGACTTGTGGGGGCCGCCTTCAGGCGGCCCTGATCGGTCCTTGGTCCTTGGTGCTTGGTTCTCGGTCCGCCCTGGGTCCCTGGTCCGTCCTACGTCCTAGGTGCTTGGTCCGCTTGCTAGCGGAGTGCAGCTGATTCGCGGCAACGAAGTGGACCAAGGACCAAGGACGGACCCAGGACCAGGGACGGACGAAGAACCAAGTACCAAGGCCCAAGGACTAATCGGCGCAGCCGTCTACCGCATCAACGCGAGAATCAACGCGACGGCGGCCAGCATGAACGCGACGACGCTGATGGCGGCGATAGCGGGCAACGCATACGCCGGCAGGCGGCCGTAGCCGGCCTGCGTAACCGCTTCTTCGATTGCGGCAGTCGGTGATGGCACATCGAGCAGCGACTGCCGCATCACTTTCTTGGCCGCGATGACGTCGCGCATCGCCTCCTCGAAGTGGTGCTGGTGTATCGCCTTCAAGGAGTCGGATCCCGGTTCCGCTGCCGCGGCCATGGCGGCCTTCAACACCGCGTTGCGAATATCGCCGCCGCTCACCGCGAACTGCTCCGCGAGCGCGGCGAAGTTCACGTCGCTCGCGAGCGGTGTCATCGTCGGGTGCAGCTGGACCCGCCAGATCTGCTCGCGCTCGCCCGCGCCTGGCATCTCGAACAGGATGTGCGTGCGGATACGCCGCTCGAACGCCGGATCGAAGTTGGCGGCGAGGTTGGTGGCGAAGATCACCACGCCGGTGTAGCGCTCGAGCTCCTGCAGCAGCACGTTCGTCGCCGCGTTGGCTTCGCGGATGAGACTGTGATCGAGTGCGGTTGAGCGCCGCGACGCGATGGCATCGGCTTCGTCGAACAGTAGGACGGCGTTCTCCTTACGTGCGAGTCGAAACACCGAAGCGATGTTCTTTGCCGTTTCGCCCATCCACATCGATTCCACTTCGGCGTAACGCACCAGGAGCAACCGCTTGCCGAGCGCATGAGCGATCGCTTCGGCGCAAATGGTCTTGCCCGTCCCTGGCGGCCCCGCGAAATTGAACGCGAGCGCGAGCCCGCCGGGATGCCGTTGGCGCAGCCCCCATCGGTTGAAGATGAGGTCGTGCCGCGTCACCTGCGTGAGCGCGTGATCGAGCGCGCGTCGCGTTGCCGGCGGCAGAATGACATCTTCGAAGGTCCGCTGTGGGACCACCGCCTCGACGATGCGGCGCGAGTCGCCGAGTCCGGAGAGTACGCGCAGCAGAGGATTCGACATCGGATCAGCCTACCAAGCTTGCATGCCCGGTGCCGCGATGCGATCTGTACGCCGGCTCATCGGTTTCCCCCCGGCGCCGATACGGCACGTCAGCCTCCACGTTCGGCGGCCGTTTTGCACCGCGTCACCGGCATGACAAGCCGAACTCTGCTCTGCATCATCGTCGTGGCCGCCGCGTCCATGTCGGCGTTTGCCGCGACACAGGACGCCAGGGCGCCTCAATGTCGGGCTGCGGGGCCTGTCGTCCAGCTGCCAGAACTGCCGGAGGCAAGCGGTATTGCCGCGAGTCGCCGCACACCAGGCCGCTTCTGGGCGCACAACGACTCCGGTCAGCCTGCGCTGATTGCCCTGGATGAGCGCGGGGCCGTCACTGGTCGGGTTCTGCTGAGCGGCATCACGCTCGAAGACTGGGAAGCCACGGCGGTCGGCCCCTGTCCGAGTGGCTCGTGCGTGTACGTCGCCGACATCGGTGACAACAGCGGCAAGCGCAGAAACATCACGGTCTATCGCATTCCCGAACCCGAGGGGACGAGCGATCGCGCTGCGCCGGCCGAGGCGTTTCACGCGACGTATCCCGACGGCGCTCACGATGCCGAGGCGCTGCTCGTCACGGCCAAGGGCGATCTCTTTGTCGTCACGAAAGGCGTCGGGGGACCAGTCAGCGTCTATCAGTTTCCTCGTGGCATGCGCCCCGGTGCGACCGTCGCGCTCACTCGGGTCGGCCACCCGCGCGACGAGGGCAGCCGGCAGAGTGACGAGGGGAAGGACGAGGACAAGAAGGACGACAGAGCCAACGTGACCGATGGTGCCGTGTCGCCTGACGGTCAGCGAATCGTGCTGCGGACCAACGACTCGCTGTACTTCTACCCGGCGTCGGAGGTGACATCGGGCACGTGGCGCAACGTGACGCGCGTCGATCTGAAGAACTTGCGCGAGCCGCAAGGTGAAGGCGTCACGTTTGCCGACAACACGACCCTCGTGCTGGTTGGCGAAGGCGGCGGCAAGGGCCGTGGGGGTACGTTCGTTCGATTAGCGTGTACGTTTTGAGCCATGAACGCCGGGCTTGAAAGGCCCGGCCTACACTGTCTCTAACCGCTTACCGTCAGTGTAGGCCGGGCCTTCCAGGCCCGGCATGACTAGCGTCTCCAACTCAGCTCGTTCTCACTCGCGTCGGCACCAGCCACCGAGTAGAGCGCCTTCGGCGCGTTCCGCGTCTTCTGGAATTCCTCTAACGACTGTCCTCGCATCGCGGCGTAGATGTGCAGATTGGACACGCCGACCACGGCGCCGAGCTTCTCCAGCATGAAGAAGCTGACGCCGTAGTGAATCAGCCCACGCCAGTCCAGTGTTCGCACCAGCGCGCGTTCCTCCATCGTCAGCGCCGCCTGCTCGAACAACGCCTCCTGGTTCTCGCGAAACGCGGCACGCCAGGCCGGCTCGATCAGCCGATGCAGGAACTTGTTCAGGCGATAGGCCTTGACGCTGCGCTCGAGCGTGAACGGATAGGTGCCTTCGAGTACCTCGATGCCCTTCAGTTGGTGGTGAATGCGCGCCGTGTACGCCGGGTCGGGCGGCGTCGGGCGCGGCTCCTCGTCTTCGTAGATAGCTGTCGCGATGCCGGTCATGCTGGGGAGGTAATAGCTCTGATGCAGCTTGCGCACCTTGGGCGCCAACGCCCCGCGCATGACGAGCCACATGATCACCTCGGCGCCTTCGAGGCCGCCCAGCGTCGCGTACTCCGCATGCGTCATCTCGGTCAGACGCACGGGGTCGCGTTCGATCAGCTCGAGGAATCGCAGGTCCCACTCGGTGTTATTGAAGCCGCAGCGCTCGCCGTGGACCTGATGCGACAACCCGCCGGTGGCGACGAGTGCCACCTTGAGATCCTCCGGGAAGCTCTCGATCGCCTGGCGCAAACTCTGACCCAGCTTGAAACATCGTCGTGCCGACGGGATCGGGAACTCGAGCACGCCGATCTGCAGCGGCACGATGGCGCCGGGCCAGGTTGGCTCGTGCGGCCACAACATCGACAGCGGCGAGAAGCAGCCGTGATCGAGCGGCTTGTCCTGGAAGTACGACAGGTCGAACTCGTCGGCGACGAGCGCGTGCGCGATGTGATGCGACAGCCTGGCGTGGCCGCGGACCGCGGGCAGCGCCCTCGGCCCGCCACCTTCGTCCGCCACCTCGTACGACTCGCCGATGCCGAGCGCGAACTGTGAGTAGTGATCGAAGAAGAACGACGTGACGTGATCGTTGAAGATCAGCACGAGCACGTCGGGTGACTTCTCGGCCAACCACGCCTGCACCGGCTCGTAGCCGTCGAAAATGGGCGCCCATGCGGCGTCGTGTTCCTTGTGCGTATCGAGCGCGAACCCGATGGTGGGTGTGTGCGAGCTGGCGACGGCGCCAACGATCGTGGCCATGGTCGATTCACTCCCGGTTGGAGAGACTTGCGCGAGCGGTGCAAGGCGACTGCCACGGTACGTTTTGAGTTGTACACGCCGGGCCTAAAAGGCCCGGCCTACACGGTCTCTAAGCGCTTACCGGCGGTGTAGGCCGGGTCTTTAGACCCGGCGTGCCTAACGTGGTGCGCGGGATATTTCGTGCGGGACGCGAACAATCCCACGATCGCGCACGGTTCGCTTCGGGGCATCACAGTGAATCGCCCGCACTTCATATGGCCGGAGGATTGCAATCTCGCGCGCCGCTCGCGCGAGATTCTCCTAGCCGTGCAAGGAGCGCCGTATGAAGAGACTGTGTGGCTTGATTGCAATGACCGCCCTCAGTGTGTCGTGCGGGGGCTCGGCGCCCCCGGCCGCCGCCTCTGCGCCGGCAGTGAACACTCCGAAGGCTCACTCGAATCTCGCGCAGATGATGCGAGGCATTCCGTTCACGTTCGCCAACATCGTGTTCGATGCACAGAGTCAGGACCCCGGCGCACCGCGCGATCCGGCAGCTGTGAGTGCCGGCGCCACCGCGACGTTCAAGAACGTCTACGGCGGCTGGCAGGAGGTGGAGAACAGTGCACTGGCGTTGGCCGAGGCGGCCAACCTCGTGATGATCCCAGGCCGCGTCTGCGAGAACGGCAAGCCCGTCCCGATTCAAGAGGAGACGTTCCGCAAGGCCGCGCAGGGACTCGCCGAGGCGGGGCACGCCGCCTACGAGGCGGCGAAGTCGAAGAACATGGACAAGATGGTTGACGTGAGCGAGACGGTTTCGAAGGCGTGCTCGAACTGCCACGAGCCGTATCGCGACTTCGACAACCCGAAGGATCGCTGCACTCCGGTGGAAGGGCGCCGTCAAGCCGAGTAATCGCTCGGGAAATGTGAGGGACATAGAATGGGATCATGCTTCGACGATTGATCCTGTCGGTGTCCCTCGCGCTCGTCGCCGCATACCTGCTCGGGCCGGCTTCCTTGTCGGCGCAGTGGTTGAAGTACCCGACCGCGGACGTCCCGCGTGCGGCTGATGGCAAGCCGAACCTGAGTGCGGCGACGCCGCGGACCAGAGACGGGAAGCCCGACTTCTCGGGCATGTGGCTCACCAATGATGGCCCGCCCTGTAACAACACCCCCGGCACAGCCTTCATTCAATGCGGGATCGAGCTCCCGATTTCCGTCCTCGGATTCAATGTGGGCGCGAAGACACCGGGCGGACTGCCGCTTCAACCATGGGCGGCCGCGCTCGTGAAGAAACGGACGGCCGAGAACTCGAAGGACGATCCGCACGCGCGCTGCCTCCCCGACACGTTCCTGCGAGCGTACGGGTTGCCGCACATTCAGAAGTTCATTCAGGTTCCCGGGCTGCTCGTGATGCTCGACGAGGTGAACGCGAGCTATCGCCAGGTCTTCACCGACGGACGACGGTTCCCCGAGGATCCGGTGCCGGCGTGGAACGGCTACTCATCCGCGAAATGGGAAGGCGATACGCTGGTCGTCGACTCGATTGGCTTTCGCGACGATCTCTGGCTCGATATGGCAGGGACGTTCATCACCGACAAGGCGAAAATTCGCGAGCGTATCTCCCGGCCCGACTACGGCCACCTGAAGATCGAAGCGACCGTCGACGACTCGAAAGCCTTCACGAAGCCCTGGACCGTCACCATGACCCAGCGCATCGTCGTCGACACCGAGCTCGTCGACGAGATCTGTCTCGAGAATGAGAAATCGTCGCAGCGAATGAGATAACGGAGGTTACGGAGAGAACGGTTTAACACGGAGAAACGGAGCAACGGAGAACGAACGGAGAGCGCCACGCCGATACCCACAATCACAAGCTCACGATCGCAGACCGCTTGTGATTGTGGGCGTCGGTGTGGCGAATCTCCATCCGTTCTCCGTTTCTCCGTTCCTCCGTGTTAATCCGTTTCCTCCGTGATCTCCGTTCCCTCTACTCGAGATACTTCTTCAACCACGCCAGCACTTCCTGCATATGGTGCCGGCTGTTCTCGCCGTTCAGGATCCAGTGCCCCTCATCGGGGAACGTCACGAGACGCGACGGCACCTTCTGCCGCTGCAGGATCTTGAACGTGGTGATGCTCTCGTTGAGCGGGACGCGGAAGTCGATCTCGCCTTGCGTGATCAGCGACGGCGTCTTCCAGTTGGCGGCGTAGCGGAACGGGCTCTGATCCATCCACTGTCCCTTCCCGCTCTCCCAGACCGGTGCGCCCATCCGCAGCTCGCGGCCGAGGCCGCCGTCGTTGACACCGTACTGTGATTCGTTGTTCGACGCGCCGGCATGAATCACGAGCGCACGGAACTGGTTGGTGTGTCCGTTGAACCAGTTCATCAGATAGCCGCCATAGCTCGCCCCGATCGCCGCCTGACGGGTGCGATCGATGAACGGATAGCGGCGAATCGCCTCGTCGGCGGCTTCGAGAATCTCCTGAGCCGGACCGCGCAGCACGTCGCGTTCGATGTCGTTGGCGAACTTCTCGCCAAAGCCCGTGGAGCCGGTGTAGTTGGTGGCGATCAGCACGTAGCCCGGTGCGGTGAGCAGGTGGTAGTTCCACCGCAGCGAGAACGCGTCGCTCGACATCGAGTTCGGGCCGCCGTGCGGATTCACGATCAGCGGGTACTTCTTCGATCGATCGAGCTGCGGCGGAAAGAAGACGATGCTGTGAATGCGCTTGCCGTTCTTGGCCGTGAACCAGAAGTGCTCCGGCGCGGGCAGGTCGAGCTGCGCCAGCCGATCGCGATTGAACGACGACAGCAGGGTGTGCGTGCCGCGCGCGGGATCGACGCGGGCGACCTCGTTCGGCTGCGTGCTCGAGCCGTAGCTCGCGATGAGCGTCTGCCCGGCGTAGGAAGGGGACGAATAGTTGCCCGCTTGTATCTCGACGAGCCGCTTCGGCGGACCGCCGCTGGTGGGCACGCGGAACAATTGCGTGAACCCGCTATCCTCGGCGACAAAGACGATCGCAGCACTGTCGGGCGTGAACGCGTAGTCGCCCACGCTGCGGTCGAAGTCGGGCGCGACCATCGTCATCGTACCGGATGGCCAGTCGAACTTGGCGAGGCGCGTCAGGCTATAGAGATTCGTCCCCGTCGCGGTCCGCGTCTGCTCGACGGCGAGCGTCTTGCCGTCGGGCGAAAAGCGCGGCTTCTCGAAGCTCGCACCCTTGCTGGTCATCTGCACAGGCTCTTCGCCGGCCTTCTTGATCCTGAAGAGATGAGCTTCCGTTTCCTCGGTCATCATCGTCGACCGATTCACGACCGCCACGAACACGATCTCCTGGCCGTCGGGTGACCATTGCGCCTGGAGCGAGCGATCGGCGCCCGAGCCGACGTAGGGCGCGTCGAACCCGGCGGACGCCGCCAGCTTCGTGCCGGCCAGCCAGTCGACGGCGGCGCCGCCGTCGAGCGATTGCACGAACACGTGTGGCTTCGAACCGTCGTTCCAGACGTTCCAGAATCGAATCGGCAGCGTGTCGAACACTCGCGCGGTCGATTTCTCCGGCGTCTGCCGTTCCGCTTTCAGCATGCTCTCGAAGAGGAGCGCCTTGCCGTCAGGGCGCCACCTTGGATTGACGCCGCCGGTTGCGAGTGTCGTGACCCGCTGTGCGTCGCCGCCCTCCAGCGAAAGCAGGTAGATCTGTTCGACCGCGTCGCCCTCGCGCCGCGCGCTGAACGCGATGCGCTTGGAATCGGGCGACCACGCGACGGCCGACTCGCCGCCACGGGTCGAGGTCAACCGGCGCGGCGCCGCACTGCCATCGGTCGGCACGATCCACAGATCGCTCACGGTCCTGGCTGGGTCGTAGCTCGGTTCGAGCAGCGAGAAGACGACCCACTTGCCGTCGGGGCTCGGACGTGGCTCGCCCGTTCGCGTCATCGTGAAGACGTCTTCGTGTGTGATCGCGCGCCGCTGTGCGGCGGCAGGGTGTGAGACGACCAGCAACCCCAGCAGAATCAGTGAAAGCCGTCTAGTCATAGGCGCTCGCAGAGATTCTATGTCGAGGCCGAGTCGAGTAAGCGCTAGCATGCCTGGGTGCGCGCGGAGCGTCGCGAATCCGCCAGATACTGGACGTCAGACCTCCTGCCCGGAGGAGAACTGCTGACGGCGACGTTTCGGGAGCAGCGGTTTTCGCGACATTGGCACGAGACCTACGTGATCCCCGTCATTCAGGCGGGCGCGCAAGGCTACTGGTACCGCGGTGGACACCATACGGCGACCCCGGGGACGATCGCCGCAATCAATCCAGGCGAAGTGCACACCGGCGAGCGCGCCACCCGAGATGGCTGGGTCTACCGCGCGTTCTATCCATCGACGTCGTGGATGAGCGGCCTTGCCTCGGCCATTGCCGGTCGGCCCGTGCCGGCGCCATCGTTCCCCGACGCGACGATTTTCGATCCACTCGTCGCCGGGCGGCTCGTATCCGCTCACACGAAGCTCGAACGGGGCGCTGATCCGCTGGAGGCCGAGATCGCGCTGCACTCCGCGTTCGCGTTGCTGTTGCAGCGATACGCGCGCAGCGGCGTGGATCCGGCCCCGGAGTCTCGCGATCAGAAGCGCGTCCGGACGATGCAAGTGGTGTTGAGCCAGGAGCTGAACCGCCCGATCACGTTGACCGAGCTCGCCGCATCGGTAGGATTGTCGCCGTTTCACGCCGCCAGGCTGTTCACGAAAGCCACCGGCATTCCTCCGCACGCATGGCGCAACCAGCTTCGAATCACTCGCGCCGTCGGCCTGCTCCGCGCCGGAAAGTCGGTGGCCGACGCCGCTGCGTCAGTCGGCTTCTTCGACCAAAGCCACTTCACGCGATGTTTCCGGCGTGTCTACGGAGTGCCACCGGGGACGCTGACGAAGGCGATTCAGCACAGAGGAACCTGAGGTCGCAAGAACATACAAGACGCGTCTGCGACTCGGCGTTAGCCTCGTCCCACATGCGGTCCGTGAATCTTGACGAGGCGCAGATCCTCGAAGCTGGATCGCGGCTCACCGGTCTGCTGCAAGAGCTCGAGCGAACGATACGGGAGCGCCCGATCGCCTCGGTGCTCGACCGATCAGAGCTCGCGCGGCTTCGTGAGATGCCGTTTTCGAGCGAGGGGATCGGGATCGATCGGCTCTTCTCCGAGATCCGGTCGAGCGTCATTCCCAACTCGACCAACACGGCGCACCCTCGTTTCCTGGCATACGTCCTGGGACCGTCGAACGGCATCGCGCCATTCGCTGACGCAATCGCCTCCGCCCTGAATCAGAACTGCAACTTCTGGCAGTTATCGCCGGCGGCGAACGCCATCGAACAGAACGTGATCTCGTGGCTGGCCGCGCAATTCGAGTATCCGGACACGGCAGGCGGGCTCCTCACCAGCGGCGGCTCGATGGCGACTCTGATCGCCTTGTCGACGGCGCTGCACGCGCACGCATCTCGATTTCGAGAGAGCGGACTTCAACGTCGACGTTCGACGCTCGTGGCGTACGCCTCGGCCGAGGCGCATCAGTGCGTCGAGAAGTGCGCCGCGATCCTCGGGCTCGGCACCGACCACGTGCGTCGGATTCCAACCGACGCGGCGTGTCAGCTGCGCATCGACCAGCTCTCGAGCGCCATAGACGAAGACCGCCGACGTGGTGACACACCGTTCTGTGTGGTCGCCAGTGCCGGGACGGTCACGACGGGCGCCATCGATCCGATCGACGAGCTGGCGCAACTCTGTCAGGCGCACCGGTTGTGGCTGCATGTCGACGCCGCGTATGGCGGGCTGTTCGTACTGAGCGCGCGCGTGCGCCATCAGCTTCTGCCATGCGGTCGGGCCGATTCGATCGCGCTCGATCCGCATAAGCTGCTGTTCGCACCACTCGAGGCGGGCAGTCTCCTGGTCAGGAATCGGCGGGCGCTCGAACGCGCATTCCGATTCGAGGCTGCCTACCTGCCCGACGATGACGATCCGCTGTTGACGAACTTCATGCACGCCGGTCCCGAGCTGTCACGGCGTTTCAAGGCGTTCAAGGTTTGGTGCGCCCTCCGTGCGTTCGGTGTCGGCGCGTTCGTGGCCGCGGTCGACCATACGCTCGACATGGCCCGCCTGCTCGAACGCCGTCTCGCTGAGTCGGGCGTGTGCGAGGTCGTCGCCCCGGGTCCGCTCACTGCCGTCTGTTTCAGGGTGAGCAACCGTGACGACGCCTTTCAACGTCAGGTGGTCGCAGCACTCCGCGGAGACGGAACGGCATTCGTTGGCCTTGCCACCGTACGCGGCCGGCTCGCCATCCGCGCCTGCGTCGCCAACTATCGAACCACCGCTTCCGACATCGACTACATTGTCGACCGTCTGGTCGCGCGTGCAGACTCGAGGAGCGACCCGCATGGAGACGATTCGCATTCGCCGGGCACGTGAAACCGACCTGGCCGAGCTCAACGAGATCTACAACGAAACCGTCCGCAACTCGGTGTTCGCGTTCGATGTTCATCAGAAAACCGCCGAGGAGCGCCGCACCTGGTTTGCCGCTCATGTCCCCCCGTATGCCGTGTTCGTCGCCGAGGTGAATGGGACCGTCGCGGGCTGGGCATCGATCAGCCCGTGGGCGCCGCACGGCGCGTATGCGGCGACAGGTGAGCACTCACTCTTCGTCGGGGCACGGCATCGCGGTGCCGGCGTCGGGAAAGCGCTGCTCGCCGTCGTCATCGAAGAGGCGGAGCGGACCGGGTTTCACGTGTTGATCGGCCGGATTACCGCCGGCAATGCCATCAGCCATGCGCTCCATCGGGCATTCGGCTTCGAGGAGATCGGCACGATGCGTGAAGTCGGATGGAAGTTCGGCCGTTGGCTCGACGTCTGCCTCGTGCAACGGATCCTCTCGGCCAACAAACCTCCCGGCACTGATATGGCAGGCGTATAATGCCGGCTGCCTCTTTCGAAACGGATACGCTGACAGCAGTAGTCGAGGAGCGTTATGGTCCGTTACGCCGCCATACTCATCGCGGGTGTCTTCCTGATCGGCTTCTCGCGCGAGGCATCTGCGCAAGTCGACTTGTCAGGGATTTGGGCGCCCATCATGCACGAGGATCAGTTGGAACGCGCGCCCGGTCCCGAGATTGGCGACTACCTCGGTCTGCCGATCAGCGATGCCGGCCGGATGCGCGGCGAGACGTGGGATGCCAGCATCCTGACGATGGAAGAGCACACCTGCAAGCCGCATCCGGCCACGTACGGCTTCCGCGGCGTCGGCAATCTTCGCATCACCTCGAACTACGACCCGACCACCTTCGACGTCGTCAAGATCGATACGCACATTCAGTGGATGGAGCAGCGGCGGCAGATCTGGATGGATGGTCGCCCCCATCCGCCGGAGTTCGATGCGCACACCTGGCAGGGGTTCTCGACCGGCCGATGGGAAGGCCCGGTGCTCGTGGTCGAGACGACCCATTTGAAGGCAGGGTGGATGCGTCGCAACGGACTGGCGCTCAGCGACCAGGCCACCATGGTCGAGCGGTTCTTCCGACATGGGGACCTGCTGACGCACACCATGGCGATTACAGATCCCGTGTACCTGACGGAGCCGCTCGTCAAGACGAACGGGTTCCGGCTGACGTCCGGCGTGGCCATGCAGCCGTATCCCTGTCAGCCAGCGGTCGAAGTGGAGCGCGATCCGGGTGATGTGCCACATCATCTGCCGGGTCAGAATCCGTTCATCGGAGACTTTGCAAAGAAGTACAAACTTCCGCCAGAAGCCACGCGCGGCGGCGCGGAAACGGCGCTGCCGGAATTCCGCAAGAAGATGGCGGTGGTGAAATGAGGGGGCAGGCGGGGCTGGTTCTCATCGCGCTGGCCGGCAGCCTCGCGGTGACCGTCGCGCAACAGCCGTCAAACGCGCCGCGGGCGACCGCGGCGGCGCCGGCCGCGTCGTCTGCGACGCCAGAGGTTCGCTCGAAGCTTGTGCAGGGCGACGTCTGGATGATCAACGCTGGCTTCGTGAATGTGGTCGTACAGGTCGGTTCGGACGGCGTCCTCGTCGTCGACACCGGTACCGAGGCGCTGGCGCCCAAGATCCTTGCGGAGATCACGCGGCTTGCCGAGGGCAAGCCGATCCGCAACATTGTCAACACGCACGCGCATGCCGATCACGTTGGCGGCAACGTCGTTGTCGCCAAGGCGGGGAAGTCGATCATCGCTGGCAACTTCGCGCCACAGGCGGGTGCGGGTGCCGCCAACGTCGCCAAGATCTACGCGCATGAAAAGGTGCAGTTGAGGATGAGCGAAGGGGAAGGCAAGCAGCCGGCGGCACCTACAGCGGCGCTGCCTACCGACACATTCTTCACCAAGCGCTTCGACCTCTACTTCGATGGCGAAGCCGTGCAGCTGCTCCACCAGCCCAATGCACACACCGACGGCGACAGCATCGTGTATTTCCGCAAGTCGGACGTCATCGCCGCCGGCGACGTCTACATCAACACCACGTTCCCCGTGATCGACGTGCAGCAGGGCGGGAGCCTGAACGGCATCATCGCGGCGCTGAATCGCATCATCGAGATCACCGTGCCGAAGGACAAACAGGAAGGCGGCACGTATGTCATTCCAGGTCACGGTCGTCTCGCCGACGAAGCCGACGTCGTCGAGTATCGCGACATGGTGACGATCATCAGGGATCGCATCCAGGATGCAATCAAGAAGGGGATGACCCTGGAGCAAGTGAAGGCCGCGCGGCTCGTCCGCGATTACGAGGGACGCTACGGTGCGACGCAAGGCTTCTGGACGACCGACGCGTTCATCGAAGCGGCGTATCGCAGCTTGAGCGATGGCGCCAAGGCCGGGGCTCGACAGTCAACGAGGTGAGGACGGTGACAATGGCTCGCTTCGCTCGCAGGTGCGGGCACTCGGCGTCGCCTCGTGGCGTGCAGGCCCTCAGCCTGTTGATGTCGGCGGTATTGGTGCTTGCGGCGTCGGCGGGCGTCTCGGCCCAGCGCGGGCGCGGCGCCGGCGCCGGCGCGGCATCGGGCCCAGCGGCACAGGCGAACGCACCCATTGATGTCACTGGTAACTGGGTGTCCATCGTCAACGAGGACTGGCGATGGCGGATGGTCACGCCGGCGAAAGGCGACTACGCGAGCGTCCCGATCAGTGACGAGGGACGCAAGGTCGCCGATACCTGGGATCCATCG
>Ga0207428_10000993_pt1 | contig 31452 bp, 25 predicted proteins | sample RhiMethybrSRZTD1_FD_187600 | JGI IMG/M metagenome (GOLD analysis project Ga0207428, IMG submission 187600) | Populus rhizosphere microbial communities from Tennessee, USA - Rhizosphere MetaG P. TD hybrid SRZTD1 (SPAdes) (version 3) | ecosystem: Host-associated > Plants > Roots > Rhizosphere >...
CGCCCCGCCAGCGTCAACCGGTTGTCATGCACGTCGATGCGCACCTGCTCGCGCGCCAGTCCCGGCAATTCGGCGGTAAAAATGAAGGCGTCGGCGGTCTCGCACAGATCGACGGCGGGCGCCCAGCCTTGCGGGCCATGAGACGCCAGGCGCTCGAGGCCATGCTGGATGCGGATCAGGTCGCGGAACGGGTCCCAACGCGCAAAGACCACGATTCAAGAATCGTAGCACGGTGGTCCCACGTGGCTCGAATGGGGGTGGTGTGCTATATTCGAAAGGTTCTACTACCTGATTTAAAAGGCTTTATGGCAGACAACCTTCTCGCAACCCAGCTCCGCAAGGGGATGATCATCAAGGTCGACAACAAGCTGTTTCGCATTTTCGACCGCCAGCACGTGACCCCCGGCAACCTCCGCGGCTTCGTGCGCATCAAGATGCGCAACATTCAGAACGGCTCGATGGCCGAGGAGAAGTTCCGCTCCGAAGACATCGTCGAGCGCGTCTCCCTCGAGCAGAAAGAGATGCAGTATCTCTACAACGACGGCGACGGCTATCACTTCATGGACACGGTCACGTATGACCAGGTCCAGTTGTCGGCGGATCTGCTGGGTGATTCCGTCGGCTTCCTGAAGCCGGAGATGAGCGTCGAAGTGGAATTCTTCGGCGACAACCCGATCGGCGTCGAGCTGCCGCAGACCGTTGACCTCAAGGTCGTGCAGACGATGCCCGCCATCAAGGGCGCGACGGCTACCAACCAGACGAAGCCGGCGACCCTCGAAACGGGTGTCGTGATCCAGGTCCCGCCGTTCATCGGCGAAGGAGACCTGATTCGCGTCAACACCGAAACCGGCGAATACCAGACGAGAGCTTAGCTACTTCGTCGCTGGCGTCGGGCGACGCTTCAACACTCCCGAATCCACCGTCACTCCTCGATCCGAGATCGTCTGGAAATAGAATTCGTCTCCAACGATCTCGACTCCCATAAAGCTGTAGCCGGTATCAAAGCCTTTCGCGGTCAGGCCGGTCGTGCCGATGTCGCCCTGGCGCAGCTTCGCGGAGCCTCCCACCACGAAATAGTAGATGCCCTTCTGCGGCTTGATCCGTTCGTAGAAGTGATCGTGGCCTGAGAGCACCACGTCGACGCTGTATTTCAGGAACAGCGGCTCGAGCTGATCGCGCAGCGCCGCATCGGAGCCGTGGCGTCCGCCGGACGAATACAGCGGGTGGTGGAAGAACGCGATCTTCCAATCCGATCCGCTGGCTTCGAGCTCGTTCTTCAGCCACGTCAGCTGCTCGGGATTCATGTAGTTGCTGTCGAGCGCGAAGAACCGCACGCCGAGCTTCGGCCGGAACGTGTAGTACTGCTTGCCGCCCATGTTGAACAGCTTGTAGTTGCGCTGATTGGGCGTGTCGTGATTGCCGAGCGCCGCATAGAATTTCAGGCCCGCGTCGAGCAGCGGCTTGTACGGCTTTTCGAATCGATTCTCGAAATCCTTTGCGCTCTCGCCGCCGTAGGTGTTGTCGCCCATCATCACCAGGAACTCGTACTTGAACTGGTTCCGGAAGGCGATCAACTTTTCGGCGACGGCGTATTGATGCTGATCGCCCGTGCCGGTGTCGCCGATCACGGCGAACTTCAGCGAGTCAGGCTTGTTGGGTAGCGTCAGTTGCCCTGGCGATGGTTGCTGCTGCTGCGGCGGCTGTTGGCGTGGTGACTGCTCGAGGCGCGGCTGCTCCGCGATGGCGCCGCACCCGGCCAGCACGGTCAGCGCGAGAATCGAAGCGTGCAAACGGCGAGTCGCTGTCATGGTCCGAACCTCAGGGAATGGCGTTATAGATGAAGTCGACGATCAGACTCGCGCGCGAGTCGTACAGGATCAGGTGCTTCTTGACGAAGCGCCACTCGATGTCCTTTGGCAGTTTCGGAAGCTGGAGCAAGACATCGGGCGGCACGATCGAGAGCGGCTGGTTCTCGGGATAGGGCGAGTTCACCTTGAGCTCGACTTGCGGTTTCTCTTCCTTGATCGTGTTCTTGTTTTCCTGGCCGTCGGTGCCCTTGATCGCCGGCTTCAGCAGTTTCTTGATGAACGGCTGGATCTCAGGCGTCAAGATATCGCCGGGCTTGGCGGTGGCGCGCGCTTTCTGAATGTTGGCGACGAGCGCCTTCTTTTGCGCCTCGACCTTCTCGGGTTCCTTGCTCTGCGTCTGCCGGGCAGCGCCCTCGTCAACCTTGTCGCGAAGGTCGTAGTAGGCCTTGACTCGTGCGTCGAAGTCGGCGATGAGCTTCGCTTCGGCCGGGGTAGCCAGTGGCGGCTTTGCCTGCGCGGCGCTCAGCGGGTGCGCCGGTAAACAGCTCGCGAGAATCGTACAGATGAGTAACTTCCACATATGAAACGTGGAAGCACGCACCATGCCATTGAAGATTAAAAGACGATAACAGCGCCGCAATTGGCGGCTGAGCTCTCACCGCCGGCCCGCGAGCGCGACGTAGGCAGTGGGCACCAGATACAAGGTCACGAGCGTCGAAAGGCTCAGGCCGCCGATCACCGCGAGCGCGAGCGGCCGCTGCATCTCGGCGCCGGCGCCAAGGCCGAGCGCCAGCGGCAGCAATCCGAACAGCGTGCACAGCGTCGTCATGACGATTGGCCGCAGCCGCACGCGCGCGGCATGGAGCACCGCATCGTGCAGCGTCTCGCCTTCGTCGAGACGCATGTGCGCGAAGTCGAGCAGTACGATGCCGTTCTTCACGACCAGCCCGACGAGAAGAATCAATCCCATCGCTGACGACACGTTGAGATCGGTGCCCGTCGCCGCCAGCAGCAACAGCGCACCGCCGAACGAGAGCGGCGCGGCGGCGATGATCAGCGTCGCGGCGGTGAAGCGATTGAACTGAATCAGCAGGATGATGAACACCAGCGCGCTCGCCAGCGCGAACACGATCAGCAGCTCACGGAACGCCTGTCGTTGCGCGGCAAACTGGCCGCCGACCTCGAATGTGTAGCCGACCGGCAGCTTGGTGTTTTCAAGCAGCTTCTGGATGTCGGCAACGCCGCTGCCGAGGTCGCGATTCTCGAGCCGCGCGGTGATCAGCGCCATCGGGCGCAGGTTCTCGCGCAGCAGTTCCTCCTGGCCATTGGCGCGCGAAACCGTCGCGAGCGAGGATGCCGGCACCAGCGTGCCTTCGGCGCCGCGCACCGGCGTGGCCGCGAGGTGCTCGGCGTTGAAGCGGTAGTCGTCGGGAAAGCGCACGCGCACGGGAATCGTTCGATCGGCGAGGCGGAGATCGGTGGCGACGCTGCCGGCCCACGCATCGGACAGCTGGCTCGCGACCTGTTCGATCGACAAGCCGAGTCGTCCCGCCGCGATCGGATCCACTTTCCAGGTGATTTCTGGAGCACCGCGGGTCGGCCCGACCACGTCGACGATACCGGAAATCTCCTCGACTTTCGGCTGCAGTTTCTCGGCGATCTCCGCGAGCTGGTTCGAGTCCTCACCGAAGATCTTGATTTCAATGGGATCCGGGTTGCCTTCGAGGTCGCCGAGCATGTCCTGCAGCAGCTGCACGAATTCGATCTCGGTGTCGGGCGCCGCTTCGCCGAGCTGATCGCGGAGCTCTTCGATGATCTCGTCCGCGGAATGCTCGCGATCGCCGCGGGGCTTCAACCGCACGAGGATGTCGCCGGTGTTCTGCTGCGTAGCGAACAACCCGAGCTCCGATCCGGTACGGCGTGAATACGTCGCGATCGCGTCGTTCTTCGACAGCACGTTCTCGATCGCGCGCAGCCGCTCGTCGGTGGCGGCCAGCGACGAGCCCGACGGCGTCAGGTAGTCGATCACGAACCCGCCCTCGTCGGAGGCCGGCAGGAACCCCGAGCCCACGAGCAGGTAGCCGCCATACGCAAGGGCCGCGAGCAGCAGGGCCGTCAGCGCCGACAGCACCGGATGCGCGAGCCAGCGTGGCAGCGTCGCTGCATAGGTGCGCTCGAGCACTCCGGGTGGACGATGCGGCGTTTGCTTCGGACTGAACGCGCGCGCCAGCAATGGGATCAGCGTCAACGACAACACCAGGGACACGAGCACCGCGGCGGACAGCGTGAGCGATAGCGCCCTGAAGAATTGTCCGACCACGCCGGAGAGCAATCCGAGCGGCGCGAACACCACGACCGTGGTAAGCGTCGATCCAACGATCGGCGCGATCAGCTCCTGAGTCGCATGCGCGATCGCCGTATCGCCGGTCTCTTCTCGCAAGCGGCGATGAATGTTCTCGACGACCACGACCGCATCGTCGATGACCAGGCCGATCGCCACCGCGAGGCCGCCCATCGACATGAGGTTGATCGATTCGCCGAATAGCCACATCAGGAAGAACGTCGCCAGCACCGTGAGTGGCAGCGTGCTCGCAGCGACCAGCGTGAGACGGAAGTCACGCAGGAACGCGAACAGGATCAAAACCGCGAGGAAGCCGCCGATCAGAATCGCATCGCGCGCGTTGGCGATCGCCTGCGACACGAACTCGGCGAGATCGTAAGTCTTCGTCAGCGTCAGTCCTGCCGGCAGCGACTTCACGACGGCGGCGAGCGCATCCTCGACCCCTTGCCGCACGGTGAGGATGTTGGCGCCCAGTTGCTGCGACACGGCGATGGTCGCCGCGTCCTTGCCCTTGCTGACGATCAACTGCGTCCGATCCGGCGTGCCGGACACGACCGATCCGAGATCGCGCACGCGTACCGTCGCGCCCGCCTTAACCGCTGCCGGTGTGTTGGCAATGTCGTCAACGTTGGTGAAGAGGCCCGATGCGAGCACGAGGTGCTGCAGCTCGCCTTCGGGAAGGCGTCCAGCCGGCACGAGCACGTTGGCGTTCCTGAGCGAGCCGGCCACATCACCAACCGTCAAACCAGCCGCGGTCATGCGGCCCGGATCGGTGATCACTTCGATCTCGCGCGTGTCGCTCGCCAGCACTTCGACCTGGCCGACGCCGGCAACGCGCGAGAACGCCGGCCGCATCACGTAGAAGGCGTAGTCGCGCAGATCCGCGGACGGCAGGCCGCCGGTGAGGTCGAGCGTCAAGAAGGGGAATGCCGTCGGCATCAACCGATCGACGATCAGATCCAGATCCGGCGGCATGTCGGGCCGCGCCTCGCCGACGCGGTTCTGCACCTGCTGCAGCGCCACCACCATGTTGGTGGCGGGATCGAACTGGCCCGACACTTCCGCGGCGCCGCGAAATGTGCGCGAGCGCACGCGGCGGATGCCCGGCACCTCCATGATCGCCTGCTCGATCGGCCGCGTCACGGTGAGCACCATTGAATCGGCGGGCGTCATCCCGGCGTGGGCGATCACGACGATGCGCGGGAATTGCAGCGGCGGGTAGATGTCGCTCGGCAGCGAGAAGCCGGTGAGCAACCCGGCCGCCGCGACGAGCGCTGTCACCATCAGCACAGCGCGCGACTGCCGCACGACCAGCGCGATCGGATTCATGACTCGATCGTCACGTCGGCGCCGTCGGGCAGGCCGTTCTGTCCCTTGACGATCACGCGATCGCCCGCGGCGACACCGCTGAGAACTTCGATCTGTTCGCCGTCGCTCAGTCCGAGCTTCACGACCTGCCGGTGGGCCTTCTTGTCGTCTTTCACGATCATCACGAACGCCTCGTCGCCTTCGTGTTGCACGGCGGCGGCCTCGATCAACACCGCCTTCGGATGCGATTCAGCGACGATCGAAATCTGCACCGGCGTGCCCGCGGTCAGCCGCGTCATTCCAGTGAACGCGAGACGCACTTCGCCCACCGATCCAGTTGGATCGAGCTGCGCGGGCCGCGTCAGCACGGTGACGTTCTCTTCCACCGTGCCGCCCGGCCCGACGACGCGGCCGGGCCTGCCGACGATCACGCGAGGCACATCGCTCGCTGGCACCGATGCCACCGCCTGCAGCTTGGCAGGATCGATGACGCGCAGGATCGGATCCGATGCCGCCGCTTCGACCATGTCGCCCGGGTTGTGCCAGCGCTTGGCGATCACGCCGGCGAAGCGCGCGGTCACGACCGCCCGGCCGGCGAGCGCGCCGGCGGCGGAGGCCTCGCTCTCGGCAATGGCCAGCGCGCCCTCGGCGTCCGCTTGATCCCGCTTCGCTTCCTCGAGCTCGCGTTGGGCGGCGACGCCGCGCTCGACGAGGCCGGCGACGCGCGTCACCGCGGCCCGGGTGCTCTCGACACGCGCGCGCGCCTGCATGACCTCGGCGCGCTTGCCGGACACACCTGCCGCCAGCGTCGGGATGTCGAAACGCACCAGCACGTCGCCAACCGCGACGCGATCGCCCTCCGCCTTTGGCAGCTCGGCGATGCGGGCCGGCTCGGGCGCGACGATCGTCCAATCGGCTCCTGGCGCCGGTGTGACGGTACCGGTGACGTTGATGTGGCCCTCGATCTCGCCGACCACCGCGGGCTTCACTTCGACTTCGACCGCTGTTTCGGTCTCGACTTCTTCGACCGCATCATGACCGCATCCGGCGGCGGCGATCGCGACGACAAGAAGCGATGGCAGGCTTCTGGAGAGGATTGTCATGGCAACGGCGCGCCAATCGCGCGCTCGAGATCGGCGAGCGCGCGTTGATACTCGGCGCCCGCTTCGAGATTGCGTCTCCGCACATCGCGCGTGAATTGCAGCGCCTGAAGCAGCGTGACCAGCCCGCTTTGCCCCGAGGTGTAGCTGTCCTGCGCCATTCGTTCCACTTCGGCCGCGCGCGGCAGGCTTTCGGCGGTGCTTCTCACCAGTTGATCGCGTGCCGACGTGGCGCGGGCGAGGGCGGCCGATACGGTGCCGCGCAATTCGATCGCCGTCGCACCGCGTGCCGCCTTCAATCGCGCGAGCTCCGCGTCCTCGACCGCCACTCCTGCGTTATGCCGCGTGAACAACGGCACGGTCAGCGCAACGGAAGCGCGATAACCGTGGGCGAATTCAGGTTGAGCATCGTAGGTATACGCGGCGCCGGCAGTGACGTCGGGAGTCCTGAGCGCGACGGCGAGATCGCGACGCGCCGTCTGCTCGGCGATCTGCCGATCGAGCACGATCAGATCGGCGTTGGCGCCGGTGGCGATCGCCATGGCCGCGTCGAGCGACGGCAACGCGCCGGCGCTGAGATCGTCCGCCGTGACGATCGAGGCGTCGATCGGCTGCGCGAGCAGCACGTTCAATTCACCGGTCGCGGCTCGCGCTTCGCCGCGCGCCGCAGAGGCCTCGTTCTCTGATTCCACCAGCGCGAGCTCCGCCTGCACCAGCTCCAGGCGCGGCACGTCGCCGGCGTTGAAGCGCGCCTGCGCCGCTTCGCGCGCGCGCGTCGCCAGGCCGACGATGTCGTCCGCGAGAGCGACGCGGCGATTGCTGCCGACCAGCGCGAAGTACGCGCGCCGGACGCGATCGCGCAGGTCGACGGCGATCTTCGCGATCTCCGCTTCCTGCGCCGACACCGTCGCATTGGCGAGATCGATGCGGCGCTGACGCTTGCCGCCAAGCTCGATCGGAAATGCCGCGGCGATCGCCTGGCGCGGCGTCTCCTTGGCGTATTCGTACGACAGTTCGGGATTGAGCCGCTCGCCCGCGACGCCCACGCCGGCGACGGCCCCGGGTAACGCGAGGCGAGCCGCGGCGAGGCTGCGGTTGGACGCGATCGCCCGCGCGATTGCGGCCTCGAGCGTCAGCGGCGCCGGGGCTTGCGCGAGCGCCGCATCAGCAGCGAGTAGAAGGGCCGCGGTCAGGCACGCGAAAGTGATTCGCCTACTTCGACGGCGCATACACCAGTACGCGCAATGAGTCGGGGACACCCTGCGCCCTTCCGCCGGCCGGTGCTGCCTGGAAATCCTGAGCGGCCGTGTAGATCTTGCGCGTCACGGGATCGAGCGCCATCGTCCTGGCGCCACGCTTCGTCTCGAGCGTCTGCGTGACCGTCATCGTGTCGCCGGGGCCGATCGTGATGATCGAGATGTGCCCGTCGCTGCAAGCGCTGAACGACGTTGACGTCGCCGCATCGAAGAACGTGGCGTCAGTGCCGCCGCAGATCTTCGCGCTGGCGACCACCTTGCCGGTCGCTCCGTCGAGCATCACCTGGCTCGGGCCGCCGCCCACGAACACGCGATGCCGTTTCGTGTCGATCGCCATGCCCGTCGGCTCTTCCGCGGGCGCCACTTTCCAATTGGCGATCACCTTCCTGGTGTTGACGTCGATCACGTCGACGGTGCTGGTGTCTTCGATGTTGACGTAGACACGGCCCAGGTCAGGATCGGCAGCGCCGGATTCAGCTACGCCCGACAACGGTATCGTCGTCACCACTGCGCCGGAATCCGCGTTGATCACCGTCACCGACTTGCCGGTGTGATTGAGCGAGTAGATCTCCTTGTGCTTCGGCTCGTAGACGATCGCGTCGGGATTGGCGCCGGTGTCGACCCTCATCGACACCTTCATCGTCTTTGGATCGAAGATCGCCACCTTGTTCTCCTGCCCGGCGGTGATGAAGCCTTTGCCGTTCGGCGCGATGAGAATGCCGTGCACGCCCTGCGTGTCCGGGATCCGTCCGACGATCTTGTCCGTAGCTGTGTCGATGACAACGACTTCGGTGCCGTGGCTCAGGTACAGACGTTTGGCGGCGCTGTCCACGGTGAGGTAGTCGAAGCGGCCGAGGCCGCCGACGTGGATTTCACCCGCGGGCGCGTACTGCCCATCGGCGCTGACGGCGGCGATGAACGCTGCGACGACGACGAGGGACTTCATCATCCCGCCAGCATACGGACGCGAAGATGAATTTTCGATGAACTCAGCCGAAGACGTAGCCTTCGCCGCGACGCGTAGCGATGAGCGACGGCTCGCCGGCGCTGTCGAGCTTTCGCCTCAACCGTTGCACGTAAACATCGATGACGTTCGAGAAAGGATCGTATTGCTCGTCCCACACATGCTCGGCAATATCGCTGCGTCCGATCACTTCTCCCGGCCGCCGCGCAAAGAATTCCAGCAGCGCGTATTCGCGGGCGGTCAGACGGATGCCGCGATCGCCGCGGCTGGCCTTGCGCGCGCGCGTGTCGATCGTCAGGTCCCCGACGACGAGCACCTCGGGCACGATCGGCCGCGTGCCGCGGCGGATGATCGCGCGCAGACGCGCCAGCAATTCGCCGAAGGCGAACGGCTTGGTCAGGTAATCGTCGGCGCCGCTGTCGAGTCCCTTGATGCGCGATTCGACCGCATCCATCGCCGTCAACAGCAGGATCGGCGTCAGCGCGCCGCGCTCGCGGATCTGGCGGCAGATCGAGAGGCCATCGCGGCCCGGCAACATTACGTCGAGCACGATCGCGTCGTAGCTCGTCTCGAACGCCAGGCGCGACCCCTGCTCGCCATCACCCGCCACGTCCACCGCGAAGGCCTGCTCGCGCAGCCCTTTGGCGATCAGCAGCGCGGCGTCCGGTTGATCTTCAACCAGCAGGATGCGCATAAGGAAACTGTGCCTCGAAGGTGGTACGGCCGGTGATCGCGTCCGAGAGCGTCAACGTGCCGCCGTGCGCTTCCGCCACCCAGCGCGCGATCGACAGTCCCAGGCCGGCCCCGGCGTCGGCGGCGCGGGTTGGATCGAGCCGAACGAATCGCTCGAAGATCCGCTCGCGATCCTCGGGCCGCACGCCGGCACCGTCGTCCGATACCGAGAGGCGCAACAACGAGCCGGCAACCGCAAGCGTCACCCACACGCGGCCGCCGGGCGCCGCATGGCGGACGGCGTTGCCGAGCAGGTTGGCCACCAGCTGACGTGCCAGCGCTTCATCGCCCGAGTACGACACATCGGCCGCGATGTCGCTGACGATGGTGACCTGTCGCTTGTCGGCGAGCACCTGCATGCTGCGCACGCACTCGGTGACGATCTCATCGAAGTAGAAATCGGTGGCGACGATCTGCCGCTGGCCGGCATCGACGCGCGCGAGGAGAAACATGTCCTCAACCAGTCCGGACAGCCGTCGCGCCTGTTCGGAGACGATGCGGAAGGATTCCCGGTACTCGGCCTCGGGGCGTGCCTCGCGTCCGAGGGTGACGTCCGCGGCGGTGCGCACGACCGACACGGGCGTTCGCAGCTCGTGCGACGCGTCGGCCATGAAACGGCGCTGCTGATCGATCGCGTCGTTGAGCCTGTCGATGAGGCCGTTGAAGGCGCGGGCGAGCGTGCCCATCTCATCGCGCGGATTGACGATCGTCAGCCGCTTCGCGTCGGTCACGGTGATCGCCGACGCTTCGTCGGCCATGCGGCGGACCGGACGCAATGCGCGCGTGGCCGCGATCGCGCCGCCGAGGGCGGCGAGCAGCAGCGCCAGCGGCACGGCCACGACAACCGCCTGGCGCAACATCCGGCCCTCGTGCACGACCTCCTCGAGCGACGCGGCGATGGCGACTCGATACGGTCGACCCCCGACCACGATTTCTCCGACGCGCAGCCGCGCGTCCCCCGCGGCGGAAGGGTAGGTCCACGCGCCGGTCGATGCTGCGGAAAGACCCATGTGTTCGCTATCGAGCCCGTTCCATCGGGCGCCGAGCAATTGTCCCGAGCTGTCGAACACCCCGATGCCGCGTTGCGGCAGGCGCAGCTCGTCGAGCATGTCGGCGACCGCGCCTTTGCCCGGCCCGGCCTCCGCGACCTCGGTCGCCAGTACGCCGCCGACCGTCACGATGTCGTTGGACAATTCCTCGTCGAGCGTGGCCATGTCGACTTGCGGCTGCAGCCAGATCAGCGCGCCGCAAAAGATGAGCAGGATGACGGTCAACGTCCCGGTGAACCAGAGGATGAGTCGGACTCGCAGCGTCATGGCAACCGTTGATCGAAGGATACGTCGAGGCGCCTCAACTCTGGAATGGGCTCGCGTTGCTCTCGCGCGGCGCCGTGGACGCCGGCGGCAGGCGCCGCAGCAGGATGCACAGCGCTGAAATCGTCACGGTGATGTCCATCAGCGTGATCAGGCCGTGGTGTCTCGCCGACCAGGCATGCCACGAAAGGCGTTCGCCCATGACGTTGGCGAAGTATTGCAGCACCGGAATCGCGACGCCGATCGTCAGCAGACCGTTGTGTTCGCCCGACAGGCGTTTGAACTGCACGCGCCCGGCCGGAGGAATCCAATCCGACGGCCGCGGCAGGAACGCGCGCGTGCGTGATGCCCAGCGCGGAAACTCCACGGGAAACTGCTCGGCCAGGAACGCCTCTTCGGCAAGCATCAACCGCTCGACATAAATCCAGTAAGCCAGCGCGACGATCACGACCAGCCACCACACACCGAGCGACATCGCGATGCCGACCCACATCAATCCGGCTCCGAGATAAAGCGGATGCCGCACGATCGCATACATGCCGCTGGTGTTGAGCGCCGTCGCGCGCAGTGCCCGCGTATCGCGCGATGAAGTACCGTCCGGTGCATAGGCCACGGCCGCGCACCGGACCAGCAGGCCGGTGAAGGCGATCAGTAGCGCCAGGCCGTCAACGTCGAAATTGCCCGAATCGCCGAGCCGGGCCGCAACCCGGGCCGACTCCGGGAGTGCGAGGACCACCGCGGGTAAGAGGGCCAGCGGAACGATGCTTCTCGACTTGAATAGCTGCTGCCCGTTCCCGAGCATGCGTTCGACGAAGGTCACGAGCCTCTATCATGTCGGCCGGCACATGAATGGACCATGACAGCGGCAGCCGGGTCCGATCCATAATTGGAGTTACCTCATGGATGTTGTTCGAACCCCCAATACGGGTTGGATTGAAGTCGTCGTCGGCAGCATGTTCAGCGGCAAGAGCGAGGAGCTGATCCGTCGCCTGCGCCGCGCGCAGATCGCCCGCCAGCGCGTGCAGATCTTCAAGCCGGCCGTCGATACCAGGTATGCGACCGACCACATCGTGTCGCACAGCGAGCTCAGGATCCCATCGGAGAGCGCCAGGACCGCCGCGGAATTGCTCGCGCAGGTCCGGCCCGACACGGAAGTCGTTGGCATCGACGAAGGACAGTTCTTCGACGCCGAGCTTCCCAACGTCGCCTCGGAGCTGGCGCGCCGCGGCGTGCGGGTGATCGTCGCCGGCCTCGATCAGGATTACCTCGGCAAGCCGTTCGAGCCGATGCCGCAACTGCTCGCGATCGCGGAATACATCACCAAGACGCGCGCCATCTGCATGGTGTGCGGCAATCCCGCGAACCACACGCAGCGCCTCGTCGTCAGCTCCGATCGCGTGTTGCTCGGCGCGCAGGGCACGTACGAAGCGCGCTGCCGTCACTGCTTCGATCCGACGCTGTCGCGCGAAGAAGAAACCAAAGCGCTCAGGGAAGCCGCCGGGAAAACGCGATGAGCCTGCAGGAGCTTGCCACTGTTCTCAGGCAAGCCCTGTTCGCGCTCGGTGTGCTCTTCGTGATCGTCGACGTGAAGGTCGGCGCGCAGATCTACCGCTGGTGGCGCAAGCGCCATCAAGCCATCGTCACCTGGCCGGGCCCCAAGCCGCCGTTCTTCGCGATCAACCTCGCGATTGGCGTGATGCTCGGCATCCTGATGTTCGTGACCGCCTACGTCGAGATCAGCCGCCTGCGCCGCGGCCTGGCCGCGGGCCCGTCGATGTTCGGCGTGGTGATGATGTTCATCTATTACGGCTACCTCGTCCCGCTGGCGACGCGCATCCGCCTCGGCCTGTACGAAGACGGCATCTGGACGGACTCGGGCTTCATGCGCTACACCGAGATCGGCGGCCTCACCTGGAAGGGCGACGACACCCTCATCGTCGCGTCGCGGCAGAAGACGCTGGCGCGCCGCCTCCGCGTGCCGGGCATGCATCTCGGCGAGGTCCGGCATCAATTGAGAGAGAAGATCGGCGATCACGCCATTGAGTTTGATGCGGGGCCGGGACTCCACCTCGGCACGAGAGATACGCGCGAATCTGTGTAATCCCGGCACCTTAGGCACATAAGGCACCCAAGGCACCGGCCGATAACCAAGGAGTATTTATGGCGGCACGTCCTACCTGGAAGGGATACATCAAGGTCAGCCTCGTCACGATTCCGGTGCGCGTCTATCCCGCGACCGAGTCCAGCGCGACCATTTCGTTCAACCAGCTCCACAACGTCTGCCAGACCAAGATCCAGCAGAAGAAGTGGTGCCCGAAGTGCGAGATCGAGTTGACGCAGGCCGACATCGTCAAGGGCTACGAGTTCGAGAAGGGCCGCTGGGTGGTCGTCGAGGACGAGGACATCGCCAAGGTCAAGACCGAATCGACGAAGATCATCAACCTGATGCAGTTCACGGACGAGACATCGATCGATCCGATGTACGTCGACAAGGCGTATTACCTCGCGCCGGAAGGCCCGATGGCCGCCGACGCGTATTCGGTGATGCGTGAAGGCATGCAGGGCAAGGCCGGCATCGGCAAGGTGGCGATTCACGGACGCGAGTATCTCGTCGCCGTGAAGCCGCACAAGCAGGGCATGGTGATGTACACGCTGCATCACGCCGCCGAGATCCGCACGATCGATCAGATCGACGAGCTGCGCGAAGTGCGCGGCAAGGTCAACCCCGCCGAGATGAAGCTGGCGAGGCAGGTGATCGAAAGCATCGAGGGCGATCTGAATCTCGCCGATTACAAGGATGAATACCAGGAAGGGCTCCGCAAGATCATCGACGCCAAGATCGCCGGCGAAGAGATCGTGGCGCCCGAGGAAGTGGCACCACCGAAGGTCGTTGACTTGATGGAGGCCCTGCGCAAGAGCCTCGACCAGGTCAGCTCGGGCAAGAAGAAGACCGCGAAGGCCGATGCCGACGCGTCGAAGAAAGTCACCAGCATCAAGGCAGCCGCGAAGAACGGCGCCAGGAAGCGTAAGGCAAGCTAACTAACCAGGACGCCCTTGGGGGGCGTCATTTGGACCCCGCCCTCCCTCGTGGGCGTCGTTGGAGAAGCGTATGGCGAGAAAAGCTGTCTGGGGCAGCTGCAAGCCGAAGAAGTTATCGAAGAAACGCAAGTAGTCCCATCCCGGTGGCCGTCGGATCGCTAATCCAATCCGGCGGCACCAGCCACACGAACGCGAGGATCACGATCACCCAGATGTCGTAGGGGAGCGTCGCCCGTTCGTCCCGCCAGAAGAAGAACCGCGCCAACCAGCCGTCCGGCATCGGCTTGTTGTTCAACACCAGATACGTGTAGTGGATCCGGTTGCTCACGGTGATGATCGCGAGCACGAGGATCACCCACAGCACGCCGGCCATGCGATCGGTGAAGGCGCCGATCATGAACAGCACGATGCGCTCCGGCCGCTCCATGAATCCGACCTTGCACTTCTCGATCAACGACTCGGCGCGGGCGCGCGCGTAGCTCGTCATGATCGAAAAGATCAGCGCCAGCGTCGCGACGAGCACGTAGCCGTTCCGCCCGAGCTCCGCGTAAAGCCAGATCAGGCCGGTGAAGAGCGCGAGATCCGAAAAACGATCGAGCGTCGAGTCCCAGAAGGCGCCGAACTGCGACTGCGTGCCGGTGATGTGCGCGACCTTGCCGTCGATGAAGTCGAAGATGTTGGCGACGATCATCACGAGGCCGGCAATGATGAAGTGGTCCATCGCCAGGTACCACGCGGCGACGACGTTGACGAGCACCCCGATCAGCGTCAAAACGTTAGGGTGAATGCCCAGGGCTACTGAGAGGTTGATGATGGCCCTGAGGGGGAGCATGCAGGCGGCGCCGATCGCGCCAGTGAAGGTCATTTGCGGCGACAAGCGTACCCGATGGCAGCGTGCACCTTCAAGGTAACAGCGACGTAAACATGGGGTAGCCTTGCGGGCGGAGGATGTTTTATGCGCCGCTGGTTGTTCGCCCTGTGTTGTTCTTTTGTGCTGCTGACCCTTGCCACCCCCACTGCCACCGCCCAGGAAACCACAGCCACCCTGGCTGGAATGGCCACCGACCAGAGCGGCGGTGTGCTCCCGGGCGTGATGGTCACCGTCAAACACCTCCCGACCGGCCGCGTGTTCGAAATCACGACCGGCTCCGAAGGGGTCTACCACCTGCCGCTGCTGCCCATTGGCGCCTATGAAGTCACGTTTTCGCTCTCGGGCTTCCAACCGCGCGTCATTCGCGGCGTGACCCTGGCCGTCAACGATCGCGTCCGGCTCGACGCCACGCTGGTGACCGGCGGGGTCTCTGAAGTCGTCACGGTGACCGGCCAGACCCAGGTCCAGACGACGACGGCGGTGCAGAAGCTGATCGACTCCAAGCAGGTGCAGGAGCTGCCGATCAACAACCGCAACTTCGCCAAGCTCACCGAGCTGGCGCCGGGCGTGTCGAGCGATCTGTCCGACGAAGTCGGTGTTGGCCTGACCAGCACGATGAGCATTTCGGTGAACGGCGCGCGACGCAACGCCGTCAACTGGCTCGTCGATGGCGTGATGAACGTGGACGTGGGCAGCAACATCACGCTGCTGTCGACGCCGACGCTGGAATCGATCGAGCAGTTCAAGTTGATCACCTCGAGCTATGCGGCCGAATGGCCGCGCTCGGGTGGCGGCATCGTCAACGTCGTCACCAAGTCGGGCACGAGCAAGTATTCGGGCAGCGGCTACGAGTTCTTCCGCAGCGACAAGTTCAACAGCAACTCGTATTTCCGGAAGCAGAGCACTGATCCCACGACACGCGACAATCCGCCGGAGTTGAAATACAACAACTTTGGTTTCACCGTCGGCGGACCGGTGTTGCCGTCGAAAGACCGGCTCTATTTCTTTTTCTCAGAAGAGCTGCGCCGCATCAATCGAGCGCCGGCGTCGCTGACCGCGCTGGTCCCGAATCCGGAATGGTTGACCGATCCCACCAGCGCCAATTACGTTCCGCCGGCCGAGCGCGACCCGATCGCCGTGAAATTGCTGGCCGGCTATCCGCAGCCGAACACGGCTCCACTCGCGCCCGGCGCCGTGGGCCGTTATGTCGTGTCGTCGCCCAACATCCAGAACACGCGGCAGGAAGTGATCCGCATGGACTTCGACTGGAGCGATACCCAGCGCTTCTGGGGCCGCTACACGCACGACCTCAGCGAGACTCGTGAGCTTGGAGGGTTGTTCTTCAACACGGCGATTCCCGGCGTGGCGGGCACCGATACGACGATTCCCGGCCAGGTGGCGGCATTCGGCCTGCGCAGCATCATCGGCAGCAACAAGCTGAACGAGGTGAACTATCACTTCAGCAGCAACAACATCACGACGCTGCCCGCCGACGACGTGAAGAACACCAAGGCCGCATACGGCGTGACGATTCCAGAAGTGTTCCCCGAGAACAACGCCGGCCTCATCCCGATCATCGACATCACCGGTCTCAGCACCTTCGGCGCCAACCAGCTGTTCCGAATCCAGTACATCAATCACTCGATCACGGATAACTTCTCGTGGCAGCGCGGCAAGCACGCCTACAAGCTCGGCGGACTCGCGACCTTCGAGCAGAAGAATGAAAATGCCGCCAGCCGGAGCCAGGGCGCCTTCTCATTCGTCGCCACGACCGGCGGCCCGTCGGCGTTCCAGAGCTTCCTGCGCGGTAACGCGGGCCTGGCGTGCGCCAGTTGCACCTATACCGAGGCCGAGCGCGATATCGATCTGAACCTGCGCTTCAATCGGTTCGAGTTCTACGCGCAGGACACGTGGCGGCCGACGTCGCGCCTGACGGTGGATTACGGATTGCGGTATTCGCTGTATCCGCCGATCACCGATCAGAACAACCAGCTGGTCACGTTCGATCCGACGACGTATAACGCCGCGCAGGCGCCGCCGTTCGCCAACGCGGCCGGCACGCTGATCGATCGCACGCAGGGCAATCTGCTGGTCGGCATCATCCAGGGCGGCGTCAACTCGCCCTACGGCGATGCCATCTACAAGTTCCAGAAGAACAGCTGGCAGCCGCGCGCGGGCATGGCCTACGACCTCTCGGGCAGCGGCGACACCATCCTCCGCAGCGCGTTCGGGATTTACTACGATCAGCCGCTCGTCGGCATCTTCGAGCAGAACTCGTTCACCATGCCGCCGATCGTCAACAACGTGGTCTTCAACAATCCCACGGTGGCGAACCCCGCTGCTGGCCAGACGCCGACCACGACCGGCGTGCGCGCGATCATCGCCTCGGGCACCGAGTTCAAGAACCCGCGCACGACGCAGTGGAACGTGGGCTTGACCAGGCGGATCGCGACCTGGATCACGGCCGAGGCCAGCTATGTCGGCAGCCACGGCGACAACCTGATCCGTCCGACCGACATCAACTATCCGGATCCGGTCCGCGTCGTCGAATTGCAGAACACGGTGCCGGCGGCGTTCAATCCGGTCCGGCCGTATCGATCGTACGGCGCCATCACCTTCCGCGAGACCACGGCACGATCGAACTATCACGGCCTGCTGACCAGCACGAAGGTCGATTTCAAATCGAGCGGCAGCATGACCCTGAACTACACGCTCAGCCGCAACCGGACGGACGCGACGAACGATCGCGATGGGGTCGACATCCCGCAGAACCCCGCGAATCCGGAAGCGGATTATGCCGACGCGCGCACCGATCGCCGCCACATCTTCAACGGCAGCTTCACCTATGAGCTGCCGTTCTTCCGTCACAGCGGAGGAGTCAGCCAGGCCGTCCTCGGCGGCTGGCAGGTGGCCGGCATCGTCAATATTTCGTCCGGGCAGCCGGTGTCGCGCATCATCGTCAACAGCGACAACTTCCGGCGCGGCATCTTCGCCGACCTGGTCGGCGATGTGAATGCCGGCGAGCGCTTCGTCAACGGCGTGCCTTTCTGGTTCAACCCCGACGCGTTCCTGCCGCCGGCGGCGGGCACGTTCGGCAACTCGGGACGGGCGCCCTTCCGGCAGCCGGGCCGCCACCAGTGGGACCTCAACTTCTCGAAGAACTTCTATCCCACCGAGTCGGTGCGGCTGCAGTTCCGCGCGGAGTTGATCAATGCGTTCGATCAGCGTCAGTGGGCCGCGGATCCGAACGTGGTCGGGCTGGACAATACCTGCCAGACGGTCAACACCGCTTGCAACGTCGCCGGCGATCGGTTCGGCCAGATCATCGCGACGCGCGCCGCGCGCGAAGTCCAGTTGGGGCTGAAGCTGTACTGGTAGGCACGTGGTACGATCGGATTCCGGGCGCATCTAATCTAGTGCCCGGAATTCGATGCCCATCCAGGATTTAAAAGAGCAGATTTCCCGGCTGCCCGAGCAGCCGGGCGTCTACCTCTACTACAACGGCAAAGGCGAGACGCTCTACGTCGGCAAGGCGCGGTCCTTGCGCGATCGGACGCGCTCGTACCTCGGCGCCTACGGCATGAGCCCGCGCCACGACGCGCTGCTCGATGAGGCGACGCGCCTCGAAGTGATCGTCACGGACTCGGTCGTCGAGGCACTGGCTCTCGAAAACAACCTGATCAAGCAGCGCTCGCCGCGCTACAACATCCTGCTTCGCGACGACAAGAACTATCCCTACCTGCAGCTGACGACGACGGAAGCGTTCCCGCGCGTGCTGGTGGCGCGATCGGTCGAGCGCGACGGCAACATGTATGCGGGCCCGTTCCTGCCCGCGAAGTTTGCGCGCCGGACGATGTCGCTGACCCACAAGGTCTTTGGCATTCGTTCGTGCAACGAAGTGATCACGGGCACGCGTCATCGGCCGTGCCTGGAATACGACATCAAGCGGTGCCTGGCACCGTGCGTGGCCACGATTTGCACCGAGGAGCGATATTCGGTGGCGGTCGCGGACACCAGGTTGTTCCTGGAAGGGCGGAACGAGGAGCTCGCCGATCAGTTGCGAGGCCGCATGCTCGAAGCGTCAGAGGCTGAACGTTTCGAGGAAGCCGCACAACTGCGCGATGCGATGCGCACCGTGGAAACGCTGCTCGAACGCCAGCAGAAGATGGCCTCGGTGGAGCTCGGCGATCGCGACGTGTTCGGCGTCAAGACCGGCGCTCGCGGCGCAGTGGTGCAGGTGTTCATCGTCCGTGGCGGCCGTGTCATCGAGCGCGTCGAGCTGATGTGGGATGCCGCGGAGAGCGGTGAATCGGACGCCGACGTGATCGAGGCGGCGATTCAACAGTTCTATTCGGATCAGGATCCGCCGCCTGAAATCCACGTGCCGGTGGCGCCTCCGGAGGCGCAAGTGCTGGAAGAGTGGCTCGGCCAGAGCGCGGGTCGCAAGGTGAAGATCGTCGTGCCTCAGCGCGGCACGAAGAAGGGCATGATGGAGCTGGCGCATCGCAACGCGGCGCTTGGCTATCGAACGCGGTTCGATCAGAACGCGACCGCGAACTACGAGGCGCTCGAATCTTTGCAGGCGGTATTGCGTCTGCCGAAGCTGCCGCGCCGCATCGACTGCTTCGACATCTCGACCATCCAGGGCGCCGAGACGGTGGCCTCGATGGTCGTGTGCGAAGAGGGCAGGATGCGACCGTCCGAATACCGCAAGTTCAAGATCAAGCAGGGATCGGGGATCGGGGATCAGGGATCGGGGAAATTCCTCGATGATTTTGCGGCGATGGAACAAGTCGTGCGGCGTCGCTACTCGAAGGTCCTCGAGAACGGCGGTCCGTTTCCCGATCTCATCGTGATCGACGGCGGCAAAGGACAGTTGAATGCGGCCTACGCGGCTCTCGAGACGGTGGGTCTCTCGAACCTGGTGGCGATCGGCCTCGCCAAGAAAGAGGAGCTCGTGTTCACGCGCGACAGCGATCAGCCGCTCGCGCTCGATACGCACGGCAACGCGCTGCGCCTGCTGCAGCGTATTCGCGACGAGGCGCATCGCTTTGCGATCACGTTCCATCGCCAGTCGCGGAAGAAACGCGATCTGCAATCCGAGCTCGATGTCGTTCCCGGTATAGGCTTACGGCGGAGGAAGACCCTGCTGACCGCATTTGGAAGCCTGTCGGGCGTACGTCGCGCCACCCGTGAAGAGCTCGCGCGCGTCGTCGGCGTCAAGGTCGCCGACGCCGTCATTGCTCACTTCGCTGCCAACCCTTGAAAAGAAGGTTCCAGGGTTCCAGATGGTTCCAATGGTTCCAAAGGTCTGGTTCGTGCACGCCCTTGGAACCTCTGGAACACCTGGAACACCTGGAACCTTCGGAGATCGCGATGCTGCGAGGTACGATCCGTAAGTGACCAACGGCGTTGAGCTCACTCCCGCGCAGAGAGAGACCCTTGGTAAGGCGGTCCTGGATTGGGCCTTGCAATACTTCGAGCAGCAAGCGAATTTGCCCGTGTATCCGACCGCGAGCGCGAAGGAGATGTCGTCGCGTCTTGCCGGCGCGCTGCCGCTGGATCCGCAAGACCCGGCCAAACTGATGGCGGAAGTTCAAAGCATCGCCGACGACAGCCGCCATAACGGTCATCCACGGATGTTCGGTTACGTGCAGTCGTCGGCGAGTTTCGCGGGCGTGATGGGCGATCTGCTCGCGTCCGCGCTCAACCAGAACGTGACCTCGTGGCGATCGGCGCCCTCGGCGACGACGATCGAACATCAAGTGATCGAATGGTTGAAGGAGCTCGCGGGCTTCGATTCCAAAGGCGTTGGAGTGCTGCTGAGTGGCGGTTCGCTTGCCAACTTCGCCGGACTCGCCGTCGCCTTGCGCGCAAGCACCGATGTCGATCTCAATCAGCACGGCGTCGGCGCGCTTCCCGGCAAACCGCGAATCTACACATCCTCGATGACGCACATGTCGATTGGCAAGGCCGCGTCGATGCTGGGAGTGGGGAAGGACGCGATCGTCGCGCTGCCGGTCAACGCGGCGTTCCAGATGGATGTCCACGCGCTCTCGTCGCAGATTGCGAGCGATCGCGCCGGGGGCTTCCATCCGGTGTGCGTGGTCGCCACGGCGGGCGATGTGAATACCGGCGCGGTCGATCCGCTCGATGCGATCGGCGGCGTGTGCGACCGCGAAAAGTTATGGCTGCACATCGACGGCTCGTACGGCGCACTCGCCGCGCGATCCCGTCACGTCGGCGATGCGATGCGCGCGATCAACCGCGCCGATTCGATGTCGCTCGATCCGCACAAGTGGCTCTTCGCGCCGACCGACGCCGGCTGCCTGCTCGTGCGTGATGCCGCGGCCCTGCGCCGCGCATTCACGACGGGCGCCGGCTACATCGACGTGATCGCCGATCCTGACATGTCGGAGTTCGCGTATTGGGATCACAGCCCGGAGCTGTCGCGCCGCTTTCGGGCGCTGAAGATCTGGTTCCTGCTCAAGGTTCACGGCGCGCGCGCCGTCCAGGAGGCGATCGACAGCAACATCGCGGTGGCGCGGCATCTCGCCGATGCGGTCCAGCGCAGCGACGACTTCGAGCTGATGGCGCCGGCGCCGCTGAGTATTGTCTGCTTCCGTTACAAGGGCGGCGAGGACGACTTCAACAAGCGGCTGATGGTGGAAGTGCAGCGCGACGGCGATTCCTATCTCTCCAACGCGACCATCGACGGCCGCTTCGCCCTGCGCGCCTGCATCGTCAATTTCAGAACCGGCATCGCCGACGTCGAGCGCCTGCTCGACACGATCCGCCGTGTCGCGGCGCGGATCACGTGATAACCTTTTAAGGTTCTGGCCGGCATCGATCTCACCCAGGTTCTCATCCAACTCGTCGTGCTCATCGCGTCGCTGTCGGTGCACGAGGCGGCGCATGCGTGGGCGGCCGATCGCCTTGGCGATCCGACGGCGCGGCTGCTGGGCCGCCTGTCGCTCAATCCCGTCGTCCACATCGATCCGATCGGCACGCTGCTGTTCCCGCTGATCGCGATGCTCACCAACGTGCCGCTGATCGGGTGGGCGAAGCCGGTGCCCGTCGATACTCGCCACTTACGGCACGCGAAGCGCGACTTCGCGTTGATTGCCGCAGCGGGACCGACGAGCAACCTGATCATGGCGGCGATTGGCGGCGTGATTTTCACCATGCTCCCGGAATCGCAGCCGGGGGACATCGCGGGGCGGGCCGTGCTTCGGCCGCTCTCTGTGCTGCTGTTCGAGTTCGTTCAGCTCAACGTGCTGCTGGCGGTGTTCAACATGATCCCGGTGCCGCCGCTCGATGGCGGCAACGTGCTGCTCGGCATTCTGCCGCACGCCGGCGCGCGCCTCGTCGAACAACTGCGCCCATACGGCTTCCTGATTTTGTATGCTTTGATGCTGACCGGCACGTTGAGCTTCCTGCTCGGACCGGTGGCGATCTTTATCTTGTCCTTCCTTCTGGGAATACGGTGACGAAGCAGCGCGTGTTATCGGGAATGCGCCCGACCGGAAAACTTCATATCGGCCACCTGGTCGGCGCCCTGCAGAACTGGGTGAAGATGCAGTCGGAATACGACTCGTATCACTGTGTCGTCGACTGGCACGCGCTGACCTCGCACTACAACGACACCGGCGAGCTCGTCGCCAATGCCTACGACAACGTCGCCGACTGGATTGGCGCCGGCCTCGATCCGGAGAAGAGCACCTTCTTCATTCAGTCCCTGGTCCCGGAACACGCCGAGCTCTACCTGCTGTTCCAGATGGTGACGCCGATCCCGTGGCTCGAGCGCGTGCCGACCTACAAGGAACAGATCGAGCAACTGAGCGATCGGGACCTCTCGAGCATCGGCTTCCTCGGCTATCCGCTGCTGCAGGCGGCCGACATCGCCGTCTACGACGCGCACAAGGTGCCGGTCGGCGACGACCAGGTGCCGCACCTCGAGTTGAGTCGCGAGGTCATTCGCCGCTTCAACAATTTCTATCCGGGAGCGAACCTGATTGAACCGCAGGCCATCCTGACGAAGACCTCGCGCCTGCCCGGCCTCGACAACCGGAAGATGAGCAAGAGCTACAACAACACCATCGATATGTCGGACGATGCCAGGACGGTGCAGAACAAGGTCCGTCAGATGTATACGGATCCGAAGCGCGTGCGCGCGGACATTCCGGGCACCGTTGAGGGCAATCCCGTGTTCGAATACCACGACGCCTTCAATCCGAATAAAGAGGAAGTCGAGGATCTGAAGGCAAGGTATCGCGCCGGTAAGGTCGGCGACGTCGAGGTCAAGACGAAGCTCGCGGTCGCGATCAACAATCTGCTCGATCCGATCCGCGAGCGGCGCGCGCAGGCGCTGGCGAAACCGGGTTACATTCGCGACGTGCTGATGGAAGGCTCGAAGAAGGCGCAGGGCGTGGCGCACCAGACCATGGAGCGCGTGCGCGAGGCCGTGAAACTGAAGTACTGATGGCCGACACTCCTGAAAACCCCGCCGGCGCGAACGACGAAGAAGTCTTCGAGTCGCAGCTCGAATCCATCAAGATCAAGCTGCAGGCCTTCGAAGGTCCGCTCGATCTGCTCGTTCATCTGATCAAGAAGAACCAGATGAACGTCTACGATATCCAGATCTCGGTGATCACCCGGCAGTACCTCGAGTACCTGAACCTGATGGAGGAGCTCAACCTCGACGTCGCCAGCGAGTTCCTGGTGATGGCGGCGACGCTGATCCACATCAAGAGCAAGATGCTGCTGCCGCGTCCCGAGACCGCGGCCGGCGATCCGGTGGACGAGGAAGATCCGCGCGATGCGCTGGTCCGCCGGCTGCTCGAGCACCAGAAGTTCAAGGCCGCCGCGGAGCTGCTGCACGACAAGGAAGCGTTGCGCAGCGCGCAGTGGGCCAGGCCCGACTCGCGCATCGAGGAAATCGCCGGCGACGATTACGAGCCGGAGATCGAAGTCGATCTGTTCAGCCTGCTGTCGGCGTTCAAGCAGGTCCTCGAGCGCGCCCGCGAGCGGCCGCCGGTGCCGCTGCCACCCGAGGAGATTTCGATCGAGACGCGCATCGAGCAGATGCTCGGGCGCCTCTCGGAAACCGAGGCCTGCGGCTTCGAGGATCTGTTCGAGGGCGACGCGACGCGCACCGCCATGATCGTCACGTTCCTGGCGCTGCTCGAGATGATCCGCCTCAAGCTGATTCGCGTGTTCCAGCAGGGCGGCGTCGGTGCGATTCGGGTCTACAAGCGCGCCCGGCCGACGGACGCGCCGCACCCGATCCACGATCCCGAGGACGAGTACAAGGCACACCATCCTCTGAAGAAAGATGAAGAGCAATGAGCGAAAAGACTTCTGCACCCGAGGCACCCGAGGCACCTGAGGCACCCGAGGCACCTATTCCCCGCATGGAGCTCGCGCAGCTCAAGGCGGTGATCGAGGCGCTCGTCTTCGCCTCACCCGAGCCGCTCACGCCGCGCATGCTGTATCGACTGCTCAACGACGAGCCCAAGGAAGATGTGAAAGCGGCGCTCGACGCGGTCAAGGCTGACTACGCGGATCGCGGCGGCCTGCATATCGCCGAAGTCGCCGGCGGTTTTCAGATCACGACGCGTCCCGAGTTCCATGAGTGGGTCCGCCGCCTGTTCCACGAGCGGTCGGCGGGAAAGCTGTCGGCGGCCTCGCTCGAAACGCTGTCGGTGATTGCCTACAAGCAGCCGGTGACCGCGGCCGAGATCGGCGAGATTCGCAGCGTCAACACCTCGGGTGTGCTCTCGACGCTGCTCGAGCGGCACCTGATCAAGATCGTCGGCCGCAAGAACGTGATCGGCCGCCCGTTCCTCTACGGCACCACGAAGGAATTCCTGATCCGCTTCGGCCTCAACGATCTCAACGACCTGCCGAAGATCGAGGACATGGCGCAGCAGCTCGGCTTCGAGCCGCCGCCGGTGCTGATGGAGCGGCCCGTGCCCGAAGAGATGCTGCCGCTCGAGGAAGGCGATCCGATCTCAGAGGAGTAGCGCGTCGACGCGGTGCGCGTGGACGAATTGCTCGCTCGGCGACCACTTGAAGATCGTGAAGCGTCCGTCCTGCGACGCCACCAGCGCCATCGCGTCACGTTGATCGTTCACGAACTGCGCCGCCGATAAGTGGCGTGTGCCGCCAAGCTGCGCGGGTGTGGTGACCGTCCTGGCGCTGCCTTCGACCGGCTCGGTGGCGATCACCTGCTCGACCGGTGGATTGCCGCGGCGGCGCGAGATCTTGGCGCCGAAGGCGAGCAGGTCGTAGCGATCGTTGATGACCGTGGCGCCATCGACCGCGGTCAGACCGGCTATCGCATCAACCGCGCGCTTGAGATCGTCGGGGTCCGCGCCCTTCTTGCAGGCCAGCTGCGACAGCTCCGAATACGGCGGATCCACCGCATACAACACCGGCGCGATGATCGAATCGCGCCACGTCTCGGTGCCGGCCGGCACCACCAGCAGCGCCCCGCCGCGGCCGTGTTGCCGCATCGAGGCGGCGAGTTGAATCATCACCGCGGTGACGCCTGACGGGGTCTTGTGATCGATCGCGCCCGCCAGCGACGACACCATGATCGGGCAGTCGGGAATGATCCGGCCCACGCCTTCATCGACAATCTTGATCTGATCACCTTCGAGCACGGCCACGTTGACGAACTTGCCGAAGGCCTCGTAGCGATGCTTGACGACGATCAGGCCGGATGCCACGACTTCGACGACGAGGCAGAAGGCCGGGACTTCGCGCGTCGTGCCCCAGACATAGAAGTCGTCGTCGCTGCGCCACACACCGAGATGGATGCCGGGCCGCTCGACCGCGGGCGCGACTTTCGAAAGCAACGCCGGCAGGAGCGGCAGTTTCGTGGCGAAGAGCAGCGGATGACGGGCCTCTTCCGGCGAGAGGAACGCGAGCGAGATCTTCGGCGGCTGTCCTTCTTCGCGGCGAAGGCTCGCCCAGAACGCCGCGTCGATGATCGATGCAATCGCGGCCGGCGGCGGCGCTTCGGACACGATCGAGCTATCGCCGGCGCGCGCCGCGCCGATATGCCGTGCGAAGTGCGCCTTTACGACGTCAGCGACAAGTCTGGCGGCCGGGTAGGTGGGCTGAATCATTTCTCGATTGGATTGTGACGGATTTGATCAGTCCCTGACGATTTTGTCATGAAGGCGCTCCGATCGTTACGGTTTCGGCCTGAATTCGCTTGGCAATGTTTCTGCAGCGAGACGATGTGACATGGCACGCAACATCTCCAAATATGCACGGTACGGCGTGACCTTCGTCTGGGTCGTCTTCGGCGGCTGGCTCGCCGTCGCCACCGCGGGTGAGGTGCGCCACGCATGGTACGTCGTGCCGACGCCGCCTGAAATCACGAAAGACGTGACCGTTCGCCACGTCAAGGACGACGAGGGCCGCGCCGCGACGTTCCGGATCATGTTGTTCAGCGACGAATTCCGCTGGCGCATCAATTCCTTTGATGCCGTTGAAGCCGAGGGTGGCAAGCGCCCGCAGTTTACCGAGGAAATGAAGGCGGTCCTCAACTCGGCCAGCGAAATCATCACGGTCGGCGCCAGCTCGGAAGAAATTCCTCCGGGCATCTCGTTCCCGCAGGGACGCGCCGCTGAAGAAAAGCGCGCCGCGCGCCGCGCCGAGAAGATCGCGGTCTGGATTCGTGAGGCGCTCAACCGCCCGATTCCGGTTCGCAAGTTGAACGTCGGCCATCATGCGCCGACCGGCGCCGATGATACGTCCGACCAGCGCCGCGTCGTCATCATCCTGGTCCTCGACCACGATGAGGACACCAACATCGATCAATCGCTGCGCTCGGCGATGGCCTCGCAGAGCGTGCGGGCTCCGATCTTCGAAGCGTTGCTGACCAAGTATTCACTCGGAGGCGGCTCCAAATTCACATGGGTGCCGTAACCACATGCTGATCAATGACCTCATCGCGATGCTGCAGGGTATTCCGCGGATGCTCGCCTACGGGTGGGTCGCATGGTTCGTGCTCGGCCTCGTGTTATCGATCTGGTCGCGGCGCGAGAAATCGCGTCTCGTGATGCACGGCTTCGATGAATCCGTGCACGGATACCACGAGCCGGCGCCGACGCCGCGCCCGAAGTCGGGCCCGCGCCCGAGCGCGCGTCCCGTGGTGAAGAGCGTGCCGCATACAAGCGGCGATGCGTTCGGCGATCTGGAGCAGATCTTCAACGAAGTGCAGGAAGGGTCGCATCGCACGCCTGGTGAGGCGCCCGCGGCCGCTGCTGCGCCCGCCGCTGCCCCGGCCGTGAACGGACCGGTGCGCAACGCGCCGGTGCTCGCCGCGCCGCAGTCACTTCCTTAAATCGACGCCAGCAGTTTTTCGACGACCACCGGATCGGCGGGCTTCACCAGGTGATGGTTGAAGCCCGCGTCCTTCGATCGGCGGCGATCCTCGTGCTGCCCCCATCCCGTCAGCGCGACCAGCACCATGTCCTTGCCCCACGGCTGCTTGCGAATCAGCTTCGCCGTTTCGTGACCGTCTAACGTCGGCATGCCGATGTCCAGGAACACGATGTCGGGATGGAAGCGCTCGGCCTGCTGCAGCGCCTCTGGACCATCGTGGGCCATGCGCGTCTCGTGACCGCTGATCGATAAGTACGCGGCCAGCGACTCCGCCGCGTCGGCATTGTCGTCGACCACCAGGACCCGGCGGCGTGCCGGCGCGCCGTCGGTGGCGGCGCTCCGATCCTCGTGCACGTCGCGCCGGGGACCCTCGACGGCGGGAATGCGGACCACGAATTCGCTGCCCAGGCCCAGCCCCTCGCTGTTGGCGGTGACGCTGCCGCCGTGCATGTCGACGATTCGCTTCACGAGCGACAACCCGATGCCGAGGCCGCCGCGCGATCGACCGCCGGTGCGATCCGCCTGGCGGAACATGTCGAAGACGCGCGGCAGCATTTCCGGGTGGATGCCCATGCCCGTGTCCTTGACGCGCACTACCGCGTCGTTACCCTCGCGCCCGTACGTGATCGACACCGGTTGTCCGGCTTCGCTGTACTTCGCGCTGTTGTTCATCAGGTTGGCGAACACCTGTGCGAGGCGCGTGCGATCGCCGTTGACGAATACCGGTTGCGGCGGCGACACCACGCTGAACGGCTGGCCCCGCTCGGTGAGCAGCGGCTGGCTGGTCTCGATCGCGTCCTTGATGACGGCGGCGAGATCGACGGTCTCCGTGCGGACTTCGACCTTCCCGGTCGTGATCCGCGCCACGTCGAGGAGGTCGTCGACCAGGCGCACCATCTGGCTGACTTGCCGCTCCATGATGTCGAGCGCAATCGTGCGGTGGCCCTCGTCTGTCGCGGATCGGAGGATGTGCAGCCCCGAGCTGATCGGCGCGAGCGGATTGCGCAGCTCGTGCGCGAGCGTGGCCAGGAATTCATCCTTGCGGCGATCTGCCTCCTGCAGCGCTTCCACCGCCCGGCGACGCTCGGTGATGTCGATCGCCAGGCCGTACAGTCTGACCGGCTTGCCGTCGGCGGCGTACTCGGCGCGGCCGCGCGCTTCCATCCATCGCCATTCGCCGGTCCGCCCGTGCTGGAATTCGAAATCGACCGCGTAGTCCTTGTGGTCGCGCAGCGCAGTCTCGACAATGCGCCGCAGTCGATCGCGATCCTCGAGCTTGAGGAACGCGAACAGACGCTCGCGATCGTAGTTCGTGTCGTCCGGCGACATTCCGAACAGTTCGGCGAACTCCGGGCTCCACCACACCGTGTCGAGCACGAGGTCCCGCGTCCACGCGCCCATCTTCGCGGTGCTCATCGCCAGCTGCATCACGTCGCGCTGCTCGCGCAGCGCTTCCTCGCTCCGCTGCAGCTGCGCCTCCCACGCCTTGCGGGACGTGATGTCGCGCGCCGTCTTGGAGGCGCCGATGATGTGCCCGTGGCGATCGTAAACGGGCGAGATCATCACCGATACGTGCACGCGCGATCCGTCCTTGCGCCGGCGCTCCACGTCGAGATGCTCGATGCGCTCGCCGCGGCGCAGGCGCGCGAGGATGTCCTGCTCCTGCTCGCGCAGCTCGGGCGGCACGATCAGGTGAATCGACTGGCCGATCGCCTCGGCCGCCGTCCATCCGAACAGCCGTTCCGCGCCCCGGTTCCATGATGTGATCACGCCGTCGAGCGTCTTGCTGAGGATCGCGTCTTCCGACGAGGCGACGATCGCCGCGAGCAGCGACTGCGCTTCGATCTTGCTCTCGAGCGCGAGGTTGGTCGTCGACAGCTCTTGCTGACGCGTCTCGAGATCCCGGTGCGCCCGGTGCATCGCTTCGCCGAGCACGATGATCGGAATCGTCGCGAGCAGGTAGGTGAGGAAGCCGACGATCTCGTTGATGGTCAGCCCGCCAAAGTAAGACAGGCCTCCGCGGAAGACGAGCCCGACCGCGATCCAACCGCCGACGATGGTGCCGAGCGCCGGAGCCCAGCCGGCCTTCCACACCACGAACGCGACCGCCGTGAACATCGTCGCCAGCGGGAACGTCGTGCCGAGCCAGGGCTTCAGCAATTGACGCAGCAGGACGGCAGCCGCAATCGCAGCGAGGGCCAGACCCAGTTTAGCCAGGGGGGAGGGAGACTTATCCCGCATGCGACGGCCGAGCTTCGCAGCTCATGAAAAAAGTGTAGAACAAAAACAAAAAGGGACGGACTCTTTCGAGTCCGCCCCCTTTCGAATGGCTGGGCTGCGCGCTTTTGCTACTGGCGCGGCGCCGTGTTCGTGCGCGGCAGTTCGCTCTGCGGCAACCGGAACGCGATGTACTCGCCCGTGTAGTTGCCGCCGCTCACGCCCACCACGATGTACTGGCGGCCGTCGACCATGTAGGTCATCGGCATGCCGAGGATCGGCGCCGGCACGCGGACTTCGCCGAGCTGTGCGCCGGTCTGCTTGTCATACGCGCGCAGCGAGGCGCCGCGCACGCCGTTCACGGTCGTGATGCCGGGATCGCCCGAGGCCACGAAGGTCTTGGTGATCAGCACGCCCACGCTGCCGCTCTGGCCGGTCTTCGGGATGTTCATGCCCTTGAGCAGCGGATGGTTCTTGATGTTGTCCGGCGTATCACCGTGGGGAACCTGGAACAGGAGCTTGTCCGGGTTCTTCAGATCGATCGCCGAGATCACACCGTAGGGCGGCTTCACGATCGGCAGGCCTTCGAGACCCTCACCGAGCTTGCGGCGGCCTTCGCCACCGGGGAAGTTGATGCCGCCGCCAGCCGCCGGCGCAGCGCCCGGAGCCGGAGCGGGACGCGGACGGCCGTAGTCGGGTTCCGCTTCCCAACGCGGCGTGCGGTTGCCCTTGTTCTCGGGCGTCACCTTCGCGAATTCCTCTTCGCTGTAGTGACCCGCGGTGACGTTGGTCATGCCGGCCTGCGAATAGAAGATGCCGGTCTCGACGTCGAAGCCCGCGCCCGGCCAGTTGGTGCCGCCGGCGGTGTTGCCGATGTTGATCGAGCCGAGCAGCTTCGACTCAGGACCCACCGGCGGAACGTACGGCGACTGCTCCCAGCGGAAGAACTTCAGGTTCGCGAGGGCCTGCTTGCGCAGCTCCGGCGTGAAGTCGATGAGGTCGCTCTCCTTGATGTAGATGCGCGCGTACGGCACGGGCTTGGTGACGAACGGCTGCGTCGGCGACGTCTGCTCGTGCTTCATCGTCGTCTGCGGCACGGGGCGTTCTTCGATCGGCCAGATCGGCACGCCGGTGGCGCGATCGAAGCAGTAGAGCCAGCCCTGCTTCGACGGCGAGCACACGACCTTGCGCGGCTTGCCCTCGATCGTGGTGTCGATCAGGAGCGGCGCCGACGACATGTCGTGGTCCCACAGCGGGTGATGCACGAACTGGAAGTGCCACTTGCGCACGCCGGTCTTCAGATCGACCGCGACGAGCGATTCGGCAAACAGGTTGTCGCCGGGACGGTTGCCGCCGTACTCGTCGATGGTCGGCGTCTCGACGGGCAGATAGACGATGCCCAGCTCCGGGTCGGCGGTGATCTGCGTCCACACGCCGTTGTTGCCGGTGTAGCCGGCCGACTCGTTCTTCCACGTGTCGAAGCCGAACTCGCCGCGGCGCGGGATACCGTGGAACGCCCACAGGAGCTTGCCGGTCTTGGCGTCGAACGCGCGGGCCTGGCCCTGCACGTTGGTGGCGTATTCGTAGCCGAGGCCTTCGAACATCGACGAGCCGACGAGAATCGTGTCGTTCACGACGGTCGGCGTCGAGTGCAAGCCGATTTCCGACTTCTCGAGGTCCGCCTGCTTGCCGTTGATCATGATGCCCTGCTTCAGATCAACGATGCCGTTGCGTCCGAAGCCGGCCACGGGCTGGCCGGTCTTCGCATTGAGCGAGACCAGCTGGTAGCCGGTGGTGACGTAGATGACGCGATCGTCGCCCTTGCCGTCCGTCCAGTACGAGAGGCCGCGGCCCGACAGCTGGCGCGGCGCCCAGCGCGTGGCGCGCTCGCCTTCATCCAGGCTGTAGGTCCACTTGATCTCGCCGGTCGCCGGGTTCAGCGCGACCACGGCGCGACGCGTGCCCGCGGTGGCGAACATGCGCGGCGTGCCGGCGCTGTCCTTCACCATGATGGGCGTGCCTTCGAGCTTGGTTTCGGGACGCGGGCCGAAGTTGTCGGTCTTCAGTCGCCACGCGACTTCGAGCTTGCTGAAGTTGGTGC
>Ga0207428_10000995_pt1 | contig 31421 bp, 32 predicted proteins | sample RhiMethybrSRZTD1_FD_187600 | JGI IMG/M metagenome (GOLD analysis project Ga0207428, IMG submission 187600) | Populus rhizosphere microbial communities from Tennessee, USA - Rhizosphere MetaG P. TD hybrid SRZTD1 (SPAdes) (version 3) | ecosystem: Host-associated > Plants > Roots > Rhizosphere >...
CTGGCATTCGACGCGCGTCATCAGCGCGCCAATATCCTCGGGCGCCGCGGTGACGCACGGCATGCCAATCATCGCGGAGTTGCCGAAGAAGATCTCGGCAAACGACTCGCCGAGGATCGCCTGAATCCCCCAGCGCCGAATCGCTTGCGGCGCATGCTCGCGCGACGAGCCGCAGCCGAAGTTGCTGTTGACGAGCAGAATCGACGCCCCTTGATAGGCCGGAACGTCGAACGGATGGCGGTTGTGTCCGGGGCCGCCCAGCTTGCGATCGTCTTCGAAGAGGTGTTGCTCCATCCCCTCGAACGTGATCGCCCGCAGGAAACGCGCCGGCATGATGCGGTCGGTGTCGACGTCGTTACCGCGCATCGGAATCGCGCGACCGCTCACACTGGTGATGCGCTGAATCATCAGCCGAGCTCCCTGACGTCGACCACCTCGCCCGCGAGCGCCGCCGCGGCCACCATTGCCGGGCTCATCAGCAGCGTCCGTCCGGTCGGGCTTCCCTGCCGTCCCTTGAAGTTCCGGTTCGACGAGGACGCGCACACCTGATCGCCCTCGAGCCTGTCAGGATTCATGCCGAGACACATCGAACAGCCGGCGCCGCGCCACTCGAAACCGGCCGATCGGAACACTTCGTCGAGGCCCTCGCGCTCGGCTGCTTTCGCCACGCCGGCCGACCCGGGCACGACCAGCGCTTTCACGTGCTTCGCGACGTGCTTACCCTTGACGATGCGTGCGGCCTCGCGGAGATCGGACAGCCGCGCGTTGGTGCAGGAGCCGATGAACGCCACGTCCACTTTCATCCCTTCGATCGGCTGCCCCGCCTCCAGGCCCATGTAGCTCAGCGCGTCGGCCACCGCTTTCGGATCGGCGGCCTCCCCGGGCGACGGGACACGGGAGTCGATGCCGATCGACTGCCCCGGATTCACGCCCCATGTCACGATCGGCGTCAGCTCCCCTGCCTTGATCTCGACATCATCGTCGTAGCGAGCATCCGCGTCGGATGCGATCGACTTCCACCACGCCGCCATGCGATCGAACTGTTCCGCGCGTGGTGCAAATGGACGGCCGCGGACGTAGTCGACCGTCGTGTCGTCCGGGTTGACGTAGCCGACGCGCGCGCCACCCTCGATCGACATGTTGCAGATCGTCATGCGCTCGTCCATCGTCATGCGATCGACGGCGTCGCCGGCGTATTCGTAGGCGTAGCCGTTGCCGCCCTGCACGCCAAGCCGCTGAATGATGGCGAGAATCACGTCCTTGGCGTACACGCCTTTCGCCAGCGTCCCAGTCACGCGGATGCGTCGCACCTTGAGCGGCTCGAGCGCAAGGCATTGCGACGCGAGCACATCGCGCACCTGCGAGGTGCCGATGCCGAATGCCACCGATCCGAACGCGCCGTGCGTCGAGGTGTGGCTGTCGCCGCACGCGATCGTCATGCCCGGCTGCGTCAGCCCGAGCTCGGGACCGATGATGTGGACAATGCCCTGGCGCTGGTCGTCGAGTCCGACGAAGCGGATGCCGAAGTCGCGCACGTTCCGCTCGAGCGACGCCATCATGTCTTCGGCCATCACGTCGAGGAACGGCCGCTGGCGGTTGCGCGTCGGCACGATGTGATCGACGGTGGCGAACGTCCGATCGACGAACGGGACCGTCCAGCCGTTCTGACGCAGCGCATCGAATGCCTGCGGGCTGGTCACTTCGTGGACCAGATGCAGGCCGATGAAGAGCTGCGTCTGCCCCGTCGGCAGCTGCCGCACGGTGTGGAGATCCCACACCTTCTTGAGGAGTGTCTGTCCCATCGATCAGCTCATCGTAGCACGCGCTTTCGCACGCGACTGGGAACCCGACACGCATGGATGGCCGTCGATCCAGCAGCGCCACGGGCGATCCGATCCAACACGGATCCCGATGCGAGGCCCCCACGCGATCAGCGACGGCACGTGACCGCGGTCTTCGATCGAGAGCCTGCTGGACGTCAGATCGAGTCGATTCTCCGCCAGTGTGATCCCGAGTGCCTGCGTGAGGTTGCCAGGGCCGCGGCACAGATCCGTAATGGGGTCGGGAGTCATTTTACGTTTCACGGAAAATGACTCCCGACCCCCTTTTTCCGGACGGCGACGGCGAGTCATCAGCGCGATGCCGTCGATCGGTTCGAGCGCACGTATCAGTACGGCGGCCGGCGATCCTTCGCTCTCTGTGACTGCGTTGACCAGGTAATGGATCCCGTAGTTGAGGTAGACGTAGGCGACACCCGGCGGACCGTACAACGGCGCGTTGCGCGTCGTCGGCCCAGGCGCAGCATGACAGGCGGGATCGTCCTCGCCGATGTACGCTTCGGCCTCGACGATCAGGCCTGCTGCGACACCAGCGCGTGTGCGGTGTACGAGCACCTTGCCGAGCAGTTCCGCCGCAACCGTCAGCGTCGGCCGCTCGAAGAACTGGCGTGGTAGCACGATCCGGGTCGAGATCGTGGGCTGATTCCTCGCCAGCCGGCGTCCTTCAACCTTGCCCAGGCCTGAATCCTGATTCCTGATGCCCGATTCCTGCTTATCTCGCCGCGTACGCATTCGGTCGGCCGGTCGCCAGCAATACGCGCAGAGCGCGCCCGGTGTGCGACGCGTCATGCTGCGCGACCTGCTCTGGTGTGCCAGCGATCACCAGTTCACCACCGGCGTCGCCGCCCTCGGGTCCGAGATCGATCAGGTAATCGGCCGTCTTGATCACATCGAGGTTGTGTTCGATCACCAGCAGCGAATGCCCCGCCTCGACGAGCTTGCGGAAAGCCCCCAGCAGCTTCGCGATGTCGTCGAAGTGCAGACCCGTCGTCGGCTCATCGAGGATATACAGCACTCGTTCTCCGCCGAACGAGGCGAGGTGTGCCGCGATCTTGATTCGCTGCGCCTCTCCTCCCGATAACGTTGTCGCCGGCTGTCCCAATCGCAGGTAGCCGAGACCGATCTCGTCGAGCACCTGAAGCCGCCGCAGCACCTTCGGCGACTGGCTGAAGAACGTCAGCGCTTCTCGCACGGTCATGTCGAGCACCTGGTGCACCGACTTGCCGCGGTAGTGCACTTCGAGCACCTGCGGCTTGAACCGCTTGCCGTCGCACTGCTCGCAGGGGACGAAGACGTCGGCGAGAAACTGCATCTCGACGCGCACCTCGCCCTCGCCCTGGCACGCCTCGCAGCGTCCGCCAGGCACGTTGAACGAGAAGTGACTCGCCGTGAGCCCCCGCGCGCGGGCGTCCTTCGTCAGCGAGAACAATTCGCGAATCGGATCGAATGCCTTGAGATACGTCACCGGATTGGATCGCGGTGTCCGACCGATTGGCGTCTGATCGACCAGCGCGACGTCGGTGATGTACTCGAGCCCGGTGATCTCACGGAACGATCCGACGCGACGATCCCAGTCGCCTTTCGCGCGCTTGATCGCCGCGTAGAGCACGTCGTGGACGAGCGTCGACTTCCCGGACCCGCTGACGCCCGTCACGCACGTCAACGTGTTCAGCGGGATCTGAATGTCGATGTCTTTGAGGTTGTGCTCCGTGGCGCCCTTGAGCCTGATCTTCTGGCCCGTGCCGCGGCGCCGCGGTGACGGCACCGGGATCGCCAGCTCGTTCCGCAGGTACTTGGCCGTCAACGATCGCGTCTCGGTCAGCAGCCCCGGCAGATCGCCGGAATAGACGACGCGCCCGCCCTGCTCGCCGGCACCGAGCCCCAAATCGACGATGTGATCGGCGACGCGAATCATGTCTTCGTCGTGCTCGACGACGAGCACCGTGTTTCCCTGATCGCGCAGTTGTCGCAGGATGTCGATGAGCCGCTGGTTGTCGCGCGAGTGCAGCCCGATTGAAGGCTCGTCGAGCACGTACAAGGTGCCCACCAGTGCCGACCCGAGCGAGGTGGCCAAATTGATCCGCTGCGACTCGCCGCCCGAGAGCGTCGACGACAGTCGATCGAGCGTGAGATAGTCGAGGCCAACATCGCTCAGGAACGTCAACCGTCGTCGAATCTCGCGCAATACCTTGTCGGCAACCGCCGCTTCGCGTTCGCTCAGCTGCAGATCAGCGAAGAACTTCTGGGCACCAACAACGGTCAGCGCCGAGACCTGGTCGATCGTCTGTCCGCCGACCTTCACGTTTCTCGCTTCGCGGCGCAGCCGGGCGCCGCTGCAGTCGGGACAGGCCAGATAGCCGCGATAGCGGCTGAGAAAGACGCGGACGTGCACCTTGTATTTCTTCCGCTCGAGCCATCGGAAGAAACCGCGCACGCCCTCGTAGTCGCCATCGCCGTCGACGACGAAGGCGCGCTCGTTGTCGCTCAGCTCTGACCATGGCACGTCGAGACGAATGCCCACTTTCTTCGCCGCGCGTTTCAGATCGGCCAGCTGCGCCCGGTAATGCGGCTTGCTCCACGGCTCGATCGCGCCCTGCGAGATCGCCTTCGACGCATCGGGCACGACGAGGCTCATGTCGAGCTCGATGATGTTGCCGAACCCGTGGCAGGTCGGACACGCCCCGAACGGGTTGTTGAACGAGAACAGACGTGGCTGTGGCGTCTCGTAGGCGATGCCGCAGGGGCGACATTCGAATCGCTCCGAGAACTCGAGCCGTTTCGGGTCGCCGTCGAGGACCACCGCAAACGCCGCGCCGCCGCCTTCGCGATACGACGTCTCGACGGAATCGGTGAGGCGGCTGCGGAGGTCACCCTCGATGCGGATTCGATCGACCACGACCTCGAGCGAGGTTCGCGACCGGAGCGACGCGGGATCGATGTCGTCGAAGCTGACGGCCTGGCCATCGATGAGCAGTCGGCCGTAGCCGCGCCGGCGCAGCGCCTCGAGCGCTGCGGCAATGGGATCGACCGTCCTGGCCACCGGCTCGAGCGCGAGCGCCTCAACCTCTTCGGCGGTCTCGGCGTTGGAGGCTGGGGTCGTGGCGGACATCGATATCACCGGCAACTCGAACCCAATCAGCACTCGCGTGCCGGCCGGCAGATCTCCCAGTCGCTTTGCCACGACTTCCGCCGTCTCACGAACGACCTCCTGCCCGCACTGGCGGCAGAACGTCCGCCCGACACGTGCGAACAGCAGCCGCATGTAGTCGTGAATCTCGGTGGTCGTGCCGACCGTCGAGCGCGGGTTGCGGACGCTGTTCTTCTGACGGATGGCGATCGCCGGGCAGATACCCTCGATGCGATCGACGTCCGGCTTCTCCATCCGCTCGAGGAACTGCCGTGCATACGCGGAGAGCGACTCGACGTAACGTCGCTGGCCTTCGGCGTAGATCGTGTCGAAGGCGAGTGACGACTTCCCCGATCCGCTGACACCGGTAATGATGGCGAGCCTCCCGGCGGGCAGCGTGACGTCGATATTCTTCAGGTTATGCGTGCGCGCACCACGGACGACGAGAGGGTTTCGAGCCTTTGGCGTCCTGATGCTGGTTGGTGTCCCCACGGTAGCGATTTCCCGGTTGACCGTAAGGAGACCATGTTACTACACGAGGTTTGGTCGGGGGGCTTTCGCGGCTCCAGCCGCGCGAGCGCTCGCGTGTTCTGCCACACCGCTGTCGCCAGCGCCACGAGCATTCCCACGATTGCAACGAGCCCCCCGAAATCGAACAGCGGCATCCGTCCAAGGGGACCGAGCGGAACGTGCGGGTTCCCGGGCAGGAAGATGGTGCCAATCGCGAGCAGGATACGGAGCTCGGTCGGGCCAACGCCAAACGACGAAATGCGAAAGACCCCGCGCGTCGTCGTCGCCAGGAACACTTCGCCGGCGACGAGCAGGTAGGCGATCAGCACGCCGAGAGCGATCACCGGATTCATATAGCTCGACGCGGCCAACCCGGCGAACAGCATCGTCGTTCCGACGATATCGAGCACGTGATCGACGTAGTAGCCGTAGCGCGGCCGCTCGACCGCGCGCACGCGCGCGAGGGTGCCATCGAGGCTGTCGCCGAACCAGTTCACCGCGAGCGCCGCGACGACGATCCACACGGCGTGGGCATCGAACCGCAGCAGCCAATAGCCGGTGCCCGCGGCCGCCATCGCGACGAGGGCGAGACACGTCAGGTGGTCGGAATGGATCCGGCGCGGTAAGCGCTTCGCCATCCAGATCAACAGTTGCTTCTCGGCTCGAGCGAGCACGCTCCGATGCTCCCGGACGTGAACGTGGTCAGCCATTGGTCGCCTCCACACCATAGTGTGTAAGCGGCCGACAGATCGGCTCACGCAGTGTAGGCCGGGCCTTCCAGGCCCGGCGCGTCGCGCCCGGCGAACTCACGAACCCAGATACGATGGAGTCCGCATGACCGACGCCGCAATCGTCTTGACGCTCGCCGGGAGTCTCGGCGCCGCACTGATATTCGGCTACATCACACAGCGCCTTGGCCTGTCGCCCATCGTCGGCTATTTGATCGCGGGCCTCGCAATCGGGCCGAACACGCCAGGCCTGGTCGCCGACACGCACATCGCCGAGCAGTTCGCCGAGATAGGCGTCATCCTGCTGATGTTCGGCGTCGGTCTCCAGTTCCACCTCGAGGAGCTGCTGGCCGTCCGCCGCATCGCCATACCGGGCGCCCTGGCCCAGGGCGCCGTCGCGACGGTGCTCGGAGCGCTCACGGCGCGTGGGTATGGCTGGTCGTGGACGGCGGCGGTCGTCTTCGGACTCGCACTGTCGATCGCGAGCACGGTCGTCCTGGTGCGAGTGCTGTCCGATCGCCGGCAGCTGCATACGGTGGCCGGCCATATCGCGATCGGCTGGCTCGTCGTTCAAGACGTGCTGGCGGTCCTGGTACTCGTGGTGCTGCCCGCGCTGAAGACCGGCTCCACCCCGGCCGCACTCGCGGTGAGCGTGATCGGCGCGCTCCTGAAGGTTGCGGCGCTCGTGGCGGTTGTCGCGATCGGGGGACGACGTCTGATTCCGGCCATGCTCGACCGAATCGCCGCGACGCGTTCGCGCGAACTGTTCACGCTCAGCGTGTTGGCGCTCGCGATCGGCCTGGCTGTCGGATCGGCGGCGCTATTTGGCGTCTCGATGGCGCTCGGCGCCTTTCTCGCCGGCATGGTTGTCGGGAGCTCCGACTACAGTCTTCGAGCGGCGACCGACGCGTTGCCGATGCGCGACGCGTTCGCCGTGCTGTTCTTCGTCTCGGTCGGCATGCTGCTGAACCCGGCCGCGCTGCTCGACCACCCGTGGCCGATCGTCGCGGCGCTCGCGGTGGTGATGATCGCGAACCCGCTGACGGCGGCGGCCGTTGCCTGGGCGATGGGATATCCGGCGCGGACGATCGCCGTCGTCGCCCTCTCACTCGGCCAGATTGGCGAGTTCTCGTTCATCCTCGTCACGCTCGGACGCGATCTGGCACTCGTGCCGGCCGTGGCACTCGATGCTGTGGTCGCAACGGCGATCCTCTCGATCACCATCAATCCACTCGCGTTCAAGGCGATTGAGCCGTTGGAACGCTGGTTGGCGCAGAAACGGTTGAACTCCATCGCCGCCGATCCGCAGGGTCTCGAGGTTGGCGCATCGTCCTCACTCGATCCCGAAGGGCGGGCGATCGTGATCGGATACGGGCCCACAGGTCGCACCGTGACTCGCCTGCTCACGGAAAACGGGATCTCACCGACGGTGGTCGATTTGAACATCGACGCCGTTCGGGGGCTGCGCGATCAAGGCTTGTCGGCGGTGCACGGCGATGCGCGGCATCCGGAGACGCTCGTCTCGGCGGGATTGCCGCACGCGGCGACGCTCATCGTGAGCGGTGTCGAGGCGGGGTCGCCCGAGATCATCAGAGGCGCGCGAGCGATCAACCCGCGGATCCATATCTTCGTCCGCGGCAGCTATCTGCGCGACGTGCCGCCGCTGCGCCAGGCGGGCGCGGAGCAGGTGTTCTCAGGAGAAGGTGAAGTGGCGCTCGCGATGACGGAGGCGGTGCTCCGGCGTCTGGGGGCGACGCCGGATCAGATCGACCGAGAACGGGATCGAGTGAGGCAGCAACTCAATCTTTGATTAGTGATTTGTGATTAGTGATTCGTTGTTGATTGACGATTGACGATTGTTGATTGAGACCGCACCGAGCTGACTTGGGCCTGCCCGGCCATCACTCCGTTTCTCATCTTTCAATCAAGAATCAGCAATCACCAATCAACAACGAATCACCACTCAAAGATCACAAATCAACAATCGGTCTACTTCCGCACAAATTTCTGCACGGCACGATTGACACTATCCGCCACCCACAGCTCGCCCTTGGGGCTCACCGCGATGAAGTGTGCTTCGCCGAACTCACCGACGCCGTTGCCCGCCTTGCCGACGACCGCCTGCACGTTACCCTGAAGATCGAGCTTTACCACCTGGCCGGCGAATCCGTTGACCATGAAGATCGCGTCCTTGCGGATGTCGAGCCCGCACGGCAGCCCCGCCACCTTGACCTCGCGGACGAAGGTGCCCTTGTCGTCGAAGATCTGGATGCGCTGGTTCTCACGGTCGGTAACCCAGAGCAGCCCCTTCGCATCGATCGCGATGCCGTGCGCGACGTCGAACTTGCCCGGCTCCTTCCCCTTGCCGCCCCAGGAGGTGATGAACTTGCCGGTCTTGTCGAACTTGAGCACGCGCGGGTCGCCTTTGGCCCCCGGTGTGTGCCCCTGCGCGATGAAGATGTCGCCGTTGGCGGCGATGATGACGTCGTTGGGCTCGTTCAGGCGGCGCGAGCCGGTGGCCTCGTTCCACTCGCCCTGCTCACCTTTGGTGCCAATGGTCATCAGCGTCTTGCCGTCGGGGCTCATCTTGGCGACATAGTGCGCGCCGACGTCGGTGACCCAGATGTTGCCATCGCGATCGATGCGAAGGCCGTGCGTCCGCATGAACAGCCCTTCGCCGAACGCACGAATGAACTTGCCGTCCGCGTCGAATTCAGCCAGCGGCTGCGGCCCTCGATTGAGCACCCACAGGTGCCCCTTGGCATCGAACGCCACGCTCGCCGACGCGCCGATCGTGGTGCCCTCGGGCAACGTGAGCGGATTGGCCACCGCGACGTAGTCGAGCGGCGACGCAGTCTGCGGCACCAACAGCGCAGGATCCGACGGCCGCTGCGCGATCGCGATCGTACCGCTCATGAGGACGACGAACACCGCACCGATCACGCGCTTCATAAGCGATCTCCCGCAGTGTAGGCCGGGCCTTTAGGCCCGGCGGCAGGGACGAGTCGTTGGAACCGCCCGAGTCTAACTCAAATATTCTTCATCGCCTCACGAACGCTGAGCGGACTCAAGCGCTCCCGATTCGCCGTCACATATCGCCGCACTTCGCGCGGATCCGTCCACGCGTACTGACGCAGCGCCCATCCAATTGCCTTCCGCAGGAAGAACTCTTTGCTCTCGAGGCTCGGCTCGATACAGGCGTAGAGCAAGTCGAGATCGGTCTCGCGCCGGAAGCCAAGCTGACACAGGATGGCCGCGCGCCGCTTCCACATGTCTCGGTCCGTCGACCAGCGACGCATCAGCGGCTTCATGCGACGCGGCTCGGCGCGCAGGATGTCGCCGAGCTGGTGCGACGCGATCACGTCCACGAAGTCCCACCACGCACCGGTGACGATCATCTCCTCGAACATCGGGAGCGAGGCCATGGTCCGGTACGGCGCGTAGGCTTTCAGATCGCTCAGGCCGATGGCGGCGTAGCGCTCTTCCCGGTATTTCGCCCCGCGCCACAGCTCGAGCACGACGTCGCGCCACTCCTCGGCCGAGGCGAGCCGGTGATCGGGGAAGATCTTCCGCCACAAGGCTTTCTGCACCAGAGACGACACGCCCCGATATGGCATGTCGGACTTCATGTAGGCCTGCATCTGCGGGGCCTTGACCGGGTCGGCCGCCTCTGTGAGGCCGGCACGAACCGCGACGACGAGCGGGTGCGTCATAGGGGTAGCCGTCGTAGGGGCCGCGTTTACGGCCCGCGGCCCCGTAGGGGCGGCTTCAGGCGGCCCGCAGTATACTCATGACGTTTCGTGGACCAACTGGTGTGCAGGGGGAGGGCTTTGCGGCCCGGGGAGGTTCGTTGATGCGCGCACTATTGACGATAGGGTTGGCGGCGGCCCTGGTTGCGGGAGCTCGTGCCCAGAGCACCGAGCTGAAAGTCGGAGACACGGCGCCTGATTTCAGCCTGCAGGCATCCGACGGCAAGACCTACAAGCTGTCGGACTACAAGGGAAAGAAGGCCGTCGTCGTGGCCTGGTTCCCGAAGGCGTTCACGCAGGGCTGCACGATCGAGTGCAAGTCGCTCGCGGAGAACGGCGACAAGATCCGGATGTACGACGTGGCCTACTTCATGGCCAGCGTCGACAACGTCGAGGACAACACCAAGTTCGCCAAGGCGACCAGCGTGACGCTGCAGAGCCGCGGCGGCGGGCCTGCGAACGTCGTCGAGAAGAAGGAAGCGGACTTCCCGCTGTTGGCCGATCCGACCAAGGAAACCGCGACCAAGTACGGCGTGCTGATGCCGAACCCGCCCGGGTTCGCCAACCGCTGGACGTTCTACATCGACAAGCAGGGCAAGATCGCCTTCATCGAGAAGCAGGTGAAGCCGGCCTCGTCTGCTGAAGACATGATCGCGAAGCTCGCCGAGCTCAAGGTGCCGATGAACCACAAGTAGGTAGTACGTAGGGCCGTCTTCAGGCGGCCCTCCCGTTCTTCGTCGGGGCCGCCGTCGGGGGCGGCCCTTCGTTTTTCGCCATGTCGTGTCCGGCTTTAGCCGGACCGCCGCACGCCCGCGCGGGACGCGACGTGCTAGGATCAGTTGTTCGTCGCGGCGCGTGGCGCCGCCCCACCGTGTGCCGGCGTAGCTCAGTTGGTAGAGCAGCTGATTCGTAATCAGCAGGTCACCCGTTCAAGTCGGGTCGCCGGCTCCAGCCTCCGCTCATTTCCCGCGGAGGCTGTCCGCCGGAGCTTTAGCGTAGGCGGACCTCCGCTCGCATCGAGCTACGGCTGGCAGGCCAGTTTCCATAAATGAACCGTTGCGACGATGAAATCGGGCTGACTGTGATGAGTTGCGTTCCGCTACTGAGCGGCAGCGAAATAGCCAAGCACCAGTCGAACGACGCTCTGACGGGTGTGAGTCACGGTCCTACGGACCGCCCCCGGGTACCGCTTCCGTAAAGTCTGATATCGGGCGCACCTCGACCTGTCGAAGGTACAAGCGATGGGCGTTGCAAAGTCTTGCGCGTCAGCGCACTGCACTCCTTACCCCAAACGCACGGCACTGCATTCGTTTAGTCCATTGCCGATAATCGCGCTATGAGTCTGCCTCAGGCACACGACGAACAGATTCCCGACGGACGTATTCAGAAAACACGGGGAGCGGAGCGCTGGGTATTCGCAGTCGGAGTGCTCATTCTCCTGGGACTGCTGGGGCACGTGCTCAATCAGCAACGTGCAACGACGCGCACATCTGACACTCACGTCGTGTCGGCTCCAATGCCAGCCCCGGCCGAAACAATGCCAGCCCCGGCCGAAACAAAGCCTGACGCGACTCAGCAAAGCCCGATCACTCACAAGGCGGAGCGACCCAAGGGGTCGCGGGTGACGTACACGGTAACCCACAAGCATCGCCTCCGTGACTGTCACGGCACATTGACGTTTACGCGGGAGGGGCTTCGATTTGAATCGGACGAACCCCAGGACTCATTCGCTGTCAGGCTGAATGACGTGATCATCGAAGGCGATGGCCTCCGCATTGCCAACAAGACGTGGCGCTTCGAATTCGATGGCGCCGTCAGCGCGGAGCGCATTCTTCAGGACTGGAAAACTGGGACCTTACGAGTCTTCCTCCCGTAACATCAGCCGCGCTTTACTATCGCCTGTGAACAAGTGCCGCCTTGGTGATGACACGACTGACGGCGCACGCTGACGAGCAACCCTTTTAGGTCGTAACTCTGTGCAAGGATGCAGCGTAGCAATCCGATTCACAGAGCTCGAGCTTGAGGAAACTCTCTTCTAGAAGAACGTCTCGTAACCTGTGTGCAGGACAATCGCGGGCTGGCGCCCGCGGCGCTCTTGGAGTACCTCTTCCACCACGATCGTCGATTTCAGCGTCGGCGCCGAGCCGAACGATGATCGGACCGCGTTGGTCCTCCGATACACCGGTGCGTAGCGATACGCGGCCAGCGGCCACTCGGCTCGGAATCACATGGAGACACGTAGATGCCAAAAGAACCGCTTACCGCTGACCGGCTCCGCGACCTAGCGCGGACCGGCGCCGAAATCACCTTGAAACATCTGCGCGCCGAGATCATCGCGATCGAGCGAGCGTTTCCGGAACTGCGCCTCGCCCAAGGCCGCCGAGCCGCTCGTCGATCAATCGAGGAGGCGACGACTCGCACGCGCACGATGTCGGCCGCGGCGCGGAAGGCGGTGTCGGCGCGGATGAAGCGTTACTGGGCCGAACGGCGGAAGGCGCACGCGAAGGTGCGATAGTCAGGCGAGGGCTGCCGCCTCATCTGACTGGCATCAATGGCAGTCGGAAGCGACATGACGCAGGCATGGCTCCGCCGCTGCGAGGTGACCGTGGCTCGGACATCACTGTGCGTGATGCTCGCTTTGCTCATTGCCGCAGTCACCGTGGTGGTTGGAGGTCAAGATTTTGGAGCCTTCCACGCGGGCATCGACATCGTGTCCCTGAACGTCTCGGTCACGAGTTCGGACCAGCGCTATGTCAGCGACCTGGTGCAGAGCGACTTCACGGTATTGGAAAACGGCGTGCCCCAGCCGATTCGCTACTTTGCGAAGACCGGTGGCCCGCTCTCGATGGCACTGCTCCTCGATACGAGCGGCAGCATGAAGGATGTTCTTCCGATCGCGCAAGAAGCGGCGATCGGTTTCGTGCGGCAAGTCACAGATAGAGATGTGGTCTCGATTATCGACTTCGAGTCGCGGGTCGAAATCAGTCAGGGGCTCACCGGCGATATCAGTGCACTCGAACGCGCGATCAAGGGCACTCAAGTCGGCGGTGCTACGTCCCTCTACAACGCGCTGTACATGGCGCTCCAAGAGTTGAATAAGCCGGCTCCAGGCGATAGCGGCGCTGCCCCACGGCGTCGGGTGATTGTCGTGCTGTCGGACGGTGACGACACCTCGAGTGCCGTCACGTTCGCGCAGGTGCTCGAGCGTGCGTTGCGCTCGGACACGATCATTTACGGCGTTGGTCTCGGTCTAGGCCGGCAGCTCACCAGCCGCACGGATGGAGAAAGTGGAGAGCTCGTCCTGCGTCGCCTTTCGCAGCAAACCGGCGGACGTGCTTTCTTCACAGACGAAGCCAAGGATCTCGCGAGTTTCTACGGCCGAATCCGTGATGAACTCGCCAATCAATACTTGCTTGCGTATGAATCCCCAGCACCCCGCGACGGCAAATGGCGCCGCCTCGAGGTGCGTATCGGACGGCCAAACACCACAGCGCGCACTCGGTCCGGCTACTTCGCTGCCGCTCAGTAGCGGACTGCTGCCAATCGGCCGCCTGTTGGAGTGCCGTGCGACTCCGCGATAAAGTCACGGCGACTGTGCTATCGGCCTTCTCCCAAGCCTGGGCCTCCTGGAAAACGGCGCCCGGCGTCGCGCTGCTCGCGGTGGTCGCGTTTGCCGTCGGCATCGGCTCGGCCACGGCGATCTTCACCGTCGTCAACGGTGTGCTGCTGCGAGGGCTGCCGTACCCGCACGGTGAGCGGTTCGTGGCCCTGTTCGGCGGGAGCACGACCAACACCACGATGATGGCGATGTCGGTGCTCGAGCTGCAGGACTACGAGCGCCAGACAACGACCTTCGACGCGATCGGCTGGTTCCGCGCCGGGCGATTTCATCTGACGGCGCCAGGCGAGCCGCGATTCGTCCCCGGCACGGCCGTAACACCGGCGCTCGCGCGGGAGCTCGGGCCGCCAATGCTCGGGCAGTGGTTCGCGGACGACAGCAGCGCCGTCATCTCGTCCGGCCTGTGGCGTCGCCTCGGCGGCGGCCCCGAGATCATTGGCAGTCTCATCACCCTCGACGAGCGCCGCTACACGATCACCGGCGTCATGCCGCCGGACTTCCAGTTGCCGGTCGCTAGCATGGGGTCACGCGGCGACACCGAGGTGTGGATTCCCCTTGTTGTGGCGCCGGAACAAGCGAGCAACAGGAACAGCCGGGCCTTCTTCGCGTACGCCCGTCGCAAACCTGGGGTGTCGGTGGCGCAGGCAGATGCAGACGCCAAGCGCATCGCCTCCCTCGTCGCCGCCTCCGCTCCCGCCAGCTATCAGAACTACACGGCGGGCGTGGTCGACCTCCACGATTTTACGATGTTCTTCCGTACGGGCCTCCGCGCGCCGCTGCTGATCCTGCTCGGCGGCGCCGGCCTCTTGCTGCTCATTGCATGTGCCAACGTGGCCACACTGCTGCTGGCGCGATCCGTCGCTCGCGCCCGCGAGACAGCGATCCGTGTTGCGCTCGGCGCATCACGGCGCCAGCTGGCGTTACGCTACTTCGCCGAAGGCGCGCTCGTATCGGTCGCCGGCGCCGCCGCGGGCGTCGGCCTGAGCGCGTTCATGGTCCAGCAGATCCTGACTGCCGCGTCCGCGTTCATTCCTCGTATCGAGGACATCACGATCGACTGGACGGTGCTCGGCTTCAGCGTGGCGGTGGCAGTCGCCACCGGAGTCCTCGCCGGGCTCGCCCCGCTCTGGCAGGCGATTCGTACGGCTCCGAACGCGGTGCTCACCGACGGCGTCCGCGCGTCAGCCGCGGCGCCGGCGCGACGCCTGTCGAAAGCGTTCGTCGTGGCCGAGATCGCCCTCGCATTCACGCTGCTCGCAACGTCGGCCATTCTCGTCGTCCACCTGCGCAACCTCAGTCGCGTGTCGCTGGGCTTCGAGCCTGACGGCCTCGTCACATTCGAGCTCGCTCTGCCGCGCCGCCCCGGGCTGTCCAATGTGGATGCCCAAAAGGCCCGGTTGGCCGAACAGGCGCGATTGATGGACGCACTCCGGCAAACGCCCGGCGTAGATAGCGCAAGCTTCTCGAGCCAGCTGCCAGCATTGGGCTGCGGTGGCGCCAACTTCGTCCCGGAGGGCAGGCCGGCGGATGCCCCCACATCGCGGGCGTGCTGGTCGGCAACCACACCGGACTTCTTCCCGACGATGCGCATCCCGCTGCGGCAGGGCCGGCTGCTGAATGGGTCCGACATCGGGGACGATCCGATTGCTGCCGTGATCAACGAGACCGCGGCGCGCACGCTCTGGCCGGAGCGGAATCCGATCGGCGCCGCCGCGCGCTTCAGCGGACCGAAGGGTTCCCGGTTCGAAGTCGTCGGCGTCGTCGGCGATGTTCGCAACTCCGGACTGAATCGGTCGCCCGCGCCCGAAATCTATATGCCGGCGTCGGTCCTGGGGGCCAACCCGATGAAGGTCGTCGTCCGCTCGGATCTTCCAACAGATCAGGTGATCGCCGCCCTCCGCCGCACCGTCCGGCAGACCAATTCGACTCTGGTGATGGAAGACGTGGGCACGATGTACGACGTCATTGGCGCCACGCTGCAGCTCGAGCGACTCAGCTCGCTGGTCATGACCTTCTTCGGTCTCGCGGCGCTGCTGATGGCGACGCTGGGCGTATACGGCGTCATGTCGTACTTCGTGCGGCAGCGCACCGTGGAGCTGGGTACGCGGATGGCCCTCGGAGCCGTCAACCGCGATCTCGTGACGCTCGTTCTCGGCGGCAGCCTGAAGCTGTCGCTGGCGGGCGTGGCGGTGGGAGCGATTGCACTCGTCGGCGGCGTCTGGCTGCTCGTGCGATATCTCGAGGTCGCCAACTTCGGGTGGCTGCCGTTTGCCGGGTCCACGGCGATCGTCACCCTCGTTGCTACGGCGGCCGCGTCAGTGCCGGCATGGCGCACCACGCTCATCTCGCCGATGGTCGCGATGCGCGAGCAGCCGCCGTCGGCCTGGCGATGGGCGCGTCAGCGGATGGCCCGCGCCGTTCGCGACGTGCGCGAGGCGGTCGTCGGCGCGGACGACAGCGGATCGGACGTCTCGGCGGCAGACGTGCTGACAGCATTTGTCGACGCCGCGCGCGGCGCCGACTCGTACACCGGCGCTCTGCGCGCCGTGCTCGCCAGCGTGTGCGAGGAGCTGCACGTCGAATCGGCCGCACTGCTCGAGCGGCGCGACGGACCGACAACGGAGTACCGCTGCCTCGCCGCCGCCGGCGCGCTCGAAGCGGCCGCACTGGTCGTGCCCGCCGACGGATTCCTGATCACGCGGTTGCGCGCCTATCCGCTGCCGCTGCCGTTTGTGCCGAACGAATTGGATGCCCTCGCCGCATGGGCTGCGGCGCACAGCCCGGATCGGCTCGACGAGATTCGCGCGCTCGCCGCGGGCGGCATCCAGCTCGCCGTACCGCTGCGCACGCGCAGCGAGATCCTCGGCGTGCTGCTGCTCGGCGAACCGTCCTTCAACTCGCGTGCGCTCGCTCACCCCTCGACGTCGCTCGGGGTGACCCTGAGCGTGTCGAAGGGTCAGGGGAGGCCGCAGCGCGCCGGCTTCAGCGCGCACGAGAAACAGGTGCTGCGAGCGGCCGCCGATCAGTTCGCGCTGATGATCGAAAACGCACGGCTGACCGGTCGCGTCGTCGAGCAGGAGACGCTGCGCCGCGACATCGCGCTTGCCTCGGACGTCCAGCGCCGACTGCTGCCCGATACCCCGCCGCGCTCGGAGTGCGTCGATTTCGCCGCGGCCAGCGTTCCAGCGCGCCGCATCGGTGGCGACTACTACGACTTCGTCGAGCTCAATGACGGCCGGATCGGTATCGCGCTTGCCGACGTGTCGGGAAAAGGCGTCGCCGCCGCCCTGATCATGTCGGTGGTGCAGGCGTCGCTGCGGCTCATCTCGTCCGAAGGCGACGTGTCGGCGCCACGACTCGTCGCGCGAATGAATGAGTTCGTTTACAAGTCAACGCCGGCGAGCAAGTACGCCACCTTCTTCTATGCGCAACTCGACGAGCAGCGTCGGCAACTGAGATACGTCAACGCGGGCCATAACGCACCGTATCTCTTGCGAGCCGGACGGCGATCGACAACCGACTCCGCGCCACCCGAGATCGAGCAACTGTCCGTCGGAGGAACGGTCGTCGGCATGTTCCCGGAGATGAGCTACGAGGAGGCGACCGTCGAGTTGTGCTCAGGCGATGTCTTCCTCGCCTTCACCGACGGCGTCCCCGAGGCGCACAACCCCGAGAGCGAAGAGTTCGGCGAGGAACGCTTGCAACTGCTGCTCCGCGAGACCGCTCACCTGCCAGCCAACGAGATCAGTGCGAGGATTTCCGCCGAGATGAAGAACTGGATCCGGGACGCGGAGCAGTACGACGATCTCACCTTCATCGTGATGAAAGTGCGTTGAGTTCGGTTACGCGCTGTTCTTGTCGTCGCGACGAGCGGAGACATGCCTCAGCACGACGCTCGGGTTGCGTTTGTCGGCGCACCACACGTGACCGCACGCGGCGCAGCGGTAGTAGTTCACCGCCGCGCTCTCGCTGACGGCCGGCAGAAGGTTGCCCATCTGCCGGCATTGCGGGCAACGCGCGAGCGTCATAGGGGAACAAGCTGAACCTAGATCGATGAGGGGCGGGAAAGGAATCGGGGGCGGCGGAAGACAGAACGCTCGTAATTTCTGGTGGGCGGTTCGGGACTATGGCCCGTTGCGGTTCACCAGTCTGCCGCAGCCGATACAGTCGGCCCACCCCGGTAAACCGCTCAAACCCAGGTTTTCCCCGGATCGCGCTCGCGGGATCGCATCGCTACCCTTGCTGCTGTGGGTCAGCCAATCCGCTCCGAAGTCGCTGCGCTGTTGAAGCGCGCGCAGACCCAGCTTCGCCGAGCGCAGGAGCTGCACGCCCATCTCAAAGTCCTGATGGCGCGATTCGACACGCTCGGCCGCGCCGGCGTCATCAATCGCCGCCGATCATCACGTATCAGCCGTTGATCTCCCTGGCCGTCGCCGACGATGGGTCGTCGCCGAACCAGCGGTGACCGCATCCAATACATTGAAACGCGATCACGGTCGGCTGCGAGTGCATCCGCTGAAGCTCACCATGGGGTCTCCTGCACTTCGGGCACATCAGCCCGATCGCAGTCGGTCGCTCATTTGACACCGGCTCTCACCGCCTTTCGTCTCCGCCTTCGCGAGCGTTCCGTGCACACTCGCGGTGTGCGGATGGGGCACACCTGGATTGGGGAGCAAAACGGCGGACCGTGAAACACATGAGATCCGCCCAGATGCAGCATTCGGACGACGGGCGCGGAAATGGCGGCGACCACGACAAACGCCCTGCCTCGGGGCTGGTACGCTGCAAGTGCCGCTATGGCCATCTCGTGTCGGTGGAGCTGGCGACGCAGCGAACCACCGTCCGACGCTCGGTGTGTGGCTATCGCTGGTTTGAAGAGAATCCCGACGCGTCGGACAAGTGACCCGACGCCCCCGCCGGCGTCCCCGGTCTGAATCAGCCATCATTAGGGCGTGAATGTCATCCTGCTGGACGAACGCGACCGCGTCGGCCCGCAGCAGTTCGCGCTCGCCGACGCGCGCGCGAGTCACCTGCTGCACGTCTTGCGGGTCACACCCGGTCACATCGTCCGCGTCGGCATGATCGATGGACCATTGGGCACCGCGACCGTGGAATCGACGACGGACAGCCGGGTGACAATCGCCTGCGCCTTCGAGACCGCTGTCCCCTCCAGACCGCGGGTCGATCTGCTGCTCGCGCTGCCCCGCCCGAAAGCCATGCGCCGCTTGTGGGCGCAGTTGTCGGCGCTCGGTGTCGGTCGCATCATGCTCACGAATGCCGAGCGCGTCGAACGCCACTACTTCGACACGCACGTGCTCACTGAAGCGTGCTACCGCCCGCTGCTGATCGAGGGATTACAGCAGGCACGCGACACACGCGTGCCGCACGTCTCGATCCATCGGCAGTTCAAGGTGCTCGTCGAGGATCATCTCGACGCGCTCGCCGGTGATGGTATGAGGGTCGTCGCCGATCCGAGCGGACTCAGATCAGTGCGTGAGTCGATCGACGGCGACCACGCTCGACGTGTCCTGGTCGCGATTGGGCCTGAAGGCGGCTGGAACACGTTCGAGCTGACGCTGCTCGAGGCGCACGGCTTCCAGAGGATTGGCCTTGGCCGACGCACGCTGCGCCTCGACACGGCCTGTATCGCGTTGTTGTCGCTGATACACGAGCAACTGAAAATTCCGTCGTCTTGATTTTGAGTTACTTGATCACCGCAGTGACTGTCGCGTGCGCGCGAATCTCGGCCTGACCGACGGAAATCGGCGGCGCGACGTCGGCAGCCGCCGCCTGCAGGCTTTCTCTCATCACACGAACCGGCATCGGCGAAGCGACGACGCCTTGTTCCTCGATGCGAATGATGCGCTCCACGGTCCGGCCCGCGCCGGCAGCGGCGGCCTCGGCCTTCGCTCGCGCGTCAACGACCGCGAGCCGCAGCGCCTCGCGTTCGTGCTTGGCTCGGTCTTTCAGATCGAACCGCACGCCGCCGAGGGCCGTCGCGCCCGATCCCGCGGCGATTTCCAGATACTCTCCGACACGGTCGACCGCATCGATCCGCACGTCGATCGTGTTCCGCGCCACGTACCCACGGCCGACGCGCTTGCCGTTGACGAAGTCCCACTCGTACTGCACGTCATAGCCCATCGTGCGAATCGCCTCGTCCGCGATGCCCGCCGCCTTCAGCTTGTCCTGCACGGGACGCATCGCCTGCGCGTTCAACCGCTGCGCCTCGCGCGGGCTTGACGCTCTGGTCTCCGCCGAGATGGTGATCCAGGCTCGGTCTGGAGCGGCGAAGACGACGCCCTGCCCGGACGCCACGACGACCGAATCGGGGTTGGGCGTCGGCTGCTGCGCGGCAGCAGTAATGGGCAGCATCAGCAGGAGGGCGAGCAACCTGTGTCTCATGATCGTGCTCACAGCTTCCTCGTCACGCGGATGGTGACGTCGCGCGCCGGCGCATGGGGATTCTTCTTGTCGCGGTTCCAGACATGTCCGCACCGATCGCACCGGAAGTAGTCCACGACCGCGTCCTTACTGCTTTCCACCAGCAGGCGGCCCTGACTGGAACATCGTGGACAGGTATTTTCGGTCATGCAGAGGCCGAGCGTTTCCGTATGTTATTCGGCCGATCAGCGTCGAGAGACACGTTGCACACTGTTTGTGCAAGAGTCCCACCACTCACACCAGCAGACCGCTATTCGTCCCCTCGTCCTTCTGCTCAGCTTGGAGAGTCACGGACGACGCTTGCCGGACCATTTCTCGTTGTCGCAGAAGTGCTCGAGCAGCTCGGTATCAGGAAGGAGATTGAACGTGACTGACGCGGACCACGGCCGGGTGAATGCCTTTGGATCGTCGAACGTGAACTGTGCTTCGAGATGGCCGAAATCGACACGCCGGAAACGCTCGGTCGTGCGCAGCGCCTCCGTGTGCGGCGTGCCGCCGGCATCCAGCCACGACCTGTCGTTGAACCCGGCCGACTCGACGACGAACGTCTCTCGCTCCCAGCGGCCGACCGAGTAGCCTAACCAAGCGGGCTGTGGATCGACCGGCAGCGGGCGTCCATCCGTGAAGATCTGCCGCCAGTTGTTGAACTCCTCGAACAGCACAATCGTCACGCCCGGGTTCTGCATGATCTTGAACGGCAGCTGTCGTGTCAGCATCGCGTCGGGTATGCCATGTGGGAGGCACGTCTCGGTGGGTGCGCCAACGCCGAGGGTGCGCGTGCGCTCGTCGTGTAACGCCTTCGCCCACGGCAGGAACGGCGCGCCGTCAGGCAGATCCGCGGCGATGTTGTAGACGTACTTGGATCGGATGCGGCCGTCGGTCGGCATCACCAAATCGCCGACGACTTCCCAGATGCCGGAGAGGTCCGGCGTGCCGTCAGCGGCCCGCGGGGCGGGCGCGTTGAGATCAGGTTTGCCGTCCGGCAAGCGCGGCGTGCCCTTGGCCGGATAGTTCAGCCACTGGGCATCGACCGCGCCGCCAAGCACGACACCGAGCGCGAGGCAGAAAGCAACTCTGGCGATTGGCGCGCTGCAGGACGACACGGCCAGAGGATAGCAAGCCGAGTGAGCTGATTCTAGATTGTGGTTTTGCTCCGGGCGAACGCGAGGCGATAGATGAACAACAGCACGATCGCACCGAGCGTCGCCATGAAGAACCCCGCCGGCTCGCCAGGCTGATACAAGCCCATGGCACGGCCGACGAACCCGCCCACGACCGCACCGACAATGCCGAGCAGCATCGTGACGATGATGCCGCCAGGATCGCGGCCAGGCATCACCAGCTTCGCCACCGCACCGATCACCAGACCGAACAACATCCAACCAAGGATCCCGAACATGTGATCCCTCCCTCTGGGGGCCCATCACAATCGTACTGCTGACGCCGTTCGGGCGCGAATGAGCTGGTCACGGCACAGCTGGAGCGTCCGGCTTTCGCCGGACTGACACGTGTCAGATTCCGGTGATCTGCACGTTGGCGCCGTCGGGATCCTTCACGTGGAATCCGAACTCGAGATTCTCGCGCGGCGTCAGACCCTGCTCCTTGAGCGATGCGGTCACCGCTTCGCGATTGAAGTTCTCGACGCCGATCGCAAAGTGGTCGATCAACCCCGGCGGCGGCTCGACCCGCAGCGACACGAGCACTTTCCCGCCAATGCCGAGCCGCGAGATCTTGTTCGGTTTGTCCTCGTTCAGCACCGACAAGCCGAAGACGCGATTGTAGAAGTCGATCGATCGCGCCATGTCGCTCACGAGCACCGACGTGTGGTTGATGCTGCCGGCTTTGAGCGCCGCCGCCGACGCCGGGGCGGCCGAGCCAGCAATGGCCACCGCCGCAAGCGTCTGCACCAGCTCTCGGCGCGTGAGCCGGCCACGCTCGAAGTCGGTCACGAGATCGTCAATGAGATGCTCCATCCGAATCTCCCTTCAGGCCCTGGGGCCTCAGGCCCCAGGGCCCAGGATCTGGCGGTCGAAGTTTAACAGCGGAGACGATTGCACCAGCCGCTAAGATTCATCCCATGTCGGCGAACGTCCATTTCGCATCGGCGCGTTCATGGGACGACGCGCGTCGACTGCTCTCGTTCGCGCCGAGTGAGCCGGCATACACGGCGGGACGTGCGCTGCGGTCCCTCCGTGTGCATCTCCGCGATCACCGACAGCGAGAGCTCGAACTGACCGGTCGCACGCTCGAAGCCCACTACGGCGACTTCGTGTTGAGCCAGTCCCACCCCGGCTCGGACGAGGCGAAACGCCTGGCACTCGAGGTGACGTACGGCCGCTCACCGCAACCCGTCGTGATTGCACATCACGAGGCTCGATTGTACGAGCACGGCCCCGAACCGCCGCCGGACGACATCGACGGCCGCCTGCCTGCGGTCGTCACCTGGCACGACAACGGCCGGTTCTTTTTGATTGCGAGCCAGGAGCTGCCGACCGACACGCTGATGGAGATTGCGATCTCGGTCTACCGATAACCACCCCGCGGCGGAGGGCGTCGCCGCTAGACTCGCCGCGAGGGCTCCCGTGCGATATACTTGGAGTACCAAGTATGTTTGAAACGATCGCATTCCTCAGCACCCTCGCGTTCATTGTCGTGTTCGTCGTGCTCGTCCAGATGGATCGCGCCAGCAGGCGCGAGCAGGACTGAGCGCCGTTCCCGAGCGGTGATGCCGGCTCCCGATCGCGCGCTCGACTTCATTCGCCTGCTCTGGGCGGTCGATCACCAGCTCCACAGCGTGTCCAAGCGGATGGTCGGCCGCCTCGGCTTGACCGCGCCGCAACGCCTGGCGGTGCGATTCATCGGGCGCCAACCGGGGATTGGCGTCGGAGCGCTCGCCACGCTCCTGCATCTGGATCCTGGAACCGTGACCGGCATCGTGCAGCGTCTCGAGGCTGCCGAGCTCGTCACCCGCGTGCGCAGCACGGGGGACACGCGCCGACTCCATCTCGATCTGACATCACGCGGTCGATCGGTGAATCGCCTGCGGAGAGGCACCGTCGAGGCGGCTGTCCGGCGAACGCTGAGCGTCGTGTCTGCTGCCGACGCCACGGCCGCGGAACGAGTGCTCCGTCGGCTCGCGGCGGATCTCGAGTCGGAGTAGGCGCGCCGCCGCTACACGCGGAGTCCGCGCTCGGCCCGGAGCTTGGCCATCGCCTGGTAGATCTCACGCCGCGCGCGGTTCATGTTGCCCAGCGGACGATGCTCGGCCAGACAGTGCCACGGATTGAACGCCATCTGCTCGCACTGCGCGTCGCGGCCAGCCGCGTCGATGTCCTGTCTCGGGATGACGATCCGCGCGACGTGCATGAACGGTGAGTCGCGCTCCTTCCACTCCACGCTCGCGTCCTCGAGCGGCATCGAGCCGGTATCGATGCGGAACTGGATGAGGAAGTCGAAGCTGGTTTCACTCTGACGAAGCCGCGCGCGCAGCGTGTCACGCAGGTAGGTATCGGTGAGCGGATTGGGCAATGCCGATGCGCCCGCCTTGGCGGGACGCACCAGATACTTGACCGCGCGACCCTTGCCAAAGAGGTAGGGCGTCGTGCTCCAGTACGGGATCTCCAAGTGGCTGGTGTGGTGTCGCCTCGAAGCGAACGCGACCCGCGCCGCGGCGGGGTGCGACAGGAAGTACCACGCGCGGCGGGCACCGCCGGCATTGGCTGCCCGCATCAGGTCGAGGAACTCGCGCGTGCCCGATACCATCATCACGGGGTGGCTGTTCAGGACGAAGTCCTGCCGCCCAGAGCCGGCGGTGAGATTCTCCCCCTCGACGTCGCGCAGCGCGATTGACATGCCGCGCACGTCTTTCTCCCGGTCCGACCCAGACGAGGCGTTGGCAAACCGAATCCAGGCGCGATAGGCCCGTGGGCGCGCGAACAATCCCACTCGAAGCGCCGGTGCAAGGCCATCGGGGACGATGAAGTCGGCCTCGACGCAGCCCGAGGCGCGGCCCTGGTTGAACCGTGGGATCGGCCCGCTGGGATGGCGTTTGGTGAGAGCGGCCGTCAGGAATTGGACAAACTCAGCCGTAACGGCGCGTTCGTCAGGTGCGCTGGTTTCTTGGGCGAAGTCGAGTCCCGACGGCGGCATGGGTCGAAACGAAAAGAGACCGTCAACTCCCAACGGGCGTTGGAAGTCGGGAGTTGATCCGAGGGCATCATATATACCCCATGGACACACTGTTCGTCGTTACTTGTCCGTATTGCGGTGAGGAAGTCGAGGTCTACCTCGAGCCGGATGTGCGTGGCACGCTCATCCAGGACTGCGAGGTCTGCTGCAACCCCTGGCACCTTCGCGTAACGGAGTCGGCCGAAAATGACGAGCGATTCGTCGATGTCACCCGAGCGGATGGCTCGGAGTAGGTACCTCGACGTTCATGAAGACGGATGGTCTGCCTGGCGTTGGATTTTCGTCACTCGACAACCAGTCACTAACTTCATTGCAAATGAAAACACTGTGCAACTCGCAAAAAGCCCAGGAATGCCACTGGAGGTAGCCGCGCGAACCCGCGTGCAAATTCTGGCATACCGCTTGGATGAGTGTCGGACGGACGGACTGAAGCCATGACAGCACACGTCGACACGTTCGAGACCTCGGTGGACTCCGACAACTGGCCTGCGTCGTACGCGCGAACCGTTCCGGTCAACGCGGTCGCCCGGGTCGTTGAGTGGTGGCACGGACGGCGCCCGCACTCGCTCACGATGAGCGAGGAGTGGCTGCAGGAATACCGCCGCTCGAGCCGGAGCTACTGACCGGAGGTCCACTGGCGCTCCTGAGTAGAATCGGGAGCATGAGTCAGACAGCAGCAACCATCGTCGAGCGCGCCGCCGCGCTCGTACCGATGCTTCGCGAACGAGCCGCGGCGGCCGAAAAGAATCGTCGCGTCGCGCCAGAGACGTGCGATGCGCTTGCCGAGGCGGGCATCTTCAAGATGACCGCCCCCAAGGCCTTCGGCGGCAACGAGGCCGACTTCCAAACGCAATGTGATGTGCTTGCCGAAGTGGCTCGAGGATGCCCTTCGACGTCGTGGGTCGCTACCATCTACAGCGCGATGTCGTGGCTGGCCGCCACGTTCCCCGACGAGGCCCAGGACGAGATCTTCGCCACTCGCGATCCACGCATCAGCGGCGTGTTCTCGCCAACGGGCACCGCTGTGCCGAAGGACGACGGCTTCATCGTCAACGGACGCTGGCCGTTCAACACCGGGTGCGACGGTGCGCAGTGGACCGTGCTCAACGCGCTGCAGCCGTCCGGCCTGCCCACGTGCGTGATCGCGCGCAGCAGCGATCTGAAGAGGCTCGACGACTGGTACGCGACGGGAATGGCCGCGACCGGCAGCAATACGATCGTCGCTGAGAACGTCTTCGTACCCCGCTCTCGCACGATGCCGCTGCCCGAGATGCTGGAGGCGCGCTACCCCGCCCGCCACAACGCGGCCAATCCGTATTTCAATCTGCCGCTCTCACCAGTCCTGACCGTCAACGCCGGCGGGACGCCGCTCGGGATTGCGCGGGGTGCGATGGATGCGTTCGTCGATCGCCTCCCCGGACGCGCGATCACGTACACGAACTACACCAACAAGTCCGAGGCGCCAGTGACGCATCTGCAGATCGCCGAGGCGTCGCTGACGATCGAATCCGCCGACGCGCACGTGCGGCGCGCGACCTCGCTCCTGGATCAACCGCTCGACGGCCCGATGTCGATGCAGACGCGCGTCAAGACGCGCGCACACATCGCCTACGCGACCGGGCTCGCTCGTGACGCCGTCGATGTGCTGTTCTATGCGAGCGGTGCTTCGTCGATCCAGGACCACATGCCGATCCAGCGCTTCCAACGCGACATCCAGGCGCTCGCCAATCACGCCATCATGCATCCGCAAACGGCGCTCGAGTTGTACGGCCGTATCCTGTGCGGACTCCAACCGAATACGCTGCTGTACTAGTCGATCCTAAACGCGCTCGCCGAGCGCGCGCTCGATCCTCCGATCAGGGACGAGCCAGATGACGGCGACGCCGACGTACAGCGCGACCGACACCCACCGGTTGGCGAGTGACAGCACGATCGCGAGCGCGTAGAGCGCCACTGAGATCACACCCTTCCGGTCGGTGCCGATTGCCGCGAGCAAGGCCGATTCAGGGCCGTGGTGTCGGATGATCGTGTGCGTCAGGACGTAATACGCGCACCCGCACATCAGCATCACTGCGCCGTACAGTGCCACCGGCCACGGACCGAAATGGTTCTCCCCCATCCATCCGGTCACAAACGGGACCAGCGACAGCCAGAACAACAGATGCAGATTGCTCCACAGAATGCCGGCGGTCACGTGTTTGACCGTATGCAACAGATGATGGTGGTTGTTCCAGTAGATGCCGATGATAACGAAACTCAGCACATAGCTGGCCAGGACAGGGAGCAGCGGCACGAGCGAGGCGGGATCGTCGCCATGCGGCACCCGCAATTCGAGCACCATGATCGTGATGATGATCGCGATGACGCCGTCACTGAATGCTTCGAGCCGTCCCTTCCCCATGATGCTCATCCGATGCCTCGTTGCGTGATTCTAGTGGCGAACGCGCGGCGCCGGGCGAGGCCATCGTGAGTAGGTCGACTGGACGTGCCGAGCGCGATCCGCGCCTGGCGCAGCAGCGTCGGGCTTCCGTAGAAGACGCCAGCTCCGTCGTCGGTTCCGGCGTTACGGCTGTTTGCACGTGAAGTTCGCCGCGTCGTTCGTACTGCCGACGCCTTTGTATTGCGCAACCTGTGGGTACGGACACAGCGGCCGCGTCATGTCGACCCGGTTGTTGGTGACGTGCGAGGCGTCGAGCCGGTCCGGGGCGGCACCGCTTTCACGCCAGCGTTCCAATGCGGCCATCCAGTTCACCTGGTTGGGGCCGGGGCCGTTGCCGCAGTGCTGCATCCCCGGAGCCATGAAGAGGCGGATCCAGTCGTCTTGATTCTTCCCCATCTTGGCGAGCACGCTCGAGTAGTAGTTGATAGTGTTGCCGGCGGAGATCGCGGTGTCGTTCCAGCCGTGGTACAGCAGCAGCTTTCCGCCGCGCGCCTTGAAAGCGCGCAGGTCTGGGTTGATGGCATTGACCGGTGCACCGACTTTCTCGTCGACGACCTTCAGATCGCGATCGAGGTTGAAGGTCCGCGGATCCCAGTTCGCGTCGCCGTACGCCACCTGAAACGAGCCGGTCGAGACACCTGGCGCCTGGCCGCCGCCGACGAACCCGCCCCACCCCGTTTCACTTCCTGGATCTTTTCCTGGGAACACCATCTCCCCACCGGAGGTCTTGGCCGGCCCATACGCGCGCTTGGCTTGCGCGACCTGGGCGTCGGTCAGGCAGTCGTCGGCATCTCCGGCCTTGCACGCCAACGTCGCCACGTCGAAGGTGCAGGTGCGCGGGTCGTTGAGCAGCCCGTCCTTCACGCCGTCCTTGGCATCGCAGGCGTTCAACACGGAGCGGTTGATCAGGGCGAGCTTCGCCGGCGGAATCGCCGCCGACGTGTTGGTCAGCGCTGGAACCGCGACCGACAAGTCCCACGCGTGCAGGTGTGTTTGATAGTTCGCGGGAGCACCGGCGAGGATCGCGTCGAAATCCTCCGGATACTTCTGGGCAGACATCAGCCCCTGACGGCCTCCGGTGGAGCAGCCGTTCCAGTACGACAGTCGCGGGGCGCGGCTGTAGTACGACGAGATGATCGCCTTGGACTGCACGGTCATTTCGTGGACGGCGCGATAAGCAAAGTCGACGAGCTTCTCGGGATGACCGAGCGCGAACTGCGCGTTTCCGCCTTTATGGCCGGTGTCGGTCGACGCGGTCGCATAACCTTCGAGCAACGCCGTCGCCATCGCGGGATAACTGATCACACCGGCCCACCCGCCGTTGCCCACCGCCTGGAACTTGCCGTTCCAGTTCTCCGCTGGCAGCCACACTTCGATCTCGATGTGCGAGTCGGCCGACGGCTTCAACACGGCGGCGACGCGGCAGTGCGCGGGTAGCATGATTGGCGCAGCGGCCCCCGGTCCCTGTCCTCCTCGGCCTCCGGCCGGCGCGCCGCGTCCAGCGGCAGGGCCGGCTGCTTGCGTCACCGGCGCCCCCGGCGGTCCCTGAGGCGTCGGTGTGAACGGTCCAGCGGGCACCAGTTGCGCCGCCGTGATCGTCGTGTTGGGAAGCGCGAGCGTGGCGAGCTTCTCGCAAGCGGAGGCACCCGACTGCACACCCAAGAGCATGACCGTCAGCAGGCTGAACATGCGCGGTACATACATCCACCGATGCCGCGGGTCAAGAATCCTGATATCTTCACGCGCGATGCCCCTCCTTCCTCGATGCGCGATCGGTCTGACGGTTCTCGCCGGCCTCATGACGATCTGGACTCGCGATATGGCCGCGCAACGTGCGCCGACAGCACGCGAGAACACGGTGGATCTGCCGGGCGTCCATCTGTCCTACTCGGATAGCGGCGGCAACGGCGTGCCGGTCGTGCTCGTCCACGCAGCGACAGGAAGCAGCCGCGTCTGGGACTACCAGCGTCCCGTGTTCATCGCGCGCGGCTATCGCGTCATCACCTACGACCGGCGCGGGTTCGGGAACTCGACGATCGATGCCGCCGGTCCGCAACCGGGAACCGGAGCGGACGACCTGCGCGGCCTGATCGACCATCTCCGGCTCGACCGGATTCATCTGGTCGGCACTGCCGCCGGCGGATTCGTCGCGTGGGACTTCGTCCTGTCATTTCCCGAGCGCCTGAGAAGCGTGGTCGTCGCCAGCAGCATCGGCGGCGTACAGGACCCGGACTATCTCGATCTGCAGCGCCGGCTCCGTCCCCCGGAGTTCGCCGCAATGCCGCCAGACATTCGAGAGCTCGGTCCGTCGTATCGCGCATCGAATCGGGAGGGATGGGAGCGATGGAAGGAACTGGAGCACACCGCACGGCCGAACGGCACGCCGCCGGCACAGACGTTCCGCAACAAGGTGACGTTCTCGCTTCTCGAGACAATCAAGGTGCCGACGCTGCTGCTGACAGGTGATGCCGACTTGTTCGCACCCCCCGCCGTGATGCGGCTGTTTGCGGCGCGCGTAAAGGGAGCGGAGTCAGTAGTGGTGCCCGAGGCCGGGCACTCGGCGTACTGGGAGCAGCCTGAGTTCTTCAATCGCGTCGTGCTGGAGTTTCTGGCGAAACACTGATCCGCGCGGCGCCAGTGTTGACGTAGCTGCTCCGTGAAGCCGTCGTTCCGCGGCCGGACTGCGCTGCGAGGACTTGTGAGGGCCGCGTGACGCGAGGTCCGTGACCTCGCGGATCCCCAGAGTCTTCTCGCGCAGTCAGGCGAGGAAGCGTCGGCCGCTCCACACGGCTTCACTGCGCAGCTACGTCAACACTGGTGCCGTGTGGATTTCGGAGTCAGGCTGATGTCTTGCCCAGGCCTGATTCCTGATTCCTGACTCCTGATTCCTGCAGGGCTCGTGAATCCAGCCACATCTGCACCAGCATCGCAATTGGCCCGACGATGAACAGGGCGTAGAAGGGCGCGTACAGCACCTCGCGCAGCCGCAGCAGCATCTCCACGAACGCCACGATGAACACCACCACGCACTGGCCCACGCGCGATCGAACCGTCGTCTTCGGATCGGTCACCATGAAGAAGATGTAGAGCTGGTACATCGGCCCGGTGATTGGCGCCACCGCAGCGAGCCACGGCGTACCGGTGATGGCGCTGCGAACGAACGAGAACAACAGGAACGAGGCGACGTACGTCGCCGAGATGTGGGCCCGCCCCACGCGCCAGACGATGACCGATCCGAGCAGCCAGATGATCGCCATCGGCGCGACCACGTTGCCCCATTGAATGCTCAGCACCGTGACCGCCGCCGGCGCGAGGAACACGACGGCGCTGACGCCGAAATTCGTCGGGTTCCACAAATGCCGCCCTTTCAGCCGCAGCACGTACTTCGAGGCGATGGAGATCAGGCTGGTCAGGAAGTACGGCCAGAGGAACGGCGAGCGGACGAGAATCCCCGCACTGATGCCGCTGATGTACGCGCTCGCGGGGTGCGGCCAGGCGCCATACGTGATGCGACCCATGATGAGCTCGGCGCCAATCGCCGTCACGATCGCCAGGCCGGTACGTTCCCAGCCCTCGAGGATGCCGAACGACAACTGCGCACCCAACAGGATGCTGGTGATCAACAGCGGCGGCAGATAGCGAGTGTCCAGCGTGGCCCATCGCCGACGCGAGGGCGCGACCTGATCCGGCGAGGCGAGCGTAGGGGCGTCAGCGGCCATCGGGCTCTTTGACGCGGTGTCGCGTATTCACGGCCGGAGCCTCGATCGTCTGCATCTTCCCCGACGGCCATCGGATGATGACGCGATCGACTGTCGCCGCGCTTCCCAGGCCGAAGTGCAGCACGTGCTGGTTCTGGGCGCTGAAGCCGCTGGCCGCCGCGACTTGCTGCACCTGCGCGCGGCCTCCCCACTGCAGCTCCACCCGGGCGCCGATCGCGCTTCGGTTGCTGGTCGTGCCCTCGAGATCGAACTGCACCCAATGGCGCCCGGCCTCGATCTGGTTCTGGTAGATCAAAAGCGGACCGCGCTGGTTCGCGACGATCACGTCGAGCACGCCACGGTTACCGACGTCGGCCAGGGCGACGGCGCGGCCATCGAACGTGTCGTGCACGCCGACGACCTGTGCGACTTCATTGAACCGGCCGAATCCGTCGTTCAACCACACGCGCTTGCGCTGATAGCCGGAGAGGCTGCGGCCCTTCATCGCCGGCCAGTTGGCGGCGTCACCGATGATCTGGCTGTGCCCGACCGCAATGACCGCGAAATCGTACCAGTAACTACTCCGCTCCCCGGCCGAGACATAGCCATTGGTCAAGTAGATGTCCTGCGTGCCGTCGTTGTTCAAGTCGCCGAACTGTGCGCCCCAGCTCCAGCCGCCGAGGTCGACGCCCATGCTCGTCGCCAGGTTTTGATACTCCGAAGGGATCGGCGGGTCTAAAGACCCGCCTTTACGACGCCCGCTAGCATTCGTCGTTGTCGGAACCCATAGGTCGTTGCCTTGTACCAAGACACCGGGTTCGGAGATGTTCGTCTTGTAGATGGCAAAGCGGCCGTCATTGAAGACGTCGCCGACCGCCGCATTCATCCCGCTCTTCGGTGCGCGGCCCACGCCCGACTGGGGCGCCACGTCGATGAAACGTTTCCCGCCTTGATTGGCAAAGAGCTCCGACACGCCGTAATCGTTGGCCAGAAACAGATCCGGATATCCGGTTCCCAGCAGATCGGCGGCAATCACCGCGAGCGTCCAGCGGTGACTGGTGATGCCGAGCGCTGCGGTGG
>Ga0207428_10000999_pt1 | contig 31379 bp, 40 predicted proteins | sample RhiMethybrSRZTD1_FD_187600 | JGI IMG/M metagenome (GOLD analysis project Ga0207428, IMG submission 187600) | Populus rhizosphere microbial communities from Tennessee, USA - Rhizosphere MetaG P. TD hybrid SRZTD1 (SPAdes) (version 3) | ecosystem: Host-associated > Plants > Roots > Rhizosphere >...
AGATGTATATTTCACAAGGAATAATAGACTCCAAAGACATAAGCTCCGGTTATAATGTATTAAATCCAAATTATATTCGAAAATGTATAGATAAATCATTGACAAATATGCAACTTGATACCATTGACCTTGTTTACATACATAATGCGTATGAGAGCTGGTTTCAAGATATAAGTAGAAGTGAGTTTAATGAAAAGATACGAAAGGTTTTTCAAGTTTATGAAGAGTATCGGTCAAAGAACAAGATAAGATATTATGGAATGGCAACATGGACCTGCTTTAGATTGCCTAGAAATGAAGAGGGGTATCTATCGCTAGAGGATATGGTAAGAATAGCGGAAGATGTGGCAGGAAAGGATCACGGCTTTCGTTTTATCCAACTTCCATATAATCTGGCATATAGAGAAGCTTATTCGCTTAGGAACCAAACTGTAAATTCGGACAATGATCTTACCATCTTAGAAGCTTGTAATAAATTAAACATTGGAGTTTTCACAAGTGTACCGTTATTACAAGCAAAATTATTTGATGTCAAGATTCCAGATTACTTAGGAATTGACAATCAATTACTGAAAATAGTACAAATAACCAGATCCACTCCAAACGTAATTGCTCCATTACTTGGACAGAAGAAGCTCAACCATGTTAAAGAAAATATAGAACTTGCCAAAGTGGCACCTCTGAATAATTCAGAATTCAATGAGGCAATCAAAATTTTGAATTAAATAATATACGATTGGAAAAAGTTGTATGTTACTAAATAATTGAATGAGAATAAACAATTAAACCTAACTGTTCAATTTGATTTATTTTGTAATAGCAGAGCATCGAATATAATCAGTTTGTTTTCACTAGATGTTTTATAAAATCGCAATCGTTATTACATTATCACCGCGTATTAATGCATCACCTACTTGTGATTCTTGAAATTGGGCTTTTTCAGGATTGTTATTATTACTTGGCTGTTCTATCATTTCTATAGCTTCGGTTATCACTATATTCATCTGTTTGTCAAAACCTTTAATTTTTCCTCTTACTGATCTTCTTCCTTTTAGTTTAACGAGCACGTTCTTTCCGATACTTTCTTGAAGTACCTGAGTGGTGATTCCTTCTTCGGACATTTTAGTTTTCATTTGAGTACTTGACCAATATTAATTCTTTCGGTCCATAATAATTAATTCTAAATAAAATAAGGTAATAGGCGAACTAATTCATCATGCTAAAACACAACAAGTGCTAAAATTTTACCAAATAAGGATATAAGCAATAGTTGCCAATATTGTATATTTGGTTAATTTAGCTTTAGGTGGGAGAAAACTATTGATCGCTATGAATGAAAAATCTTAAGATAAAATGTAGATGAGTCTTTTTTTATTTGCTTTGAGGCAAGTCTAATTTTTCTTTATAATTTTTCTAAAATGTTCTAAATTTTTAGAAACCTCTTCGTTCCACGCCTCTTCCGTGTAACCATGGACGTTAATTCCATGTTCTTTAACATTCTTAAGTAATTCTTCTTCAGTTTCTCCGTACATTGTGTGAGTACATACTGGATCCCCTGCATCCTTACAGTTTATTGAGAGAGTCATAAAATCAATGTTCTTGTAAACTATTTAAGTTTTGTTGTTTGGTATTGTGGTTTTACAATCTAATGATATTGGCCATAGTAAAAGGTTGAATCAAAAATCGGATTTTTTGATTAACTAACGCTGCTAGTCAATTTGACTGGTCCTCATATTCCTAAAAAACTAGATTAATTATTATAACGCGAATGTTTCTATCTATGATAGAACCATTTGAATAAAAATATCAAATATGCCCTAGAATATCACCAGGAAACGAAACACTCTGAAGTTAGTATTAGGTCATCTAACCATTACCTAGATTGGGATAATAAACCGAAGCCATTTAAATTTTATACTAGTCTTTCATCAGAAGCTCTTCCAGTAGATTTTCCAATTCCAAGTTTGAATGTTATTACCATGAAAAATACTGATCAAATCTTCCCTTCAACTGATACTAAAATAAATATTAAATTATTATCTTCATTACTTTTTTTTTCCTCAGGAATTACCAGGCAAATCAAGTTTCCTCATGGGAATTATTTTATGCGTGCCGCACCTGCCACCGGTGCCTTATACCCAATTGAATTGTATATAGTAACTGAGAATATTGATGGTTTGAAAGCAGGTGTATATCACTTCTGTCCTGGTCAGTTTGCTCTAACAAAATTGAGAGAGGGCGATCATAGACTCCTTTTATTTGAGGCTTCTGGGTATGATAAAGTTACAAAGAATTCGCCATTTACCTTAATCCTAACTTCCATTGCGTGGAGAAACGCTTGGAAATATCAGGCCCGTTCATATAGACATTGGTTTTGGGATTCAGGTGTAATTACTGCGAATTTGATTGCTACTGCCATGTCCTTTGGTCTGAATACTAAATTAATTATTGGATTTGTTGACAAAATTGTAAACGAAATGTTATGTCTTGATGGAGAAAAAGAAGCGTCAATAGTTTTGGCACCCATTGGTATAGGTTTATCTCAAGAAGAACCAAAGAAGGTTGAAAATCTAACCAGATTTATTCCCGATATTGTTCCTATTTCTCGTATTAAAGAATTTGAATACCCGCAGATCTGGAAATTACATAATGCATCTTCGTTAGATTCGAATGATGAGGTACGCACGTGGGTTCATTCCATTCTCATGATGCAAGAAAATAAAGAAACTCAAAATGTTGATTTGAAGTTACCTTCAAAATCATTAAGTCGTATACCAGTTAATTCTCAAAAGCTATCAGATGTCATACTTTTAAGGGGATCAACTCGAAAATTTTCGAGAAATTCCATTACCTTTGTTCAGCTTTCAAATATACTTTATAGTTTAACTAAATCCATTCATTCAGACTTTGTAGATAAAAAGTCCATAATAGACGTTTATTTTATTGCAAACGCTGTAACTGATCTTGAGAAGGGAGCGTATTTTTTTAATCGAAAGGAAAATACAATTAATCTCCTAAAAGCAAACGTTCATAGAAATATGTCAGGATACTTATGTTTAGAACAGTCTCTATTCAGCGACGCTAGTGCGGTATTTTATATGATGACTAATCTCGGATCAGTACTTGATAGAGTTGGGAATAGAGGATATAGATTATGCCAATTTGAGTCAGGCATACTAGCCGGAAGGATTTACTTGTCTGCATATAATCAAAGCTTAGGAGCTTCAGGATCCACCTTTTATGACGATGCCGTGACTGAATTTTTCTCGCCTCATGCAAAAGATAAGGATGTTATGATCGCCGTTGGTATTGGTATTCCAGATTATAAATCAAAACCTGGGAAAATACTTGCTGGCAAGTTCTCAAGATCTGATTTGTTAACATGATTAAATCTACATAAGCAAATATTAATCAAATAATGGCAGTTCCATTCGCTTACAAATTCTGTTGATAAGATTCAGAAATTAATCAGCACAGAATTCAAGGCTTGGTTAAAAATTCTTTTAGGTTGTACGTGAGAACGAGATCCATATCGACATGACGTGATAATTCTTATCCTGTTTGAAAGCATTTTGTATTTATGGGATGTGTCACTTTAATTTGATCCCTCGAGTTGTCTACTGCTAACTATAAGATAGTAGTTTTGTCTAAATAAAAATTAATGTGTTGCTATCAATCGATATGATTAGAATTATAACGATGATGATATATTGAAAATATGCAAGATAATAGAAATGACAGCAAGATGTGAATGGGCAAAATATCAAGCTGAAATAGAATATCATGATAAGGAGTGGGGAGTACCGCTGCATGATGATAGGATTCTATTTGAATTTCTTATACTTGAAGGAATGCAGGCGGGTTTAAGTTGGCGCATTATACTCAATAAGCGTCTTGAATTTCGAAAGGCATTTGATAATTTTCAAGTGGAACAAATCGCTAGTTATGATAATATGAAAGTTAAGCAACTATATTCCAATCCATTCATAATTAGAAATAAGAAAAAAATCGAAGCGACAATTATAAATGCTAATGCATTTCTTAAGGTCCAAAAAGAGTTTGGCAGTTTTGATACTTATATATGGAACTTTGTAAAATACAGGCCTATACAAAACTCTTGGAAAACTCATAGGGATGTTCCTTCTAGGTCAAATGAATCTGATATGATTTACAAAGATCTTAAAAATAGGGGATTCAAATTTGTAGGGTCCAAGATATGTTATTCGATGATGCAAGCAATAGGTATGGTTAATGATCACACAACAAATTGTTTTAGATATAAGGAATTAAAAAAATAGAATGTTCCTTATGTCAATGTTTTATCTGAAAGTAGATATAATGAATCAATTGAATACTGTTTAGTTGAAAGACAACTATTCTATCTATCCAAAACACAGAAATAGAAACCTTAGGTAATTTTAAGGAATTATTTGAGTCTGATGGGTATAAGCTTAAGACTATACATGTAAAAAAAGATAGCGTTCCGTATGACGTTGGAAAGTATGCCGCCATAATCATATTGGGAGGATACATGTCTGTATATGAAAACTTACCGTATCTGAATGAACAACAAGAATTAATAAGAATAGCTTACCGACACAAAGTTCCATTGCTTGGAATTTGCCTTGGTTCCCAATTAATTGCCCAAGCGCTTGGTGGCAATGTCTATAAGGGAGAACAAAAAGAAATCGGGTGGTTCAGTGTAGAAATAAGTAATGAAGGAAAGCATGATATCTTCAAAGGAATAACAAATAAAAATATGAAAGTATTCCAATGGCATGGCGATAGTTATAAACTTCCAGAGTCAGCTATACTTCTAGCCTCATCCAGTTTATATCCACAGGCTTTTAGACTTGGTAACACTATAGGTATTTTGTTTCATCTTGAAGTAATGCCCGAAATGATCCAAAACTGGATTGAGAGTTATGGATCTGAGATGAAAGAAGCTGGTGTAACTATAGACGATATTTTAAATGATAAAAATGCCGAATTCGAAAATTTGGCTAATAATTGTAGAATGGTGTATTCAAATTTCTCTAAAATTATGAAATCCAGATGGCTAGAGAAAGCTCCCAATGAATTAATACAATCCGTCAATACACGATATAAATCCTTCAAAATACCAAAACGTCTATCATAGACATCAACTAAATGAGATAGACGATTATCTAATTTTTTGTCGTTGGTAATGAAAATTGAACTGGGCGATGTAAAAACTACATTATTTTAATGGATTATTTATAATTTATCATCATAAAGAGCTTGCTTCCTGCATTTGTATAATTTAATATGTATCCATAATAAGTTTTTTATATTCAACTGCATTGTTAATTGCAAGTGTCACAATGATATTCGATAAAAATGAAAAAGAATTCAATAAAAGTGAAATCGGACATCAAGTGACTCCCGTCAAACCACTACCCTGGTGGTATGAACATTATAAAAGAGTTAGACTGTTCCCCTGGTGGACTCGATATAATTTTGGTATAACTAAAGAAGCATCTTATAAAGACAAAATACTGAAATTGGCCAAAAATATGGATTTTGAAATAAAGGCAACATCTAGGATTATAAGACATGCTGTCTCTGAATTTTCGAAATACGGGCTAGGATCGGATTATCCTGGATATCATACCATCAATCACAATCTTGAAGTTGCTTACATTTCGCTACTGTCAGCAGTGAACCAAAGATTAGAAAATAAGATTGAAAAGGAGGATATCAAAAATCTTTTTGTTGCCGCACTTTTCCATGACTTTGATCCAAGAAAGGAGTTTGAAAAACCCAATGAAGATAATATTGAGCTGTTTATTAGAAACGATCAAAAATTGGCTAGACTTATTGACTCTTTTGAGATAGATCTGAATATAGTCATTGCGCTAATACATAGAACGACGTATCCTTTTATAGGAACACAAAAGGAACATGCGTTAAAAAGAATCCATGAATTACTTTCTTTGTCAGGTATCGATAATGATGATGTTAGCACAAGGCAACACTATGAAAAACTTGGATTGTTTTTATCTATTTGTGATCGCATCGCGGGATACTGCTTGGGCGATTTTACTTATGCAAAGGAACTCGCTAGACGGAACGCTCGTGGTATTGGTTGGCATTCACAAGTCATTAATGAAAAGTCTGTTGAATATTTTACTGCGCTTAAACAAAGAGATGATAAAGATACCTTTGATAGGGTGATACAAAGTTTACCCGTTGCATTCAGGAAGAATTTTTTTGATAATGTTGAAGGTTTTAGGGAAGCTTGGGAAAAGGAACTTGAAATAAAGGCTTCATTACGTAAAAATGAACTTAATTTCGTAACAGTAGTAGAAAATATTATGGATGATGGGAATAAAATGAATGAAGATATGTTTGATACTATTATGAGTATACGTCAAGAGTATTGTTCTCGTACAAATACTCACGATAGAGAATTTCGTAAATCGCTTTATGATCCAAGTACGATTTTGATCACACTTAGAATAAATAGTAAAGAAGGAGATATTGTTGGATATGTGAAAGGTGGACCCTTAGAAAAACATAAACCAAAACATGGTAGATATGACGAGAGTGTAGGTAAAATGGATACCGTACATATGGAGTCTCTCAGACGAGGTACTTATGATGAAAATATAGGTAAAACGAATTCGGTTTTTATGGAATGGATTGCTATCGAAACTGGATATATGGGAGAAAAAGGAGGTCATATGCTTAGATCGGAATTTCTAAAAGAGGCTAGAAGGCGTAATTATGCATACGTAACAAGCTACTCTCAAAGGGAACTTATTTTCCACAGGAAGACAAAAGGAGAACCTATTGAAATAGTTCAACAATATGATGCAGCTATGATCGATTATTATAGAATAGATCTATCCCAATTAATTGAATCAGTACCAATAAATTAAGTTTGCAGCCATCATTGATTTCCAAAAATAGTGCTTACAATGTTTAATAAATCTACTTCAATCCAAAAATTATCGGGCTTCGATTTATTTTTAGGCATTTTGACTGGTTAATGGTATTTTATGGCATTTCATAGCATCTAATTAGAGATTATATCGCATAATTCAATAACTTCTGCTAGGATATAGAATCTTTAGATATGAAATTTTAGAACAGATCCAGTTTAATACTTTGGAAAATATATTAAGTACATGTCCTTTCCGGGTGACATTTTTTCAAGAATGTTTACAGATAAGAGTACACAGCTTCTATATCCTAAAGAAGAAGTTCCAAGTCATGATGTAGAAGACATAATACAAACAAACATCTTCAATGTTATGCTGAATAGAAGATCCCAGAGAAAATTTGAAAATAAAGAAGTAGAAGAATGGAAGCTTGAAATGATTTTTGCAGCAGCGGATACTGCACCAACTGCAGGGGGATTTCAAGGGTTTGAGATATTCCACGTAAAGAATGAAGGAGCTAAAAAGAAGCTCGTTGAAGCTGCAAACAACCAACCATACGTAAATGCCCCTGTAGTTCTTGTATTTTTCATGAACCCAAATAGAGTAAAATTAAATTTTCCTCCAGAGACAATCAGAAAATTCTCTCAACAAGATGCAACTCTTGCAGCTGCGTATTCTCAATTGGCGGCGCATGCTTTGGGATTGAGCTCGATATGGATAGGTATGTTGGATGAAAATAAGATAAAGGAAATATTAGGGACGGATCTCTCACCCTCTTCCATTCTATGTTTAGGATATCCAGTAAAGATGCTTGTACCAAAGCCAAAGAGGAACCTAAAAGAACTTATTCATGAAATCTAGTTCCATTAATAGATGAAAGCTTAATTTTTCATATTATATACTAGATTACAATATGAAAATAAATAATTCTTCACAATAGTTCTTCACTTCAAACCACAATGTTATTCAAATATAGTGAAATCAATTATATGAATTAGAAACCTTTAAACTTATTATTTTAATATAAAACCGTTTGCAAACAAATCTGAATGCTTGAAAAAACAATTATCCTTAGATAATATTGGACAAATTGACCACATTATTAAAAAACGAACAAAGCTATGTATGAATGCTATGTCCCACTACTTTTGGGTTGCTCCAACTCTTTTCTAAATCTAGTCAGGAATTCTTGAATTCTTCTTAGTTGGAGATTAATAGAAATTATAAAGCTTTCAAGATCGTTATCATTTTGTGGTTTACCGTCTAGTACCACCATTTGACTGAGATTCAAGAATGCTTCAATATACGACAAAAAGTCCAATCGTAGGGTATTATCATTTAACTTATCTCCAAGCTGTCTTGTGGCATCCTCTAGCTCTTGAATTCTGTATTCGGCAATAGGCATAAAATTTTGTTTTAAAAAGTATTTCAACTGTTCGCTTGTCGTATCTCCGGAGATATAATTGGTTAAATACTCCTTTAATTCTTGTTCTTTTTTATTTATGTACACCAAGTGATCAATTATCCTGTTACACTCAAACGCCTTTTTGGAGAGTTCATCTAATCTACTTTGTTCTAACATTGAATCCATTCTGTGCGTCATGGATGAAATTTTTGACAGTAGCTCTTCGGCCAATTTTCCGGTTCTGGCCTGAAGAATATACAGCAGAATAGCAATTGCGATTCCTATGCCTAACTCTATAATTGTAGCTACCCAGTTGGGTATATCATAATCCAATTTAGATCAAAGAAGTGAGCTTGACAATTTATATTTTGCAATATCTAATGTTTAACCAACTTATATTTAGATAGTTACCTTATACCTGTATTTGTCAGAATAGTGGATGTTAGTTCAACAACAAGATGTATATTTAAATTTTGTAAACTCTATCAAGTCTGATGTTACCAAACAAATCTATTAATATAATTTAAGGTTATTTATGGAATTCTGTAATATAGATAAATTTGAAAGTTTAATCGGTCAACAAGGCAAAATAATACCATATTTGATGTCTCTGAGAGAGAGAAAATTGTCATATAATTCAATTTCAACAAGGCTGAACGCCATTTACCTTTTCTATGATATGAATGACATTTCATTAAACAAGAAAAAAATAAGATGTTCAAAGGTGAATATTCAAGAAAAGTAGTCGATAGAGCCTACGAACATACAGACATTAAGAAGACATTAGACGTTTCGGATCTTAGAGCAAAAACTATTGTCCTTACCGTATTCTTATCATAGTATTCATTTAACTCTTGTAATTTATGCGTACACTACATATAATATATTGATACTAACAAAGGAACTAATTAATTTAGTTTAAATGGCAACCCTTCTAACTAAGCCTCAGAGCACCAAACAATAATTAAAGGAAATTTTTTATTTAGGTAAATTGAATCTCTATTCTTCAAATCGATCGCATTTGCAGTTAGGCGAATGGCATCAATTATTATGAAGTGTTTGCTGTCGCTGTAAACCCTTCTGCTGAAATTTCTTGTACATCCATAATCAATGTATCTCTTATCCTATTATCTTGAAGCGTACCAACTGTATTGACGCTGCCGGCTACAACACCGATACCAACATTGCCGTCTGATATGCTATTTCTGGAGCATGTATTATCACCATCTTGAATCACCAGACCAAAGTAACCGTTATTTTGTAATATGTTATTATCAGTCTGATGACAGCCGTTACTAGAGTACTGGTAAATGCCAACGTCGTTATCCTCTACCTTATTATTTGAGATAACAGTCTCGGCATCTGCTTCAATAGTAAAAATCCCTACCGACTGTCCTTGATTAAGTGGATCTGGACCGAAACCATCTTGGGTGCATATGTTCTGGCTGATGTTTTGATTCTGCCTAACTGTCGCTCTAGCGCCAAATCCTACCATAATACCAACCTGACCTAATTCTGGTGTAGGACCATAGCCTATAACCTGAGTTTCTGAGATATTTGCTGTTGAGCCGTTACCAATAATGCATATTCCGTGATTTGAGTATTCAGAGACAACCACGTGAGATATTATTGCATTTCCTACTTGTTCTTCGGCCACCCAAGGCGGTAGGCCTACTAAGACACCAGTGCCGCCAGAGAGAGCAGGACTTTGACGAATTCGTGTGACGGTTGCATGGCTTAATTCCAAAGTAGACCCATCTAGTACACCGATACCCCAGTGAGGACTTCCATCTGGACCTCTAATTGTGAAACCACTCATGATAACATTGGCCCCCTGCCTGATTTCAACAATAAATTTTTTGCCAAAATTATCTGGAGAAAGTACTTTTGGAGATTGAATAATCGTTGAATTAGCACCTGCACCTATCAGAGTAATATCCTTATCTATTGTGATCTGTTCAGTATATGTCTGAGGCTCTACGTGTATTGTATCTCCTTGATTAGCACCCTGTATGGCTTCTTGAATTGTCGAAGAATCACGTGGAACATTAATGTGTCTAGCCCCGTGATGACGCCCTCTTGCCACAATAGGGCGTCTGCGCCCTCGATGAATTCCTGGACGCCCCATTTCTGATTCAAACATATCCACGTGATGTGAAATGATTCTTTTAAAGCTTACCCACTTACTAAATTATTATTCTTTCTTCCTCTTTCTTTCCCTCCTGATCTGAATGGTAATGAATACGGTAGATTTTCTTAAGAAAATATAACATCATTAGAAACTGATGGGCCAATTTTGAAAAGGCCCACCAGCCACGCGCGTGCTCTTGGCATTTGCCTCGACACTTGTAGGATTATCATCAACATAATATAAAATGGTTTAAAGCTGGTGGAACACCTGACAAGACCAATCATCAATGTGATCCACCAGCAACATGGTGCAGTGTAAAATAATTATTCACAATATAATATAAGAATAGAAACTAGTGGGACAACTGGACTTGTCTAGAGGTCTCCATCAGTAGATTTTAAATCTATTTAGATTTTATTGGATCTTGCCTAAATCTTGAGTCTTTACAGCGAATTTATGCGGCAATCGGGACAAATAAAAAAATGCTATTCCATGTGTTCCGCTATCGTCATTCACAAAATCAATTACTGATGCAGTGATACGATTTTGACTATTGCAATAAATGCATAGGAAAACTAACGATTTGATACCTTCAATAATTTCTTGTTTTGAATTGGAATGGTCGCTACTCATATCCAAGTGTCAATTAATGAAACAATATAAATTTATAAATTTTTCTGAACTCTGTTTAGCCAATTGGTCCTTTTTATTTATTCACCTAGTTTAATATCGAATGCTCAATTTCCATTAGTTTAGCTGGTTTCACTAATACTTCGACTTTCTTGTTGCGAAATTTAGGATTCTTTTTTATTTGTTCGGGTTGAGTATAATCAGCAGTAATGAATAGTATAGGAGCCGATGGACATACGTCCAAGATTTCGGTTGCTACCTCCATTCCACTTTTATTGCATGGTAACTTCGACTTTATTAGATAGACATCTGGTGTATGCTTTTCAAGATCCGTCTCAATGTTATTTCCTTTCCTATAGCGCGCAATAACGTGATATCCTCGATTTGACAGATAATCACTATAAAGTGTCAGAATATCCTCATCGTCTTCAACTATCAAATCTTAAGGCTTTTTTTTGAATTCTTTCCCAAGGAATCTCACTCGCCGGTTGATATAATATTACATTCAACAAATTATTTATCGATTCAATGGCAGGTTCTCCCTCTCCTAAGTGTGGTTTACGTTTTAAATCACATTTAGGAGAAGGAAAGATACTTTCCAGTAACTTGGTCTAGGAAGGCATATAAGGACTGTCTCGTCACCTTAAGCCTTCAATGATTTTAGATAACAACTCAGAATACACAAGAAAGACGATACAGGGTTTCATAGAAATGCAAGAAGATATTTTGAAAATTCCAGACCTTTCAGGCAAGCAAATAGGTGACATACAGAAATTAATGCAAGGGTTAAACACTTTGAGTCTAGAATCGAACGATGCCAAAATTAAACTCGGACTAGTAGACTTTATGAACAGTATGAACTAGTTAATTATTGAAATCATCATTGTTCTGAATATTATAAGAACATGCTTACCTAAGTTTACTTGAAAGGAAAACACCCCTACAAAAGTAGGTAAAGTTTAAAAGTCAAGAACCAAATTCGTAAATAAATATTTCTTCGTAATTTAATATACATTGGTTAAACTTTTTTTATTTTGCAATATCGATTTTATTGATTGTATCGATTTACTATTTTTGAGCAATGAAAGTCTGTTTCTAAAGTCCTAGTTTTTTATCGATGGTTCAGTTCTGAAACGAAGTTACTTAGAAATTTAAGTTGTCTCATACTCTAAAGTAAGTTATTAAATAACAAAATTATTGATCTTATCATGCGAAGGATTTATCTTTACTATACTTTTATCGGACTGACAATTGTAGCAGCAATAATTTTTTTATTCATAAAACAAGAATCTCGAGTACCGTATGCACTTGAAGTCGACGCTACGAAGGATACGACGGATATCGCTGGTACATACTATAGAGTAAGGGTGAATAATATCGGAATCAATCCACTCACAAGTATTAATGTATATTTAGGCAAAAATGATCTCCAACATCTAGATACTTTAGCCCCTGGTCAGTCATTTTTCTTTTATCCTAAACCTGATACGAAAATAGAGACAATTAAAATAACTACAAAAGAGGGGGTAAATATAAGTACAGATTATCGTACTCCTTTGAAAGGAATAGGTTTACCAGGAAGTGGTAGATAAATAATTTTGGTAGTTAAAATGAAATCATCCAAATAAGGTAAATGCGAGAGTCACTAAGATAGATAGTAATTAACCAATATCATGAGATTATGTCTTTAATCTGGGATTACGTAAAAAAGCAACTTCAAATTTCATAGATAGTTGTTTTATGTCAACTTTATTCAACACAGGGAGTAATATGTGTTAAATATAGCAAATTTGTAATCGTGACAGAACAACCGGCTCCAAAGAAAAAATCATTCAGACAAGAGTATATTGCTTTCCTTATAGCCTTTGGAGTAATTGGTATAGCAATTGGTTTTGTTATAGGTCAAGCAGTAAATAAATTGGTCACCGCGTTTGTTAAAGATATTATTGACCCCACTATTGGTCTAGTGTTACCCGGAAGTCTAGATAACATGTCTTCAACTATCAATAGTATATACGGTGCGCCCTTGGAATTCAAGTACGGAGATCTTATTTCAAACATAATAGATTTTTCGATTATTGCTTTACTAGTATTCCTAGCATACAAGTTGCTAAAAAAATACAAATTAATTGAAGAGAAACCAGAAGAGAAGAAGTAAATAAGCAGAGATATGCCACATCGATTTGCAATTACCTATGCATTTTATTTAATATAAGTTTTCGATATTTCGAATTGTCTTTACTTATTTGGCAATTTGTAATGACTATTCATTCAATCATATATGTTAAAGCCTCTTGTTAATTTTCTAATTATGATATCAATAATTCTTCATCGTTAGGGTAGATTTGGAAGTTAAATGGTTCAACTTGATTAATTACCTATATGGTAAGCTAGAAACAGTAAGGGATATTATAGATTTTCAAAGCTGACTTTCCAAACCTAAATAAAAGTTAAGAGAAATTAACGGAGACTCAATATTTTAATAGCTAAAAAAAATTAGGAAATTCCCAAATTAGGGAATGAGGATACGGCGATATTTAATTCGCCCTGAATTTTTCTAATCTTGGTTGCATACTCTGTCATTTTGGTATCATCGTTTTGCACCTTTGCAATTCGATACCCTTTCCAAGCTTTTCTTAATGCTCCCCAACTTTGGCCTACAGTAAAATTTTGGGTATTTACTGGTTGACTTCCTGTCAGCTCGCTTTCATGAATTGAGGCTAATGCCATGTGGTAAAGAGAGCAGAAATATACTTACAACGAATAGTCAGTTTTTTGAAATCATCTAGTAAAAAAAATTAGAACATTAGTCGACCTCAATGATTGTACCAAAATTGATATATTGGGATAGAATTTTCAACTATGAAACAGATTATTAGAAAAGCTATTGGTTTTTTAGATAAATCTTACAAATATCTTCCATATTTGATTAAACTTTTAAATAACTTTGCTAGATTTAATAGCTAGTTGAATGAAATACTAAATATCAATAATCCTCGTAATAAACTTACGTGTGCATTATGTGGTAAATCCTTTACAGAAAATAAGACACTACAGGAAAAAATAGACGGAAATGAGTACTTTTTTAATTCAGAGGAATGTATGAGCATGTTTAAAAAACTGGCTTGCTTGTATGGCGATGAATTCAAAACATCCGTTTGTAATGATGAGCAACATATTTCCAATCCCATTTTGGCCAGTCTTATGCTAAAGGAACAAGAATTTGGCAAGCTGGACGCTAAAATGGATATAAATGAAAACGAAAGTTTTGAAATTATAAAGGACCCAGTTCAAGCGCAAGAGCTAGGTTCTAAGTTAGCATGGTCATCGGAGACTGAAATTTTAGCGCTCTTTTCAACGTCTAATGCTTTCCACAGACAAGAACGCATGGGTATGCTAACTAAATTACAGGAAATGAGGAAGAATAATAATAAATTAAAAATAAGAATTCTTGCTCCATATGATGATCATATTAATAAAATCTCAAAAACATTCAGAGACGAGTGGAATATTATAATTATGAATCTTGGAGAGGCACTAAGAATTAGAGCTTCCATTCTATTAGTTGATAGAAAATTTTTATTATATGTTGAATTAAAAGATGATACGAAAGATACCTCTTATGAGGCTATGGGTCTAACATTGTATTCCTCCATCAGATCAACTGTTATTTCATATGTTACTATATTTGAAACCATGTGGAAACAGGAAGAATTATATCAACAATTAGCCGAAATGAAGAAGAAAGTACAATCCTACGAACAAATCAATAAACAACTGAATAATACAATTACTGATTTGAAACACCAATTAAACTACTAATTGTTCTTTCTCTAACTAGAAATTCAGACTCCTGTAAGACTCGTAATCACATCTTATATTGTTAATACTATCTTCAACAGTCTTTGATCACTGGACTTTCCAGCCGCTAATAATATTAGCGATTAATCATGCAGAGCCAGGATTAATTTTTAAGGAGAATTAGATTCTTCATAATATTTCCAATGTTCTATCTTCTGCCCACAGCTATCACATACATATATTTCACATAATGTCGGTTTACTCGAGGTGGGTGTAACTTCAATAGTATCTTCTAGATAGAATGAATCTGAGGAACATTTTCTACACCATTGACTAGAGGGTAATCTTGATAATTTTGTCGTCTTTTCTTCATATGTAGTAATAGAATTTGAGAGAACGATACCAGTAGAGTCAAGATCGATAAAACCAGAAACAAATATTGTATTTAAAGTTACAATTATGGGAATTAGCATCGCAATATTCCGGTCAAAATTTATTTTTAGCATTAAGGATATAGAGTGAATATCATTAATAAGATTATCCTTACAAATATATGATATAGCTAATTTTTAGAAAATTTGCAGAATTTTTGGATTTCAACTCGTCATTTGTATGATCTTGGTTACCATATTGCAATATTGGGAATATTCTTGCGAATATTTAACTTTCTAACTGTGTCTAAATGCATGGTTTATAGATAATATTTTTATCAAATTCATGGGGCAATCAAGCTGATAATACCTAAGTAGTTGATTGATGAATAATATGGTATACTTTGTTAGTAAAAATAGAAGAGATAAAAGCCGATAAAATTAAGGTTGTTGAACTAGATATTGATAATTACGGATCGGTCATACCAGTTAGAGAGTTAGAACTAAGTCTACCTGAAGATGATTCGGTTATTAAGATTCTGTCATCGTCTAAATATGCTGCCATATTTACTAAAGGTGATAGTGACAAAGGTGGTAGAACTATAATTTTAGCAAATAGCATCTCACTTGATGAATTGAATGAGGAGAAGAAAAGGGCTATCGATAAGGTAAATAGGAAATAATATACGCATTACTTGTCATTTAGTAATTTAGGGGTAGCTAATCCCAAGAAATTTTTTCTCAAATGAACTTTTCATTGCCTGTATAGGTCCAGGCGTCGCCCGCTATCGTGTGAAATAAGAAATCCTTTTGTTGTGCAGCTGCTAAGTATGGACTAATGAAAAATCAGGATTATCTCAAAAGGGAAGACCTAGAAAAGTTCCTTGTTCAAAGCGGGATAAGAATTGATGATTATGTTATTACTGCAATGGATGTATCCACTGAGGTACATGATGGGATCAAACGAGAAGACAATCAATCCCCATTTCTTGAAACACATATTTGGCCTGTAACAAGGGACGTGGTAAAACACTATCTCACAGTTAATCGTAATATTACTAGTGTTGAAATAGTTTCTTCAATATTACACGATGTGATGGAAGATAATGACAGAATACTTGATTTGTACAAAACTAAAGAATATGGTTTTGATGCCTATCTCAAGTATCGGTTTGGCAATAGGGCCTATGAGATTTGTATCGATCTAAAGATAAAACCTCTTGAAAACTTTCTTGGAGACGATGATCAACAAAGACAATTGGCCAGATTCCATGATTATTGCAAGATTTTAAGCTCTGCTGACTATGATATCAAAGTTATAAAATTGGCAGATAGAGCCAATAATATGAGATTCATTAGCAATATTTCAAAGTTAGAGGGGAACTTGGTAAAAAACAAAATTAAAAGATACTTACGCGAGGCTGAGGATTTCTACCTCTCCTATGCATTGCTCGAACCATCAATGAAGGATTTGTACCTAAAACTTAGAGAATCATACGAGAACCTCAAATCAATGAATATTGCCTAGTTGGTTGAATATTGGCATGCCAGACTACGTCAGGTCAAACCTGTTAACAACTATGTCTGACTTTAAACCCGTACCTGTAAGACGGCGACACACCTAAACAAGTATCCACCAAAACTAGCCGACTAAGAATATCTGTGTATTTGTTTTAAATGTCCTTGTTAAAGTGCTGTGTTCCAAAACTGGGCACATTACGATTAGGAGATTTTGGAGTCAACCAACCGAAACAACACCTAACGCCATATTTGTATCAATAGTGAATTATAAAATAAAATTTGAATATTATTGGCTTTGAGGAAGAGCTTGGGTTTGATTTTGCGCTTTTGGCAATGGTAGCTGGAAGAATGGAAGGCCACCGGTCCCTACGGCATAAGGCATTTGTCCATTCCATTTTGATATGGCCTGCCACTGGAGGTATTCAGGACTTTCTTTCAATTGTTGGGTGATAATCTTTATTGCTTGTGATTCACCAGTTGCCTTGGCAGCAGTTGCTCTTGCTTGTCCTTCAGCCTGGGCAACGGATTGATTTGCAACTACCGAAATGGACCTCAGATTATTTAGTTCAGTAAGATATTTTTGAAAAGCTACGACCTTTTGTTCAATTTGTGTAGCAAAAGCATCGGAAAATTTAAAGTCAGTGATAAATACATTTTGTGTCTGAATATCATTTTTAGAGAGAGTATTACTTATTGCATTAGCAATAACACTTTTTGCCGTTTCTCTCTTTGTGATTAATTCTTCTGCATTAAATTTGGCTACGCTGGCCTTGACCGATTCCTGAATAGTTGGGGATATTACACGGTCTGCATAGTTAGCGCCCAGTGTTTGGTATATCTTATTTGCTTCCTGCGGATCAATTCTATAGTTTAATGCTATAACAGTTTGAACTTCTTGTAAATCGTTTGATGCAGCAGTTGCCTCTGCTTGGAATTTTTGTGTTCTTACCTCCATTTGAACTACTTGTTCTAGAAAAGGAGCAATGAAATGTACACCTTCTCCTAATACTCTATTTTCAACTGCTCCAAGGTAAAGCACTACTCCTCTATGACCTGCTTCAACAATTACTATTGATTCAGCCATTATGACTATAATAACAATTATTGTAACAACTGCGGCTGCAATTTTCAACTTATTAGCAATTGGAAAACGAGGCGGTCTGTAGTATGACATCCTTAACTAGATTAGGGGTTATAGAATATTGTATATATATCTAGGCTTAATTCTGTGTTTTTATTATAAACGCTATATAACTGAGGGTCCAAAAAAATATGATAATTTATTATCCCATGAGATAAACAATGTTAACGCTCTGGGATATTTGTTGTTGCCCAGTCATTATTGGAGTAGATGGTGCAAATGCTTCATTTTTGAGCGATGTAGCACCATATGAAGTTGGCCCTGTAAAGATGGGCGTTGGTTGATCGATAGTTACTGTCCTTATTCCTACTATTTTAAGCCCTAATGCTGAAGCAGCAATATCTCCCTTTTCTTTTGCATTTTCAATAGCTTCGTTTAACAATTGCTTTTTAATATCATCAAGTTTCTTATCTGACAAACTAAAATAAATGCTATTTACATTGTTTGCACCTGACGAAATTGCAGTATCAATCCATTCTGATGTCTTATTTACATTGTTGCTGTCTATCTGTATCGAATTGCTTACGGTAAATCCAATCAATCTGCCTTGGTTCTTATCTATAGTGTAGTCGCGGTTTGGAGTTATGGTGAATGATGATGTACTCGTTTCATTTTCCTTAACACCTGCTATTTTAAGAGCACTGATGATCTTGTTCATTAATTCAGAATTTGCGGCTAGTGCAGCTTTTGCCTTCGTATTGGTTGTTTCCACACCTAGTGATACAGTAACCTTATCAGGTTTTACCTGCGTTGTGGCAGATCCTGTAGTCAATAACGTTTTGTTATTATCAGGGGAAGATATTTCAGCGGATGCATTGTGCTGATTGATGGCAGGTAGGTAAACAAGCAAAACTGATATAAATAGGCCAACAAATGTTGCTATTGACAAATTTATTGAAGTATTGTGCATAGTCATGATTTAAAAATTACCATTTAACTACTGAGAGAAACTACAAGATAAGTATTTCATAAAGTATCTTAGTAACTTTGGAATGTCATGAATATTCAAAATTGTTATCATAATTATGTTAGGATGCCGCTTAAAACCCGCAATACAATAGTATTATTCTAATTCATATCTATCCTATTCGCATACCAACCGGCATTGTTTTAATTTAGAAATGGTTAGCTATCTGGTTAGAAAGTCGGCATAACTTTAATGAAGGGATTGCCTTGTAAATTAACTAATGAAATGGTTCGGACACCATGAAACTGATAATGAGCCTAAACTTTTGTCCTGTAAATATTGTAACACGAAATTCGAGGACAAGGAAAAGTTAAAGAGACATGTAAGAGATGCACACAGTGAAGAAGGTAGTGCAGTATTCCAAAATATTACTGAAAATCTGAATTTATTTCATCATACAGAATTTGTCTGCGAAATCGATCACTTGAAATTCAAGACAGATGAGGAATTAATTCATCACATGAGACAAATTCACCATCATCATATTATAAAATGTCGAGAATGTGGCAAGGAGTTTATTCATGAGAAGGATAGGCTCCATCATGTTAGGGAACAGCACGAAAAGGAGGCTGACTATAGAAGGCACAAGCATCCTTAGATGGGGACTATTTCCTGATGATAAATAGCGTCTACTCTCGGTAAAAATTAATTGTTATCTGAAATGGAAGAATAATGATCCTAAAATTAAATTTTGATACATTTTAGTAGATGAGTATAAATTTGAATACTTGCTATGCTAGTTTCAATATAATCTGATGCAATTATATTAAATCTAATTTATTTTGTAAACTACCCCTCTTTGATAAAAAAAGTTTACAATATTATTGGCTGCAACTTCTGCCATCTTGGATCGGGTCATAAAAGTGGCACTTCCAATATGTGGTAACAATACAGTTTGGGGTAATTGAGTTAACCGGTTAGATCTGGAAATAGGCTCATTTTCATAGACATCTAAACCAGCACCTGCTATAATATTATTTTTTAGGGCACGAATCAAGTCTCGCTCGTTTATTATTTTACCCCTGGAGGTATTAATAATAAAAGCGGTTTTTTTCATTAAATTAATTTTTGATCTATCTATCATGTGAAAACTATCTTTATTTAATGATACATGAATAGAGACAAAATCGCTGCGTTGTAACAATTCTTCCAGTGAAACATAAGTAATATCAAGTTCTGATTCTAAGTCACGTTTACGGGTTTTACTATGGTAAATTACTTTCATATCAAATCCTCTTGCACGTTTAGCTACAAGTGTGCCTATTTCTCCGAGACCGATTATACCTAAAGTACTTCCGTGCACGTCGTATCCAAGAAAGAGATCAGGTGTCCATCCAAATTTCCAATTTCCACCTCTTACATGTCTATCTGCATTTACTAAATTCCTAGCCGCTGTGAGAATTAAAGAAAATGTGAGATCGGCCGTGGTATTAGCAAGCACATTTGGAGTATTTGTAACTATAATTTTCCTTTTTACGGCTTCGCAAATATCTACATGATCGTATCCAACACTATAGCAGCTTATTACTTTGAGATTCGGTCCTGCCGAATCCATAACACTTGAATCGATTTTGTCCCCTAACATGCACATTACTGCGTAGGCGCCTCTAACATTTTGAATTAAATTTTCCCTCCTAAGTACGTCGGCTCTGGGATTCATCTTTAACTGAAAACGGTTTTTTAATATGGATGGACCTGGTTCTGGTATTTTTCTCGTTACATACACTTTATGTCTGATAGGCCTATCCATAAAATAATTGGTTTGTCTGCTTTCGGATATTAATATGATATGGAACCCGATTTTTATATTATATTTTCGTTACTCGCTATTAACCCTAACTAATTTTGAGTGTAAAATTTTTAGCAAAATAATTCCTATATAGTATGGCATATTGTAAAATGCAGCAAGTGCTGCCACTTGCGAACCAAAGAATTGTTGTGCAAAAACTGTTACCAGAATATTATTTACATAACTTAGGGCTATAAGCCCAGAAAACTTGTCCTTTGTTGATGAATCTTTGTTCATGAGGTACAAAACGAGATAACCTGTAATTGCAAATGCCGCAAATAATACGAAGGCAACTATAGTTGTAGTAATAACAAACGAAAGTTTCAAATAGAAATAACTTGAAAATTTAGAAAATATTGCAAAGTTAATTAAATCCATTAAAAAGATAGATAAAGGCAATGAGCTCTTGTTTATAGTGGCTGCTAATTGAGGCAAATATCTTTTTATAATTCCACTCCCAACTAGAGGAACAATCAGTGATATTACTAGTAATGATACCATATCAAATACTGGAATAGAAAATTCAGTATTAAAAAAAACATAGACTAATGTTGGCAATAAGAACGGAACCAGGAGCGAAGTGACTATTACCATTGCGACTATAATTGAAAGTCTACCACCTACGTAATTGGTAACAAATGGAGCCCCGAGTCCTGTGGAAATTCCAGACAATAATAGTACTGGCAACGCATATTTGGGAGAAATTTCATTAGTAACAAAATACGCTGATACGGGTATGATAATCAGTTTCAGCGTGGATAATATTAACAAGATTTTCGGTTTCCTAAAAATTGAGATGAGATCTTGGAAATCAAGTTGTATCAAATTCAGGAATAACAAAAAACCAAGAATCACTAGGATGTACTCAGAGAAAAGCTGCCCCTCAGAGGGGAATAGAACACCCAGTATGGTTGAAATAAGAATTGAAATTGCAAGAACTATCAGGACTTTAGTATTGTAAGAGGTCAACGAAATTGATCAACTAACATACTATCATAAATCTTTATCAATATATCTTCTGGAATATCAGGTTGACAACTGAGTATCTTATTATAATACTTAATAACGTCTTTGAATAATACCCAATTGTACAAAACAAAGTCACAGATAACAAAAAAATATGAAATAATAAATACCACAGATAATTTATTATTGCCATGATAAGACAGACCATTGTACTTACAAATATCTTGTTACTAATCATAGTATCTTCAACACATATGCCCGTCATGGGTAAAACTCAAGAAGCTGATTCTAAAATTAACACAACAGGAATTTCAATTAATGCGTCAGACATTAAGAATGCTCTCAATTCCGTCCATAATAATACAACTCCAAATTATGTTAAACTCTCGGAAAGTCAGATAAATGGAGCACTAAAGGATTTACCTGGATGGACCATACTTAATGGCAAGTTGCATAAGACATTTACGTTTGTGGATTTTTCTTCATTATTTGATTTTATGTATCAGGTAGCCCGTTCCTCACAAATATTAAACCATCATCCAAATATGACATCAACTTGGAATACATTAACATTAGACTACGACAGTTGGAGTTTAGGACATGTAATTTCGAATCTAGATGTGAAGGCAGCTGCAGCAGTTGAAAGGTTATACCATGAAGGTAATTACACAAATACTGCTAGTTAATTGATATTCCCTTATTGCTTATCAGAAAATAGTTGACATTTCCTCTAAGAGTATACCAGCTACCATGCTTACATTATACTCGTAATTTGATGATAGCCATTAATTTCTCTCGTACTCATATTTTATAATAGAATAGAATAAACGCAATACAATAACAGTTATTGCGACTAGTACCAATTTTAGAAAAGATTCTTTAAATCCTTAAATGACTGGATACTGTTTTCATAAAATTTAAAAAAATCCGTATGACAATATTCGTGTAAAAAATCTCTTCTATATAGTCTAGTAGGATCTACATGAAAATTATCCATAACACTAATAGAAATAATAGAAGTTGACGATTTTTGGTGGAGTAAACTGGAAACTTTAGTTGAAATTGGTAAAAATTCACTTCGCAATTTTTCAAAACTCATATAGTCTATTAGGATCTACAAGAATACCTTCGCCAAATCTAATAAGAGAAACCTTGTGTCTTCTAAGCTATGTTTAATAAGGAATCTTGCAGAGGATGTGGATTTTGTTTGACACCTTGTGCTACTTGTAATATATGCCAAGAGTACGTCTCATGGATTTGTTGTAATTGTGATAAAATAGAGGATTGTTTTCATTCTCATAATTATTGCAGAATTTCATTGAGAAAAAAAATAGATCCAAGATTGTTAAAATTAGTCTTAATTGAGGCAAAAATTAAAAAATGAACCTGCCAGAACTAGAACAAATTAGTGAAAAGAAGATAAAGGCCATTGAGAGTAACAAAAAAGAACCTAGCTATTACATTGAGTATTTAAATCAACCCCCATTCAAAAGCTTAAGGGATTCTATAATAGCACAAATAAAATCATGTGAACAATTACTCAAAAACACAAAGGTAACTTCTGAAAGAAACGCTATAGAGAGGGAAATACTAAATTTGGTATTGATTCTTGAGCTGCTTGAATATTGATGAAAAATGCTAGAGAACATAACTTGATATCGATCTAATTTGAGGATTAACTATAGCTTAATAGACAAAGGGTCTGAATCAAGTAAAATTAAAGAGTTAATTCATGACTTAAGAACTAAACAATATGTATTTAGTATCGTTCCTGAAAAATTAATACATATGAATAATGGAATAAAATATTATTACGTTGAAGCTGCACGTAATGGTAGTAAAATGATCATAAACGCTTATGGTGCACAGGCTGATGAATTGTTCAGCGAAGTTCATAAATATTCATAACTGAAAAATAATATATCCCAATGTTTGTCGAATCAAATCACTTTATTATCAATTGTTCCATGCATATCACGGCATAGTACCAGCGAATCCACAAATTATAAAAGTAAAGATGATTAAATCTCTGAGAGTCTCTTGAATAAGAATAACAAGACATTATTGATACTCCGACACGCCAAATCAAGTTGGGAATTTGCAGAATTATCAGATCATGATAGGCCGCTAAATAACCGCGGTAAACGGGATGCACCACGAATTGGTAAAAAGTTATTGAAAGAAGGTCTTAGCCCACAATTAATTATAAGCTCTCCAGCCGTAAGAGCCTACTCTACCGCAGAGAAGGTTGGCAAGGCCTGTGCTTATGATGGAGAAATTATAGTCGACTCTTCATTGTATGCATCAGGATATCAGAAATATCTTGATGCACTCAAAAATCAAAACGATAAATATGACATGATAATGTTAGTTGGACATAATCCATACTCGGAACAATTATTGGAAACATTAACAGGAAAGATGATTACAATGCCAACGTGTTCCGTTGCATGTGTAAGACTATCCATTAGAAAGTGGCATGACGTAAACGCTAAAACTAAGGGTGAATTGATCAATATATGGCGTCCAAAGGAGCTGAATTCTGAATAATATCGATCCTAGGATTTGAGTTAGCGAACCGAAAGTTCACCATTATCATAGGTTGACGTATTGATTGCTTTTACTATCAAATGATATAAACCCATTATCCAATAAATGCTAATCAAAAGAGGAGGGATTACAATTTTGGAAGTTAGCTTAAAACCTTCTAACACTATTTTTTAGTCTGTATCAACTCGAGTACTGTGGTAAGATCTTTTCCTATTCTACCCATTTGAGTTTGTATTCGGGATATTTGAGATTCAATTCGTTTAATTGACTTGGAAATCTTTTTTACTTTCTTAAATCCAACCTTGGATTTTATCCTCTCATGTGATTGTGAATCCAGTTTACCACTATTAGATTTCTTTTTTAATTCTGAGTTAGTTTTTGATTCAGTTGGGTTATTATTTGATTTCTGACTTGCCATTAGCAACTATAAGGTATTAGACTATTTATTCTTTGATCTTGGCAATTTCGATTGGTTGAGCTTAAATGGTTTTTATATTTTAAGCACTTGATTTAACAGAGTAAATGTTGGTATATGATTAAATTATTTTTGACTTTTTCTTCTTTTTCTTCATTCAACACTTCGAAAATGACAGTAGATCTGTTTACTATTTGTAGTATCACAATATTCTGGTTCGGAATTTGTAATAATACTAGTATTTCATTAAACAGAACTTGATTTGATTTGACCTGGTATTCCCTGTCCATGTTTAAAATTTTCAAACCATTACTTCAACCATGGTGAATATGCGAGAAAGTAGAAAGCAGGATGAATTGACAGACCCATTATTTTTTCTGGCTTTATTTTCAGAATTATCCTTTTATTATTTGGCTTGCGATAGTAATATTTTCCAATTCCTAAATATCTCTTTGCAAGCTTTTTTAAATGTTCATCAGCTCCCTCACTAGTTTGCTCCACTACTTTTCCTTTTATTGATACCATATTGAATGGATTATTTTGCTCCACCACTGACAGAGCTATCCTTTTGTCTTTTGTTATGTGCCTAATCTTGGCGGATTCTTCGAATGTATTAATCAGAATTAAATCTTCAACCATTTCAGCCCAGACTGGAGTGATATGTGGTGAGCCGTCCCCTGACAACGTACCTACATAGACCAAATTCCTGAATTGAAATAGACGAAATAGCTCATCCTTACTCAACTCCGTGATTCCGGCATGTAGATCGGATGTTGAAGTGGAGTCGATATCTGTATTTGGTGGAGCAGCATCCACTATTTCTACAGATGTAGGCATCATGCCCTTATCGTGTTTGTCATCATTTTGCACATACATTTGAGCTCATCTATCAGATATTAAGATTCTTGTAAGTTTTATTCAATAAGTTAGTTCTGAAAAAAGTCAAGAGTCTAATTTTAAATTAAAATTTTCACATTCAACAACTTCTCTATATACAAATAATAGATTGCTCTGCTTCTTTATACTAACATGAGTGAATTCGTGGCTCTAAGTGGTGAAGAACAAGAAATATGGGAGATAGATTATGAAAATAAAATAGCATTAAACGTTTCAGAGCTTAATATTATAAAAGAGAAAGTAGTCGAATATGCTGGAACCATCGAGGATTATTTGAGGAAGAAAGGTTTTACAGAAGTTCATTTTCATCAAAGAGGAACCCTCCCTGCACGTGCCCATTACGGCCATGTCCAAAATTGTTCGTTTAGATAATATCATTTGTATAATTCAATTCTAGTAAGAGCTCAAGTCTTGATCTCAGCGTAGGATGCCCGATATCGGAAGTTTAGCTTACCCTAAGGATAAATTCATTACTAAAGAAGTGTAGATTAGAGCAGTAGTTGACAACTATCCTAGCCGCCTTGGAAAACTTAGTATTGGTTGTGGAGTCTTCAAAGGACGGATGGAAAGTTAAAGAGCCATTAAAGGGTCAAAAGCCATCCAGTCTGGCATTCGATCCTGGACATCCTCAGAGAGCATATTGCGGCACTTCTGATAATGGGCTTTGGAAAACTGATAGTAATGGTCAGACTTGGGAAAAGACCTCGCTACAAGTATCAAATTCTAGTATCATGTCTCTATCAGTTAGTCCGATAGAAAAAGGACAAGACGGATTTAACAAGTTATTTGTCGGAATGGAACCAAGTTTAATTTACACTTCAAGTGATGGCGGTCAAAATTGGGAAAAGACTGACGAATTCAATAAATTACCTTCACACTCTACATGGTCATTTCCTCCTAGACCATCTACACATCACGTTCGTTGGATAGAACCTGATGTAAATAGAAAGGACTACCTATTTGTTGCCATAGAGGCAGGAGCACTAATCAAGAGTTTTGATGGTGGCCAGACCTGGATAGATCGAATAGAGAATAGTCCGTATGATACCCATACCTTAAGGACTCATAAAAAAGCACCTCAAAGGCTCTATTCTTCCGCGGGTGATGGATATTTTGAGAGTCAGGACTACGGAGCTTCCTGGAAAAAATTAGACCAAGGACTAGGACAGCACACTTATCTTTTAGGCATTGCAGTAAATTCCCATGATCCTGAAAACATAATCATATCAGCCGCAAGCAATGCTTGGCAAGCACACTATAGACAAAATACGGAATCTTTTGTTTACCGACGTTCATATGATATTCATGATAGTGATAAAAGGTGGACTTTAACTACTGATGGATTGCCTGAATCAAAAGGAACTATAATTTCAATGATTGAATCTAATCCGAAAATCAAAGACGAGTTTTATTGTTTGAATAATCGAGGAATCTATTGTTCTAAAGACTCAGGTATCTCTTGGGACGTACTAGATATACCTTGGACTAAAGAATATCATTTACAACATCCTTGGGCACTGGCAGTTAAGGAATGAAGTTACAAAAATTACTAAAATAATTTTGATGGTGTGTGACTTCAACATCCAACAAACTGGAGACAAGTTTATGAATCCTTTAAGAGAATGAATAAGTAGTAATTAGTTATGAATATTCAAGCCTATGCAGCTCATGAACCGAGTGGAAAATTAGAATCATTCCAGTATGAATTAGGCGCCTTGAAGCCCGATGAAGTGGAGCTCGATATCGAGTATTGTGGTATTTGTCACAGTGATTTGAGTATGCTTAAAAACGAATGGGGATTAACACGATATCCGTTCGTTCCTGGACATGAGATCATTGGCAAAGTTGCAGCTATGGGCAATATGGTAAATCATCTTGAAGTAGGACAATATGTGGGATTAGGTTGGCGAGCCCGGTCTTGTCTAGTATGCGATCAGTGCCTTAGCGGTCACCATAATCGTTGTCTTAAGGGAGAAGATGTAATAATTGGTAGACATGGAGGATATGCCAATAAGGTACGCTGCCAAGCGATATTCGCTTTTCCCCTGCCTAATAATATCAATATCAAGAACGCAGGACCATTATTTTGTGCTGGAATAACAGTCTTTAATCCAATTATCCACAATAACATCAAACCCACAGATCATGTTGCAGTAGTGGGAATTGGTGGGTTAGGACATATCGCTATTAAGTTTCTTAATGCATGGGGAAGTGAGGTTACAGCTATATCTACAAATCCCGAAAAAGAAAAGGAAGCACAAGAATTTGGAGCCGATCATTTCATAAACTCAAAAATCTCTGATGCTCTAAAACCCTATGCAAATAATTTCGATATGGTACTTGTTACTGCAAATGTAGACCTAGATTGGGATAAATACATTGATACGCTTCGATCTGGCGGCAAATTGCATATTGTTGGAGCAACTCCACAAGTAAAGGCGACCGTGTTTCCCTTGGTTTTAGGCGAGAAATCCATAGGAGCTTCACCGGGCGGCGGTCCTGCAGATATTCTAAAGATGCTTGATTTTTGTAGCCGTCATGGAATAGAACCAATTACAGAAGAATTTCCGCTGTCTCGTGTGAATGAGGCAATGGCCCGCCTTGAGTCAGGCAAAGCACGTTATCGCATTGTTTTGCAGAATGATTTGAAGTAGTTTGAAAGTTAACTAATTGTGATACATCTTTACTATTACCATCAATTTAGATTACTTATCTATTTACTATTTAGGGTATCAAAAATTTTACTTTGGTGGGATTCGTACGGTCCATGTAGTAGGATCCTGCATTTATTATCAAGTTCTAATTCATCTCCTCATGAGTAGTCGAACTTGTGTTATCAGTATTAATAATTTTTTTTCTATTAATTTATTCCTTTTTTGAAATGAAAATGTTAAGAATGATTCAGAGCATGCAAGTATTTAAGAAATACGTTCTTTTTAATAATAAATGTACGGTAAAAAACCTTATCTATGTTTGATTGAAGATTTGATTCTTTTTAGCAGGGTCGCTGAGTCCCATGAGCCTTCATATCGTACGCCATTTAGAAAGAAGGTTGGTGTACCCTCAACACCACTTTTAATTCCATCCTTTAGCGATTCCATTAAAGCAGGCGCGTAAATATGCTCAGACATTTCCCTTTTGAACCTATCAGTATCTAATCCTATTCTAAGTGCATAGACCGTCAAATGATGATCATCTAATGCTTCTTGGTGTTCAAATAGATGATCATGCATTTGCCAAAATTTATTCTGAGCTGCAGCTGCCTCAGCTGCTTCAGCCGCATGTTCAGCATGGGGATGTATTTCATTAAGCGGAAAATTACGAAACACAAAGCATATCGTGTCACCTAGGCGTGCTCTTATCTCTTTAACGATTGGAAATGCCTGTCGAGTATATGGGCATTCAAAGTCTCCGTATTCCACCAAAATCACAGGTGCATCTGCAGAGCCTTGAATATGATCATTAGATTTGCTCACTGGCATAGTAAGTTTTACGTCTTTTGATTTTCCTTTAGTCATGCTTTGACAACCCCAAATTTACTATCTGACAGTGCGTGCCGAACTCCAGAGCGTCCTGCTAAATGCATAAACTTCTTTTTAGATGTGCTTTCCATACTATACTTTTTGTATTGCAATCATATAAAATCCCTGGTATCCTTCTCCCCTATTTCATGCCTGAATCTTATTCTGGTTTAACTCTACCAATTAATCATAATAACGACTCTAGATTAATATAAGGAAGTGGAAAGTTATACAGATCGCCGTGCTTCATGGCTAGAAAGTTTTTACGACCTTATAGTTGCAATAGTTGTACTGCAATTGAGTATCAATCTTAGTCATGACGTTACTATAAATGGGTTTTTTAAATTTGTAGCTTTGTTCATACCAGTTTTCTGGGCATGGATTGGTGTTACATTTTATGCAACAAGATTTGGGACCGATGATATGATACATAGATTTCTTATGCTATTACAGATTGGTGCTTTTGCCTTTATGGCAGTTAATATTCCAGATGGCCTGGGTAGTAATTCAGGCTGGTTTGCTCTATCATATGCTGCCAGTCGGGCCATACTTATAGTTGAATACCTTCGTGCAGGAAGACACGTTCCTGAAGCGCGAAAGCTGACGAGAAGTTATTCTATTGGGTTTTCGATTTCTACAGCAATATGGCTTGCGTCTGTATTCGTACCTACACCGCTTAGATTCATTCTATGGATAATTGGTTTAGCAGTTGACATTGGTGTGCCGGTGTTATTCACTAAACGGTTTTCAATGCAATTTGCCCCCCATACAAAGCATTTGCCAGAACGTTTTGGATTGTTTACAATAATCGTCTTAGGCATAGCAATTTTAGGCATCGTTGATGGCATTGCAACCCATCAATGGACTATTTCTTCCATGGTAACTGCCGCCTTGGGACTTGGAATGACCTTTAGTTTGTGGTGGCTATATTTTGATAATTTGGACGGCTCAGAAATTAAGGCACTTCGCGAAAATAGGCAATTGGGAGTATATGTTACCTGGCTATACATCCATATTCCTTTGATAATTGGCTTTACAGCGCTGGGTGTAGGCGTGGAGCATGTGGTTCTGAGCAATCAAAGTTTAGCATTGCCACCCTCTGAAACATGGCTTGTGTGCATTTCAATCTCTATGTGTCTGTTCGCCATAAGTGTAATAGAAATAACTTCTGCAAAGAGTAACGTTACCTTAGCTAAATCAAAATGGTCAGAAAAATACACAGAGGCAATTTGCAACTTAGCGACAGCCGGGGTTGTTCTCATTATTGGTGCTACATTGAGTAATACTCTGTTACCTGTTTACTTTATGGCTATTATTGCTGCAGGCTGCGTTGCTCAAGTCATCTTAGATATCAGACGTCATCCTTTTCACCTTGAATATAAATTTTGACTTGTGAAATTATCTGGAAACGATGAGAATGGAGAAAAATTCTGAAAAAGGCCCAAAATTGATTTTATTTATAATTACGATTTTCGTGTAGCGATATTCGACTTCTTCGATTCGAACATCCTGTGTCTTTATTTCTTTTAGATAAATAAAAGGCAGGATAAGAAGATCTAAAGAATCTACCTCTTCACAACTGTAATAAAGAAGATGGTGGGTTTATTGAGCATTCTATGAGTGAATATGAAAATATGCGTACAGCTGATATTGTGGCTGAGGAATTGCTTGAATGGAATATTGATACAATTTTCGGATTACCTGGTGATGGTATAAATGGATTTATTGAAGCATTAAGACGCAGGCAGGACAAAATTAAATTCATACTTGTAAGACACGAAGAATCTGCAGCATTTATGGCCTGCGCCTATGCAAAATATACTGGAAAGCTGGGAGCATGTGTTGCTACATCTGGCCCAGGTGCCATCCATCTATTAAATGGATTATACGATGCTAAATCGGATGGTATTCCTGTTGTTGCTATTACAGGGTCTACATACTCTGATTAAGTCATTATTGAAAAAACGAATGAAAAGACAAGGTCCTATATTTCATGAACTAGAATACTTATTAAGAGATTATTCTAGTGAAGCAACAAGGGTAATAAAAAAAAATAATGGAATTTTGGATAAATTCATCGGTAATGGAATTTTTGCTTATTTTGGTTACCAAGATAGAAGATTTGATATATTTCATTCAAAGCAATGGATGCTGCTTTAGAGTTAAAGACGAATTTCAGAAAAATTAACGAAAAGCACATGAAAATTTTATACGTGTTGGCTCGAATTTTCTGAAGAATTTGAAGATGGCTTCAATGACGTCGGACTCTTTGAACTCACCCTATGGATCAATTCAAAATAGTATGTTCAGAATATTTCAAAGAATGGTTACAAAACGCAATACATCCTTCTGAAGTTGCAAAAACT
>Ga0207428_10001001_pt1 | contig 31346 bp, 32 predicted proteins | sample RhiMethybrSRZTD1_FD_187600 | JGI IMG/M metagenome (GOLD analysis project Ga0207428, IMG submission 187600) | Populus rhizosphere microbial communities from Tennessee, USA - Rhizosphere MetaG P. TD hybrid SRZTD1 (SPAdes) (version 3) | ecosystem: Host-associated > Plants > Roots > Rhizosphere >...
CGTACGCGCAGTATCGGCGGGTGCTTGCGCGGCTCGCCGGGATCGAGGACACCGACTCGCCCGACGAGGTCCGCCGGAAGCTGGCCGCGACGATGGAGCCCGGTTCGGAGGACGAGTGGCTCGAGCCCCACATGCGCGTATGGCGGTCGCTCTTCCGCGTCCCGGAGCCGGGTGAGGAACCCCTCGAGGGCCAGGCGTTCCGCGACGCGATCATGGAGCTGGTGCCGGCCGCGACGCGGGCGTTCGGTGCCGACGAGCCGCGTCTGCTGATCTTCGAGGACCTGCATTGGTGCGACGAGGCCTCGATGGACGTGCTCATCGAAACCGCACGACTCGTGGACGAACTGCCCTGCCTGTTCCTGTTCGCCTACCGCCCGGACCGCCAGACACAGTCGTGGCGCCTCAAGCAGTGGCTCGAGACCGAGTATCCCCATCGCTCGACCGAGATCGCGCTCGAACCGCTCTCGGACGACGACAGCGGTCGGCTGATCGACGCACTGATCCCCGGAGGGGACCCGGGGGTCCGAACCCAGATCCTCGAGCGCACCGACGGCAATCCGTTGTTCGTGGAGGAGGTCGCCGTCGCCGTCGCCGAGCACGACAAGATCGCGATCCCGGACACCCTGCAGGCGCTGTTCACCGCGCGCTTGGACGCTCTCGATGAGGACTGCAAGCACACGTTGCAGCTCGCCTCGGTGATCGGCCGCTCGTTCTCCGAGCCGGTCCTGCGAACCGTGGCGGGTGAGGCCGACCTCACCTCGTCGCTCCGAACGCTCGAGCGCATGGGCCTGATCGCCGAGACCGCCCGCACGCCCGACCGCGAGTACGCGTTCCACCACAGCCTCACGCAGGACGCGACCTACGGGACGATCCTGCTCCGGCGCCGGCGCGAGCTGCACCAGCGCGTGGGCGAGGTCTTCGAGGAACGCTACGCCAACCGGCTCGACGAGTTCGCGGCGGTGCTCGCCTACCACTTCCAGGAGGCGGGGGACGACGAGCGGACGCTGCGGTACGCGACGATCGCCGGCGACAACGCGGGCCGGCTGTACGCGAACGCCGAGGCGGCCACCCAGTACGCGACGGCGATCGAGGCGGCCAGGCGGCGCGGGGCGACGGCCGAGGCCATCGGCCACCTGCATCCGAGTCGCGGCCGGGTGCTCGAGCTCTCCGGTCGCTACGACGAGGCGGTCGCGACCTACGAGGAGATGGCGACGCTCGCGCGGGAAGCGGGCCACCGCGGTGGCGTGCTCGGCGCGGAGATGGCCCTCACCACGATCCACGCGACGCCAACGCCGGTATTCGACTCCTCCAAGGGGCGGGTGCTGGCCGAGCGCACGATCGCGCTCGCGCGCGAGCTCGGCGACCGCTCGGCGGAGTCGAAGGCCCTGTGGAACCTGATGATCCTGAACGTCTTCGGCGGCGGCGATGCCGACGAGGCCGTCGAGGCGGGGGAGCGGTCGCTGGAGATCGCACGAGAGCTGAACGCGACGGAGCAGATCGCCTTCACCCTGAACGACCTGTGGCGCCCGTACGCGGCCGTCGGCGACGTCGACGCGGCCCGCGCTTGCCTGGAGGAGGCGAGGCCGATCTGGCGCGAGATGGGCAATCTGCCCATGCTGTGCGAGAACCTCATCGGCACCGCCGCGCTGTTGGCGCTCGCCGGTGAGCCAGAGGAAGCCATGGCCCTCTACGACGAGGCCTACGCGATCTCCGAGGAGATCGGCAACCCGTGGGGGCAGGCGTACGCCCTGTTCAACGCGTACCTCGTGGACGTGGAACAGGGCAACGTGGGCCGGGCCATGGTCAGGATGCGTGAATGCATCCAGCGCTCCGAGGAAGCCGGGTTCCTGATCCCGCAATCGGCCGCGCGCGCCGATCTGGGCGTCCAGTACGCTCGGCTCGGGCAGATCGAGCGGGGGATCGAGCTCGCGGACCAAGGACTCGAGATCGCGAAGGGTCAGACGCCACTGGCCGTCCCCATGGCGATGGTGTCGAAGGCCGAGATCCTGTTCCTCGCGGGCCAGCCCGACCAGGCGGAGTCGGTGATCGCCCGGGCGGAGCTCGGACGGCTGCCCGGTCCGGTCCGAGGCGCCGCGGGTGCGCACGTCGACATCCTGCGAGGGCAGCTTGCGGCGGCACGGGGAGACCACGTCGGAGCCGTGGAGATCGCCGACGCGGTGATCGCGTGGCTGCATCGACACGAGCTCCGTCAGTTCCTCCCCGCGGCGCTCCTGCTCAAATCGCGGGCGCTCATCGCCTTCGACCACCTGGATGAGGCGGACCCCCTGCTTCGGGAGGCGAGGTCCCGCGCCAAAGAGATGGGCTACCGACGCCTGCTGTGGGAGATCGACCGGGAGCTGAGCCGTGTCGTGGCCGATCGTGGCGACGCCGCGGAAGCTGCAGCCCTCCGGGCCGAGGCCGCGTCGATCGTCTCCGCGATCACGGAGACGATCGACGACGCGGAGCTTCGTGCGAGCTTCCTCGCCCTCCCCGACGTGAGGGCCGCGCTCTCCGAACGCTGACGCCCGACGCCGCTAGGTCGGGAGCGCGAGGATCTCAGCCGCGGTGAGCCCCCGACTGCTCGGCGACAACCGGAGCCCGATCATCCCGCGTGGCGCCTCGGACCAGACGCCGTCCTTGAGGATGTCGACGCTGATCGCTCCCTCGTCGGTCTCGTCGACGCGGAGCGTCTTGCCGAGTTCGGTTCGGAAGAAGTTCGTCGTCGCTTCCGGGTCTCGGGGCCGCATCACTGCGTGCCCGAGGAACGGTTCAGGAGATCGTCGGAGTCGACCGGGTCCGTGAGGGTGGTCATCGTGCCTCCTCATTCGGAGGAGCGCTCACGGCCTCTACGCAAACGTTCCTGTGGATGGTACGTCGCCCCATCATCTCACGTTGCAACACGCTCGGTGCCCGACGGCGCACCTGCATGCTGAGCCCGTCGTGTGCATCGGACAAAGACGTACACTCCAAGGAGACGCGACCCCCGTACCTGTCGGGAGAAGAGGACGCACGGGGATCGTCTCCACCGATCCGGTCCCACCTCGCTGGCTCCAGCGAAGGCCTGATGCCCGAGCGTATCCGCTCGGATCTCGCTCACGTTGGCCCTGGTTGGTCAGGGGCACACGAGCAAAGGAGAACACGCATGAAGCATGTTCGCATCGCTACGTATGAGATCAAGAAGGGCTCGTTCCAGGAGCTCGCCGACGTCGCACAGGACGGGATGCTGCGCGAGTTCCGGAACCAGCCCGGGTTCATCCGGTACGGCCTGGCCGACGCCGGTGACAAGACCTGCGTCTCGCTCAGCCTGTGGGAGACACGCAAGGACGCCGATGCCGCGACCCGTATCTCCGAGACCTGGGACCGTGAGCACATCGCGGACCGGGTCGAGCTGAAGACGAATCAGGTCGGCGACCTCGCCTTCTACGAAGGCGTTCCCGCCAAGGTCTGATCGACCGTCCGGTCGTTGAACCGGCTCGCTCGTGCGATCCACGAGCGGTGGTCGCGACGAGGAGGGGATCCACCACGGTGGGTCCCCTTCTTCGTGCAAGGCTTGAGTTCTTCCGTGAAAGGATTGAGCCTCGATCAGCGCCACGGTCGCAGCGCTCGCGAGGAGGGGTCATGACCGCGACCGAAGGGATCGTCGTCCTGCTCGGGCGCGTGCTCTTCGCGGTGTTCTTCATCCGATCTGGGATCGCGCACGTCCGGAAGCACGAAGGGATGACGGGCTACGCTCGTTCCGCCGGATTCCCGTTCCCTGGGATCGGCGGCTGGCCGGCCGGTGTCTGGCTCCTGGCCGGCGCCGCGTCGATCGCGCTCGGCATCTGGGCCGACGTCGGGTCGCTCATGATCGCCCTGTTCCTCGTGCTGGCGGCCTTGTACTTCCATCGATTCTGGACGATCCAGGACGAGGGTCAACGCCAGACGCAGGCGGGCAACTTCTACCGGAACGTCGCGCTGCTCGGCGCTTCGCTCGTGCTGTGGGGGTTCTTCGTCGCGGCGGGTGAGGCCGTTCGGTTCACGCTCACCGGCCCGCTGTTCTGAGTCTCGTCGTCCTCCGACGAACGCGGGCTACACCCGAACAACGGCGTCCACTCCCGCGTCGCCGGCCTTCTCGGCGGACGAGGGCGGGGTCGAATCCGAGCGCTCGATGGGCCGCCCCAGCCTCGCGGCCTCGAGATCCCTGCGGCTGTTCCACTGGGGAAGCACGTCCGCGAACGACGGCGCGTCGGCCAAAGCGAGATCGCTGGCAGCCTGGGCTCGGCGATACGCCACGACGGCGACGAAGACGACCAGCGCCACGACGGCGAGGGAGATCCAGACGAACGAGCCGGACAGTGCGATCGCCGATTGGACGAGTGCGAGTCCGACGACGAGGGTGACCGCGATCGTCACCACGTTGCCCACGATGGACTTCGGCCAGTGGACCATGGCTGCCTCCTCGGTCTCAGGGAACCGGGAAAGGCAAGGTCGCGAGGATCCTCGCGCGTGCGCCCCGTCTTGGGCGGTTCCACCAGTGGTGGAACAGCCAGCTTAGCACGGAGCCGCTGTAGTACCGCGTCGGGTGCGCACCATCGGGCGGTCGTCCCATTGCGGGTTCGGACAACGAGGCGTAGGCTGCCTTGCGCGGACCTCAGATCCCCGGCCCGCAGGCGCCTGTCTGACCGGGCGCATCGGAGCCCAGAGACTCGCTCCCAGGCGGGAGGGTGCTCGTTCCTCCAGGAAGGGAGCCGCGATGCTGGTTCCCTCGGAAGTCTTCTCCGTTCGTGTCGAGTCGTCCAACGGCGCCGCACACCTGCGCCTGTCCGGGCGCTTCGACCTGGCGGCGGTCTCGTCGCTCGATGATCTGATCGGCGAGACGCGGCGGCTCGACGTCGTCATGGATCTCGGCGACGTCACGTTCATGGACGGTGCCGCGTGGCTCGCGGTGATGGACTTCGAGCATCGGGCGCACGACTGGGGCAAGGAGCTCCGGCTCGTCAACACCCCCGCCTCCGTCCGCAGGATCTTCGAGCTCACGGCGTCCGACTACCTGATCACGGACACGGATCGGCCACCGAACGGCCGAGGTGCCCGGCCGACCACCGTGACGAGGTGAACGGAGGTGAAGATGGATCGGACCACACCCGCGTTCGAAAGCCTTCGCGCCGTGACCGAGCGCATCCTCCAGCGGGGGAGCGACCTCCCCGCGTTCCAGACGCGGACGTGCTGGCACTGCGGACGCCAGACGACGTTCGCGTTGCAGGATCGGGCGGGCTGGTACGCCTGCCTCGCGTGCGGCCGGTACGCGTAGGGCGCGCGACCGAGGACCCTCGACGCTTCCGAGCCTCGAGGTGACCGACGTCGAGGTCGTCGCACCGGCGGAGGACGGCGATCTCGGCATGAGCGCACCCAAACGCAAGCGTCCGGTCTGGCGCGTCGTCCAGATTCTGCTCGCCGTCGCGGTCGTCGCGATCAGCTTCCTCTACGCGATCCCGAAGATCGCGAACTACTCCGAGGTCTGGACCGAGATCAGGGACATGACGCGGCTCGAGCTCCTGTTCCTGTTCGCCGCGACGGCGCTGAACCTCGTCACCTACTGGTGGGCGAACATGGTGTCGATCCCGAACCTCGGCCTGTGGCAGGCCGCGGTCAACAACCAGACGTCGACGACGGTCGCGAACACGATGCCGGGCGGCGGGTACGTCTCGATCGCCGTCAGCTACGAGATGTACCGAGCCTGGGGCTTCTCGAAGACGGACGTCGGCCTCTCGGTGGCCGTGACCTCCGTCCTGAACATCTTCGCGAAGCTCGCGCTGCCGGCGATCGCCCTGCTCTTGATCATCGTGACCCACCGCGCGAGCGGATCGCTGATCGGAGCCTCGGTCGTCGGGATCCTCATCCTGATCGTGGCGGTGGTGCTGTTCGGGCTCCTGATGTGGAAGAAGCGGTTCGCGAGGGCGATCGGGTCCGGCCTCGGGCGAGCCGTGACGTGGGTCGGGCGCCGGTTTCGCAGATCGCGCACGTTCGACTGGGGCGAGGCGGCAGTGCGGTTCCGGCGGAACACGATCGACTTCCTCGTCGAACGCTGGTTCTGGCTGACGAGCACCACGATCCTCAGTCATCTCTCGCTGTACCTCGTGCTGCTCCTTGCGCTCCGCTTCGTCGGCGTCTCGGACGCCGAGGTCAACTGGGCCCAGGTGCTCGGCGTCTTCGCGATCGGCCGGCTCCTCACGGCGATCCCGATCACCCCTGGGGGGCTCGGGATCGTCGAGGTCGCCTACATCGGCGGGCTGATCCTCGCGGGCCGTGGCCACGCGGACGTGCCGGCGGACGTCTTCCACGCGCAGGTGACGGCGGCCGTCCTGGTCTTCCGAGCGCTCACCTACGGGATCCAGATCCCGCTCGGCGCGCTCACCTACGTGATCTGGCGCACCAATACGAGCTGGCGCAAGCCGGCGCCGATTGCGACCCCGGTGCCCTGACCTCCGCCGGTCAGGGGTCCGCCGTGAGCGTCTCTGCGAGGAACGCCGTCGCCACCTCGGGCAGGCGCAGGCGCGCGAGCGACAGGTAGTGCCCGTCGACCACGTCGCGGACGGATAACCAGGCGTTCCGCAGCATCGCGACGGTCGCCGGGTATCCGGGGTGCGTCGACAGACCGGACAGGACCTGGATGTCCCGCTTGGTCGCGTGCGCGATGCCGACCGTCTCGGCGACGAAGGCTCGGTAGTGGTCGGGATCGCGTTGAAGCGTCTGCGCCTGCGTCTCGATCACGTCCGCGTTCGCGGCCGCCACCTCGACGATGCCCGAGCGCAGGTACGCCGACTCGCGAGTCTCGTCGCCCTTCGGCGCGAGCGGGCTCCCCGGGGCCGAGACGAGGTTCGGGTGGGGCGTGATCAGCACGGTGTACCCCTTCGAACGCGCGAGCGAGCCGAAGGTCTCGATCGCCGCGTGCGGTTCGAGCCGTTCGTCCAGCGGTGTGGCGTCCCATTGCTCCGGGTCGTACATCGCAACCTGGAGGACGTCCGGGATCGTCTCGTTCGCGACGTCCTCGGCGAACCGCGCGGAGCTGGCCCAGGAGCGACCCGTCGTCGCTCCCGGCCAGCCGCCCAGCGCGATCGCATCGCGGGACCCGAAGATCCGAGCGGCGACGCCTGCGTCGATCTGGGCGATGGCCCGGATCGTGCCGGCGGCCGTGACCCAGCGCCGTCCCATGTCAGGCGATGGGGTGTGGACCCGTGGCGCCGGGGTCGAGCCACTCGAGCTCGAACAGGCGCTCGTACCGGACGACGATGTCACCTGCCATCCACAGGTCCGACGTCCAGTCCGATCCCTGGCCCGACCCGAGCGCGGTGAAGCGCCACCGAGTCGAGTCGAACGCGCCGACCGGCGTCTCGACGCGTTCGTCGCCCACGAGCTCGTAGCGCTGACGGACGACGCTTGGCTCGAGTGTGACCGGCTCGAGGTAGACGACGTCGATCTCGGTGGTGCCGGTGAGGCGGTGCGCCGTGATCGCGTTCGTCGTGGGCGTGAAGTAGTCGAGGTGGACGTCGGGGCCGTACGGGATCTCGATCGGCCGGCGGTCGCGGAAGCCCTGCAGGACCTCGTAGCCGGATGAAGGTTCCAGCAGCACGTCGTGCTCCCCGGTGTCGATCCGCACGCGAGCGATGCGCCATCCCGCGTCCACCGCGAAATCCAGGGTCTCGGCGTGCGGCGACGGGTCCGAGGTCTGGACCTGGCTGAACGAGCGCCAGCCCATCGGGCCGGGAGCGCTTCGGAACTCCTCCGTCCCGACCGGCTCGCCGTCGTCCAGCAGGGTGTAGCGACCGAACGGCATCGGACCAGCGTATCGGCGCGTTCGAGTGCGGTGCGAGCCGGGTGGGCCCCGCGTATGGTGGGCTCGGTGGAGGGGACGGCCGCGGGCGATCCGCAGGGTGGCGTCGAGACCGCGCACGGTGCCGCCGGCAGACGTGTGCTGGTGTCGTTCGCCGCGGGGATCGCGGCGTTCGCCATCGCATGGCTCGCGACGCCGTGGCAGGCGGCCGCGCTCGTCGGATGGAACGTCGCGGCGACCGCCTTCATCGCCTGGATCTGGTTCACGGTCGCCGGGATGGACGCCGCGGCCACGGCGAAGCACGCGGCGATCGAGGACCTCTCGCGGTCGACCGCGGACCTGATCCTGATCCTCGCGAGCGTGGTGAGCCTGATCGGGGTAGGCCTCTCGCTCCTCGAGGCGTCCGACACCGAGGGCCTCGAGAAGGCGATGATCGTCGGGGTCGCCTCGGTGAGCGTGATCCTTTCCTGGGCGACCGTGCACACCGTGTTCACGCTGCGCTACGCGAGGCTCTACTACGGCGCAGGAGGAGGAGGGATCGACTTCAACGGGGACCGCGCGCCCACCTACACCGACTTCGCCTACCTCGCGTTCACGATCGGGATGACCTATCAGGTCTCGGACACGTCGATCGCGTCGAAGGCGATCCGGCGAACGGCGCTGCGCCACGCATACATGTCGTACCTGTTCGGGACCGTCGTCGTCGCGATGACGATCAACGTCGTGGCCGGGCTGTTCAACCGGTAGCCACGTGCTTGTCTCTGCTGAAACTTGTTTCCCTGTATAGACTCCGCCCAGGGAGGGGAACAGCTTGGGACGAGCCGGCTCCACGGTTCGACGCATCGACCGGATGCTGAGCGTCCGCGACGGTCGGCTCTACGTCGAGGCCGTCGACTGCGTGAGGCTCGTGGCTCGCTTCGGTACCCCCCTGTACGTCGTGTCCGAGGATCAGCTGCGCAGGAATGCGAGGGAGTTCGCGGCCGCCTTCGCCAAGCGGTGGTCCGAGGGTCCGGTTCGGATCCTTCCCTCGCTCAAGGCCAACTACGCACTCGCGCTCCGGCACCTGCTGACGCAGGAGGGGATGGGATGCGACACCTTCGGCGAGGCCGAGCTGCACGCGGCGCTCCGAGCGAACGTCCCACCCCAGCTCATCTCCGTCAACGGCTCCGCCAAGAGCGCGAAGCTGATCGAGGACGCGGTCGCGGCCGGTGCCCGTATCACGATCGACGCGGCGCGAGAGCTCGCGCTCGTGGAGGACGCGGCTCGTCGTCTCGGCAGGAGGGCGAGCATCCGGGTGCGCCTGCGACCGGATCTCGCCGGCGAGGCGGAGCCCACCGATCTGGCGGGGGATGAGATCCCCGTCTCGGAGGCGACCCGGGCGTACAAGGCCGGCATCCCGACCGACGACGTCATCCCCCTCGGGCGCAAGGCGATCGCCTCGGACCACGTCGATCTCACCGGAGTCCACGTCCACCTCCCGCGCCATCGGGCGGAGACCGGCCTGTACCGCCGGATGATCCGGTCGCTCATCGAGCTCGTGGCCGAGCTCGTGCGCGAATGGGATGGATGGAACCCACGCGAGATCGACCTCGGAGGTGGCTTCGCGGTGCCACGGGATCCGACCGGTCGCCTCCTCACGCGTTTGGCCGGCGATCCCCGGCAGCTCGCCCCGTCGATCGACGAGTATGCGGAGGCGATCACGACGTCGCTCCGCTCCGAGCTTCAGCGACACGGCATCCCCGCGCACGGGGTGGCGCTCGAGCTCGAGCCCGGCCGGCGCCTGTATGCCGACGCGGGCATCCACCTGGCGACCGTGGTCGGCACGAAGCGCGAATCGACACCGGTCCCGTGGCGCTGGGTCGAGACCGACACCACCGAGATGTTCCTCCCCGACTCGCTGATCGAGCACAACCGGTGGCACGTCGTCGTCGCCTCCCGTGCGGACGCGACGCCGACCGGTCCGGCCGACATCGTCGGGATCAGCTGCGGGTTCGACCTCATGGTGCCCTCCGAACCGCTGCCCGAGCTCGACGACGGCGAGATCATCGCCTTCCTGGACACGGGCGCGTACCAGGACGCGAGCGCCGCCAACTTCAACGCGTTGCCCCGGCCGGCGACGGTGCTCGTTCGGGGCTCCGACGCGGAGATCGTCAAGCGGGCGGAGACGATCGAGGACGTGTTCGCGCGCGACGTCGTACCCGAGCGACTCATGGGGGAGGGCTGAATGGGAGGCAGGCTCGAGGGCAAGGTGGCGCTCATCTCCGGCGCGGCTCGCGGACAGGGCGCCGTGCACGCCGAGCTCTTCGCGAAGGAGGGGGCGAGCGTGGTGCTGGGGGACATCCTGGAGAAGGAGGTGCGGTTCGTCGCGGACGAGATCCGGGCGGGGGGCGGCGCCGCGGAGGCAATCGAGCTCGACGTCACCAGCCCGCGGGACTGGATCGCAGCGGTCGAGCTGGCCGAGACGACCTTCGGTCGTCTCGACGTGCTGGTGAACAACGCCGGGATCATCGACGAGGGCGGCGCGGTCGACGAGGACCTGGAGGCCTGGCACCGGGTGATCGCCGTGAACCAGACGGGCATGTTCCTCGGCATGAAGCATGCCGTCCCGGCGATGCGTCGCGCCGGCGGGGGGTCGATCGTCAACGTCTCGTCGACCCTGGGCGTCGTGGGGGCTGACGACTACATCGCCTACCAGGCGTCCAAGGGGGCGGTCCGGCAGATGACCAGATCGGCCGCCCTGTCCTACGTCAAGGACGGCATCAGGGTGAACACGATCTGCCCGGGCTTCATCGAGACACCGATGACGGATGAGCTCGAGGACGAGATCCGCGATCACGATATCGGGATGACGCCGATGGCTCGTGCGGGCAAGCCGATCGAGGTGTCGTACGCGGTCCTGTACCTCGCGTCGGACGAGTCATCGTTCGTGACCGGATCCGATCTGGTGGTCGACGGAGGCTACCTTGCGCAGTGAGGGGGACCGCGGGGCCCCGAGAACCGTGCAGTCAGGGGTGACGGGCTTCGATCATGTGTCGATCACCTGCGGTGATCTCGATGCGTCGATCGCGTTCTACGCCGACGTGCTCGGGCTGCGCGTCGAAGCTCGGGGGGAATCGGACGATCGGGAGATCGCCGCGATGATGGACCTGGATCGCGTCCGGATCCGCTGGGCGGACGTGGATCTGGGCGGCGGCACGGTTCTGGAGCTCGTCGAGTTCCTTCATCCGGCCGGCGCCCCGGTGTCGAAGTCGCTGTGGGATCCGGGCGCCACCCACATCGGCCTCCAGGTCGACGACATCGACGCGGCGCACGCCCGTCTGCTCGAGGCGGAGGTTCGGGTCGTGTCCGAACCCGTCCGCCTGACCGAGGAGGGGTCCTGGTACGGGTCGAGGGTCCTGTACGCGGTCGATCCCGACGGGACGTGGATCGAGCTCGTGCAGCGTCCCGAGACGGTCACCCTCCTCCACGAGACGGACGACGAGGGGATCCGCGTCGACGTCCACGAGAGACCCTAGCCGGCGTGGCTCCCCACGGGACGGCCCGCACCTCGAGTGCCGAGGAGCCGGAGCGGGCCATCCATTCGCCCCGCATCGGCGCGCGGCTCCGGGAGGCCCGCCGGGCTCGCGGCATGACGATCGCCGAGCTGGCCTCGGCCGCCGATCTGTCCAACGGCTTCATCAGCCTCCTCGAACGCGACGAGACGAACGCCTCGGTCGGGACACTCCTGCGAGTCTGCGAGCTCCTCAACGTCCGGATCGGTTCCCTGTTCGAGCGGCCGCGCACCAATATCGTCCGCAGGGCCGAGCGCGAGATCGTGAACTTCGGCGGGTTCGACATCGAGGACGTCGTCCTCACCCCGCGTTGGGAGCGATCCCTCCAGGTGATCGAGTCCACGATCGCCCCAGGCGGTCGCAGCGGCGACGACCCCCACGCGTTCGAGGCCGACGCCGAGCTGATCTACGTGCTGCGCGGCTCGCTCGACGTGACCATCGCCGACGATACGCACCGCTTGCGGGCGGGCGACGCCTTCCTGATCTCGCCTCGTGAGCCGCACGCGTGGGAGAACCCGTCGCGAACCACCCCGGCGACCGTCCTGTGGATCATCACGCCGGCCGCCCTGTGACCGAGACGCCGGCCGCCACCGCGGTCCCCGCCATCACGGCCGAGGAGATCTCGAGCAGGGTAACCGATCTTCAGAAGCGGATGGCCGAGCGCGGCCTGTCGTGCCTGGCGTGCTTCGGCGCGCATCGCGACTATGCGCCGGCCGACCTGTGGTACCTCGCCCGATGGTCGTGCATCGACGAGGAGGTCTCGTTCGTCTTCGTCCCGCGCGAGGGCGAGACGACCCTGATCACGGATGCTCCCTGGGATCTCGAGCGCGCGCGGGCGGAGGCCGTCGCCGGGTCGGTGGTCTTCGACGCACGGCCGGCCGACACGCTCGCGGAGCTGATCGGGCTCCACGGCGGTGACGGCGACCGCGTCGGCATCAGCGGGATGCGGACGCTCCCCGCCCCGATCCTGGAACGGCTCTCCTCGCTCCTGCCCGGCGTGGTCTTCGAGGACGCCACGCGCCTCACGGAGGAACAGCGCATGATCAAGTCCGAGCTCGAGATCGGGCTCCTGCAGGAGGCGGCACGCATCTCTGACCTGGGGATGGCCGCGGGGATCGGCGCGGCGGTCCAGGGCGCGAACGAGTTCGACGTGGTCGCCGAGGCCGAGTACCGGATCCGCAAGGCGGGCGCCGAGCTCTCGTTCACGACGGTGATGGGCGCGGGCCCCCGGACGGGCCTGATGACGTTCCTGCCGGAGGATCGGTCGCTCGCCCGCGGGGACCTCGTCGTGCTGGACTGCGGGGCTCGGGTCTCCGGCTACCACGGCGACATGTGCCGTTCGGCGGTCGTGGGGGAGCCGTCGGCCGACCAGCTGTTGATGCTGGAGGCCGTCCGCTCCGGGATCGAGGCGGGGATCGAGGCGGCACGGCCGGGGGCGACGGTCCGCAACATCCACGACGCCGCTCGGGCGGCGGTGACCCAGGCGGGGTTCGGGGGGGCGTGGTGGGGCGACTACATGCCTCACGGGATCGGGGCCGGGCAGCACGAGCCGCCGATCGGGCTGCCCGACGGCGGCGTCGTGCTGCGTCCCGGGATGTGCCTGTGCATCGAGCCCGGGATCGGGGTGCCGGGGGTCGGCGGGGTCGTCCTCGAGCAGATGATCCAGATCACGCCGGAGGGTTGCCGCGTGCTGAACACGCTCCCGCTCGCCCTTTGGGAGAGGTAGGCGCGGCGCTAGTTCAGGTAGATCGGCAGGAACAGGTCGTCGAACTCCTGCTGCTCCTCCGGCGTCAGCGACCGGTAGTCGTGCAGCTTCGCGTACGTGTCCGGGTCGGGGAAGATCAGTTGGCTGTCGGCCAGGTCCTGGTACCCGGTGCTCGCGAGCACCTCCTTCGCCGCGGGCACGGGCGGCACGCCCTGGATCCAGCTCGTCATCATCGCCATGATCTCGGGTTGATAGATGTAGTCGACGTAGGTGAGCGCATCGAGCGGATGCGCGGCGCCCTTCGGGATGCACAGCGTGTCGACCGCGAGCAGCCCGCCCTCGTCCGGGATCGCGAACCGCAGGTTGTCGAACCCCTGCAGGTTGGACTGGAAGATGTCGGGCCCCCACGCCATCGAGACGGCCAGGTTCCCGTTCTGGAGTTCACCGATGTAGCCCTGCCCGTAGTACTTGCGCACGACCCCCGCGTCCCGCTGCTCGATCAGCAGATCGGCGGCGCGCTGCCAATCCTCGGGAGTCGACTCCGAGGGCTCGACGCCCACCGCCAACAGCGCGAGGTTCGGCAGGTCCTCCGGGACACCGATCAGCATCCCGACCTTGCCGGCGAACTCCTCGCTGAACAGATCGTCGAGCGAGGTGATCTCGCGACCGGTGACGTCGATGTTGTACCCGATGCCGGTCATGATCGAGAAATACGGCGAACCGTACGCGTTCCCCGGATCCCAGCTCGGGTCCTTGTATTTGTCATCGACGTACTCGTCGAAGTTGGGCATCCGCGTGTGGTCCAGGGGGATCAGGTACCCGAGGTCGCGCATCTGCGGGAGCCACCTCGGGAAGCTCATCATGATGAGGTCGTAGCCGGTGGACTGGCCGGCGGCCAGGACCGGCTGGATCTGCGTGAAGAACGAGCCGTAATCCTCGATGACCTCCTGATAGTCGACGTCGATCCCCGTGTCCCGCGTGAACCGTGCCAGCGACGGGTGCCCCGGCTCGCCGTCGACCTTGCCCTTGTCCATGTAGAAGGGCCAGTTCCCGAACGTGAACGATCCCGTCTCCTTCTGGGCCCCCCAGTCGAACCCCGCTGCGGCGGCCGACGGACCGGACGCCGTCTCGTCGTCGCCTCCTCCGCAGGCGGCGAGCAGCGACGCCAAGGAGACGCCGGCCGCGCCGACGCCGGCCGCGCGCAGGAACCGCCTGCGCGTGAGCGGATGGTGCGCGAACGCAGCGAGTATCTCGGGATCCAGCGGATGGTTCGGTCCGGTCATCGTCCCCCCCGACGTCGACGTTGCCCCGCAACGTCCTCCGGTCCGGTATCGCGGGCACCGCACCGTCGCATCGCGACGGCACGAGTTTCATACCATGAACAACTTTGTTCTATATTGAAAGCCTCCGATCCGCAAGGGACGTCTCGTCGCGAGGTTCTGTGCATGCTTCGTCCGGTGTGACCAGATGACGCAACCCCTCGAGATCAGCATCTTTCCGCTCGGCGAGGGGATGGCGTTCGACGAGGCGCGCGAGATCTGGCGTGAGGCCGAACGTCTCGGGTTCCCCGCCATCTGGCACGAGGACAACGTGTTCCCCCACCCGACGGAGCTCCTCGACCGACGGACGCCGATCCTGGACTGCTGGACGGCGCTGTCGGCCCTCGCCGCCTCCACCTCGACCATCCGGCTCGGCTCGATGGTCTCGCCGGCTCCTCGGCGCCACCCGGCGCTGCTCGCCAGGGCGGCCTCCACCGTCGATCACGTCTCCAACGGCCGGCTCACGATCGGCATCGGAGCCGGCGACCCCACCACCGTGGAGCACTACACGCAGTGGGGTCTGCCGTTCCCCGAGACGCCGCGCGAACGCGTGGCGCTGCTCCGGGAGCACGTGCAGGTCCAGAAGCTGCTTTACACCGAGGACGTCTCGAACTTCGACGGCGAGTACTTCTCCCTGCACGATGCCGTCAACAGTCCCAAACCGTTGCAGCGCCCCCATCCTCCGATCTGGATCGGCATGAACACGAGCGCGGTGGTCATGCCGCGCGTCGCCGCCGAGCTCGCCGACGGCATCATCGTGGAATGGGGAGACGACGAGGTCGCGGCGCAGGTCGTCCCTCGGCTCGTCGAGGCGTGCGAACGACGCGACCGCGACCCCGCCGAGCTCACCGCGGCGCGGCACCTCGGCGTCGTAATCATCGATGGGGACGCGCCCACCGACCGCGTCTTCGATGAGCTCGCGCGCCGGTCTGGGATCTATGAGCCGCGCCTGCTCGAGACGACGTGGGAGACGTGGCTCGGAGCCATCGTCGGCCCGCCCGGCACGATCGTGGAACGGCTCCACGCACGCACCGTGGAGCTCGGGTTCACGCACGCGCTCGTGCATGTCCTGAGCCTCGGGTTCGAGCAGGACGCGGGGGGACTCGCCGGTGTCCCGGGGAGCACGTTCGCCGGTATGCGGCAGCTCGCCGGCGAACTCGTGCCGGAGCCGACCGCGTGAGGTCGGATCCCGAACGCGGGGCGCTCCGGTTCGCGACCATCGCGTTCCGAACGTCCGACGTCGGGCGGCTCACGACCTGGTACCGGGACGTGTTCGGGTTCCGGATGAGCGAGCGACCGGGTGACGGTGCGCAGTACCGGCCGGACGAGACCTGGAGCGAGCTGCACGCGCCCGATCCGGATCACGAAGAACCGGAGATCGAGTTCCTGGACGAGGCGGTGCACGCCCTACCGCCGCGCCCCGCGGCGGGACGCCCCGGGCCGATCCTCGCGTTCCGCACGGACGACATCCACGTAGCCGTCGAGCGGCTCGAGCGGCGCGGGGTCGCGCGCGTCTCGGACATCTTCGACGAGACCTGGGGATGGTGTTGCTACTTCAAGGACCCGGACGGCAACGACCTCGAGGTGTTCCAGTACCGCGCCGAACCCTGGCCCGACGCTCGAGGCTAACGCCGGAGCTTCCGCTCGGCCGCGGGCGGCGCATTCGATCCGCGCTGCACGACGGCGATGTTCGCGAGGGCGAGGGCGAGCGCGGTGGCGAACAGAAGGGTCCCCATCACGTTGACCTGGGGTGGGATGCCGATCCGTGAAGCGCCGTAGACCCAGATCGGGAACGTGTTCATCTGTCCGCGCACGAACGAGGTGATGACGAAGTCGTCGAGCGACAGCACGAAGGCGAGCAGGTAGCCGGCGAGGACGGCCGGGAAGATGAGGGGGAGCGTGACGCGGAAGAACGTCACGACCGGGCTCGCGTACAGGTCCTGGGCCACGTCCTCCAGCGTCCGTCCCATCCCGTGGATCCGCGCGCGGACCGTCACCGCGACGAACGCGACGCTGAACGCGACGTGCGACACGAGCACCGTCCGCGGGCCGAGCGGGGCCTTCGTCGCCACGAACAGCGACAGGAGCGAGGCGCCGAACAGGATCTCGGGGATCGCGATCGCGAGGAAGATGACGAACCCCGCCACCGCCCGGCCCCCGAACCGATATCGCCCGAGCGCAAGCCCGAGGAGGGTGCCGAGGATCGTCGCCGCGAGGGCGCTCACGGGTGCGATCCACAGCGAGTTGCGCAGCGCCTCGGTGAGGCCGCTCTCGTTGAAGAGGTTGACGTACCAATGCAGGGTGAAACCGAAGAACCTCGCCGACTGACGATCGCCCGGCACGTCGTTGAACCCGTAGAGGATCATCACGAAGACCGGGAGCGTGAGCAGGAGGATTACCGTGCACGTGTAGACGGGCAGGATCAGGCGCGTCCACCGCTTCCTCCCCGTCGTGGGAGCCGTGGTTCTGAAGGCCGGGACCAGCTCGGTGGAGGGATCCTCCGTCCCGAGCATCCTCGCGTACATCAGGGCCAGCACCAGCATCACGACCATGAGGACGACCGAGAGCGCGGCGGCCTCGGGATAGTCGCCCTCGACGAGGAACTTCGACTGGATCACGTTCCCGACCATCGTCGTCCCCGGCCCGCCGAGCACCTCCGCGTTGATGTAGTCGCCGGTCGCGGGCACGAAGGTGAGCACGATCGCCGCGAAGATCCCCGGGACCGACAGGGGAAGGACGACCCGACGGAACGCCTGCCAGCGGCTCGCGTACAGGTCCTTGGCCGCGACGATGAGCTCCTTGTCGATCCGGTCGAGCGCGACGAAGAGCGGGAGCGCCGTGAAGGGCAGGTAGTTGTACGTGATGCCGGCGATGACCGCGGCCGGTGTCGCGAGGATCCGGAACCCGTCGGGGAGCATGCCGAGGTGCTTGAGCGGTCCGAGGATCACGCCGTTGTCGGCGAGGAGGAAGCCCCACTGCACCGTTCGGATGATGAACGACACGAAGAAGGGCGCGAGGATGAGGAATAGGAGCGACGCCTTCCACCGGCCCGCGTAGAACGCGATCCAGTACGTCATCGGGTAGGTGATGAGGAGCGCGATCGTCGTGACGGCCCCCGCGTACACGATCGATCGGAACAGGAACTCTCGTCCGTCGGTGAGGGCCTCGGTGTAGTTGGAGAACTCCCACGTGAAATGGAAGCCGCCCAGCAGCAGGCCGCCGCTCTGCAGCGACGTGTAGACGGTCATCCCGAGCGGGATGAGGAAGAAGGCGATGAGCCAGGCGCCGCCGGGGACGGCGAGCGCGTACGGGACCAGCCTGCGCCGGAGCCGGCGCCCGCGCCGCGACGCCGGGGAACCGGCACGCTCCGGCGGACGCTGGTCGACGGTCCCGGTGCTGGCAGACAAGGGTGCGCGAACAGTACCCGGACGTCGGAACCGGTGCTGCCGGGCCGTTCGGCGGTGCGCGTCCGGCCGGACGCGTGCGCTCGCTACATCGGGCTGACGAGCTGGAAGTAGTTGTCGTCCGGGTCGGCGAACGTGGCGACGGACATCTCAGGTGCCTCGGGAGCGTCGCCCGTATCGGGCGCATATGGCTCCTGGACGACCTTCGCTCCCGCGGCCTTCAGCTTCTCGAAATCGCCCTTGACGTCCGTGGTCTCGATGTTCCAGATCACCCTGCCCGGGTGCGCGCTCTTGCCCTTGACCCCGCTGTGCTCGCTCACGGTGAACCCGCCGGTCCCGAGCTGCCACCAGGTGTAGCCGCCCTCGCTGCCGGACGGGGCTCCGAAGAGCTTCGTGTAGTAGTCCACCAGGGGCTTGGGGTCCTCGCTCCCGATCAGCACGCTGTTCAGGTTCATGCCGCCTCCTTCCTCACGGGCTCGCGCCCTTCTCAGCAGGTCATCCCCGTTCCCGGGTCCTTCTATGCGGACGGTGCGTCGCGTCGGAACTCATCGCTCCAGTAGAACGCCGTTGACTTCCAGCACGGGACGAGCCTAGGGTCGATGGGAAGTTCCCCATGGCCGGGGTTGGAGATGCGAGGGAAGCGGTTCCCCGAAGCGTGGCCGTCCATCCGCTGCTGCGCGCCCGCCGGACGCCTCCGCGCGTGCCGGGTCGCTTGGGGCGTGGCGCGGTGAGCTCCCGCCACATGGTGCCCGCGGCCTCGGGCCCTGAATGCCCACGCTGCGAGTCGGCGTTGGTCGTGCCGGCCATGGCCGGCGGTCCGTCGGAGTCCGTGCTACAGCTCCGGAGCAGCACGGCTCCGATGGGTCGAAGGGAGACCTCCGGCGAGTGGCTCTGCGAGTTGTGCGGACTGCGTTGGCCCTACGAGCCGTCGACCGCCGTCGTGGCTTCGGCGGCCGGTGAGCCCGAATCCGAACCAACGGGTTCACCCGGCGAGCTCATCGAGTTGGTGGACGTCCCCGACGTCGGCGCGACCGGCGTGACCTCCCAGCGCGTCGCCACCACGATCAAGCAGGCGAGGGAGGCGCGAGGCCTCACGGTGTCGGACGCCGCGAAGGGGACCCGGATCGCGGAACGATATCTCCGGGCGCTCGAGGCCAACGCTTCGCTCGAGGAATTTCCCGCTCCTGTCTACGCCCGCTCGTTCCTGCGCGCGTACGCGGAGTTCCTCGATCTCGAGACGAAGGGCATCGTCCGCCGGTTCGATGAGGACCACCCGATTCACGACGAGCAGATCATCGAGCCGCTTCCCGATCCCAGGCCGCGGCGACGGGTGGTTGCCGGAGCGTTAGCCGTCGCGTCGCTTCTCGCCCTGTTGTCGATGGCGGTCGCGCGACTCGGGAGCGAGTCCGAACCGGGCCCCGAGACGGCATCCCCATCCCCGGCGGCCGCGGCTGCGTTTCCAGGTCCGTCCATCGAACGTCCGCCGCCCGCGCCGCCGATCGAGGGCATCCGTGCGACCCTCCAGCTGGGGGACCGGTGTTGGGTCGTCGCCGTGGCCGACGGAGCGACGGTAGAGCCGGGCACCACCCTGGAGGCCGGCGCCCGGGTCGTGTTCCACGCGGACCAGATCCTTGCGCTGGAGCTCGGGAGCGCCGGCGCGGTCCACCTCGAGGTGAACGGCGAGAAGATCCGAACCGGCGGCATCGGCGAGGTCGTCCGGGTCGAGCTCCGCTGGAAGCACGGCGAGGTCGTCACGACCTACGTCTGACCCGGTTGGCGGCCGGCGAGCGAGTCGTGCGCTACCACTGGACGCCGGCGGCGGACGCGAGGAACCGCATCAGGGGTGAGATCCGCTCGCAGTCGCGCACGAACGTCGTCATGAAGGTCGTCGAGGTGACCTGCTTGTCCGTGAGTCGGACCGACCCCGTGAAGCTCTTGCGCTTGATGTCCTCGATCATCGGGTGATCTGCGTCGAACCCGCGGGGAGGCCGCTTCAGGGTCTCCTCGGAGTGGTCGAGCTTTCCCCGCGCCTTGCTCCATTCCGCCGGCTCGTCGGCGATCCGCTGACGGATCGATTGCAGAACCTCGGGCTCGGGCATCCACATCCCGCCGGCGACGAAGCACTCGCCGGGCTCGAGGTGCAGGTAGTAGCCCGGCCCGTGGACGCCCTTGCCGCCGAGCTGGAAATGCGCGCCCGCGTGCGTCTTGTACGGGCTCTTGTCCTTGGAGAATCGCACGTCGCGATGGATCCGGAAGAGCGAACCGCCGGACGGCCGCGGATCGGCGACGAGGTTGGGGCTGATCCTGCGCAGCTCGGGGCCGGCATCCGAGATGAAGTCGAGGAACGGCTGTCGGAGCGATCGTTCGTAGCGGTCCTTGTGCTCGTTGAACCACGTCCGGTCGTTGTGACGCTTCAGGTCTCCAAGGAACGCCAGCGCGTCGTCGTCGAAGTACCTCATCCCACACCTCCGAAGCTCGGCCCTCGCCCGGACGGTGCCATGATGGCAGCCCCCGGCGGACGAGGTGGAGACGGAGCCCGTGGCGGTCACGAACGAACGGACCTTCGGGGGCCAGACGCTCGTCGCGCCGCTCCGCCGCGTGCTCGTCCGGGCTCCCGATCCCGCCGGCCTCGCGCGATGGCGCGAGTTCGGATGGCTGGCGGAACCCGACCCCGCGATCGCCGCCGAACAGCACGAGTCCCTGTGCGAGCTCCTTCGCGCCGCCGGCGCCGAGGTCGTGTACGCCGGGAGCGCCGTGGCCGAAGATCCCGATGCGGTCTACGTGTTCGACCCGGTGATCGTGTCCGACCGCGGGGCGCTGCTCCTGCGACCGGGGAAGCAGGGCCGCCGGGTCGAGCCGCCGGCGATCGCGGAAGACCTCCGAGCGTTGGGCGTGCCGGTCCCGTTCGAGATGGCGGAGCCCGCCACCGCCGAGGGCGGCGACACGATGTGGCTCGACCAGGGCACGCTCCTGGTGGGCCGCAGCTACCGGACGAATGACGCGGGCATCGACGCGATCCGCGACGCGCTGCCCGGGGTCGACGTGCTCGCGTTCGACCTGCCGCGTCTGCGGGGGCCCGACGCGTGCCTCCACCTGCTGTCGCTGCTGTCTCCGCTCGACGACGACCTGGTGGTCGCGTTCCCGCCGCTCATGCCGATCCGCCTGCTCGAGCTGCTCGCCGAACGCGCGATCGCGATCGTCGAGGTGCCCGAGGAGGAGTTCGACTCGATGGGCCCCAACGTCCTTGCGCTCGCACCTCGCGTCGCCGTGGCCGTCGACGGGAACCCCGAGACCCGGCGGCGGATGGAGGCGGCCGGTGTCGACGTCTCGATCCTCGAGGGCTCCGAGATCGCGCGCAAGGGCGAGGGCGGACCGACCTGCCTCACTCGCCCGCTCCACCGCCGGTGAGTGGCCCCGGGGTTCCGCCACCATGACTACGATCGGTGCATCATGAGCGACGCATCTCCTTCACCGACGGGCCAGCCAAACGAGCTGTCGCCCGCGGCGCTCGCGGCCAGGGCCGGCATCACCCCCTCGGAGGTCGAGCGACTCATCGGGTGCGGGATCCTGGTTCCTCGTGAAGGCCCCCGGCCCTTCCGAGCGGCCGACGTCCTGAAGGTGAGGGTCGCGCGGGCGTGCGAGGCCGGCGGCCTGCCGATGGAGGGCATGGCCGAGGCCATCCGGGCGGGCCTCCTCTCGTTCGCGTTCGTCGAGAGCTGGCCCTTCGAGCCCGAGAGCTCCCGCAGGCCGCAGACCCATCTCGAGCTTGCCGAGGAGGCCGGTCTCCCCTTCGAGTCCCTGCGGAGGCTCGTGGAAGCCTTCGGGTTCACCCGACCCGAGCCGGAGGACGTCGTCGTCGATGCCGAGCGTCCGATCGCGCTGCTCGCGGGGCGCCTCGCCGAGCACGAGATCGTCGACGCGGCGGCATTGACGCGGCTCGCGCACGTCTACGCGGAGGCGTTCCGACGGATCGCCCTGGCCGAGACGGAGGTCTACCACTCCGAGGTGGAGGTGCCGCTGCTCCGCTCGGGCCTGGGTGAGAGCAGGGCCATGGAGCTCGCCTCCAGCCTGAGCCCGGCGCTGACCGGGATGCTCGATGACGCCGTTCACGCGGCGTACCGACGGCAACAGGAGCTCACCTGGACCGAGCATCAGATCGAGCACGTGGAACAAGCCCTGGAAGACGCCGGCGTCTCGTTCCCCGAGATCCCGCCGACGGCGATGTGCTTCCTCGACCTGACGGGCTACACCCGCCTAACCGAGGAGCACGGTGATGCCGAGGCCGCCGCGCTCGCGGGCAGGCTCGCCGACATCGTCCAACGGGGCTCGCGATCGCACGGGGGCGAAGCGGTGAAGTGGGTCGGCGACGGTGTTATGTTCCGCTTCCGAGACCCGAGCGCCGCCGTCGCGTCGTCCCTCGAGATGGTGGAGGAGATCCCGGCGGCCGGGCTGCCGCCCGCCCACGTGGGCGTGGCGGCCGGGCCGGTGATCCGTCAGGGAGGCGACTACTACGGGCGAACGGTGAACCTCGCCTCCCGGATCTCCGATCGAGCCGCGAGCGGACAGGTCCTCGTGAGCGAGCCGGTCGTGGAGCTGGCCTCGGTTCCGGGCGTGACGTTCGTCGGGATCGGGGCGATCGAGCTTCAGGGCCTGAAGGCTCCCGTCGATCTGTTCGAAGCCCGCCGCGACTGAGGCTCCGGTCGGGGAGATCCCGAGAGGCGATCAGCGCTCGCGGATCTCGGCTCGCGTCGCGAGCGCGGCGGCCCGCACGGCGTCGAGGGCGCCCGCGCCGGGGAGCTCGGCGTTCGCGGCGGCGGTCCCGAGGGCGAGGGCAAGCGCCCCGGGCCAGGGCTCGCCGCGCTCGAGCCCGACGACCAGGCCCGCGAGGAATGCGTCGCCGCTCCCGACCGGGTACCGGCCGCGCTCGTAGAGGACGCCCTCGTACCGCACGCCGTCGGGCGCCGCCACCGCCACCCCGTCCGCACCGCAGGTCACGATGCCGGCGTGGCCCTCGCCCCCGGCGAGCGTTCGGAGCTTCGCGGACGCGGCCAGCGCGTCCTCCCGCTCGGCCACGTGTCCGCCAAGCAGCCCCGAGGCCTCCGCCGCGTTCAGCTTGACGATCTCCGGGTGGGCTTCGACGGCCAGCCGGAGCGGCTCACCCTCGGCGTCGAGCGCCACGCGCATGCCCGCGGCCCGGGCCTCCGCAACCAGGTCGTGGTAGCACCCTTCGGAGAGCCCCCGCGGCATCGAACCCGAGATCGTGAGCCAGCTCCCGGGTCGGAACAGGCCGCCGGCGGCCTCAATGAGCTCGGCCCAGGCCGCCTCCGGCGCGACGGGACCGTGTTCGTAGAACTCCGTGAGGTCACCCGCGCTCCGGTCGGCGACCGACAGGGAGGACCGGTTCTCGCCGTGGGTCCAGACGAACGCGCCGGAGATCCCCTCGGCCTGCAGGGTCTCCTCGAGCCACCTCCCCGAGTGTCCGCGCAGGATCGCCGCGACCCGCACGTCGCCGCCCAGATGGTGCGCGGCCCGCGCCGCGTTCAGGCCCTTGCCGCCCGCGGTCTGCACGAACCCGAGCGGACGGTGGATCTCGCCTGCGACCAACCGCTCGACCTCGAACAGCTTGTCGATCGAGGGGTTCGCCGCCACGCAGACGATCACGCCGGGAACGTTACCCGTCGAGGTCGACGCCCCGCTCGGTCGGGTGCGAGACTCGCGATCGTGGCGAAGGTCACGATCATCGGCGCGGGCAGCGTCGAGTTCACGAGGGGGATCCTCGCGGACCTGTGCGCGTACGAGGAGCTGCACGGGTCGCTCGAGATCGCGCTCCACGACATCGACGCCGAACGTCTCGCGTACGCCCTCCTGGCGGCCGATCAGATCGTGGAGCGCTCGAACGCGGGGTACGACGTCTCGGCGCACGAGTCCCGCGCGTCCGCGTTCGACGGCGCCGACTACCTGATCAACGAGATCCAGGTCGGCGGCTACCCGGCGACCCGGACCGACTTCGACGTCCCGAAGACGTTCGGGCTGCGCCAGACGATCGGCGACACGATCGGCATCGGCGGGATCATGCGCGGTCTCCGGACGATCCCGGTCATGATCGAGATGGCCGACGAGATGGTCGAGCGATGCCCCGACGGCCTCCTGCTCAACTACACGAACCCGATGGCGATGGTGCCCTGGGGCATCTGGAGCGGTTCGCGCCTGCCCGCGTCCAACGTGGTCGGCGTGTGCCATAGCGTCCGCGACACGCACGCCTTCCTCGCGCGCACGGTCGGCGTCCCGGAGCCGCGCGTCGAGTTCCGGACGGCGGGGTTGAATCACCAGTGCTTCGTCTACGTGTTCCGCGACCGCGAGTCCGGCGAGGACCTGTATCCGCGCCTGCGGGCGATCGTCGAGGCCGATCCCGAGGGCCTCGGGCGGAGGGTGCGCGTCGAGCTCTTCAAGCGGTTCGGCTACTTCCCGACCGAGTCCTCCGAGCACGGCGCCGAGTACGTGCCGTGGTTCCTGTCGCACGACGAGCAGGTCGAGCGGTACCGGATCGAGGTCGACGAGTACCTGCGTCGCTCCGAGGACAACCTCGCGGAGTGGGAAGGGGTCAAGCGGGCGCTCGATGCCGGCGAGGAGCTCGAGATCGAACGCAACGACGAGCTCGCGAGCCAGTTCGTCCGGGCGCTGGAGACCGGGACCGAGACCGAGCTGTACGGGAACGTCCGCAACGACGGATCCATCGAGGGTCTCCCCGACGACGCGTGTGTCGAGGTTGAGGTGAGCGTCGGTCGTGACGGCGTCGAGCCGTCGCGCTTCGGCGCGATCGCGCCCCAATGCCTGGCCCTCAACCGGACGTTCCTGAACGTCGTCGAGCTCACGGTCCGCGCGGTCGTGGAGGGATCGCGCGAGCTCGTCTACCAGGCGGCGCTCGTCGACCCGAACACGGCCGCCACCCTCACCGTCGAGGCGATCGCCGAGATGGTGGACGAGCTGATCGACGCGCACGGGGAGCTGATCCCCGAACCGATCCGCCGCGCTTAGGTCCCGGCGCCGGTGGCGACCGTCACCGCGACGCCGGACTCCGCGAGCTCGCGGATCGTCTCCGCGCGGGCGCCCGCGTCCGTGATCAGCTCGTCGACCGCGAGGACCGGGCAGATCTGCGCGAACGCGACCCGTCCGAGCTTGGAGCTGTCGGCCACCACGACCACGAGGCGGGCCCGCTCGATCATCGTCCGGTTGGTGTGGGCCTCGATCTCGTGATGCGTGGTGAGCCCCGCCTCGAGGGAGATGCCGTCGACGCCGACGAAGGCGACGTCCAGGTTCAGGCGCTCGAGCGCCTGCTCGGCGACGGGCCCCACCAGCTCGTAGGACTCGGATCGTGCGGTCCCGCCCGTGACCACGAGCTTCAGGTCGGCGCGGATCGCGAGCTCGCCCGCGATGTTGAGGGCGTTGGTGACGACGGTGATCCCGCGCCGGTCCAGGATCGCCCGCGCCACCTCCGTCGTGGTCGTCCCCCCGGTCAGGCCCACCACCGCGCCGTCGGCGACGCGAGTGGCGGCCTCCGCGGCGATCCGCTGCTTCTCCACCTGATGCCGCGCGGCCTTGTAGCGGAGCGGCAGCTCGTAGAGGACGTCGTGCGCGACCGCGCCGCCGTGGGTGCGCGAGAGCATCCGCTGTTCCTCGAGGAGCTGGAGATCGCGCCGGACCGTGGCGGCCGAGACGCCGAGCCGTTCGACCAGCGCGGTGACGTCGACCGTGCCCTCGGCCGCCAGGGCCTCCAATATCGCCGCCACCCGTTCGGCCTGCCGCATCGAGCGCGAGCATACCCCCGAATATGCGTGGTTCCAGCCGAGCCCCGCTTGACCGGATGCTCGTTCGTGATCTAGTTTGGCGAGGAATGAGCGCGATCGCGCAGGAGGTCGAGAGCCAGCCGGCGTGCTGGTCGCGTGCGGTCGACCTCGCGGTACCTCTGGGGGACGAGCTCGGTGCGCCGGGGCGGCGGGTCGCGGTCGCCGGGTGCGGCACCTCGCTGCACATCGCCCGTGCGTTCGCGGCACTCCGGGAGAGCAGCGGCAGGGGGGAGACGGACGCCTTCCCCGCCTCCGAGTTCCCGGAGTACCGCTCCTACGATCGCGTCGTGGCGATCAGCCGGAGCGGCACGACCACCGAGGTGGTCCAGCTCCTGGAGGGTCTCAGCTCCGTGCCCCGAACGGTCGTCACCGCCGACGCCTCCTCGCCGGTGACGTCGCTCGCCGAGACGACGATCGTCCTCGACTTCGCCGACGAGCGCTCGGTCGTGCAGACGCGCTTCGCCACGTCGGCGTTGGCGCTGTTCCGTGCCCACCTCGGACACGATCTTCGTCGGGCGATCGCCGACGGGGAACGGGCCCTGACCCAGCCGCTCGAACCGGAGCCGACCGGGTTCGACCACGTGGTGTTCCTCGGGCACGGCTGGACGGTGGGGATCGCGGAGGAGGCCGCCCTCAAGCTCCTCGAGGCGACGCAGACGTACAGCGAGGCGTACCCCGCCATGGAATACCGACACGGACCCATCAGCCTCGCCGGCGAGCGATCGCTCGTGTGGATCCTCGGCTCGCCCGACCAGGCGGTGGCCGAGGACGTGCGGGCGACCGGCGCCACCGTGCGCGTGGCCTCGCTCGACCCGATGGCCGAGCTCGTCCTCGTGCACCGGGTGGCGATCGCGCTCGCCGATGCCAAAGGCCTGGATCCCGACCATCCCGTCCACCTGACGCGCTCGGTCGTGCTCCCGTGACCGAGCCTCGATCGAACCGGAGGTGTTCCCCTTGAGACGACTGCTGGTGCTCCTCGCCGTGCTCGGCCTGCTGGCATCCGCATGCACAGGCGGCGACGACAACGAGAGCGCAGCCACCGGCGAGACCGCGTCCGGCCCCGTCACGCTCACGTTCTGGCATGGCTATACGGAGTACGAGAAGGACTCGTTGTACGCGTTGCTCGACCAGTGGAACGCCGAGAACCCCGACATCCAGATCGACCCGCTGTTCGTCAACAACGACAACGCGCTGCAGAAGCTCACGGTCGCCCTGCAGGGAGGCGAGCCGCCGGACATCACCTACCAGTACGGCTCGTCGCTGCCGCAGCTCGCGGCGGCGCCCGGCCTGGTCGATCTCACCGACTGGGTCCAGAGCCCCGAGGTCAACTGGGAGGACTTCGTGGCCGGCGCCAGGGAGGCCGCGACCTTCGAGGGCAAGGTGCTCGGAGTGCCCGCGCTGATCGACAACCTGGCGGTCGTCTACAACAAGACGCTGTTCGACGAGGCCAACCTCGAGTACCCGAACGCCGACTGGACGTGGGACGACTTCCGGGCTGCGGCCAAGGCGCTCACCGATCCCTCGAAGAAGCAGTTCGGGTTCTCCTACCCGATGGACGCCTCCGAGGACTCCGTCTGGCACTACGACCCGCTCCTTTGGCAGAACGGCGGCTCGATCCTGACCGAGGACAACACCCAGGCGGCATTCAACTCGCCCGAGGGTGTCGAGGCGCTCCAGGTCCTCACCGGGATGGCCGTCGAGGACGAGTCGGTCTTCCTCGACCTGCAGAACTCCCCCTACACCGGCCTGTTCAACAGCGGCAAGATCGGGATGCTCGTCACCGGCCCGTGGGACCTGGGGAGCTTCCCGGACGTCGACTACGGGGTCGAGATCCTGCCCGGCTTCGACGGCGACCACCAGACGATCGCCGGACCCGATATGTGGACGGTGTTCGACAATGGGGGAGGGCGAGCCCAGGCGGCGGAGGCGTTCATCGCCTGGCTGACCGCCCCCGAGCAGATGAAGGCGGACGCGCTGGCGGCGGGCCACCTCCCGTTCCGCCTCTCCGTGATCGACGACACCGCGTTCATCGACGAGTTCGGCAAGACAATCCCCGGGGTAGACACCTTCGCCCAGAACCTCGCGAACGTCGAGCAGGCACGTCCGGTGCTCGCGGCCTACCCGCAGGTCTCCGAGGCGATGGGGCTCGCGATCGTCTCCGCGATGCTCGGCGAGAAGGACCCGCAGACCGCCCTGGACGACGCCGCGGCGCAGGCGAACGATGCGCTGGCGCTCGCCGGGTAGGCTGCGGCGGGTGGATCGGTTTCGGCGGTTCCTGGTTTCGGATCACGCCGCCGGCTGGGCCTTCATACTGCCCTCGGTGATCCTGATCGCCGTCTTCGGGATCATCCCGATCCTGTGGGGCCTCATCCTCTCGTTCCAGAAGGCGGGCCTGATCTCGCCGGAACGCGAGTGGGTGGGGCTCAGCAACTACGCGAAGATCGCGAGCGACCCCAAGGCGCGGCAGGCGGCCGTCAACACGATCTACTACACGTTCCTGTTCGTGCCGACGTCGATCCTGGCGTCGCTGTTCATCGCGCACGCGCTGAACCGCAAGATCGCCTTCGTCCGCTTCTACCGCCTGGCGGTATTCATCCCGGTCGTCACGTCCACGATCGCCACCGGGATCATGTTCCTGTGGCTGTTCGACAAGAACTACGGCCTGGCGAACTGGCTGCTCGGCAAGGTCGGGCTGGGGCCGTTCGGATTCTTCGAGGATCCCAACCAGGCGATGATCGCGTTGGTCCTCATGACGGTCTGGGGCTGGCTGGGCTTCGATACGATCATCTACCTCGCCGCCCTGCAGGGCGTGCCCCAGGAGCTGATGGAGGCCGCGTCGATCGACGGCTCGAGCCGGTGGAGCACGTTCTGGCGAGTGACCTGGCCGATGCTCGGTCCGGCGACGCTGCTGCTCGTGGTGTGGTCGACGATCAGCGCGCTCCAGCTGTTCGACGAAGTGTTCTTCGTCACGCACGGGGGGCCGCTCGGTCGGACGTCCGTGGTCGTCTTCTACGTCTACCGCCTGGCTTTCGAGCAGGGTCTGGGGAGCCTGTCGCTCGCCGGGTACGCGGCTGCGATCGCTTACGTGCTGTTCCTGGTGATCCTGATGCTCACGCTCGCCCAGTTCTGGCTGGGCCGGCGCGTCGTCCACTACTCGTCATGAGCGCGGTCACCGAGGCACCCGTCGAGCTCGCCCGGCCGGATCCGCGGTCCCTGCCCGGCGAGACCGGGATGGTCGAGCGCCCGCGGCGGCGCCTGCTGCCGTTCGACCCCTGGCATCTGTTCCTGCTGCCGCTCGCCGCCGTGATGCTGCTGCCGTTGCTCTGGATGGTGGTGACCTCGCTCGAGACCGAGGCGCAGACCTTCCACTTCCCACCGATCCTGTGGCCGGGCACGCCGCAGTTCGGGAACTACCTGGACGTGCTCCAAGACTCAGCCTTCACGAGATGGTTCTGGAACACGACCGTAGTGACCGTCACCGTCGTAGCGAGCAACCTGGTCCTGTGCACACTCGCGGCGTACGCGTTCGCGAGGATCCGGTTCCTGGGACGCGCGTTCATCTATTTCGTGATCCTGGCCACCTTGATGGTGCCGTTGCAGGTCGTGCTGATCCCCACCTTCCTGCTCGTGAAGGATCTCGGTCTCCTCGACCGCCTCGGCGCGCTCGTCGTGCCGAACCTGGTCAACGTGTTCGGGATCTTCCTGCTCACCCAGTTCTTCCGAACGCTCCCGATCGACCTCGAGGAGGCCGCGAGGATCGACGGCGCATCCCGGCTGTCGATCCTGCTGCGGATCGTCGTCCCGCTCTCGCTGCCGGCGCTCGCCACGCTGGCGGTGATCCAGTTCCTGTGGACCTGGAACGACTTCCTGTGGCCGCTGGTCACGATCCTGACGAACCAGGACGCGTTCACCCTGCAGCTCGGGCTCGCCACCTTCCAGGGTTCCCATCAGACCCAGTGGCACCTGGTCGCGGCCGCGAACCTCATGTCGATGGTGCCGATGATCGTGCTGTTCCTGCTCGCGCAGCGGTACTTCGTGCGCGGCATCGCCACCCAGGGACTGAAGGGCTAGCGGGATGGCCCGGGTCGCGTTCGACGAGGCCACGAAGGTGTACCCGGGCCCCGTCGTCGCGCTCGACCACCTGACCCTGGATGTCGCCGACGGAGAGTTCCTGATCCTGGTCGGCCCGTCGGGCTGCGGGAAGTCGACGGCGCTGCGGATGGTCGCCGGTCTGGAGCGGATCAGCGACGGGACGATCGCGATCGGCGACCGCGTCGTGAACGACGTGCCGCCGAAGGACCGCGACATCGCGATGGTGTTCCAGAACTACGCGCTGTACCCGCACATGACGGTCGAGAAGAACCTGGGGTTCGGCCTGCGGCGGCGCCGGGCGCCGCGGGAGGAGGTGCGGCGTCGGGTCGACGAGGTGAGCCGGATGCTCGGTCTGGGCGACCTGCTCCGTCGCCGTCCCGGCCAGCTCTCGGGCGGCCAGCGGCAGCGGGTGGCGATGGGGCGAGCCCTCGTTCGCGAGCCGGAGGTGTTCCTGCTGGACGAGCCGCTCTCGAACCTCGACGCCAAGCTCCGTGTCCAGATGCGATCCGAGCTCAAGCGGCTCCACGATCGCATCGGCGTCACGACGATCTACGTCACCCACGACCAGGTCGAGGCGATCACGCTCGGCGAACGGATCGCGGTGCTCTCGGACGGCGTCCTGCAGCAGGTGGGCCGGCCGCAGGAGGTCTACGACCACCCCGCGAACGTGTTCGTGGCCGGGTTCATCGGGTCGCCACCGATGAACCTGCTGGCCGGGACGGCGCTGGATGGGCACATCACGGTCGGCGAGGTCGAGCTCCAGCTGGCCGGCGCGCCCGACGGCGAGGTCCTCGTGGGCGTCCGGCCCGAGGGCCTGCGTCCGGTGGGATCGGAGCACGGGGGTCCGGTCTTCGAGGTCTGCGTCGACGTCGTCGAACCGCTGGGCGACGAGGTCCTGGTGCACGGCTCGGTGGCGGCGGCCGACGGCGCCCCGGCCACCGAGGCCGACGGGGTGATCCTGGCGGCCGAGACCGAGAGCGGCCGGGCGAGCGTGATCGTCCGCCTCCCGCCGGAGGACCGACCGGCCGCCGGCTCGCTGCTGCGAGTGACGCCCGCGCCGAACGCGCTCCGCCTGTTCGACCCCGAGAGCGGCCGGGCTATCTCGCCGACGTGATCGGCGAGCGGCGGGTCGTCGTCGTGCTGTCCGTCGCGTGTGTCGCGCTCCTCGGCGTGACCGTGTGGGCGCTCGCGACGCGGGACGCCCGGACGCCAACGTCGATGCAGGGTGCCGTCCACTGGGTGGCGATCGACGGCAACGATGGGGGCCCCGGGACCCGAGACGAGCCGTGGGCCACGCTCCAGCACGCGGCAGACTCGGTGGGTCCCGGGGCGACCGTGTACGTGCGCGAGGGCGTGTACGAGCAGAAGGTCGAGATCAGCGCCTCGGGCCTGCCCGGACGACCGATCACGTTCGCGGCGGCTCCCGGCGAACGGGTCGTGCTCGACGGCTCGTCGCTCGAGGTTCCGGCGAGGCAGAACGCCATGATCGCGATCGACTCCAGGCGTTTCGTCACGATCCGCGGGTTCGAGATCACGGGCTACCGGAGCGACGCGTCCGGACACGTGCCGATCGGGATCCTCGTGACGGGCGCCGCCGACCACATCCGGCTCGCCGGCAACG
>Ga0207428_10001002_pt1 | contig 31338 bp, 28 predicted proteins | sample RhiMethybrSRZTD1_FD_187600 | JGI IMG/M metagenome (GOLD analysis project Ga0207428, IMG submission 187600) | Populus rhizosphere microbial communities from Tennessee, USA - Rhizosphere MetaG P. TD hybrid SRZTD1 (SPAdes) (version 3) | ecosystem: Host-associated > Plants > Roots > Rhizosphere >...
CGACTTTCCGGGCCGCGTCGCGTTCCTCGACCTCGGCGGCAAGCAGACCGCGTGGACGGGCGATCGCACCGAAGTGCTCGGCCGCAACGGGACGCTCGACCATCCGGACGCCCTCGAGCGCGGCGAGCGGCTCTCGGGCCGCGTCGGCGGCGGCCTGGATCCCTGCGGCACCTTGCAGCTCACGCTCACGCTCGCGGCCGGGGCCAGCACGGAGGTGGTGGTCTTCCTGGGCGAGGAATCGTCGGCCGACGAGGCGCGCGCGCTGGTGCAGCGCTACCGTACCGCCGATCTGGACGGCGTGCTGCGCGCGGTTACCACGCGCTGGGACGATCTCCTGGCCGCGGTCCTGGTGAAGACGCCGGATCGATCGTTCGATCTGATGCTGAATCGCTGGCTTCTCTACCAGGCCCTCGCCTGCCGGGTCTGGGCGCGTGCCGGCTTCTATCAGGCGAGCGGCGCGTACGGCTTCCGTGACCAGCTCCAGGACGTGATGGCGCTCACCGTCGCGGCGCGGGACGTGACGCGCGAGCATCTCTGCCGCGCGGCGGCGCGCCAGTTCCCCGAAGGCGACGTGCAGCACTGGTGGCATCCGCCCTCAGGCCGCGGCGTTCGCACGCGGATCTCCGACGACCGGGTCTGGCTGCCCTTCGCCACCGCGCACTACATGGCGGTCACCGGCGACGCGACGGTCCTGGACGAAGAGATCCCGTTCATCGAAGGCGAGCCGCTGGCCCACGACAGTCTCGAGGCCTACTACGAGCCGGCGGTCTCGACCCAGCGCGCCTCGCTTTTCGAGCACTGCGCCCGGGCGCTCGATCGGAGCCTCGCCGTCGGCGCCCACGGGCTACCGCTGATGGGCACCGGCGACTGGAACGACGGGATGAATCGGGTCGGCGCGCAGGGCCGCGGCGAAAGCGTCTGGCTGGGCTGGTTCCTCTACGCGACGCTCGCCGACTGGGTACCGATCGCCGAGGCCCGCGGTGAGGCGGCGCGCGCCCGAACGTGGCGTGAGCACCAGCAGGCCATCGGCAAGGCGCTCGAGAGCGCTGGTTGGGACGGCGACTGGTACCGGCGCGCGTACTTCGACGACGGCGCGCCGCTCGGCTCGGTGGAGAGCGCCGAATGTCGCATCGATTCGATCGCCCAGTCGTGGGCGGTCCTCTCCGGGGCCGCCGACGCGCATCGCGCGGTACGCGCAATGAACGCCGTCGAGGAATACCTGGTCCACCGCGAGCAGGCGATCGTGCTCTTGTTCACGCCGCCGTTCGTTCGCGGCTCGCGCGATCCGGGCTACATCAGAGGTTATCCGCCGGGCGTGCGCGAGAACGGCGGCCAGTACACGCACGGGGCCATCTGGTCGATCATGGCGTTCGCGGCGCTCGGCGACGGTGACCGGGCCGGCGAGCTGTTCGCGCTCATGAACCCGATCAACCACACGAGCACCCGCGCCGGGCTCTATCGCTATCGCGTCGAGCCGTACGTCGTCGCCGGCGACGTCTACGCCGAGGCGCCGCACGCGGGCCGCGGCGGCTGGACGTGGTACACCGGCTCGGCCGGGTGGATGTATCGCGCCGGAATCGAGTGGCTGCTGGGCTTTCGGCTCCGCGGCGCGTCACTGTTCATCGACCCGTGCATCCCGCGCAGCTGGCCGGGCTTCTCGATCACGTTCCGCTATCACAGCTCGCGCTACGAGGTGCGCGTCGAGAACCCGCACGGCGTCACCCGCGGGGTGTCGCGCGTGGAGATCGACGGCCAGGAGGTCGCGGCCGGACGTGTCGCGCTGCCGCTGGTCGACGACGGCGCGACGCATCAGGTCAAGGTCCGGCTCGGCTGATTCGTCGGCAAGCTCCTTGCACTCCGTGTACGGCGGAGTCCGCAGACAGAAAGGAGTGCGCATGTCGACACCGGCCAGCATCGCCAAGCATCCGATCCATCCGATCCTCGTGGCCTTTCCGATTGGCCTCTGGGTCTTCTCCGTGATCGCCGATCTCGTCGTCTACTTCGGGGGCGGCGGGACCGCCTGGAGGGACGTCGCGTTCTACACGCTCGGCGGCGGGATCGTGGGCGCCGTCCTCGCGGCCGTCCCGGGATTCATCGACTTCCTCACGATCACCGACCGCGCCGCCAAGCGCGTCGCGATCTTCCATCTCGTCGCCAACCTCGCGGCGCTCGTTCTGTTTGCCGTGAGCTTCTGGCTTCGGTCGATAGGGACGGTCGGCTTCGTGCCGATGGCAATTTCGATCGTCGCGCTGGTGTCGCTCAGCGTGGCCGGCTGGTTCGGCGGCGAGCTCGTGTTCGTGCACAACATGGGCGTGACCCCGCCGAAGGAGACTCGCGCCAGGACGTCGGCGTCGCACCGTCGAATCGCGTAGGAGCTTGGGCTACCGGCGGCGCGCCGCGGCGCGCCGCCGGACGATCGAACGGAACGCAGCGTGAACCGAAGCGCGCCTACGGGCGCCCCGCGGCGATGAGCAGGACGACGCCGCACACGAGCGCTGCGCCGCCGAGGATCGGCGGCAGCGGAATCGTTTTCTTCGTCTCTTTCGTGGCCGTGATCGGACCGACCTCGAGGACTTTCTCGCGCTTGGTGTAAGTGATGCCCTCGTAGGCCAGGCCGAGAAGGCCGACCACGATCAGCACGATCGCGAGGATCTTGACGGCTTGCACGGTTGACCGCCCCCTTTGTCGTTCCTGGTCGAGCGTACGGCGAGCTGGAAACGCCGGCTGGCCAGCCGACGTCTCCAGCTCTCTTATGCTATGCGCCCGGTGTCGCGACGGTCCGCGGCGCTGTGTTGTCGCTGGAGCGGTGTTGCGACGAACGCTACGACCGCTCGGGGCGATCGGCTTCCATGTGGCCCGGGGACTCGCCGTGGCCTTGCTCGTCGCGCTGGCCCTTCGGCGTGTCGCCACGCTGCACCTCGGACGTCTCGTCTGCTCGACGCGCCGAGTACGACGTATGTCTCGCGGGTCGGACCATACACACGCCCAGTGATCAGGCAAACGACGTGCCGGACTCTATGCGTGAGCCTCCAGCACGGCGAAGCTCGGCATCACGCGGGGTTGGACGCGTTCTTCGCCCGACGTTCCGGAGTCTCAGCCGACGCAGCCTGTAACTTTTACAGAGCAGCACCACCCGGTTCTTCCAGGACTGCCACCGGCACACGTCTTGCTGACTCGTCTTGAAAAAGAGGAGGAGGCGAAGTTGTACAGCCGGTCCAGATTCTCGATAATCGCACGCGCCGGGTTGCAGGGAGCTCGACGACACTGGATCGCCATCGCGATCCCGATCGCGATCCTGCTCCTGATCGCGTACACGATCGCGTTTCTGATCGACGAGCCGCTGCGCCGCTACACCGAAACCAAGGTGAACCGCGCGCTCAAGGGCTACACCGCCCGCATCGGAAAGCTCAACTTCCACCCCATCGGCTTTTCACTCGATCTCAACGACGTCGTCGTCACCCAGGACGCATATCCCGACCCACCGGTCATCCACCTCGAGCATCTGAGCGCCAGCGTGCACTGGCGGGCGATCTTGACCGGCAAGGTCGTCGGCGACATCAAGCTCGTGAAGCCGACGCTCTACGTCAACTTGCCGCAGGCGCGGAAAGAGATGAACGACCCCACGCCGGTCAAGGATCGCGGGTGGCAAGATGCGCTGCAGGCGATCTATCCGCTCGAGATCAACCGCTTCGAGATCCGGCACGGCGACGTGACGTACGTCGACCAGGGCCCCTTCAAGCCGCTGCGCGTCCGTGAGCTCAACGTGGTCGCGACCGGTATCCGCAACCGTCCCGATCCGCAGAAGCGGCCGTACCCGTCGCCGGTGCAGTTCTCGGCGCTCGTGTTCGACTCGGGTCGCGTGTCCGCCGAGGGGAGCGCCAACTTCCTGGCGGAGCCGAACCCGACCTTCCGTGGCGACGTCGAGCTCGCCAGCATCGAGCTCGACTACTTCAAGCCGATCACCAACCGCTACAACCTCTGGGTCGACAAGGGCGTGCTCTCGGCCAACGGCCACGTCGAATACGGCCAGGAGGTCAAAGAGGTCACCCTGGCGCGCGCCGCGATCGATGGCATCCAGGTGGACTACCTGCACACGGCGCCCACGGCCGGCGCCGAGCAGCAGACGCGTCAGGAGGCCAAGGAGACCGTGAAGGAGGCCAACAACGCGCCTGGTCTCCTGCTCCGGATCAACGAGCTGCAGCTCACGCGAAGCACGTTCGGCTACGTCAACAAGGCGACGTCGCCGCCCTACCGGGTGTTTCTCAACGTCACCGAGGGCGCCCTGACGAACCTCAGTAACCACGAGACGGCGGGCACGGCCGGGGCCAGGCTGAAGGGCTCGTTCATGGGGGACGGCAACGCCTCCGCCGAGGCGACCTTCAAAGCCGAGAAATCGGGCCCGGCCTTCAAGGTCGGGATGCGCATCGAAAACGTGGACGTGACGAAGATGAACGACCTCTTCCGTGCCTACGGCCGGTTCGACGTGGCCAGCGGACAGTTCTTCCTGTACTCGGAGATGGCCGCGAAGGACGGCGTGATCACCGGGTACGTCAAGCCGCTGTTCAACGACCTGAAGGTCTATGCCAAGGCGCAGGACAAGTCGAAGTCGGCCGCCAAGAAGGTCTACGAGCGCCTCGTCGGCGGCGTCGCGAAGATCTTGAAGAATCGTGAGCGAGAAGAAGTCGCCACCAAAGCCACGGTGCTGGGCCGAATCGACAACCCCAAAGTGCCCATCATCGACGTCGTCGTCAGGCTGATACAGAACGCGTTCTTCAAGGAGATCCTGCCAGGTTTCGATCGGGCGATCGGTGCCCGTGACGGCTCCGAGAAGTAAGAACGCGCGTAAGACTTACCAGGTAAGAATAGGCTCCAACCGGTCAGCGCCCGAGTCGTCGAGTGTCCCCGTACTCGCGATTGCTGACCGCTGAGCGCCGCTACGCCGTGGCACCCCTCTTGCTCGATCGATGGTTCGACGTCTCAACGTTCGATCTCTCACAGATTCGACGTCTCACAGAAAGGAGGACGGCGATGTTTCGATTTGTCTTCGGAGCGCTCGTCGGAGGGCTCGCCGTCTGGTACTGGCACGAGGAGATTCGCGAGTACGCCGAAAGCAGGACGGAAGGGGTTCGCCGCGGCGCGGCCAAGGTGATCCGCACGGTCGGCAAGAGGGCCGAGGACGTCCTGGACCGAACGAAGGAGCAGGTCGGCTCGGCGACGCAGGCCGGACAAGACGTGCTGCGCACGTCGCACCAGCAGCGCTGACCGGCGCGCTCGGATTCCAAACAGGAGGAGAGAGGTTCATGCCGCGAGGAAAGGGCTTGCGCGGCGCCAGCTCGAAGGAGCGGCGCCAGTACGAGCACATCAAAGAGTCGGCTCGCAAGTCCGGCCGCTACGGCCGGCGCGCCAAGGAGGTCGCGGCGCGCACCGTGATGAAGCGCCACAGCAAGACGCGAGGGCGTGCGAAGAGCCGTAGCCGCTGAACACCCGGCGTACACGCGGCGGCGCTCCTGCGGGACGCCGCCGCAGCACCGGTCCCGCCGTTTGAAATAATTACCAGGTAGAAATGGTTCCGCACGCGCCGTCGAAGGCCGCTTCGTCGACGCGCCCCTCCTGAGTCCCGCGCGCTTCGAGCCTTTTCCAGCGTTTCGCTGTCGATACGCATGTCCGACGCGTGAAGCCGCACGCGACCGCGGTGGCACAACGTTTGCCACTTTTCAGGATGACCGGATAGCTCGATCGAGAGTGACGCCATTCCGAGAGTGACGCCATTCGAGGAGGATTGACCAGATGCGCCCGATGAAAGCCTTCAACGCCCTCGCGCTTCTCATGCTCTTCGCGGCCATGCTCACCGCCTGCACGTCGATGACCGGCAAGACCGCGGGTCAGAACGTCGACGACGCGACGATCACCAGCGAGGTCAAGGCCAAGCTGGCGGCCGAGAAGATGGCGACCCTGACCAAGATCGATGTCGACACCGACCGTGGGACCGTCTACCTCTCTGGGACCGTCGACTCGCGGGAGATGCGGTCACGTGCCGAGCAGGTCGCTCGCAGCGTGAAGCACGTCGCCGGAGTCGTGAACAACCTGACCGTCAAGGCGCAGTAAGCGTCGCGTGAGCCCGCTCAAGGCCTTCGATACGTCCGGTACGCCGCGTCTCGTCGTCCTGGGCGGGCTGATTCTAGCCGTCGCGTGCCTGTACTGGGCGCGCGTCGTCTTCATCCCGATCGCGCTCGCGCTGCTGGCGACGTTCCTGCTGTCCCCGGTCGTCGCTCTGGTACGGCGCACCAGGCTGCATCGCGTGGCGGCGGTCGTCGTGGTCGTCGTGCTGGCCGTCGCACTGGTCGCCGGGGTCGGCTGGGCGCTCTTCAGCCAGCTCACCCTGCTCGCGAACGACCTGCCGCAGTATCGCGCCACGATCGCACGAAAGATCGCCGACGTGCAGAGGGTCGGCAAGGGTGGCGCCCTCGAGAAGGTGGAGGAGGCCACACACGACGTGCTCACGCAGATCGAGCACGCCAATCCGCCGGCCAAGAAGCCGATGCCCGTCGTGGTCTCGCCGCCGAGCCCGCTCTGGCAGATCCCCAGGATCGTCGAGCCGGTCGGGAGCGCCGTGTTCGTGCTGGTGCTCGTGGTGTTCATGCTGATCCAGCAGCGCGAGCTTCGCGCCCGGGTCGTCCGTCTCTTCGGCGCCGACCGGCTGGCCGAGACGACGCGCGCGCTCGACGAAGCCAGCGAGCGGATCAGCCGCTTTCTACTGACGCAGACCGCACTCAATTTGAGCTTCGGCATCACGATCGCGGCCGGACTCTTCGCGCTTGGGCTGCCGTTCGCCTTGACGTGGGGCGTGCTCGGCGCGCTGCTGCGCTTCATTCCCTATGCGGGCGCGTGGGTCGCCGCGGCCGTCCCTGTCATGGTGAGCCTGGCCGTCTTCGATGGCTGGACGAAGCCCTTGATGATCGTCGGGCTCTTCGCGATCACGGAGACGCTCATCGCGTTCGTGCTCGAGCCCCTGTTCTTCGCCAAGAGTGCCGGCGTGTCGTCGATTGCGCTCCTGATCTCGGTCGCGTTCTGGGCGTGGCTCTGGGGCCCCATCGGGCTCGCCCTGGCCACGCCCCTCACCGTGTGGCTCGTGGTCTTCGCGCACACGATCCGGGGCCTCGAATTCATCACGATCCTCGTCGACGACGATCCCGGCCTCCAGCAGCACGTCATCTTCTATCAGCGTCTCCTCGCGGGCGATGACCAGGAAGCGGCCGAGCTCGTCCACGAGGCCGTGAAGAACGGCTCCGAGCTCGACGCGTACGATTCGATCCTCGTGCCGGCGATGGCCCGGGCCCGTCACGACCGCGAGACGGGCCAGCTGCCCCACGAGGAGTACGACCGGCTGATCGAGACCACCCGCGCCGTCCTGGACCGGGCCGTCGCCGCGGGGCCCGCCGAAGCGGCGGAAGCGCGCGGGTCCGAGTCGAACGCGCGCGTGATCGTCGCGGGGTGTCCGGTGCGCGACGGTGCCGACCGCGTCGTGCTGGGCGCCTTGAATCGTGTCCTCGAGCGCGAGGGCTACACGATCGAGATCGCCCCGGCCGGCGCGCTCGTCGCGGAGACGATGGCCACGGTCCAGCAGATGAATCCGGCGTCGATCCTGGTCAGCTCGCTCGACGAGAGCGGCCGGGCGCGTCATCTGGTCAAGCGCCTGCGCAGCGTGTGCCCGGATATCCCGATCGTGGTCGGCTGCTGGGGCTTTCTTGCGTCGAGCAGGCTCCGCGCGGATCTCTGCGCGGCGGGTGCCGACGACGTCGCGACCACGCTGGCTCAAGCGCGCAACGATCTGATCCGTGTCACACCGGGGCCCGAGCGGACGCTCGTCGAGGACGACGTGGAGCGGCTGGGCCTCGTGGCAGCGGGACGGGAGGAGTCATGACACTGGCGCTCGGCTACAAGCTGTCGAGTGAGGAGCAATCACCGGCCGATCTGGTGCGCTACGCGCAGATGGCCGAGGACACCGGCTTCGAGTTCGCACTGATCTCGGATCACTACCACCCCTGGATCGACCGTCAGGGCCAGAGCCCGTTCGTGTGGAGCGTGCTCGGCGCGATCGCGCAGGCGACGCGGCGTCTGGTCGTCGGCACCGCCGTCACCTGCCCGACCATGCGGCTGCATCCGGCCATCGTGGCGCAGGCCGCGGCGACGACCGCCGCGCTGATGCCCGGCCGCTTCTTTCTCGGCGTCGGTACCGGCGAGAACCTGAACGAGCACGTCGTCGGCGAGCGCTGGCCCGAGACCGAGGTACGACAGGAGCGGCTCACCGAGGCGATCGAGGTGATCCGCCTGCTCTGGCAAGGCGGCAACCGCAGCTATCACGGCCGCTACTTCACCGTCGAGAACGCGCGGCTCTACACCTTGCCGGACGCTCCGCCGCCGCTCTACGTCGCGGTCGGGGGCAAGCGCGGCGCGGAGCAGGCCGGCCGACTCGGCGACGGCATGATCGGCACCGAGCCCGAGCGTGGGCTACTGACCGCGTTCGACAAGGCGGGCGGAGCCGGCAAGCCGCGCTACGCCGAGCTCACGGTTTGCTGGGCCAGGGACGAGGCCACCGCGCGGCGGACCGCCCACGAGTACTGGCCGACGTCGGGAATGGAGTCGAGCCTCTCCTGGGAGCTGCCCCTACCCGCGCACTTCGAGGCCGTGGCGAGGCTCGTCACGGAAGACGAGATCGCCGAGTCGATCACGTGTGGCCCGGATCCCAGGAAGCACCTGGCGGCCATCCGCAAGTATGCGGACGCCGGCTACGACCACATCTGCGTGCACCAGGTGGGCCGCGAGCAGAAGGGCTTCTTCGAGTTCTACGAGCAGGAGATCCTGCCGGAGCTCAAGACCATGCAGTCAGGACGGCGCGGAGCCCGCCGCGCCAGCCGGCGGCGTCGAGCGCGCTGAGCGAGGCCGATGGCGTTCATCCAGGCGATCATCGCGTTCATCGGGCGCACCGTCGGGAAGATCCTGTCGTCGCTGCTCGACTGGGCGGTCGTGAGCCTGTTCGGCCGTGTCACCGGCAACCGCAAGCTGTTCCTCTGGGGGATGATGGCGGCCGCCGCCGCGTGGCCGATCCTGCTCGTCGGCGTGATCGCGCCGAAGGCCGCGCTGTTCTTTCTCGCGTTCGTCCCGTTTTCGAGTACGGTGCCGCCCGGGCTGGTACGAACGATCTGGCTCGCGCTCGCGGTGCTCGTCCCGATCATGGTCGGCGTGACGATAGCTCGGCAATCGCCGACGGGGCGCCAGGAAGGGCTCGTCAAGAGCGTGCTGCGGGGATTCCCGATCACCGCGGGGCTCGCCGCGGCGTTCGTGGTCCTGCTGGTCACCGTGCCCGTGCTGCGCCTGGCATCGATGGCGCGCGGCCGCCACGACACGTACGTCCCGCTGGTTACCAGCCCGGAGTCGTATCACGTCGCGGCTAAGGTCGTGGTGACGACGCTCGAGCGCCATGGTATCGAGCTGGCGTCGGTCGCGCCGCCGTGGTGGGCGGCGCTGCCGTCGCAGATTTTGCAAACGCTCGGACAGGGCGCCTTCAAGGGATACGTTGCCGACCAGTCGGCGTACTTCCGCAACGACGAGCTGGAGGCGGTGCTCTACCCGAATGCGCTGCTACTCCGCGGGCCGAGCGAGATCTCGGCACGCGCGCACGCGCTGGCGGTCGAGGCGCTCACCGGGCATCCCGACATGTTCCAGACCGTCTCGTCCGACGCGCAGGAGCTGGAGCGGCAGATCCAGCGGGTCTGGTCGACCTTTCGGCTCAACCCGGAAGCGCACGAGAACGCCGGTCCGCTGCTGTCACGCGTCGACGACATCGCGACCGAGATCGTCCAGCGACCGCTGCCGTTCGATGACTGGCAGGTGGTCTATCGCCAGCTGCTCCAGCTGGGCCGCGCGCTCGACGGCCAACGACAGACACTCGAGACGACGCTTCCGAAGGAGAGGCTCATGGCAACGACGACACCGTACGTACCCGTCGATCCGGTGACCCAATCGCTCTCGACGCGCCAGCTGCTCACGCAGCTGCTCGAGACGGTTTCGCTCCTGGTGACGAAAGAGGTCGAGCTGGCCCGCGCCGAGCTCAAGGCAAATCTGAAAACCGAGCTCGACATGGTCAAGCTGCTCGCGGCCGGCGGCATCGTGGCGGTGTTCGGCGTCAACATGCTGCTGGTCGCCGCGGTGTTCGCGCTCACCGTCTGGATGCCCGGCTGGATGGCCGCACTCGGCGTCGCCGTGCTGCTGCTCGCGATCGCCGGGCTACTGGGGCTGATCGGCTGGCAACGACGCGTGAGCGCGCCGCTGGCCGTGACCCGCAAGACCGTGAAGGAGGATGTGCAATGGGCCAAGGAACGACTCGCGTAGTCGACGACAACGGAACGACGGGACGCGTGCGCGCCCTGGGCGACGAGATCACCGACGTACGCCGTCGACTCGATGCGCTCGTAATGGAGCTGGACCGGCGGCGTCACAACGTGACCGACTGGAAGCGGCACGCACGGCGCCACGGAGGCACGATGGCGCTCGGCGCGCTCGTGGTGGCCGTTGCGGTCGCCACGCCCATGGTGCTCATGCGCATGCGGGCGCGGCGGCGGGGCCCCCTGTCCCTGCTCGAGCGTGGCGCGGAGCTCACGCACAGGGCGCGGCGGGTCGGTCGGGCCCTCGAGCGTCTCTCCGACAACCCCGAGCAGGTGGCGCCGCCCACGACGGTCGCCGGCGTTGGATCGAGAACCTTGGTCGCGATCGCCGCGATCCTGGCGCAGGCGCTCGCGACAGCGGCCGTACGAGCCGTGGTGAAGCGTCCGCTGAACCAGGTATGAGGCGACCGCGAACGCTTCTCGGCCTGGCGCTGCTGCTCGCGCCGATCGTCACGGTGATCGTGCTGGCGTGGGGATGGTGGGCGCTGTCCTTACCGAAAGGCGCGCCGCCGCCGATCGTCTACCTCGACATCGACGGGCGTGAGATCACGTCGTTCGAGACGCAAGGCGGGCGCTACCAGATCTGGGTTCCGCTCGACCGGATGCCGCCGGCCGTCGCCGCCGCGGTCATGGCCGCCGAAGACCGGCGGTTCATGCGGCATCACGGCGTGGACCTGCTTGCGGTGGCCCGGGCGGCGGTGACGAACGCGCGTGAGAACAGCGTGGTGCGCGGCGCCAGCACGATCACGCAGCAGCTCGCACGCGGATTGTTTCTGACGCGCGAGCGCAGCTGGTGGCGCAAGGCGCGCGAGATCGGCATCGCGCTCGTGCTGGAGGCGCGCTACTCCAAGCGCCAGATCCTGGAAACCTACCTGAACACCGTCTATCTCGGCCAGCAGCGCGACGCCGCGGTGCTCGGGGTCGAGGCCGGGGCGCGCCATCTCTTCGGCAAGAGCCTCGACGCCCTTCGACTGGACGAGATCGCGCTGCTCGCGGCCGCCATCAGGGCGCCCAATCGCATCTTCGTCGAGTCGCCCACCCTGCTGCGACACCGCCGCGACGCGGTGCTCGATGCGATGGTGAAGGACGGCGCGGTGAGCCAGGCCGACGCCCGCCTCGCGATGACCAGGCCGACGCGGCCGACGGAGCGCGCCGTCGCCATTGCGCCGTGGTTCATGGAGCTCGTGCGCGCCGAGGTCGCGCAACGCGGCGGCGACACGCCCGGCGGCATGCAGCTCGTGACGAGCCTCGACCGCCGGCTGCAGGAGGCCGCCGAGGCCGCCGTACGCGAGCGACTTTCACAAGCCGAGCGCTCCCGACGCCAGCGGCCGAATTCGCTGCAGGCCGCGGTCGTCGCGATCGAGCCCGCGTCGGGGCAGATCCGCGCCCTGGTCGGCGGCCGGCGCTTCGCTCAGAGCGAATTCAATCGCGCGACGCGGGCCCGGCGCCAGCCCGGCTCGCTGTTCAAGCCGCTCGTGTACCTGTCGGCGTTCGAGGCGCGGGCGCGGGAGATCACACCCTCCACCGTGGTGGCGGACGAGCCCGTCGTCATCCCCGCGCGCGGCGGCGGCTGGTCGCCGCACAACATCGACGGCCTCTTCCACGGGCCGGTGACGATCCGGCGATCGCTCGAGCAGTCGCTCAACATCCCGGCAGCGCTGGTCGCGCAGGGCATCGGGCTCACGTATGTGACCAAGCTCGCGCACGCGACCGGCATCACGAGCTCGCTGGCTCCGGTGCCGTCCCTGGCGCTGGGGACATCGGAAGTCACGTTGCTCGAGATGACGACGGCCTTCGCGACCATCGCCAACGGCGGCGTCAGGGTGTGGCCGACCACGCTCGGGTCAGCGGGCGCCGTCGCGCTCAAGCCGCTGCCGGAGCCCACGCGAGTCGTCTCGGCGGAGTCAGCGTTCATCGTCACCCATCTCATGCGGGGCGTCATGGGCCGCGGCACCGGCGGCTCGAGCGCGCGCTGGGGCCTGCAGGAGCTCACCGCGGGCAAGACCGGCACGACCGACGGTCTGCGCGACGCGTGGTTCGTGGGCTACACGCCCAGCCTGGTCATCGGCGTCTGGGTGGGCGCGGACGACGGACACTCGATCGACATGACCGGCTCCGACATCGCGCTGCCGATCTGGGCCGACATCATGGTGAAAGCCATTCGCAAGACGCCGCCGACGCCGTTCATCCCGCCGCCGGGCATCGTGATGACGCGGGTCAACCCGGAGACCGGCCGGGCCGCGTGCGGCGTCGAGAGCTCGATCAACGAGGCCTTCCGCCAAGGGAGCGAGCCGCCGGCGTGCGATTCGCTGATCGACACGCCGGTCGTGCGCGACGTCGCCGGCTGGTTCCGCGGGCTCTTCCGGTAACGGGCGACACGCCCCCGCTGAGAACGCCGCGCCGACTCGCCGCGCGTTGACAGCCTCGCGCGTCGGCGGTATGTGTCGGCCGTGCACGTCGCCGCCCGGGCGGGCTCGCGTCGGCCGCCGCCCCTGCTCGCAGCACTGGTCGTCGTCTCCTGCATCCTGGCGCCAGCCTTCGGCGCCTTCATCACCGCCACCGTGCTGCCGTCCGCGATCGGCGAGATCGGCGGGCTCGCGATCTTCGCGTGGGCCTCGACCGCCTACGCAGTCGGCTCGATCCTCGGCAGCGCCGGCAGCTCCGTCGTGGCGCTCCGGATCGGCGCGCGGCGCGCGGTCGTCGCGGCCGTCGTGGTCTTCGTCGCCGGTGCGGCGGTGTGCGCCACGGCGCCGAGCATGGCGATCGTCGTCGCCGGGCGCGGCCTCGCCGGTCTCGGCAGCGGCGTCTTGATCGGCTCGGCGCACAGCCTCGTACGCGAGCTCTTCCCCGAAACCTTGTGGCAGCGGATGCTCACGGTAATTTCGTGCGCGTGGGCGATCCCGGCGCTCGGCGGGCCGGTCGTCGGCGGAGTCCTCGCGGGGCTCGGCCTCTGGCGGACGGCGTTCTGGGCGATGACGCCGATCGCGCTGCTGGCCGCCGGTCTCACGTCGACGATCTTGCCGCGGGCCGATCGGCGCGACGGCCGAGCGGCCCGCGTCCCATTCGGGCGGCTGGCGCTGATCTGCGTGAGCGTGCTGTGCATCGGCTCGATCGCGAACACCGAGTCCACCGGTGCGCGCGCCACGCTGCTCGCCGCGGCGGCCGCGTCAGTCGTGCTCATGCTGCGCCTCGACCGAGACGCGCCGACGCGGCTCTTCCCGACGGGTATGCTCTCGCTCCGAAGCCGGATCGGGAAGGCGTTCTGGATGGTCTTCCTGCTCGGGATGTCGACGACGCCGGGCGGCGTGTACGTGCCGCTGCTGGTCCAGGTGCTCCACGACGTGACGCCGGCCGCCGCCGGTTATCTCTACGCGGTCCAGTCGCTCTCGTGGACGACCGGCACGCTCCTGAGCGCGCGCGTATCGCCGGCGCGCTCGCATACGGTCATCATGCTGGGTCCACTGCTGACGGCATCCGGCTTCGCCGGGCTCTTTCTCACGATCGGCCCGGGGCCGCTGCCGGCGATCGCGGTCTCGCTGATGCTGGTGGGACTCGGGATCGGAACCTGCTGGGCCCACATCGGCACGGCCATCCTCTCGTCGGCGCGGCCCGAGGAGGGCGCGTTGACCGCGGCGATGATCCCGAGCACGCAGCTCTTCGCCGTCGCCCTCGGCGCCGCACTCTGCGGCGTCATCGCCAACGCCGCCGGCCTCGCCGCCGGCGCGTCGCGGCCCACGGCCGCGCTCGCCGGCGGATGGCTCTTCGGCAGCTTCGTGGCGGCGCCGCTGGCCGCGTTCGTCATCGCGTCGCGGCTTCATCCGGCTCGCTGAAGCGCACGCGTCGCTGCACCGGGAAGAACGCGAGGCCCCACCGCTCGGCGACGAGACCCCAGAGCCCCTGCGGATAGCGCATCATCGCGGCCACCGCGAGCGAGCCCAGCACGATCATGTACCAGGCGCCGTAGTCCGCCAGCAGCTCGCGCAAGAAAAAGAAGACGAGCGTGCCGACGATCGGGCCCTCCAAGGTGCCGAGGCCGCCGATGACGACGATGAAGATCGTGTACGCGGTCCAGTTGATCGAGAAGGCCGCATCGGGCGAGACGCGGAGCAGGTTGAGGTAGATCAGCGCGCCGGTCATCCCGGTCCCGAAGGCGGCGATCAGATAGACGGCCAGCTTGGTGCCGAACACATCGACGCCGAGGCTCTCGGACGCGGGCTCGCTGTCGCGAACGGCCATCAGCGCCACGCCGCGGCGCGAGCGCAGATAGAGGTAGACGGCCGCCAGCGCGGCGACGCCGACGGCGATGGCGAGCAAGTACGTGACGAGCTCGCGCGTCTCCCGCGCCAGCGGGAACACCGCCTTCAACGTGCGGCCGGTGCCGCGCCCGAGGGCTCCCGTGTTGGCGACGAGCAGGCGATAGACCTCGGCGACCGCCCAGGTGCCGACCGCAAAGTAGCCGCCGCGGAATCGGAACACGAGCGCGGCGGTCGGCAGCGCGAAGAGGACCGCGGCAACGCCGGCGAGCGGCACGGCCAGGAACGGATCGATGCCGAGGTCGTCGGCCAGCACGATCAGCACGTAGGCGCCGAGGCCGACGTAGGCCTGCTGGCCGATCGAGACCAGCCCCGCGAAGCCGGCGAGCAGGTTCCACATCTGTGCGAGCACCAGGAGCGCGACCAGCTCGACGATCATGCGCATGAGCCCCGCGTCGCGAGTGATCGGCAGCGTGATCAGCCCGACAAGCACAAGCAGCGCGCCGACGGCGCCGGCGCGGCTGGCCCGCGTGCTGCGCTCGACGGCCACGGCGACCGACGCCATCAGTCCACGCGCCGGGCTTTGGCGAAGAGCCCCGACGGCCGCAGCAGCAAGACCGCGAGGAACACGAGATGGCCGGTCAACACGCCCCAGCCGGGCGAGAGCTTCGCGCCGACCGTCTGCGCGACACCGAGGATCACACCGCCGACCAGGGTGCCCCAGAGCGAGCCGAGGCCGCCGATGATCACCGCCTCGAACGCGAACAGCAATCGATCGGGCCCGCTGGCGAACGTGAAGGTCGTGCGGATGCCCAGCACGACGCCCGCGATCGCGACGATTGCCAGCGACAGCGCCATCGCGAAGCCGTAAAGACGCCGGTTGTCGATGCCCATCAGCTCGGCGGTGTCGCCGTCGTCGGACGAGGCCCGGAACGCGCGGCCGATCGCCGAGCGGCCGATCAGCAGCTGGAGCGCGCCCAGCAGGACGACCGCCAGCACGAAGGTGAGCAGCGAGAACCATCCGACCGCCAGGCCGCCGCCGAGTGCCAGGCTCGCGGTCTCGATGCCGCCCGGGTTCAGGCGCTGCGAGTCGGCAGAGAAGATCTGCAAGAGCCCGTTCTGGATGACGACCGAGAACCCGAACGTGACGAGCACGGCGGGCAGGATGCCGCGGCCCAGCAGACGGTTCAGCACCAGGCGCTGGAGCCCGTAGCCGACGACCGCCATGATCGGCGCCACGAGTGCCAGCGCCACCAAGGGATTGAGCTCCAGCGCGTGCACCGCGACGACGGCCAGGAACGCGGCGAGGATGCTGAAGTCGCCGTGGGCGAGGTTCACCAGGCGCATCACGCCGAAGATCAGCGAGAGCCCGGTCGCGAACAGCGCGTAGAGGCCGCCGAGCAGGATCCCCTGCACGACCGCGTCGAGCCAGGCCACGCTCAGGCTCCGAAGTACGCGGCCGCGATCTCGGCGCGGCTCAGACGCTCCGGCGCGCCCGCGAGCGAGACGGCGCCCTTGCGGAAGCAATAGACGCGCTGGGCGACCGCGAGGACCTGGCTCACGTCCTGCTCGACGACCAGCAGGGTCGTGCCCTCGCGGGCGATGTCGGTCAGCACTGCGTAGAGGTGCTTGACGACGACCGGCGCCAGCCCGAGCGAGATCTCGTCGACGAGCAAGAGCCGCGGGTTGGCCATCAACCCGCGGCCGATCGCCAGCATCTGCTGCTCGCCGCCCGAGAGGTTGGTGCCGGGCTGATCGCGGCGCTCGTCGAGGATCGGGAACAACCGGTGGATCCGCTCGAGCGTCCACGGGCCCGGCCGCCGGCGAAACGCGCCGATCTCGAGATTTTCGCGCACGGACAGGCTCGGAAAGATCTTGCGCCCCTCGGGCACCAGCACGATGCCGAGGTCGACGAGCGCGTGGGGCGGGCGGTTGCCGACGAGCTGCCCGGCGAGCGCGATCGATCCACGCGCCGCCGGAAGCGCGCCGGCCAGCGTCCTGAGGAACGTCGTCTTACCCGCGCCGTTGGCGCCGATCACGGCCACCGTCTCGCCCTCGGCGACTTCCAGCGAGATCCCGAACAGCGCCTGGAAATCGCCGTAGAACGTCGAGAGCTCGCGGACCGCCAGAAGGCTCACGCCACGTCGATCCCGAGATAGACGCGCCGCACCTCGGGGCTCGCCATGACGGCATCCGGCGGCCCGTCCGTCAGGCTCCTGCCGAAGTTGATCGCGACGAGGCGATCGACGGCCGAGCGGAGCGCGTGGACGATGTGCTCGATCCAGACGATCGCCACGCCGCGCGCGCGCACCTGACGCACGACGTCAACCAGCGTCTGCACCTCCTGCTCGCCCAGTCCGCCGGCGATCTCGTCCAGCAGCAGCACGCGCGGTCCGGTCGCGAGCGCCCGCGCGAGCTCGAGGCGCTTACGCTCGAGCAAGGTGAGGACACCGGCGCGCGTGTTCGCCCGCGCCGCGAGCCCGGTCAGCTCGAGCGCCTCCAGGCAGACGGCGGCCGCCGCGCGCTCGGAGCGGCCACCGCCGTGGGTGGCGCCGACGAGGACGTTCTCGAACACCGTCATGGCCTCGAACGGGTGCGGGATCTGGTGCGTGAGCGCGATGCCGGCGCGGCAGCGCGCGTGCGCCGGCATCGCGGTGACGTCGCGGCCGTCGAAGAGGATCCGCCCGCGATCGGGGCGGAGCCGCCCGGCCATCAGGTTGAGCGCGGTCGTCTTGCCGGCGCCGTTGGGCCCGATGACGCCGACCGCCTCGCGCTCGCCCACGGACAGGCTGAGGCGGTCGATGACGAGCAGAGAGCCGAACGCCCGGGAGACGTCGTCGAGCGCGAGGAGCGCCGTCGGCTTACGCCTGCTTGAGCGGCCGCAGCTTGCCGCCGGTCGGAATGCTCGGGGCGCTCCGGTTCGTCACGATCGTCATGTCGAAGGCCACGCCCTTGCCGCGGCCCCACTGACCGCCGACGAGCGGGGTCTTCGTGACGTTGCCCACGGGGCCCTTGCTCCAGCTCACCGGGCCGGCGATCGTGCTGAGGCTCGTCGCCTTGATCGCCGCGAGCACGGCGTTCTTGTCGTCGACGCTCGAGGCGCGCTTGAAGACGTCCAGCCCGACTTCGAACAGCGAATGAATGAAGCCGAGCGGCTGAGTCCACTGCTTCTTGGTCTCCTGCGTGTACGCGGCGGCGAGTTGACCGGCGGTGGCGCCGGTGAGCGACGACTTGAACGGGTGCTGCGGCGACCACCACACCTCGGTCGACATACCGTCGCCCAACGCGCCGAGCGCCTCGACCGAGCGCGGGAACAGGAGCGCCTTGCCCACCGTGGCGATCTTCGGCCGGAAGCCCTGCTGCGCGGCCTGCTTCCAGAACGTGGTCCAGTCCGGCGGCAGCGGCACGCCCGTCACGATCTCGACCTTCGCGTTCTTGAACGTCGAGATCTGCGCCGAATAGTCGTCAGTCAGGTTCGGATAGCGTCCGGGGTCGACGACCTTGTAGCCGGCCTTGTCGAGAGCCGCGGGGAAGCCGCGCTCCTTGTCGCTCCAGGCGTTGCCGTCGCCGTCGTTGGGCCACATGGCGCCGACCACCTTGTTGGTCTCCACCGTGTTCCACATGTCGACGAAGACGCCGATGATGTCCTCGAGCCCCCAGAAGTAGTGATACGTCCACTTGAAGCCGGTGTCGGGCTTGCCGCCGCGGCCGAAGAACCACGGCTGCCAGGGGCACATCGTGGAGACGCACGGTGTGCCGTTGGCCTCGCACTGGTCAGCGACCGGATTCGTCGTCTCCGGCGTGCTCGCCACCAGCATGAGATCGACCTTGTCGTTCAGGATTAGCCGCGAAGCGACTTCCGCGGCGCGATTGGGATCGGATTGGCTGTCGCGCACGAGGATCTCGATCGGATGGGTGCGGTCGCGGATCGTCAAGCCTTTGCCGAGCGCTTTGCGAACGCCGGCGACCACGAAGTTGTCGGCCTCACCGAAGCCGGCGAGCGGCCCGGTCTGCGGGCTCACGTAGCCGAGCTTCAGCGCTCGGCCACCAGCTCCCTGCGCCCAGCTTCGTTGCGGCGTCCACCCTGCAACGGCGGATGTGGCGATCGCGCCGCCCGCCGCCTGGAGCAAGCTGCGTCGCGTGCCATCGATGCCCTCGGACATGAGAGCCTCCTGTCGCGCCTACAGTAGCAAGCCGAATAGCCCTTTGACGATCGTGGCCGCCGGCACGACGGTGAGCAAGAGCGGCAGCAGCGGGATCACGGTCGCCAGCGCGATCGGGACGATCGTCTCCTTGCCGAACGGCACCGGCTTGATCTCGCTGACGACCCCGTAGCTGTTGGCAAGGTCCGCGAGCGACTGGATGTCCGCGCTGCCCAGCAGCGCCTCGCCCGGCGGAGCCTTTCTCTCGATCCACTTCTCGTGGAATTCGCTGGTGTAGCGAGCGGCCAAGGTGCCGTAGTCCCATCGGGCCTGGCGCTTGAGCGCGATCAACTTGGGCATGAACACGGTGGGCGGCCCGAGGATCAGAAGGAGCTGCAGGATCACGAAGGCGATGATCTCGTACTGGAACGAGAACAGAACCTTTCCCTGGTAGAGGATGCGGTTGGCGAGAACGGCGGCGAGCGTCACGCTCTGCGCCAGGATGAGCGGCGCGAAGGCGGCGGCGCTGATGCTCAGGAACCCGAGGCCGCCCGCGCGGTCGGGATGCGTCGGCGTGAGACGAAGCGGCAGGCGCGACACCTGGCGGAGAAACGTGAACCAGACGAAGATCCGGAAGTACCACCGATAGAGCAGGAACTGGAAGATGGGAAGACTCACGTGAACGTACCACCAGCCCGCCATGGTCGAGCGCGTCTGGCCGCCTTCCACGACGCCGTACCACGTGGACTGTTCGAGGCCGCTCCACCCCCGCCAGAGCCACCAGCTCAGGCCGAACGCGAGGAAGACGAGGACGAGCTCGATGACCACGGAGTTTCGCAGTCGCATGGCACGGCCGATGGCGACCTCGAAGCCGGGCAGCGCCTCGGCGCCGACGATGCCGGAATCGACGAAGTGCCCCACCACGATGCGGATGCGCTGGTGGATCGCCACCTCGGCAATGAGCAAGAGCGGGATCGCGACCAGGAGCCGCGCGTGGGCCTCGAAGTCGTACAGGAACGGAATCGCGAGCTTGCCGGGGAGCGCGGTGCCGCTCGCCCCGGTCAGTGCCAGCAGGGGCAGCCAGGCAAACAGCGGGATGCCGATCACCCGGCGGATCAACAGCTCCAGCGCCGGGCCGCACAGCATCGAGCGGCGCCAGAGCTGATAGACGGGCCCTCCGAGCACGAGCGAAAAGTCCTGCGTGTGGAACGGCGCCGACCCAGACTTCATCGTCGCTGACCTCCGTCTCGCGTCTCGGCCTCGCCGCGAACCCTATCGTCCGGGCGGCGGCGTTCGACCCAGAATGCGCTCGATCGCCATGCCGATCGCGAGCAGGCGCTGATCGCTGTCGCGCGGCCCATCGAGCGAGATCCCCACGGGCAATCCGGTGGACGAGCCGAGGCCAGCCGGAATCGTCAGGCCGGGTATTCCCGCGTTGCTTCCCGGATCCGTGTTGCGGATGAACAGCAGGAACGTCGGGAAGCTGCTCGCGTCCGGCCCCTGTGTCGCGGCAACCGCCGGCGTGGTCGGACCGATCAGCGCGTCGATCCGGTGGCGCTGGAACACGTCGGTGAAGACCTTGAGCAACGCCGGACGGCCGTCCCGCATGGCCGCGGCGTAGACCGGCGCGGCGTCGAGCATCCCGTTGGGCGTCGGAAGCTTTCGCGGCAAGACCAGCCCGGCATAGGTACCCTTCACGTCCCGACTCGCGATCTGCGCGGCCACCTGCTCGACCGTCACGCCGGTCTGGTATTTCGCGAGATAGGCCTTGAGGTCGTCGTAGGCCTCGTAGAGCGCGACCGGGAAGCTGACCGCGTCATTCGCCTTCTGGAGATCCGGCATGTCCACGTCGACGATCGTGACGCCGACCCGGCGGAGCTTCTCGAGGGCGGCTTCGGTGACGGCGCGCGTGTCCGCGTCCAGGTCTTTGAAGAAGTATCCGCGATAGACCCCGAGCCTCACGCCGCTCAAGGGCGCCGGCACCGGCATCTTGCCGCCGCTGATGACCGAGTCGAGCAGCGCCACGTCTGCGACCGTCTGCGCCATCGGGCCGACCGTGTCGCGCGAGTGCGCGATCGGCGTGACGCCGTCCTGGCTGTAGCGGCCGATGGTCGGGCGCAGGCCGGCCGCGCCCGACAGCGCCGCGGGGATCCGGACCGAGCCGCCGGTGTCGCTGCCGAGCCCGCCCGGCGCCAGCCGTGCGCCGATCGCCGCACCGGTGCCGCTCGAGCTGCCACCGGCGAAGCGCGTGCGGTCATACGGATTGCGGGTCCCGATCGGCTCGGCGGTGAAGAAGCCCTCGTTGTAGCCGGAGATGCCGAACGCGAGCTCGTGCATGTTCGTCTTGCCGAGGACCACCGCGCCCGCGTCCACGAGCTTCTGGACCGTCGGCGCGTTCTCCTTCGGCACGAAGCCGCGCAGCGCCGGCGTCGCCGCGGTGTTCGGCAGTCCGGCGACGTGCGTGTTGTCCTTCACGACCAGCGGCACGCCATGCAGCGGGCCCACCATCTTGCGCGCCGTACTCTCGGCGTCGGCCCTCCGCGCGGCCGCCATCGCGCCCGCGCGATCCAGGGTCGTGTAGGCGTTGAGGCCGGGATTGGCGTCGGCGCGCGCGATGTACGCCTGGGTCAGCTCGACGCTGGTGACACTCCCGTCACGGATCAGCTGCGCGGCGTCGCTGACGCTGAGCTGGGTGAGATCGGCCGGACGCGGCGGGGAGGTCGCGCAGCCCGCAGCGGCGAGCGCGAGCGTCATCACGGCGACGATGCATCGAAGCATGGTCGTCTCCTTGGTCGGGCTATCGCCCCGGATCGGTCTCCGGCGATTCCCGGCCCCGAGGTTACGACTTTGGGCCAGGGAATGTCGAGAGACCAAGGTCTAGCAGCCAGCTCGCAGGATCGTGTAGTCTTACGCCACACCAAGGAGGCTCCCATGGCGCGCACCTACAACGTCATCGACGCCGACGGTCACATCCTCGAGCCGCTCGACATCTGGGAGAAGTACATCGACCCCGCCTATCGCGATCGCGCGCCGAAGATGATCGTCGACACCGACGGCAAGGAGCGCCTGCTCGTGGAGGGCAAGGTGCTTGGCAGCTCCAAGGGCATGGGCGTCGTCGGAGGGATCGGCTCCCGCGACGGCAAGATCGACGAGAAGATGAAGTACGTCGAGGGCCGCCCGGGCGGCTTCGATCCGCACGCGCGCATTCCGGACATGGACCTCGACGGCATCGATGCCGCGTTTCTGTACCCGAGTATCGGCCTGTTCAGCGGCGCCGTCGAGGATCCCGGGCTCGCCGCGGCGATGTGCCGGGCCTACAACCGCTGGCTCGCGGACTACTGCAAGCCCTATCCCGACCGCCTCTTCGGCGTCGCCATGCTGCCGATGCAGTCGATCGAGCTCGCCATCAACGAGATGCGCTTCGCCAGGAAGGAGCTCGGCATGCGGGGCGGCTTCCTGCGGCCGAACCCGTACAACAACCGCATGCTCCATCATCCTGACTACACGCCGTTCTGGAAGGCAGTGGAGGAGCTCGACTTCGCGATCGGCCTGCACGAGGGCGCCAGTGGCGGCATGCCGCAGGTCGGGGTCGATCGGTTCAGCACGCGTGGAGCCAAGCACATCGTCTCCCACACCATGGAGATGATGCTGGCGGCGATGAGCGTGATCTGGGAAGGCGTGTGCGATCGCCATCCGAAGGTGCGCATCGCGTTCCTCGAATCGGGCGGCGGCTGGATCGCGCCGTGGCTCGACCGGATGGACCGTCACTTCGACGACCAGGGCTTCAACGACTCCGGCCTCACGATGCGGCCGAGCGAGCTCTTCCAGCGCAACTGCTGGATCTCGTTCGAGCCGGTCGAGGGCAGCCTGTCGGTCCTCGCCGACTACATCGGACCGCACAAGATCCTCTGGGCCACCGACTATCCGCATCCCGACGGCTTCTTCCCGGGCGCGCCCAAGCTGATTGCCGATCGGCCCGAGCTCTCGGCAGAGACGAAGCATCAGATCCTCGCAGGCGGGGCCAAGGGGTTCTACGGGCTCAAGTAGCGGTCACAGAGGCCAAGGAGGAGTCATGCAGTTCCACGACGTGGACGTGAAGACGCAGTTCAAGAAGATGCGCGAGCTCGTACCCGAGACGTATCGCGCGTTCCTCGAGTTCGACCAGAAGGCGTTCAAGGACGGCGCGATCCCGAATAAGACCAAGGAGCTCATCGCGCTCGGCATCGCCCAGATCACGCAGTGCCCCTGGTGCATCGACGCCCACACGAAGAAGGCGTCGACGGCCGGCGCCTCCGACGCGGAGATCGCCGAGACCACATTCGTCGCAATGGCGATGGCCGCGGGCGCGGCGTGGAGTCACGGCGGACTCGCGCTCCAGTGCCTGCAGGAGCACAAGGGCTAACCGCCCCGTGAAATTCGGGCTGCGGTACGCGAGCCTCGGCCGCTATGCGAACGGTCCCGCGGCCGTCGAGCTCGCCCAGGCCGCCGAGGCCGCCGGCTTCGACTCGATCTGGACCGTGGAGCACGTCGTGGTGCCCCATGGGTATCAGTCGCGCTATCCGTACTCGGAAACGGGCCGCATGGGATCGGGCCTCGAGGATTTTCCGATCCCCGATCCGTTGATCTGGCTCGCCTACATCGCCTCAGCGACGCGCACCTTGAAGCTCGGCACGGCGATCCTGATCCTGCCGCAGCGCAATCCCGTGGTCACGGCCAAGGCCGTGGCCACGCTCGATCATCTGGCCGGCGGCCGCCGCGTGCTGCTCGGGATCGGCGTGGGCTGGTTGGCCGAAGAGTTCGCGACGCTCGGCGTCCCGTTCGACGACCGCGGCCCGCGCACCGACGAGTACGTCGCGGCCATGCGCGCGCTCTGGAGCCAGGAGCGCGCGAGCTTCAAGGGACGCTTCGTGTCGTTCAGCGAGGTCTTCTGCCGTCCCCTGCCTGCCGACCGCAAGATTCCGATCATCGTGGGCGGCGACACCCGCGCGGCGGCGCGCAGAGCGGGGCGCCTGGGCGACGGGTATTTCCCGGCGCGCGGCGCCTCGTCCGAGCTGCTCGACGAGATGCGCCGGAGCGCCGAGGCCGCCGGACGCAATCCAGACGACATCGAGATCACGGTGTCGGCGCCCACCACGCCGGAAGAGATCGAAGCGCTGGCCCGGCGCGGCGTCTCGCGCGTGGCGGTGCCGGTCAGCGCGGCCGCCGGGCTACCCGCCCAGGTGAAGACGCCCGACGACGTGCTGCGCTACGGCAAGACCATGATCGAGCGCTTCCGCGATCGATGAAGCAGGCCATGACGACCACGCTCGATCTCGACGACCTCCGCACCCACATCGGCCGCGCTCAGATCGCGACCGACGTGATCCACGCCGCGCCCGCCAACATGCTGCGTCTCGCGCTCGGGCGCCCCGATCCCGAGTTTCGCGACGGCGACGCGCTGCCGCCCGCGTGGCTTGCGCTCTACTTCCTGCCCCGCGTGGCCGCCGACGCGCTGCGGCCCGACGGAAGCCCGAAGGACACGGGCGTGGTGCCGCCGATGGCGATGCCGCGCCGCATGTTCGCGGGCGAGCGCGTGCGCCATCAGGGCGCGGTGCGGATCGGCGAAAGCGTGCGGCGCGAGACGCGACTGGCCGACATCTCCGTGAAGCACGGCGGGACCGGCACGCTCGTGTTCGCCACGGTGACCAGCCGCATCGAAGGCCCGCACGGTCTCGCGGTCGAAGAGGAGCGCCGGACGGTGTTCCGCGAGGAGGTCAAGGCCGGCGAGCGCAATCAGGCGCCGCGGCGCGATCCCGCGCCGACCGACGTGCCGTGGCGCCGCGTCGTGGCGCCGGACCCGGTCGTGCTCTTCCGCTACTCCGCGCTCACGTTCAACAGTCACCGGATCCACTACGACCGCGCCTGGGCGATGGACGTCGAGGGCTATCCCGGCCTGGTCGTACACGGGCCGCTGACGACGACGTTGCTCATCGACTTCGCCCGCGACAGTAACCCCGGCCGGCGGATCGTGACCTACACGACCCAGGCGCGGGCGCCGCTGTTCGACACGGCGCCGTTCGAGCTGCGCGGTCGGCCGACGGCCAAGGGCTGCGAGCTCTGGGCCGTCACGCCCGAGTGCACTATCGCGATGAGCGCCGAGGTCGAGCTGGCCTAGCGCTTGAGCCGCGGCAGTAGCTTCGTCGCCGTCTCGTCGACCTGCTTGAGCTGATCGCCGCCCGCGAACCGCAGAGTGAAATGGCGCGACCCGGCGTCGATCCAGCGCTGGAGCCATTCCGCGCATCCCTCGATCGGACCCGCGTACGCCGCCTGGCGGGCCAGGATCGTCCGCGCCGGCGCCGCGTAGTACGTCTCGAGAAACGTGTTGAGCCGCTGCTCGGCGGCGGCGCGATTGGCGTCGAGCGCCAGGGTGACGTAGGCGGCGCCGGCCACCGCGTCGGCCGGACGCCCGGCGGCGCGTGCCGCCTTCTGTATGCCGGGGAAGTGCTCGGCGAAGAACTCGACGCTCGGCCCTGTTGGAAACCATGCATCGAAGCGCGCCGCGATGCGCAGCGCCGTCGGCCCGCTCCCGCCGATCCAGATCGGCGGGCCGCCCGGCCGGTGCGGCTTGGGCTCCATCGTGACGTCGTCGAGCGTGAAGTGCTTGCCCTGGAAGCTCACGTGATCGCGCGTCCACAACGCCTGGCAGATCTCGATCGTCTCGAGGAAACGGCCGATCCTCCGCTCGAACGGCACGCCGGCCGCCGCGAATTCTTTTCGGATGGACGGGTTATCGGCGGCGAAGCCCATGCCGAGGATGACGCGGCCCTCCGCGGCGCGATCGAGCGTGCCGACGATGTGGGCCAGCACGACCGGATTGCGCAGCGCCGGCAGCAGCACGCCCGTGCCCAGCCGCACGCGACGCGTGCGCCCCGCGATCGCCGCCATCAACGTGAGCGGCTCGTGTCTCGGCCGGGCGATCAGCGAGTCGCCGATCCACACCGAGTCGAAGCCCGCCGCCTCGGCGCGCTCGGCCATCGTCAGGAGCGGCGCCGTCTCGGGATGACCGGACATGACGGCCTCGCGCGTGGGAATCAGCACACCGAACTCGACAGCCATTACTACCTCCCCTCGGCTCGCGACCCGGGGCCGTCGAGCCGGACGTACAGTCGCTTGTTGATCTTGCCCTTGTTCTCGGTGCGGACGATCGCGAAGCGCCCGAGCTCCGCCGTGCTGTCGACGTGAGTTCCGCCGCACGCCTGCGCGTCGAATCCCTCGATCTCGACGACGCGGACCCGCCCGTTGGACACGGGCGGTTTGGCCTCGAGCGTCCGCAACAAGTCCCCGCGCGCCCTGAACTCGTCTTCCGCGATGTAGTACGCCTTCACGGCGTGATCACCCGCGAGCACCGCGTTGACCTTGCGCTCGATCTCCGCGCAGAGCGCGGCCGACAGCGCCTCCAGCTTGAAGTCGATCCGCGATTGATCCACGCCGATCTGCACGCCGGTGATCCAGCCGCCGTAGTCGCGCAGCGTGATCGTGTTCAGCACGTGCAGCACGGTGTGATAGCGCGTGAGCGCGAGCCGTCTGGCCCGGTTCACGCGAAGCTTCGCGGCCCGGCCGACAAGATCGGCCGGGGGAGCGGATCGGGTCATGTGCCAGATGATCTCGTCGGCGTCGGCGCGCGCGGAGATGATCTCGAGCGGCTCGCCGTCCGCGAGCTCGACGGTCCCCTCGTCGGCGGGCTGGCCGCCGCCGCCCGGATAGAAGCAGGTGCGGTCGAACGCCAGCTCGCTCTCGCGTACCGCGACCACGCGTGCCTCGGCCTCGAAGCCGTGATCCGGCTCGAGGTAGAGGCGCGTGGTCCCGGCCGTGGCGCTACCTCTTATGCCGGATGCGACGACGGCGCGTACTTGTGGCCCAGCGCCTCTTCCCACCGCAGATAGTTCTGCATGTCGGCGAAGTTCCGGTCGGGGCCGGCAGGCACGACGTCCGTGGGCGGCGTCATCACGCCCGAGAGCCCCTTCTCGAGCGGCAGCCCGGCCTTCTGCCACGCGGCCATGCCGCCGTCCAGAATCGAGACGTTCTGATAGCCGGCTTCGGCGAGCGTGGCGGCCGCCAGCGCCGAGCCCCGGCCGTCGCCGCACGTGACCGCGATCGATGCGGACTTCGACGGCGCGATGTCACCGATCCAGAGCTCGAGCCAGCCGCGCGGCGCCCAGCGCGCGCCGGGCACGTGGCCGCGCGCGAAGTCCTGGCTCGTGTCGACGTAGATGACCGTTGCGGGCGGCGTGGCCGAGAGCTCACTCGCCGAGATCGCCTTCACCTTCGCGCGCGCTTGCTCGTAGCCGGCCGGGACGTCGTCGGCATGACCGCGCTCGAGCGCGCCACCGCTCGCTGCCCACGCCTTCGTGCCGCCGTCGACCGCGAAGACTTCCCTGAAGCCCATCTGCCGGTACCACGAGCCGATCAAGGTCGCGCGCGCCTTGCCGTCACACGCGAACACGACCTGGGCGTTCTTGACCACCGCCACGTCGTCAGAGCGCTGCACGCACTGGCCGCCCGGGAACCAGCGGAAGCCCGGGATGTGGCCGGCGGCGTATTCGTCCGAGGTACGCACGTCGATGAAGTAGATCGTCGCCTGATCACGACGAGCCATCACGCTCTTGAGAGCCGCGATGTCGAGATAGCGGACGCCGTCCTCGGCCGCGAGCTTCGCGGCGTAAGCTTCCGCCGCCGCGACACCGTCGCGCGAGGGCTCGGGAAGCTCGACGCGATCGGCGCCGGTCTCGAGCTTGTGCCCGGCGAGCACCCAGCCCGAGGTTCCGTTCTTGAGCCCGTAGACGCGCGGGATCCCCATCCGCTGCAGCACGCGCGCGCCGATGATGCTGCGCGTGCGGCCGGCGCAGTTCACGATGATCGTCGTGTCGCGGTCGATATCCTTCGCGATGTCGGTGATACGCAGCGCCAGCTCGCCGCCCGGGACGCTCCGGCCGCCGGGGATGCAGAAGCGCCGGAATTCCTCCGGCGTGCGCGAGTCGAGGATGACGAACTTCTCACCCTTCTGGATGCGCTCCGCGAGGTCCTTGCACTCGACCTCGGGCACGTGGTGCACGACCTCGACCTTCTCGCCGAAGTCCTTGCTCGGCACGTTCATGCCCCACTCGGTCTCGAACCCGTCGGTGACCCAGCGGTTGATGCCGCCGTCGAGCACGGAGACCTGGCGATAGCCCAGGCGCTCGAGCGTCGCCGCGGCGAGCCGGGCGCGCCGGCCGTCGTCGTCGCACACGACGATCGGCGTGCCCTTGAAGGGCACCGACAGCGGCACCTGAAACTCGAGCTGCCGGCGCGCGATCAGGCTCGCGCCCGGGATGTGGCTGCTGTTGTACTCCCCGGCCTCGCGGACGTCGATGAGCGCGAACGGCTCCTTGCCCGCGAGGAGACTCTTGAGCGCCGCCGGTGTGATCGTGGCTGCCATGGATAGTTACCTCCGCGCGATGAGGCGCCTGAAGACCGCGCCGTACTGAAAGCCGTAGCCCTCCGCGTGCTCGGCGGCGTTCTTCTTCACCCGCTCGCCGATCGTGTGGCCCTCGGGCACGTTGAAGCCGGGCACCTGGCTCTCGTGACGGATCAGCCCGGCGATCTGTCGGTCGATCGAATCGGTCACGTCGACGATCACGTCGGACTCGTCGGCGCCCCAGTACCAGAGCTCCCGCACCTTGTGCGGCTCGAGGCCGTCGCGCGTGATCTGCTCGGGGAAGTGCAGATGATCGCGCGCGAACGGATAGACCGCGTCGGTCGTCGTGATCCCGGCCTTGCGGTGATCGCGATGCTGGAAGCCGCGGATCCGGTATGGATCGTGGACGAACACGGTGTGCGGCCGGTAGCGCCGGATCGCGCCGACGACGTCGCCGAGAAACTCCCGCGTGTCCTCGAGCCCGCCGTCGGGATAGCCGAGCATCACGACGTGGCGCACGCCCATGAAATCGGCGGCGGCGCGCTGCTCGTCGGCGCGCTTGCGCGCGAGCGCGGCGGGCATCAGCGCGCGATCGGCGGTGCCGGCTGCGCCGTTCGTGCACAGCACGTACGTCACCTCACACCCCGCGGCCGCCCACTTGGCCACGACGCCCCCGGAGCCGATCTCTGCATCGTCAGGGTGCGCGAAGATCACCATCGCCTTGTCGGGAATCTCGGTCACGATCTCGAGCTTGGGGAGCGTCTCGTCTCTGGGCATGGGGCGATTCTACAGGAGTGGCGAAGCTCCGGCGCCATCCGGCGCGGTGAAGCGGTATTATAGCCGGCACTATGACGACCAACTCGTTCCCCCTGGCGCGGTTCCAGGTCCTGGACCTCACCCGAGCCCGGGCCGGCCCCACGTGCGTGCGGCAGCTCGTCGACTGGGGAGCCCAGGCCATCAAGATCGAGATGCCCGGCGGGCGAACCGGCGACGGGATGGGCGGCAATCGCCACGGCTTCGATTTCCAGAATCTCCACCGCAACAAGCGGAGCATCACGTTGAACCTCAGGGATCCTGAGGGGGTGGCGATCTTCAAGAAGCTGGCGAAGGACGCCGACATCATCGTCGAGAACTACCGCCCGGGTGTGAAGGAACGTCTGGGCATCGACTACAAGGCCATCCGCGCGATCAATCCGCGCATCATCTACGGCAGCATCTCGGGCTTCGGCCAGAGCGGCCCGTACCGCGACCGTCCGGGCGTCGACCAGATCGCCCAGGGCATGGGCGGGCTGATGTCGATCACGGGTATTCCGGGCCAGGGGCCGGTGCGCGTCGGCATCCCGATCGCCGATCTGTGCTCGGGCATCTTCCTGGCGCAGGGCATCCTGGTCGCGATCATCGAGCGCGAGACCACCGGCGAGGGCAAGTGGGTACACACCTCGCTGCTGGAGGCGATGCTGTCGATGCTCGACTTCCAGGCTTCGCGGTGGCTGATGAGCAAGGAGGTCCCGCCGCAGGCCGGCAACAACCATCCGACCGGTATCCCGACCGGCGTGTTCGAGACGAAGGACGGCCACATCAACATCGCCGCCGCCGGCGACGACATCTACGGCCGGTTCGTTCGCGCGATCGAGCGACCGGATCTCTTGACCGACCCGCGCTTCGCGACCTCGAAGGCGCGCTCGACGAACCGCGACACCATCATGGAAGTCATCATGCCCGTGACGCGGCAGAAGACCAGCGCCGAGTGGATCAAGCTTCTGAACGACGCGGGCGTGCCGTGCGGTCCGATCTACAAGATCAACGAGTCGTTCGCGGACCCGCAGGTGCAGCATCTGGCGATGGCCCAGCAGGTCCACTCGCCGGCGCTCGGCGACCTGACGATTCTCGGGCATCCCGTCTCGCACGGTGAAAAGCGCCTGCCCCTTCGCAGCGCGGCGCCGGAGCTGGGCGAGGCCAACGATGACGTGCTCACTGGGCTCGGCTACACGAAGGAGCAGATCGCCGATCTCGCGAAACGCAGCGTCATCTGAGCATCTCGCGACGTGACTGTTCTGAGCGCCCCGGCGCCCTTCGGCCGGGGCGCTGGTGCGTTGAATATGATCAGGTAGACTGCCCTCAAGCATGCGCCTGATCGCTCTCGCTGTTGCCGTCAGCTGCCTCCTTGCCGCGGCCGCCACCGAAGCTCAGCAGCCGGGAAAGATCTACCGGATCGGCGTGCTCGAGACGCGAAACGCCACGCTCAATGCGGCGAACATCGAGGCGTTCCGGCGCGGGCTGCGCGAGCTCGGCTACAAAGACGGCCAGAGCTTCGAGCTCGTGTACCGATCGTCGGACGGACGCAACGAGCGCTTTCCGGCTCTGGCGGGTGAGCTGGTCGATCTGAAGGTGGACCTGATCCTGACGCGGGGAACGCCGGCCGCCCTGGCCGCAAAAAACGCGACGCGGACGAGCACGATTCCGGTGGTCATGGCGTCCAGCGGCGACCCCGTCGGCGCGGGGCTCGTCACGAGCCTCGGGCGCCCCGGCGCCAACGTCACGGGGCTCAGCAACTACAACGTCGAGATCTACGCTAAGCGGGTCGAGCTCCTCAAGGAGCTGCTCCCGCGACTCACGCGGATCGCGGGCCTGTTCAACATGGGCAACCCGGTTCTGCCGATCCAGTGGAACGTCGCGGAGCGCGCGGCGCGCGCGCTCGGCATGCACCCCCAGCTTCTCGACGCGCGGCGTCCGGAGGATCTGCCGCGCGCATTCGACACGGCCACGAAGGAGCATGCCGAGGCGATGGTCGTCGCGCTCGACGGCGTCACGCAGGCGAATCTCCCGCTGATCGCCGAGCTGGCCGCCAAGCACCGGCTGCCGGCGATCTTCGCGACCAGTGAGTATGTCGACGTCGGCGGGCTGATGAGCTACGGGGCGAGCGATCCGCACCTCTATCATCAGGCCGCCGCGTACGTCGACAAGATCTTCAAGGGCGCGAACCCCGGCAACCTTCCCATCGAGCAGCCGACGAAGTTCGAGCTGGCCATCAACGTCAAGACCGCCAAGGCGCTCGGGCTCACGTTTCC
>Ga0207428_10001004_pt1 | contig 31322 bp, 28 predicted proteins | sample RhiMethybrSRZTD1_FD_187600 | JGI IMG/M metagenome (GOLD analysis project Ga0207428, IMG submission 187600) | Populus rhizosphere microbial communities from Tennessee, USA - Rhizosphere MetaG P. TD hybrid SRZTD1 (SPAdes) (version 3) | ecosystem: Host-associated > Plants > Roots > Rhizosphere >...
CACGAAGATGTGGTCGTAGGAGAACGGGCCGATCGAGTGTCCGATGTGCCTCGTGGGCCAGAGGTAACCGCGGGCGGCGAGGCGCGCCCCCACGCCGTGGCTGTTGAAGTCGCCGGCCACGACGACCGGATCCGTGACGGATTCCGCATCGGCGAGGACCGCGTCCACCTGGTGCGCGCGTCCGCCTCCGCCCATCCCCCACGGCGACGTCAGGTGCACGGAATAGACGGTGACGGCGCGGCCGCCCACGCGCACCGAGGCCGCCACCGCCGCCCGCGCCTGGTGGGTGCCCCGGCTCTGGCCGGGGAGGAGGACCTTGTGGCTGGACTCGATCGGCCAGGGTGAGAGCACGGCGTTTCCGAAGTCCTGGCCCGAGCTCGGGCGCGAGGCGGGATAGTAGACGTAGTTCATGCCGAGGGCGCGGGCGATCGCTTCCACGCCGGGAGCGTGCATCTCCTGGAGGGTGACGATGTCCGCCCCTTTGAGCGGATCCAGGCCCAGGGCGGCGATGGCCTCCGGGACACGCTTCCCATAGGCGACGTTGAAGCTGACGACGCGGAGTACCCCGTCGTCGGCGGGAGCGGGCGCGACGTCCGGCCCCCCCGCGTACCGCGGCCCGTCGCGGTCGAGGTAGTTCTGGACGCTCGCGCAGGCGGCAGTGAGCGTGACCGCGGCGAGGAGGCCGAAGATCAGAGATCGCGACGTGCGCCCAGCCCCATGCGCGTCGCCGTCGCGCCACTGTTTTCGGCCGAGCTGTCCACCCGGCTGTCCACGTCCACCTCGAGGTTCGGGCCCTGGCTGGCCGACGTTTCGGCCGCGCGGCGCGCCTCCAGCATCGCGGGCGCGCGCGTCTCCCACCAGGCCTTCGCCTCCGCCTGGGTCCATGTCGCTCCCTTCCAGCCTTCTTCGATCTGCGCCAGCAGCGCGCCCGCATCCGCCGGCCGGTCGTCCGGACGCTTGGACAGGCAATTCAGGATCAACCGCTCCAGGAACGGGTCCACCGCGACGCCCAACCTCTTCGAAGGCGGCAGCGGAATGGAGTGGAGATGGTGCCCGATGATGTCCACTCCGGACTTCCCGGTGAAGACGGGCTGGCCGGTGATCAGCGCGTAGGCCACCCCGCCCACGGAGTAGACGTCGCTGCGCGCATCCACCGGCGTGGAGCGATTGATCGACTCCGGGGCCATGTAGAGCGGCGTCCCGACGATGTGGTGGGCGGCGGTGAGCGCGGCATCGTCGGTGGCCACGTCCTTCACCAGGCCGAAGTCCAGCACCTTCACCACGTCGTAGAGCCCGCCGCGCTCGCACAACATCACGTTCGCGGGCTTCACGTCGCGGTGCACGAGCCCGATACGGTGGGCCTCGGCCAGGGAGGCGCAGATCTGCTTCAGGAGGTGCACGACCCGTGCTTGCGGCTGCGGACCCTCGTCCTTGACCAGGCGGTCCAACGGGATCCCGGGCAGGTACTCCATCGCGTAATAGAAGATGCCCTCTTCCGTGCGCCCGTAATCGTAGATGGCGATCGTGTTGGGATGGCTCAGCGCGCTCGTGAGCTGCACCTCGCGCTCGAAGCGGGCCAGCGCTTCCGAGCTCGCGACCTGGGAGCGGATGAGCTTGACCGCCGTGGGCCGCCGCAGGAAGGCGTGACGGGCGCGGTAGACCGCCCCCATCCCGCCCTCGCCGATCTTGTCCTCCAGCGTGTATTGCCCCAGCCGGTGGGCGCGCGCGACGTCCTTCTGGAGCCCGTAGATCCGTCGTGAGGACACGGCGAGGGCCAGGGCCCCCAGCAGCAGCCCCAGCGCGAGGATCGCGAAGGCGCGGCGGACGACCCTGAGGTTCGCGTACGCCTCGTCGCGGCCGACCTCGCTGACGAGGCCGATGTTCCACTCGGGAAGCCACCGCCACGTCCCCACGACCGTCTGCCCGAGATAGTTGCGGTAGCCGTCCACGTTCACCCCCGACCGCTTCGCCACGACCTCCGCCACCGACCAGGTCAGGGGCCAGGTGTTCGGAGGCGTCGCCGGTCGGATGCCCGGCGCCAGCCGGACGCCGGGATCGCGGAGCATCAAGGCCGCAGTGGCCGTGCCGTTCGCCTCCGCCGGCAGGAGGTCGAGCGACGCCACCTCCTCCGCGAAGCGGGTGGTGGAGACGAGGCGCCCCTCCCCGTCCACGGCGTAGGTCTCGCCGGACCTTCCCAATCGCCCGGGGTTCACGACCTCGGAGACCTGGGCGGGGTCGATCCGGAAGGCGAACACCGCGATGGGCGCGCCCGCACGGTCGCGCACGGGCACGAGGACGAAGGCCATGGGCGTGGTCGTGAACCGCTGCTTGAGGGTCGGCGCCAGGAACGTCGGCTTCCCGGAGAAGGCCCGCGCGGCCGCGTCCGCCACCGCCATCGTCGACCGGTCACCGATCCGCTCGTCCACGATGCGCGCGATGTACGTCCCGCCCTGGTCGATGATGAAGTAGCCGGCCGAGCCCTGCTGGGCCACGACGGGGGCCAGGATGGCGCGCAGGGCGGCCTGAGCGGGCGCCTCCTTCAGCGCGGACGCGTCGCCGCCGCTGCGGCGCGCGACGGCCAGCAGCTCGGCGACCTGGTCCTGCACGCGCGGATCGGACACGAGGACCGTCGCCAGGTCGGCCTGGGCGGAGAGCCAGCGGTCGAGGGCCGCCGCATCCGTGAGGAGCGTCGTCTCCAGCGCGGAAGCCACGCGGCGGCGCAGGTCGGACGCAATCGTCACATAGGCCCAGAGGCCCACGGCGGCCACGACGGGAAGGGCGAGCAGCGGCCAGGCCCAGGCGGGCAGCCGGGGCCCGCGCGCGGCCGGACCGTCCTTCACCTGAGCCTCTGGCGCTGGTTCGCGGGCTTGGTTCCGCTCGCGAAATGGAACTGGAAGCCTCCCGCCTCGCTCCAGCCGAGGTCGAACCGCACCTGCTCGGCGCCGGGCGCGAGCAGCCGCAACCCCGCCCCGACACCGGCACGGAACCTCTTCGCCGAGAACTCATCGGATTCACTCCAGGCCGTCCCGAGGTCCGAGAAGAGGGCGAGCTGCAGGCCGAGACTATAGGCCCATTTGAAGATGTCGCGGCGCGCCAGCGGGAGCAGGTTGAAGTTGTACTCGGCGGTGGCGAGGAGCTGGTTCTTTCCGTGGAGAGCCGGTCCCAGCTCCTCGATGGAGTACCCGCGGATCGTGTTGGCGCCGCCGAGGTAGTAGGTGAAGTAGCCGGGAACGTCGACGCCCACGGTGCCCGACTGGAGAGTCAGCAGCGTGCTCAGCAGCACGTGCTGGCGGCGCCCCACCGGCTGGTAACGCCGCAGATCGAGGTTCATCGTCCAGAAGGATCCGGCCCCGCCGCTGTAGATGAGCTCGAGCTCGTTCTTCCAGCCGTGCCGCGGGTCGCGCCAGGCATCCCGCGTGTCGTACCCGATGATGGTGCCTACGCGGAGGAACTTGTCCTCGTTGTCCGGGTCCAGCGTCTTTCCGGCCACGTCGCTATTCATCTGGAAGAGCGACACCGACCCCTGCAGCCGGCCGTGACGGCCCAGCCACGTGCCGACCTTGGGCGAGAACTCCCAGCTGTCCTCCTCGAACCCGTTGAGCGTGTCCGCGCGGTCGCGTTTACCGCCGAAGAACTCGAAGGAGAGATGGTTCCCCGAGATCCAGGGATCGGAGAACCGCGCCCATCTCTGCTTGGTGCCGCCGAAATACGCGCGGGCGGAGAGGCTGATGCCCCGCCCGGTCAGGTTGAGGGCGGAAAGGGCGCCGCCGTACGAGAAGCCGTTCTCCTCCGTATAGAGGAACGAAGGGAAGACGAGGATCGGCGGCATCTCGCGGACGCTGATGGTCAGGCGTACACCCTCGCCATCGTCTTCGGGCCGCACCCGCGTCTCGGCGAAGAGGCCGAGGTTCTCCAGGCGCTGCAAGTCGGCCACGAGCGTCACGAATACGAAGGGCTGGCCCGCGCGCGTCTCCAGCTCCCGCGTGATGACGTACTCGCGGGTCGTGCGGTTGCCGTCGATGCGGATCCCCGTGACCAGCCGGCCTTCGAAGGGAGCGAAATTCACCTTCTGGGGCTGCGCACGGGCGACCGCCGGCAGGAGCAGGCACGCGACCGCGCACAAGAACGCCCTCCGTGGCGGCCGGCGAGTCGCACCCACCGCGCCACGATCCGCTCCCCCGCCGCGGGATGCAATGCGACCTTGGTCCCATGCCCGCGACGGCGCGGCTAGGCTGACGCGGAGAGCGGCGGAGCGCCCGCTTTGAGGCGCTGCGCCAGCGCGGAGTAGCGCGGCTCTCCGCGGAGCGAGGACAGGGCTTCATCCGTGCCCAGGAAGGTCACCCAGGGGTCGCGGTCTTCCGCGGCCTGCTCGAGCTTGTCGAGGGCCTCCTCGCGGCGGCCGAGGGCCACGAGGACCTTGGCCCGCTCGTAGGGCGACACGTACGTCTTCCCCGTCGCCGACTCCAGCCTCAGGAGCAGGGCGTCGGCGTCGTCGCGGCGTCCGGCCGCGGCGAGGGCCCAGGCCAGCTCACAGAGCATGATGGTGCCGCCCGCGGCCAGCTCGACGGCCCGCGTGAGCGAAGCGATCGCCTCGTCGTGACGCCCGAGGCGGGTGAGAGCCACTCCGAGCCGCCAGTGCCCGAGGTAGTGCCCGCCGCGCAGCTCCACCGCACGGCGCGACACGAGGAGCGATTGCTCGCGCTCCCCCGCCACGTCGTGGAGGAGCGCCTGCAGGGTGAGGGAGAGCGCGGAGAAGGGGTCGGTCTCCCTTGCCCGCGCCAGGGCGTCCGCGGCCGAGCCCATGTCCCCCTGGAGAAGGAGGACGAGGGCGCGCCAATGGTGGAGGTCCGGCATCCCCAGGGCCGCCGCGCGATCGAGACCGGTCCGCACCTCCGTCCACGCCCAATCGCGATAGAGGGCAACCCAGGCGCTGGCCAGGTGCGCCTCGGGGAGGACCGCGTCCCGCTCGAGCGCCTCGCGCGCACACTCGGCGGCCACGCGCCAGGCCCGCCGGGGCGGCACGATGCCGCCGACGCCGAGCAGGACGTGGACGGCGGCCAGGCCGGCGCGTGGCTCCGCCCACGCGGGCTCGCGAGAGGCCGCTTCCCCGAAGCAGCCGAGGGCCTTGGTCACGCCGTCGGTGTCCAGGCGCGCCCAGAGGTACCGACCTCGCAAATAGGTCTCCCAGGCGTCGAACCCGGGGCGGCGCATGGCCCGCGGACCCGCGTCGCGCCAGCGCGAGAGCTTGGCCCGGAGGGCCAGGGCCACCTGCTCCGCGATCCGGTCGTGCAGGGCGAAGATGTCACTCTCCTCGGCCTCGAAGTGCTCGGCCCAGGACGGCAGCCCTGCCCGCCGCGGGATGAGCTGCACGGCGATGCGCACGCGGTGGTCCTGCCGCTGCACCGTCCCGTCCAGGACCGCGTCCGCCCCCAGCGCCTCCGCCGCCTCCAGGGGCGCCACGTGCTGGTGCGCGAAGTGCGCCACCGCCCCCGTCGGCCTCACGGTCACGTTCTCGACGCCGGTGAGGGCGCCGATGAGGGCGTCCGCGATCCCCAGACCCAGGTGGTCCTCCGCGTCGGGACCGATCCCGCGGAAGGGCAGGATCGCGAGCACGAGCGCGGGTGAGGCCGCCGGCGCCCGCAGGGGGGCGGTGAAGCGATAGCCCCGGCGGGGCACCGTTTCCACCCAGGCCGGATCGCCGGCGTGCTGGCCGAGGCCGCGGCGCAGCGCGCTCACGGTCACGCTCAGGTTGGCGTCGCCGACGACGGTGTCCGGCCAGACACGGGCCATGAGGTTCGCCTTGGGGACGACGTCGCCCCTGGCCTCTACGAGGGCCTGGAGCAGGGCCAGCACTTTCGGGGTCAACGGCACGAGCGCCCCGTCGTGCCAGAGCACGCCCTTGTCCGGGTCGAGCCGGAAAGTCCCGAACTCGAACCCGGCGGGCGCGGAGCTCAAGCCCTCGCCCCTTTGCAGAAGTTTTGGAAATGCTTCGGCAAAGGTCCCGCACTCCGGACGGCGCCGCGCCCCATCTTGGGAGCGGGCGCGGGCCGTGTAGGGCGCGCGCTCGGAGGACGTGACGAATGATCGTGCTGCTGGTGGAAGACGACCCGGACTTGAGGCGCGTGCTGGAGATCGTGCTCGAGAACCATTTCGAGGTACGGAGCTGCGCGACGAGCGGCGACGCGCTGCGGAAGCTGCGCACGGAGCGCGTGGACGTGCTCCTGATCGACCTGGACCTGCCCGGGGCCAGCGGCGAGGCGCTGCTGCACACGGCGAGGGCGCTGCCACATCGCCTGGCCGTCGTGGGCATCTCCGGCAATCCCGCGCGCCTCGAGGCCAACCGCACGTTGGCGGACGCGGTGATCGCCAAGCCGTTTCCATTGGCCGCGGTGACCGCCGCCTTGAGACGCGCCCTGGGGTGTACCGAAGCGTCCGGAAAGTAGGTCTTTCATCGCAGGACGGACTGCGCCAGCGCCTGGTCGATCGCGGCCAGCAGCGCGACATCGTCGAGCGGCTTGTACAGCACGTTCACCGCGCGCCGGGACAGGGTCTGCATCAGCTCCTCGTCGGCGTGCCCGGTGATGAACACGATGGGCAGCTCCATGGGTGTCCCCTCGATCGCGCGTTGGAGCTCGAGCCCCGTCATGCCGGGCATGCGGATGTCGAGGAGGAGGCAGGCCGGCGGATCCGGCGGCCGGCAGGCCAGGTAGGCCTCCGCGGCTTCCAGCAGCTCGAACTCGTAGCCGGCCGCGCGCAGAAGGCGGCCGAGAGCCTTGCGTACGGAGCGGTCGTCGTCGATGACGATGACCCGGGCCGGCGCGCGATGGGCCGCTTCTGGCGTGTGCTCTCCTGACCAGGCGATGGGGTGGCTTTCGCCGCTGCAGGATCCTCCGCCTATGCGAGGGGCCCGGTATATTGGACCTTGGATGTAGGACCCTGGGCGGGGGTCTCTAGAAGAGGAAAGACACGAAGACCTGTCCCCCCTTGTACGTGATGTCGCCCCCCAAGTCGAAGATCACGATGCTCCGGTCGTAGCGGTACTGGTTGTACTTGTACTGGACGCCGAGGCCGACGTGGCGCACGAAGTAGTAGTCGGCGCCGACCCGCCAGTCCGTGACGGACGCCTCGGAATGGCCCGGGCTCACCTTGATGTAGAGGTAATCCGCGCGCATGGCCAGGCGCTTGAGCGGCCAGGCCGTCGCGTAGCCTCCGATCGCGCCCGTGATGTTGCCGATGCTCGCGCTCTGGTCGAGGGTACGGTCGCCGATCGTCCCGCCCGGCCGCGCGCCGCTGCCCGTCGCGCGGATGCGCGCGTCGAGCCAGAGGTGGCCGATCCCGACCGTCGGCCCGATCTCGAACCGGTCGTTCCGGACGAGGGCGAACCGGTAGTAGCCGCCCAGGATTGCGGCCCCGGTCGACGACGACGCGGTGAGCCCGGCCTGGTAGGTCCGGCCGCCCCATTGGAGATCGCGGGTCAGGGTCTGGTCCGCGCGGTCGCGACTGAGCCGTGTGAAGCCGACCTCGACCTGATGACGTCTACCGAGGCGCCAGGTGGCGTCCACCCAGAACGTATTCGCGTCCCGGGGGATGGCGAGGTCCTTCTCGAAGGCGACCTCACCTCCAGTGCCCAGCCCGTCGTAGTGGAGGACGGTGTTGCCGGTGACGTGGAAGTAGCCGGTGTCGATCCGGAAGCGGTCGGGCAGGTCGGTCCACGCTCCCGCCGTGGACTGGGCGGACGCGGGCGTGCCGAGGAGACCGGCGAAAAGCACGGCTGCGGCAACGGACTCATTCTTCATATCGCCTCTTTGAACTGGCTCAGGTTCCGATGAACATGGCGTGGCCTTCGTGGCCCCGCCGCTATTGGACGAAGGTCCCATTCCCGCCGCCCGGCCGCCTCCGGGACAATCCCGGGTCTAGTGCCAGGAGTCTTCGAAGGACTCGCGAATCCGGCGCACGAGCGTGCCCGCGGCCAGCGGTTTGGTGATCACCGCCACCCCGGCCAGACCGGCGCGGCGGAGCTCGGCGTCCGAGAGCGAAGACATGTAGAGGATGCGCGTGGCCGGAGTGCGCGCGCGCACCTGCTGGGCCAGGACCCGGCGAGTCGTGCGTGGCAGCTCCAGTTCCGCGAGCAGCATGTCGATCGGAACCTGCGCGTCCTCCACCGTGGCCAGGGCTTCCTCGTCCGTGCGCGCCTCCAGCACGTTGTAGCCGGAGGTGACGAGGAGGAACCGCAGCAGGCGCAGGACCGCCGGCTCATGGTCGAGGACGAGGATCGTGCGTGGTCCGCCGATCGGGACCCTCATGCCCGGATGCTCAGGGACGCGCAGGCCACCAGCGCCCCCACGGGGCTCCGTCCGACGTCGCTGATCACGATCCTCCAGACGCCGTTGGCCGCGTGTGCGCGCAGCCCGCGGAAGGAGGACAGCGATCCGGCCGGCCGGTACGGACCCGCGAACGGAGGAATGCCGTCCGAGAGGCCGAGCGGCGCGTCGTCGGTGAAGACGATGGGCCGCGCGCAGCTCTCGCCGAGGGACGTCTCGTTCCCCCGCTCCAGCCCGGCCAGGAGCGTCGCGCGCGCATCTGGGCTCACGAGGCCGAGGGTCAACGTCCCGATCGCCCGATGGCGGACGTGCAGGGAGACGCTCACGTCGGCGATCGGGGCCGCGATCCCGAAGACGAGGATCGGAATCTCCAGCACCTTGCCCGGCGGCACCACTACCGGTCCCGAATTGCGGAAGACGCGCGCGCGCGGCCGCTCGGCCTCGTCGCTCACCTGGCCGCTCGATCTTCCCCACGACATGTCGGCTGCTGCCATGACCACTCCACATCGGCGTCGGATGCGACGCCTCAACGAGAGTAACGATCACGGGCGCGCAGAGCCCTGACCGAAGCGGCCAAAGTGGCTGACAAACGACGCCAGACGTCGCGCGCACCCATGGCCTGGATCTCCGGACGCGGCGTGCGCTTCGCCTTGTCCATCCTCGAAGCCGGGGGCCTCCCCGTGGACGACCTGTTGCGGGGGGCGGGGCTCGATCCCGCCGTCGTGGCCGATCCGGACGCGCGCCTGCCGCATCCCGCGGTGCGCGCGTTCAGCGAGGCCGCGGTGAAGGCCACGGGAGATCCGACGTTCGGCCTGCACGTCGCGGAGAAGGTCCGGCCCGCGGTGTTCGACGCGCTCGGCTACGTCTTCCGGAGCAGCCGGACGCTCGGCGACGGACTGCGGCGGCTAGCCGTGTACCACCGGTTCGTCGCCGACGTCTTGACCCTACGGATCGAAACGGCGGGCGACCACGCCCGCCTGACCGTGGAATCCTCCGACCCCGATCACCTGACGCGGACGGTGTCCGAGTTCCTGCTCGCCACCCTGACGCGAGGCGCAAGAGTCGAGACGGGACGGGCGGACCTCGACCCCGTCGCCGTCGAGTTCACCTTCGCGGAGCCGGAGGACGTCTCCGAACACCGCCGCTTCTTCCGCGCGCCCCTGCAGTTCGCCCAGCCCTTCAACGCGCTCGTCCTGCACGCGAGCGACCTCGACCGGCCCCTCGTGCACGCGGAGCCGGAGCTGCGCGAGGTTCTCGAGCGGCGGGTGCGCGAAGTCATCGCCCGCCTCCCCCCGATCGACACCATCGCCGCCCAGGCGCGGGCCGCGCTGGGCGAAGAGCTCAAGGGCGGCAAGCCGACGGCGGCGGAGGTCGGACGGCGCCTCGGCCTCAGCGAGCGGTCCCTGCACCGGCGGTTGAGCGAGGAGGGCACGTCGTTCCGCGCCCTCCTCCACGAGCTGCGCCGCACCCTGTCCGAGCGCTACATCCGCGAGGGGATCTCCATCAACGAGACCGCGTTTCTCCTCGGCTATTCCGAGGCCAGCGCGTTCCACCGCGGGTTCCGCCGGTGGACGGGACGCACGCCGGCGTCCTATCGCCGGGAGCGCGAGGGCGCCGAGAACCCACCGGACTGAGCGGGTCGTGACCGGGCGGTGCCCTCAGGGCCGCACGGCGTCCAGCGGCCTGTAACGCCTCGCCAGCAGGCCCGTGGCCTCTGCGATGTCGATGTCCACGACGAGCAGCCCCTCCTCGCCGTAGGGCTGATGGGCCAGCAGCGTCCCATCCGGGCGCACGACCGCCGACGTGGTCGGGGAACCCGCGCTCGCGTAGTTCACGGTCGCGAAGAAGCACGTGTTCTCGGCGGCCCGGCACAAGGCGGCCTTCTCGTGGAACGAGTTCGCGGGGTCGCCGAAGCGCGAGGGCCGATAGCTGCCGGGCTCCGCTTCGTGGAAGTGCGGGTGGAACACGACGTGCGCGCCCTGGCGAGCGGCGAAGCGGACGGTCTCCGGATAGCGCCATCCTTCGTGGCAGATCGTGATGCCGAACGTCAGCTCGCCCGCCTGGAAGACGCGGCGGCCCGATCCCGGCGTGTAGGGCCCGTCCTCGGACGGGTCGAGCTGCACCTTGTCCTGGAATCCGGCGATCGTCCCGTCCCGATCGACGACGAGAGCCGAGATCAGCAGGCCGCCGACGACGACGCGTTCGGTGCCGAGGATCACGGCGACGTTCGACTTCCCCGCCGCGGCCGCGACCGCGGACCACGCGCGTTCGAGAAAGGCCGCGTCGGGAGGCGGTGGCGTGTGCCCCATCCCACGATAGCCGGGGACGAAACACTCCGGGAAGCAGACGATGCCGGCACCCGCGGCGGACGCCTGCGCGATGGCGCGCTCGGCGGCGCGCACCGACTCCTCGGGCGTGTCCGGGTAGCGGAGGTTGGCCAGCGCGATGCGGAACACCTGGCCCATTGCGATGGGATCATAGTCCGCGGATCACGGACTCGTCACGCCGCGGCCACGACCGCGGCCTATCTTCATCGAGTCATGACCGCCGTGTGGCCCAGCCGCCCGCGATCTGCGCAAGGAACCTGGAGGCTCCTGTGGGCGGCGGTCACCGCTCACGAGCGCGCCTGCACCGAATGCGGCAGCGATTCCGTTCGACGCTCCGGTATCCGCACGCCGCTGCCCCTGCGCTGCGCGGGCCTGCGGCTCTGGCGTTGCCGCGATTGCAGCGCGCTCTTCCCCCTCAGGCGCCGCGGGCTGGACTGACGGCGATCGCGGGCCCTCGATGGCGCGATCAGGAGCGCTGAAGGTCCGGCTCGTTCTCGCGACGCGGTTCGGCGCCGGAGGCGCTCCGAGGTGCGGTCCGAGCGGGGGGCACCCTGCGCCCGGCCTCTGATTCCACCTCGGCGAGCGCCGCCTTGAGCTTCAAGATGAGAGGTTCGTAGGTCCAATCAGACATGCGCCGCTCCCATCGGTTGGCTCGACCGGTGCGGCCTGTGCGTGTGCGCGGGACGTCCTTCCGAGGGGAGCCAGGCGATCTCCTCGACCCAGAAGCTCACGCGCGGGTAGATGGCCGCAAAGCCGCGGCGCACCGCTTCCGCGAGCGGGCGAGGGAGCGGATAGGACTTCACGGGCACGCCACCCTGGCCGGGCCAGCAGACGACAGCGAGAGGATCACGACGTTCATTGGAAGGGAGTGGGTTCGTCATGGCGAGCGGCCATCATATTCCGCGTCACGGTGACAAAGGCAAGAGAAAAATTTCCAGATCACGCCCGGGAACAGAAGGCGTCACATCGCAAGAACGCGCGCCTCACGCTCTCCGTCGCGTGATATGAACTCCCGCGTCTCGATCGCGTACAGCCATACCTTCGAGATGCGCGCGCTGTTGCCGGGATCCTCGTCCATGAGGATGCGGCCGAGGCGGTCGATGGTCACGTTGTCCAGCATCTTGTGGCCCTCGTCGCCGCGCAGCAGGATGACGTGTGTCATGCCGGCTCTGTTTCCGGCTCAAATGCTGAGCGACGAGTCGCGCCGCCGCAGGACCCACTCGAACAGCAGCTTGCTCACGAAATACGACGCGAAGACGTTCGCGACCAGGCCGATGACCAGCGTGACCGCGAACCCCTGGATGGGCCCGGTACCGAACTGGAAGAGGAACGCCGCCGCGATGAGTACGGTGGCGTGCGTGTCGAGGATCGTGATCCACACACGATCGAAGCCGCTGCGGACCGCCGCCCGAACCGGCTTCCCGCTCCGCAGCTCCTCGCGGATGCGCTCGAACACGAGCACGTTCGTGTCGACGCCCACGCCGAGGGTGAGGATGATGCCCGCGATGCCGGGCAGGGTGAGCGTCGCCCCCATGTACGCCATACCCGCAAGCAGGATGAGCAGGTTGGCGGCCAGGGCCACGATCGCGTTCAGGCCGGACCAGCGGTAGTAGGAAAGCAGGAAGACCGTCACCAGGAGCGTGGCGGCAACGCCCGCGACGATCCCGGCGCGAATGGAGTCTCGGCCCAGCGACGCGCCGACCGTGAGCTCCTGCAGATAGCGCATCTTTGCGGGGAGCGCGCCCGCGCGCAGTACCTTGGCCAGATCGTCCGCCTCCGCCGTGGTGAAGCGGCCCCGGATCTGCCCCTCCGCGCCCACCGGCTGCTCGATCACCGGCGCCGAGATCACGCGGTCGTCCAGCACGATGGCGAGACGCCGTCCGAGGTTCCGGCCCGTCTCCCGCTGGAAGCGCACACCCGCCTGCGCGTTCAGGCGGAACGCCACGTTGGGCTCGCCGTGTTCGCTGTAGCCAGCGTGCGCGTCCTTGAGGTCGCGTCCCGTGATCATCGGCTCGCGGTGCACGAGGTACACCGCGCTCTCTCCGGCGGAGAGGCCCGGGCCCTCCAGGATCTGAAGCGCCGGAGGCACGTTCCCTCGATACCGCCGGATCCACCCCTCGCGGGCGGGCGCCACGTCCTCGACGATCTGCAGCGAAAGCCGGCCCACCGTGATCAGGCGCCCCTTGGCCTGGGCGACGTCCTTCACGCCCGGCAGCTGCACGAGGATCTGGTCGCCCGACTTCCCGTATTCGGTGATGACGGGCTCGGCCACGCCGAACTGGTTCACCCGGCGCTCCAGGGCCCGGATGACGTCCCTCATCGTCTCCGGCGCGACCGGCGGCTGGCCCGCGGCGGGCGGGGTATCGGGCAGCACCTGCAGGACCAGGTACGTCCCGCCCTGCAGATCGAGGCCGAGCCGGATCTTCCCCGGCTCTCCGTTCCGCCCGTACGGAGGCCAGATGGCCGCGGCACACGCGGCCAGGAACGACGCGTACAAGACGGCGCGCCAATGCCATGCCTTCATCTCTTCTCTCCAGGCGGGGCTCTGCCCGCGACACGTGTAGGGAGGTCAGTGGGAGTGGAGACGAGACGAGGAGGCTAGACGCGCAGGATCGTCGGCGCGGACTTCACGGCGAAGGCAGGACGGACGGCTCTCGCGGGCGGACGGCCGCCCAGAGCGAGGCGCGCGGCGGTGACGGCAGGGGGCAGGACCAAGGGCGAGCCACCCAGCGCCATCGCGGCCGGGGTGACAGCCGCGGACACGATGGGAGGGGGCGGAGCGCCCATCCCCGCGTCCTGGTCCGAAGAAGTGGCGAGCGACCCCGTGAGATCCGCTCGGCACGGGACGCTGGCCGGCGACGCGAGGATCGCCATCAACACGACCGCCGCCAGCCGCCGAACCAGCCTGGGCACTGAGCCCATCCGACGACATTCCGGGCGCGACGTCAAGCCGCCCCTACGCCGACGGATCGCCGGCCACCGCGATGGCGAGCTGCTTGATCCGGCGGTAGAGCGTCGACCGGCTCAGTCCCAGCGCCTCCGCCGCCCGCTCGACATCGCCACCCGCTCCCTGAAGCGCTTTGGTGATCGCCTGCCGCTCCACCTTCTCGAGCAGCTCCTCCAGCGAGCCCGCCGGAGAGGAGCGGTTGACGAGCGGACCCAGGCGCCGGGTGTCGAGGAGATCGCCGTCGGAGAGGAACAGCAGGGCACGCCCCATCTCCTTCTCGAGCTGCCGGATGTTGCCGGGCCAGTCGTAGGCGACGAGCGCGTCCATGGCCGCCCGCGAGATGCCCTGCACCCGGACCTCCTGCTCCGCCGCCGCCCGCATCAGGAAGTAGGCCGCGAGGTTCGGAATGTCTTCGCGCCGGTCGCGGAGCGGCGGCACCTCCGCCACCCAGGTGGCGATCCGGTAGTAGAGGTCCTCGCGGAACCGTCCCTCCGCGCGCAGGGCGTCCAGGTCGCGGTTCGTCGCGGACACCACGCGCACGGCCGCCTTGCGCGGGGCCGCGCCTCCGATGCGGTGGACCTCGCCGTCCTGGAGGACGCGCAGGATGCGTGCCTGCGTCTCCAGGGCCATGTCCCCGATCTCGTCCAGGAACAGGGTTCCGCCGTGGGCCAGCTCGAACTTGCCCGGCCTCGCCTCCACGCCCGTGGCCACGCCGCGCTCGATCCCGAACAGCTCGGTCTCGAGGAGGTCGCGGGGCAGGGCGGCGCAGTTGAGGGCGACGAAGGGACCGCGGGCCTGGCGCGAGCAGGAGTGGATGAAGCGGGCCAGGACCTCCTTGCCCGTGCCCGACTCCCCGGAGATGAGCACGCCCACGTCGCCGCGCGCGACACGTGCGGCCTCGGCGTAGAGGTGCAGCACCGCGGGCACGACGCTGGGCGGCTCGGGAAGCCGCGGAGCCAGTGGCTCGGAGGCGGGCGCACGCAAGGGCTCGCGGTCGCCGGCCAGGTGCGCGAGGTCGGCCACCGCTCGCACCAGGGGCGTGAACATGGCGGCGCTGTTGGCGTGGGCGAACGACGCGCTCACGACCAGGCCGCCCCCGCGCGCGACGGCCGGCACGGCCACGTCCCCCGACGTGGACTCGCGGCGGGCCTGGAAGACGATTCCTCCCCCTTCGCTGGTGATCGAGACCTCGGCGCAAGGCAGGGCCATGAAGAGCGCGGCGCCGCCGGCCTGGGCCACGGAGGCGACGTCGGCCCCGTCCACCACCTTCCGAACGAGCGCGGGAAGGTGCTCGAGGGCGAAGGCGTCGAGCACGCGCGCGTGTGCCGTCGTGGCCGCGGCCAACGGCGGCGAGGCGTCGGGCAGGGCAAAAGTGACAGCGGCTTCGATCTCCAGGTCGGGTACGGATTCCAGGACGAGCGCCACGTTACCGAACGCGATCGGACAGCCGGGCGGCACGGACCCGCGCTCGACGCGGCGCGAGTCGAGGAAGGTCCCGTTGCTGGAGTCGAGGTCGCGCACCCAGACCTCGCCGTCGGCCAGGGACAGCTCCGCATGGCGGCGCGAGACCGTGGGATGCGCGAGACGGAGGTCACAGTCGGCCGCGGATCCGATGACGAGCGGGCGGGCACCGAAGCGGAGGATGAGCGGGCCTTCGCCGAGCGCGCCGACGAGACGGAAGGCCATCGCTCAGCGCGCCGCCGCCCGCACCGCGGGCGAATGGCCGCCCTCGGGGAGATCGGCGGAGTACGTCCGGGCCAGGAGCGGGTTCAGGCGAAGCGCCTCCTCGTTCGCGGCCTGCACCCGGGCCAGGGCCGAGGCCCGGGCGGCCGGACCGCGCGCCACGCGGGCCTCCAGGCCGCGCAGTCTCACCAGGACCACGGCCGCTTCGGGCGAAAGCCGGTTGATCTCGAGGGCACGCTCGATATCGAGCAGCCCATGGGCCAGGTCGTCCGCGGGGACGAGGCCGCGGCGAAGCAGCCACTCCGCACGCCAGCGATGGACCTCGGCTTCGCCGCGCGCTGCATCCGGATGAAGCGGCTCGGACGCGATCAGCCTTCGGGCCGCCTTTCCCGCGGCCTCCAGGGCGCGCTCGGGCGACCGTCCTCTCTCCAGGTCCGCACGCGCGGCGGCCAGCTCCAGCCGCCGGAGGCCAACCAGTCCGTCCACGTTGGTCGCGTTGATGGCCAGGGCCTTGTGGAAGTGAACGCGGCCCGACCGAAGCGCTCCCGCGGGGTCCGAGCCTTGCCGGTCGAGATAATCCGCCTCGACGGCGTCGGCCAGCCCGAGACTGGCGTATCCGTTGGCGTAGTCGGGGTTCGCCTCCAGCGCGAGGCGGGCGGACCGGCGAATGCGGGCCAGCCTTTCGCGCGGATCGCTTCCCCTCGCCAGGTCGTACTCCGCCCCCACCGATTCCGCGCCCGCCAGACCGCGATGGGCGAACGCCCCCTTGGGGTTGAGCTCCACCGCCCGCCCGAAGACGGCACGTGCCTCCCGGACCGCGGGCTCCGGATCCTCGCCGCGCGCGAACAGCCAGCACGCGCGCACCCAATGCGTCAGGCCCAGGTTCGTGTACACCTGCCAGTACCGCTCCTGGGCCACCTCGACCGCGCGCTTGCCGCTGCGCTCGCCCAGCTCCAACGATGGACCGGGATCGAGGCCGTGCGACACCTCGTAGTCGGCCAGCGCGTTGTAGATGCCCGTCAGGTTGCCGTAGGCGTTGACCCAGTTGGGGCGCAAAGCGACGGCGCGGTCGAACGCGCTCGCCGCTTCGCGCAGGAGAGGGCGCGGATCTTCCCCGATCGGCCCGGTGTTCTCGGACGCGCCCCACAGGGCCAGGCCCAGGGCGCTCAGCGTGTCCGCGTCGCGAGACCCGAGACGAGCCGCGTCGCGGGCGGCCGCCAGCGCCTGCTCGTTGTGCCGGCGCGCGTCGTGGCCGTGGTTGCTCAGGTACTCCGCCCAGCGCCACAGCGCCCTCGAACGGTAGGCATTGGGTTCCGGCCGCTCGGGGTCGACGCGCGAGGCCGCCTCGCAAGGCGGGATCACCGACTCGAACAAGGCGTCCGAGATGACGCCGCGCTCGAATTTGACCTCGAGCAGGAGCCCGGCCCGCTCGCATTCGGCGACCCGCACCTCCGGCGCGCTGCGCGCGATCTCGGCGGCGCGCGCGTACGCTTCACCCGCCCGCTCCAGGGCCGCCACCGCACCCTCGTAGTCTCCGACGAGCATCCGGTCGCGGCCCTGGTTGGACGCGACCTGTCCTCCGAGGAGATGCGCTTCGAAGAGGCCCGGGTCGGCGGCGATCGCGCTGCGCACCTGGCGCCCCGCTTCGTCGTATTGCTGCTCGTAATACGCGATAAGGGCCGGGGTCAGCGCGGCCGTGGAGTCGGACACTCCCTTGAGGTAGGCGAGCGCGGGCTCGCGCAGCTCCTTCTGGGCAGTCTCCCGCCGGCGGCGGCCCTCGTCGCCAGGGATCCGCGCCGCTTCCTCCACCGCGGCCGAATATTGCGCGCCGAGGGCCCGGCCGAGGGCCGACCGCACCTCCGCCCCCGCGTAGCCCGCTTTCGCCGCCGCCTCGAGGTGCGCCCGCGCCTGCGCGGCATCCCCGAGGGCGAGGTAGCCGCGGCCAAGCGCGTAATGGCCGGGTCCGAAGGACAGGGGACCGCGGAGGGCCATCTCCGACTCGATCCGCCGCATGCGCTCGCGGACGCGCCGGCGCTCCGGGGCCACGTCGTGCAGCGGGAGCAGGTAGGCCTGCCGCAGTGTGCCTTCGATGCGCTCGATCTCCTGGCCGAAGGCCTGCGCGATGGCCGCTTCGTCCGCGGCGCGCCAGCGCGCACGCACGGACGCGGCTCCGGCCGTCGCGGTGAGGACGAGGCCCGCCGCCGCCACCGCCAGGATGGCCCGATGCTTCCGCGCCGTGCGTGAAAGACGATAGGCGCGGCCGGCCCGCCGCGCCTCGACCGGATCGCCGTCGAGGAAGCGGCGGAGGTCGTCGGCCAGGTGCCGCGCGGAGTCGTAGCGCCGGGCCGGATCCTTCTCCAGGCACTTGAGCGCGATCGTCTCGACGTCCGTCGGCACGGACGGCGCGATCCGCCGGGGCGGCACGGCATCCTCGTGCAGGACCTTCAGGAGGATGTCGACCGTGCTCTTCCCCTCGAAGGGAGGACGGCCGGTGACGAGCTCGTAGAGCACGGCGCCCAGGCCGTACACGTCCGTGCGCCGGTCGAGGGCGTGCACGTCGCCGCGCGCCTGCTCCGGCGCCATGTACGGCGGCGAGCCCAGGGCCAGGCCGGTGTCCGTCAGCCCTTCGGCGGACGCCTCGCGGGCCAGGCCGAAATCGAGCACGTAGGGATGGAGCACGCCGTCGCGGCTCTCCACCATGATGTTGCCGGGCTTGAGGTCGCGGTGCACGAGCCCCGTGCGGTTCGCCGCGTGGACGCCCTCCGCGACCGACGCCATCAGCCGCACCTTCTCCTCCAGCGTGAGAGAGGGGCTGCGCGCGTCCAGGGTCTGCCCCTCCACGTATTGCATCGCGATGTAGGGACGGCCGTCCGACTCACCCACCTCGTAGACCCGGCACACGTTGGGGTGGTCCACGCCCGCCTGCAGCCGTGCCTCGCGCATGAGGCGCTCGACGAGGGCGGGGTTCTCGCGGTGGAGGAACTTGAGCGCGACGGGACGTCCGAGCACGGGATCGAAGGCCCGAAAGACCGAGCCCATCCCGCCCTCGCCCAGGAAGACGGCGGTGTCGTACTTGGAGGGCATCTCGAACCGAATCGGCTGGGCCGGGAGTGTAGCACCGGCGGCGCAGCGTCCCAGAGGTGAGACCGCCGTATCGCGACTGAGACGAGGGCTGCGCCCTGCCGACCGGTGCGGTCCAGGCGCCTCAGCGACTTGCGGCCAGCGAGGCGTCGCGCAGGTCTGGCAGCGGTCGTGCCTCCGGGAGCCGCGACCGGGGAATGGCCCGGCAGGAGGACACACGATGAGACGCCTGATCCCTCTGGGCATGGCCTTGACCCTCGCGGTCCTGGGCGGGGACCGCCTCGCCGCCGCGCCGCCACCGCCGAAAAAGCCGGCGCCCGCCGCAACCGCACCGGCCCCCGCGCGCGCGGCCGAAGCGGGAGGCGTGCAGACGATGCTCGACAGCGGCGCCCTGAAAGGCGCCTACAACCCCGTGTTGCTCTCGTACCTGATGGAGGAGGGCCGGCCCCGCCTCGCCGCCGCCCAGCACAAGCAGGCCGTCGAGCAGCTGGTCGCGGGTTTCCGCAACGCGATCGACATCAAGCCGGGCGCCCAGGTCGTGGCCGGCCTCGCCTCCGCGGTCGGCATGCTGGCCGGGGGTACCGTCGGCCAGGGCATCAGCCAGGGCGCGTACGAGGTCTGGCGCGACTGGGTCGACGCGGCCGTCGTCCTCGCGCGCGCCGGCTACCAGGGCGACGCCACGCGGTTCTTCGAGTCCTGCATCGCCACCTTTCCCGACGACGACCTGCGCGGGCGCTGCGCGGCCGGGCTCGCCGCCTCGGACGCCGACCGCGGGTTCACCGTCCTCATGGGACTCCTGGATGGCAAGCACCAGATCGAAGACGAGAACCTCGCCCTCCGCCTGCTCGGAGTCCTGGCCGGCGCGGAGGGGTGTCCGCAGGAGAAGAAGGACGCCGTGCTCGAGCAGCTCACGAAGCGGGCGACCGGGATGATGAACGCGAGCTATTCGAGCGCAGTCGTGGCGGGACTCGCGGCGACGCGGGATCCGCGCGCGGTGGAGACGCTGCGCAAGATGACGAAGGGCCTGCGCGAGGACGAGGTCAAGCGCGCGGCCCTGAGATCGCTCGTCCTCGACTTCCACGACGCCGCGGCCACCGACGAGATGGTCAAGAAGCTCAAGAAGGGCGGGGAGGAGCGCTTCCTGGCCACGAGCGTCCTCGTGACCGCCGGCCACGACGCCGGATTCGACGCGGCGCTCGAAGACCTGAGCGCGAAGAAGAAGGGCGGCTTCATGAAGTCGCTGACGTCGACGGGCGACAAGGTGGACCACTCCGGCGATCTCGTGGGCGCGCTCGCGGAGCACGGCGGCGACAAGGCCAAGGCCGTCCTGGCCAAGGTGGTCCCCGCTCGTCCGCCCGACGAATGGGTCACCGCATACGCGGCGATCACGCTGCTCGAGCTGGGCGACCCGTCGGGGATCGAAGTGGTGCGCAAGGCCCTGGCCCGCGAGCAATGGCCATTCACGCGCATGGACGCGGCGGTGGCTCTCGCCCACACCGGTGACCGCTCGGGCATTGCCGTCCTCCAGACCCTGATCTCCGCGAAGGGGGGCTGGAAGTCGGCCGCGGGCGAGGTCCTGACCGGCCGGCGCAAGCCGGACCCGGAGACGATGCGCAGCGCAGCCGCGGACGCCCTCGGCCGCATCGATCACGCGGAAGCGGTGCCCCTGCTGGTGACGCTGCTCGACGATCGAGCCGACACCGTCCGTACCTCCGCGGCCCTCGCCCTCTCCCGCATGAAGGACCCCGCCGCGCTCGACGGGCTGGCCAAGGCCCTCACCGTGGACTATGGAAAACAGGACGACCGGCCCCGCAACCCGGTCGTGCACGCCCGCGTCGTGCGCGCGGCGGCGCGGTTCGCCGATCCTCGCGCGGCCTCGGTGATCGCGGAGGGGACGCGGTCCCCCATCTCTTCCGTCAAGTTCCTGGCTCTCGCGGCCAGGAAGGGCTGAAACCCCGATTCACTCGAAAGGAGCTTTTCATGCGAGTGGCCGCCCTGGTACTGGGTCTCCTGGGCTCGTTGTTGCTGTTCCTGGTCGGAGTGCTCTGGACGGACAACGCCGAGCACCTGAAGGAAGCGGAGGACGCGGTCAAGATGCTCCAGACCGTCACCAAGGAAGCGGCCGCGGCCGGGCACACTGTTCCGGCGGACCCGAAGGCGAAGGAAATGGACCAGATGCTCGACGCCGTGCGCGGCAAGGCGCGAGCGTCCTACGCGATGGCCGCAGCGGGCCTGGTCGCGTTCCTGGCGTCGTTCCTCGTCCTCAAGTTCCCCAAGGTGAGCGGCGCGATCATGGCCCTGGCCGTCCTCGGGCCTGCCGTCCTCTATGCCGGCTCGCTCTTCGCGAGCTTCCTCCTGGCGCTGGCAGCCGTGTTCGCGATGCTGGCCAAGCCGAAGGCGCCCAAACCGGTGGCCGCATGAGGCGCGGGCACGCGCCGGACAAGTAGCTGGACTCCGGGGCGGTGAGCGCACGCGTGTCTCACCGCCCCGGTTCCGCGCCGGCAGACGGGCCGCGGCCGCGGCGACGCCTGCGTGATCTCGTCGTCGCGCTCGGCATACAAGTGGCCGCCCTCCCCTTGTGGATGATCCAGGCCTTCCTGTGGGACTTTCCCGGTCAGACGCCGGCGGAGAGGGTACGCACGGACGCTGCCATCGCCGTCTACGCCTTCATCGTGACGGCCGCCTACGTGGCGCTCTTCGCGGCGCTCGTCGTCTGGTGGAAACAGGGGCGGCGGCGGCTCTTCCTGAGTCCTCTCGTCGCCGCCGGCATCGGCTGGTGTCCGTGCCTGGCCACCTTGGTCCTCGTCCCGGCCGTGCGCCGCGCCCTGGTCCCGCGGCGCTAGGCCGTGCGCTTGCGATACCGCTGCACGGCCAGGCTCAACGTCAGCACCGCGAACCCGCACAGGATCACGAGGGGCTGCGCCACCTCGGCCAGCCCCGCCCCCTTGATGAGCACGGCGCGCGAGATGGTCACGAAGTGGCGCACCGGGTTGAGCTGCGAGACGGCCTGCATCCAGGGCGACATGCTGTCGATCGGCGTGAAGAGGCCGCTGAGGAGCAGGTAGACGTTCAGGACGAAGAACGTCACGAACATCGCCTGCTGCTGCGTGTCCACTCCGGTCGAGATGAGCAGGCCGATGGCCAGCGCCACCAGCAGGTAGATCGCCGCCGCCGCGAACAACAGCAGCAGGCTGCCCCGCATGGGCACGTCGAAGACGAGCTTGCCGGCCAGCAGCCCCAGTCCCAGGTCGAGGAGGCCCAGCACCCAGAGGGGCAGGAGCTTGGCCGCGATGAACTGCGCGCGCGTCAGAGGGGTCACGTTGAGCTGCTCGAGCGTGCCCAGCTCCTTCTCGCGGGCGATGTTCTGGGCGGAGAGCAGGGTGCCGATCAGCGTCACCAGCGCGACCAGGATGCCCGGCACCATGTAGTGGCGGTAATCGAGGGTCGCGTTGTACCAGCCGCGCGTGCGGGCGTCGATCCGCGGATTTCCGCGGCCGGGCGCGGGCTCGCTCGTCCCCATGCCGATCGTGAAGAGGCTCGGCCGCAGCTCGCGGCCGAGCTCCGCGGAGTAGCGGGCCAGGATCTGCCCCGCGTAGTTGAGCACGATCCCCGCCGCCGATCCCTTCTCCGCGTTCACCACGAGCTGGACGGGCGCGCGTCCCTCGCGGGTGAGCGACTTCTCGAAGTCCCGCGGGATGGTGACCACGAGGGTGGCCGTGCCTTCGAGCAGCGCGTCGTTCGCCTGCGTGAGGGATGCGGAGCGTTCCAGGACCCGGAAGTGCCCGGACGCGGCCAGCCGGTTGGTCAGGCCCCGCGACGCGCTCGTGCGGTCGTAGTCCACGACGTAGGTCGGAGTATCGCGGATGACGAAGGTGGCCGCGTTCACCAGCACCAGGAGCTGGACGATCGGCACCACGAGGACCTGGGCCAGCGTCGTGCGGTCGCGCACGATGTGCAGGACTTCCGCGCGGGCCAGGAACAGGATCCGGCGCACTACTCGAGCCTCTCGTGGAACGAGCGGGCGGCGGCGCCCAGGAGGACGAGAGCCATGCCGGAGAGGACGAGGGTCTCCTGCCACAGATAGGCCAGGCCGGTGCCCTTGAGCATGATCCCGCGCGCGATGATCACGAACCATTTCGCGGGCACGACGTTCGAGAGGTACTGGAGCACGCGCGGCATGCTCTCCACGGGGAAGATGAAGCCGGACAGGATCATCGTCGGCAGCATGGTGCCCAGCAGGGCCGCCGTCATGGCCACGCGCTGGCTGTCCGTGCGGGCGGAGATCAGGACGCCGAGGGCGAGCGAGACCAGGATGAAGAGCAGTCCCTCGGCCAGGAGCAGGGGCACGCTCCCGCGCAGGGGCACGTCGAAGACGAGGCGCGCCTCCACGATCACGCCGATCACGCTCGCGAAGCCGACGAGGAGATAGGGCGCCACCTTGCCGACGATGATCTGCCAGGGGCGCAGGGGCGAGACGAGCAGCGCCTCCATGGTGCCCGTCTCCTTCTCGCGGGTGAGCGTGATCGCGGTCATGAGGCACGAGATGATGGTGAGGACGAAGGCCATGAGCCCGGGCACGAAGAGGTTCTTGCTCTCCGCGGTCGGATTGAAGCGCAGGCGGGCCTGGGGAACGATCTGCACTCCGCCCGCCCGCGTCGGCATCTCCCGCGCGGCGGACTGGACGACGCTCAGGACGTGGTTCTGGATGGTCACGCCGGTGTTCGGCTCCGTGGTGTCCGTGATGACGAGCAGCCGGGCGGGCAGGCCGCGCCCGAGGTCGTCCGCGAACCCGGGCTCGAACACGAGCGCGGCCTGCACGGTCGCCGTCTGGAAGAGCCGCTCCAGGGGCTCCGTCTCGCGCAGGACGGTGACGACGCGGAACACGTGGGCGGCGGTGAGCCGCGCGCGCAGGCGGAGGGTCGCGAAATCGGGAGCGGGATCGACGATGGCCAGCCGCACGTCCTCCACGTCGGTGCGGATGGCGTAGCCGAAGATCACGACCTGGAGGACGGGCAGCAGCAGGAGGACGGCCAGGGTGCGGCGGTCGCGCAGGATGTGCAGAGCCTCTTTGCGCAGGAGGCCCCAGAGCGCGGTCATGGCGCCGCCGCTCCCGCGGAAGCCCCCGCGGCCGGCCGCGCCAGGCGGACGAAGAGCTCGTCCATCGACTCCACGCCGAACTGCTTCTTCAGGTCCGACGGCGCGCCCAGGGCCTCGATGCGGCCCGCGACCATGATGGAGATGCGGTCGCAGTACTCCGCCTCGTCCATGTAGTGCGTGGTCACGAGCACGGTCGTACCCGCCCGCGCCGTCTCGTAGATGAGCTCCCAGAACTGGCGGCGGGTGACGGGATCGACGCCGCTGGTCGGCTCGTCGAGGAAGACGATGGTCGGCCGGTGCAGGAGGGCGACGGAGAAGGCCAGCTTCTGGCGCCAGCCCAGGGGCAGCGCGCTCACGCGCGTGTCCGCCGCCGCCTCCAGCTTCAGGCGGGCGAGCATGGCCCCGATGCGCTCGCGGATCTCGGCGTCGGTGAGACCGTAGATCCCGCCGTAGAGCCGCGCGTTCTCGCGCACGGTGAGGTCCTCGTAGAGCGAGAAGCGCTGGCTCATGTACCCGATCGAGCGCTTGACGGCTTCGCTCTCCGTGTACACATCGTGGCCGGCGACCCTCGCCTGCCCCCCGGACGGGACGAGGAGTCCGGTCAGCATGCGGATGGCCGTCGTCTTCCCCGCGCCGTTGGCCCCGAGGAAGCCGAAGACCTCGCCGGGATGCACCTCGAAGGTGATGCGGTCGACGGCGACGAACGACCCGAAGGTCCGCGTCAGGTCGTTGACCTCGATCACGGGCGGCCCGCCCGTCATGCCAGGCGCTCCATGAAGCTGTCCTCGATCCCGGCCGCGATCGGATGGACGTCCGCCCCGACCAGGCCCTTCACGCGCAGGAACTCCGCGACCTCGGCCGCGACCTGCTCCGGGGAGGCATCCTTCCGCTCGTCGCTGTAGTGGAGGACCTCGCCGAACGGGTAGACGGTGTGCACGTGCGGGAAGGTGCGCAGGATGAGCAGCGCACGGTAGCGGTCCTTCGCCTTCACCGCCAGCAGGGGACGGCCGAAGGAGCCGGCGATGGCGGCCGGCGTGTCCGTGGCCAGGATCTTGCCTCGCTCGATGAGGGCGATGCGGTCGCAGCGGTCGGCTTCGTCCATGTAGGGCGTCGAGACGACGATGGTGAGGCCGGTCGTCTTGAGCTGGGCCAGGAGCTCCCAGAACTCGCGGCGGGAAACGGCGTCCACCCCTGTCGTGGGCTCGTCGAGGAGCAGCAGCTCCGGCCGGTGCACGAGCGCGCAGCTCAGGGCCAGCTTCTGCTTCATCCCGCCCGACAGCGCGCCCGCGCGGCGCTGCTTGAAGGGCTCGAGCTGCGAGTAGATCGGGGCGATGCGGTCGTATTCGCGCGCGATCGTGGTCCCGAAGACGGACGCGAAGAACGTGAGGTTCTCCTCGACGCTGAGGTCCGGATAGAGGGAGAAGCGGCCGGGCATGTAGCCGACGCGGGCGCGCACGTCCCAGTGCTGGGTCACCACGTTCCGTCCCAGGACCTCGGCCGTGCCCGCGCTCGGGATGATGAGCGTGGCCAGGATCCGGAAGAGCGTGGACTTCCCCGCGCCGTCCGGGCCGATGAACCCGAAGATCTCGCCCGCGGCCACCTCGAACGAGACCCCGCCCAGCGCCGTCGTCTCATCGAAGCGCTTGACGAGGCCGGATCCGCGAGCGGCGATGGCCGCGCCGCTCATCGCGAGGCGGCTTGGGCCAGGAGGTCCACGTCGGCCGGCATTCCGATCTTGAGGATGCCGCTCGGGTTGTCCACGCGGATCTTCAGCGCGTAGACGAGGTCGGCGCGCTCCTCCCGCGTCTGCACCGGGGTCGGCGTGAACTCGGCGTCCGAAGACACCCAGGTCACGGTGCCGGAGAGCACCTCGCGCTTTCCCCCGCCCACGTCCACGGAGACGCGCGCGGCCTGGCCCACGCGCACGGAGGTGAGCTGCGTCTCCGCGACGTAGGCGCGCACCTCGACCGTCTGCAGATCCGCGATCCGGTAGAGCGGCTGGCCCGGCTGCGTGACTTCTCCGGCGCGGGCGTAGGTGGCGAGCACGGTCCCGCCCACGGGGTTCCGGATCGAGGCCTTCTCGATCTTGTCCGCGATCCCGGCCACGCGCGCGTCCCCCGCCTCCACGTCGTGGCGGACCGTGGCCGCCTGCGCGCGCTCGGTTTCGATCTGCTCGCCCAGGACCTTGTACGTCTTTTCGTCCTGATCGAGCTGCTGCGCGGTCGCCGCCTGCTGGGCGTGGAGCCGCCGCGTGCGCTCGTAGGCACGGGACGCAATCCGCCGCTGCACCTCGAGGGTGTCGATGCGCTTCGCGATCTCCCCGAGGCGCGAAGCCGCGGCCGCGCGCTGGGCCGCGAGCTGCTTCTTCTCCAGGAGGAGCGGCGTCGTCTCGATCGTGCCCACCACGGCGCCCGCGGCCAGCGCCTGTCCCTCCTCGACCTGGAAGGTCGCGATGCGGCCGCCGGCCTCCGCGCCCACCACGACGTCCACCGCCTCCACGTTGCCGTAGGCGTCGGGCTCCTTCTCCTCGTGGCAGGCCAGGGCGGCCAGCACGAGCAGGAGGACCCAGGACCGCGACATCCGCTTGCGCACTACCGCACCTCCAGTCCGAGCACGGTCAGGAACCGTGCCTGCGCTTGCGCGCGCTCGACGCGGCGGGTCGCGCGCAGGAGCCGCGCTTCCAGCACGTCCGTCTGCTTGTCCACGTATTCGGCGGCGGTCACGACGCGCTCCGCCAGGCGCGCGCTCGTCTCGCGCTCGATGGACTCGCGCAGGGCCACGATGCGGTCGTCGAGGGGCGCGGCCTCGTCGAGCTGGTCCAGCGTGGCCAGGTCCTGCTGGACGGTGCGGCGCAGGAGGCGCGCAAACGCGTCTTCGTCCGCCTGCACGGCCTGCTGCTGGAGGGAGAGGGCCTCCCGCTCGCGCGCGGGCACGCCCCAGCGGATGGGATTCCATTGCACGCGCACGCCCGCGAGCCAATACGGGTTGACGTCGTGGCTGAGGAAGTCGAGGCCGGGCCGGCCCACGCCGGCGCGCCCGTATGCGGAGAGGCGCACGTCGTCCTGCGTGCTCACCAGGCGCTTCTGGGCCTCGAGCTGCTCGCGCAGGCGCGCGAACTGCGCGAACTCGGGACGCGCGCGGATCGCGTCCAGGTTGGCCCGCGCTTCCGTCACGCGCGCGGCCGCGTCGGGCAACGCGAGGCGGTCCTCCGCCTTCAGGGGCCGGCCGATGAGCTCGGAGAGCCGGGCCAGGGCCGCGCGCCGATCCGCCCGAAGCTTGATGACGTCCTGCCGCCGCTGCAGGAGCGTGGCTTCGATCGACTCGGCCTCGCTGGGCAAGGCGTTGCCCTCCTCCACGCGCAGGCGGGCCTCGCCGAGCCGCGCCTCGAGGTCGGTGACGGCGAGCGCGACCTGGGTCTCCCGCTCCTGGAGCAGCGCGGCCGCGAAGAACGCGTCGTCCACTTCGTAGCCGAGGGTGTAGAGGGTCGTACGGATGCGCGCCTGGGCTTCGGCGAGGCGCGCCCGCTCCGCGTCCGCCTTGGCCTTCGTGGTGGGATCGAGGATGGGCTGCTCGACGGCGAGGTGCGCATCCACCGTGTCCTTGAGCACGAGCAGCGGTACGGATGAATCGGGCGGCCGGAAGGGGAACTTGGGGACGTCCGACTGGTATTGGGCCTGGCCTTCGAGGGACAACGAAGGACGGCGCGCCATCTCGATGTTGCGCAGCCGCAGCGCGCTCTGCTCCGCTTCCAGGTCGAGCTGGCGCAGACGGGGATCGGCGGCCCGGGCCTGCTGCCGCGCCGTATCGAGCTCGACCTCTTCCTGGGCGCGCGCGGCCGCGCCCGCGAGCACGAGGACGAGCGTCAGGGCCGCCCTCATGGCCGCAGCGCCCGCGCCACGAACGGAGGCAGCGTCTCCCTTCTCTGCGCGATGAACCGGTCGAACCCCTTCGCGTCGAGCCCGAGGGCGACCATGATGATGGGCCGCGCCGCGAAGGGGAACACGCAGAGGGAGATGATGTTGATGAGGAACTGCTCGGGCGCGATGGGCGCCAGCGTTCCCGTCCGCACCCGCTCGTCGATCTGCTGGCCCAGCTTCGTCAGCACGCGCTTCTTGATCTGCGTGCCCGCGAGGGCGGCGAACAGCGGCGGGAGGCGGCCGGGGTGATGCGTGATCTCGCTGATGACGTATCCGGGGAGATAGGGGCGGCGGGCGAACACCTCGAGGTAATGCTGGACCACCTTCCCGGCCTTCTCCTCCAGCGAGAGGTCGGAGGCCATCGTCTCGATGATGACGGGCATGAAGGTGCCCGCCACCCGCCGGAAGACCGCCTCCGCCAGGCCGTCTTTGGTGCGGTAGTAGTAATGAAGAAGGGCCTTGTTGACGCCGGCTTCCGCCGCGATCTCCTGCATGCGGGCCCCATCCGTCCCCCGTCGCACGAACACGGCGTCCGCCGCGTCCAGGATGCGCTGCTCGGTCCCGTCGTCGGCGACGGTTGCACCATCCGGTTTAACCATCCGGTTAAAGCTACGCCGGGGCCGCTCCCGCGTCAAGGCGATTCGCAGGCCGGGCCGTGGCCAGCCAGGAGCCGGCCAGGATGAGGACGAGGCCGGCCACGGAGCCGAGGCCCGGGCGCTCGCCGAGGATGAGCATACCGAGCGCGACCGCCACCACCGGGTTCACGTAGGTCACGACGAGCGCGCGCCCGGCTCCCATCTGCGCGATGAGCGCGCCCCAGAGGGCGAGCGCGGCCGCGGTACAGAAGAGACCGAGGCCGGCCAGGGCGGCCAGGGCCTTGGCCGAAGGCATCGCGCTCGGCGGGTCGATCACGGCGAAGGGGGCGAGGGCGACGGCGGCGATGGCCAGGGCCGCCCCCATGGACGCGCGGTGGTCGAGGTCGGCGAGGTGGCGCTTGAAGACCATCGGGGCCACGGCGTAACAGAAAGACGCAGCGAGGACCATGGCCGCCCCGACCAGCTCGTCCGGACGCCCGGCCACGTCGATGCCCACGAGGAGCGCCACGCCGGCGAGGCCGAGGATCAGCCCGCCCATCTGCCGCCGGTCGGGTCGTTCGCTGGCGTCGAAGCGAAGCGACAGCAGCGCGACGAACAGCGGCGCGGAGGCGATGAGGATCGCGGCCAGCGAGGAGGTGACGTGCTGCTCCCCCGCCGCGATGAGGGGAAACGGAATGGCCAGCTCGACCACGGCGAAGATGGCGAGCCATCGCCCGCGGCCGCGCAATGCCGGGAGGGCGCCCGCGCGCCAGGCCAGCAGCAGCAACACGGTACCGCCGAGGACGATGCGGACCCAGGCCAGGAAGGCGGGCGGCACGCCTTCCTCGACCACGATCTTGATCCAAAGATATGGAAGGCCCCAGAGGATGGCCACGGCCGCGAACGTCAGCCACGCGCGTCCCGTCCCGACGGAATCACTCATCTCCGCTGTTGAACTCCAATCCCCGGGGACAAGGAGCCGCCCTTGAGCGAGCGCTCGCACGATGACGATGGGGACGGAAGTCTCTCACGGCGCCGTTTCCTGGAGATGGCCGCTCTCTCCTGATCGGCGGTAGGATCTTGCTGTGACGTCTCCGATTCTTGCCGGCGTCCTCCTGGCGGCTCGGGTCGCCGGACCCGTGCCGTCCCCAGCGCCGGCCGACGTGCCACGCCTCATCGAGCAGATCAAGACGTCTTACGGCTCGAACGCGGTCCATGCGTTCCAGCATATCGGCCAGCCTGCCGTCCCCGCCCTGATCGAGGTGCTGCTCGACCGCACACTGCCGGACCGGGACAACGTGAAGCAGCCGGCGCGCTACCAGGCGGCATCCGCTCTCATGTACATCGGACCCCCGGCGCGAGAAGCGGTGCCCACGCTCCTCGCGATCGTTCGCGATCGGGAGGAAGCCGAAGGCGTACGATGGTCCGCCGCTTCCGCGCTGGGATCGATCGGCGAACGCCCCGACGAAGTCGTCCCCGCCCTGCTCGCCGTGCTCGACGAGCCCCGGATCGAGCAGAGCAACCTCGGCTGGTATGTGGTGGGGGCGTTGTCCCAACTCGCCGTCCACCACCCTTCCGCCCGCCCGGCGCTGGTGCGCGCTCTTCCCGCCCTGCGGCGCGCTCATCAGCGGTTTGGGGGGAGCACGAGCTTCGTCGAGATGTTCCGCGTGCTGGAGCCGCCGTCGCCGGCCCGCCTTGCGGAAGAGAACGCGATCCAGGAGATCCTGATCCGCAAGGAACTGGCCAAGGACGCCAGGACCTGGTGCCTCGCCGACGGTGTGAGAGACGCCGCTTTCAAGCGGCTGCAGGACCTGAAGGTCACGCGTTCGATGGACGAGTGCCGGGCGACGCGTTCCGACAAACCGTCCGCGCCCGACGTCATGGAGAGCCTCTACCAGTCGCTCGACATACGGGGCATCGACTGGCTGTCCAAGACCCGCGTGCACGCCGAGACCGAGGCCTGCTTCGGCTACGAGCCTTGCTTCATCACGCAGTACCAGATGGAACGGCGCGGCGGCCGTTGGATCATCGTCTCGGAGGACACGCCTCCCGCGCTGTGACGGACGCCGTTCCGCGTCCCGCGGTTGCCTCCCGCGTGCCTTTGGCGCTAACTTGATCCTACCAATGACGCGGAAGTGACGGCCATGACGACGGTGGAAGCCCGCGACCGCTTCCTGCTCTCCCTCGACGAAGCGGTGCGGCCCCTGACCGTTCCCGAGGAGATCATGGCCGTCTCCGCTCGTCTCCTGGGACAGCACCTGGACGTCGACCGTTGCAGCTACGCCGACGTCGAAGCGGACGGCGATTCCTTCGAGCGCACGGCGGCCTACACCCGGGGCGCGCCGACGCTCCCGGGCCGCGCGCGTCTCTCCGACTACGGCCCCGAGATCGAGTCGCACCTCAAGGGGAACATCCCCTACGTCCTGAACGACGTCGATTCCGACGCCGAGTCGATGGAGCCCTTCCGGAAAGCCGGCGTCCGTGCCTTGATCGCGGCTCCCCTCCACAAGGCGGGGCGTCTCGTCGCGGCGTTCGCCGTGAGCCAGGGCCGGCCGCGGCTCTGGCTCGAAGAAGAGATCGAGCTCGTCCGCCATGTCGCCAACCGCTGCTGGGAATCGGTGGAGCGCGCCCGCGTCGGGCGGACGCTGCAGGAGAGCGAAGCGCGGTTCCGGCAGCTCGCGGACGCGATGCCCCAGATCGTGTTCGCCGCGCAGCCGGACGGGACTGTCGATTACTTCAATCGCCAGTGGTACGAATACACGGGCCTGCCCGAGGGAGCGGCCGGGTTCGAGAGCTGGAAACACGTGCACACGGAGGAGGGCCTCCGCCGCGTCATGGAGGTCTGGCCGCACGCGCTGGGCACGGGCGAGCCCTACGAGATCGAGTACCGCCTGCGCCGTCACGACGGCACCTATCGCTGGCACCTCGGCCGCGCCCTCCCCATCAAGGACGAGCAGGGCCGCATCGTGCGCTGGTTCGGCACCAACACCGACATCCACGCCCTCAAGCAGGCCGAAGTGGACCGCGCGCAGGTCGAGGCCGCGCTCGCCTCCGACAAGAAGGTGTTGGAGCGCATCGCGGCGGGGGCGCCGGTGGCGGAGGCGTTGGACGCGATCGCGCGCGCGGCGGAGGCGCAGTCCGCGGAGGGGTTGATCTGCTCGATCCTCATGCTCGACGAAGCCGGAGAGCGGCTCCTGCACGGCGCCGCTCCCAGCCTTCCCGAGGCCTACAACCGGATGATCGACGGCGCCGCCATCGGCCCGAGCACGGGGTCCTGCGGCACCGCTGCCTTCCAGCGCCGGCCCGTGTTCGTCACCGACATCGCGGCCGATCCGTTGTGGGAGGGCTGGAAGGACCTGGCCGCGGCGCACGGC
>Ga0207428_10001006_pt1 | contig 31269 bp, 19 predicted proteins | sample RhiMethybrSRZTD1_FD_187600 | JGI IMG/M metagenome (GOLD analysis project Ga0207428, IMG submission 187600) | Populus rhizosphere microbial communities from Tennessee, USA - Rhizosphere MetaG P. TD hybrid SRZTD1 (SPAdes) (version 3) | ecosystem: Host-associated > Plants > Roots > Rhizosphere >...
CGCTGCGCCTCCACGGCGCGGGTCACTTCGTCGAAGCTGACGAGCGCGAACGAGTTGCGATCGATGTCCTCGAAGCGTGCGAACGCGCCGCCCCAGGCAATCGCCTGATCGTCGGACGCGGACTTCTCCGACGCAGACGAATTCGCCGGTTCGTAGGCGACGCGCCGCAATCGCGGCGTGCCGCGGAAGCGGACGCCGCGGCCGTGCCACTCGCGGTAAGTGGCCGCCAGGTTCTCGGTGACGAAGACTACATGCGTCCGCCGCCCGATCAACTGCGCCTGCAGCGAATTCGGCCGCGGCTGAATCAGCGTCAGCACCGTCGTCCCGTCAGGCGGCGAAACCGCCACCAGCCGCTGACCCGATTCCACGCGTGCGTCGAACGCGACCTGGAATCCAAGCGTGTCGAGATAGAAACGAAGGCTGCGCTCCTGGTCCCTGACGTAGATGTTGACCGCGTGCATGCGCAGGAACCGATCGTGCGCGCCCGGCTCGTCCGGCAGAGTTCCCATTGCTGTGATTATAAGAAGCTGCCAGCAACCGATGCTCGTGCCGCTACAATCGAGAGCCTCGCACGAGCGCGAGACCATGCCGCGTGTCGCCCCCTCGAACACGCTGAGGTGATGCGATGAAACGCACCATGCTTCTGACCGTTGTCGTCCTGGCGGTGAGTTGTGGGGATGACGACGCGCCGACCTCGCCGTCAGGTTCGTCGTTCAGCTTCTTCGTCACGAGCGTGACGAGTACGACGGGCAATTTGGGAGGACTCGCTGGAGCCGACGCCACCTGTCAGGCGCTGGCGCAGGCAGTCGGCCAGGGCTCTCGCACCTGGCGCGCCTATCTCAGCGTCGAGCGCGACCCGGCGAATGGCAACCAGCCAACGCACGCGAAGGACCGGATCGGCACCGGCCCGTGGTTGAACGCGAATCGTGCGGTTGTCGCCAACAACGTCGCCGAACTCCACGCGCGCACTGGTGATGCGAACGTGTTCCTCAACGAGCGCGGCGGGCGGATCAACGGACAGTGGACCGGTTCGCCCACGCCGGTCGAACACGACATCCTCACGGGGTCGAACGCGGACGGCACGCTTGCCCCAGGATTGACATGCGCGGACTGGACGTCGGCATCGGCGGCCGTCGTCGCACGAGTCGGGCACTCTGACGGCATGGGGCCGAATCAGAGTACTGCTGGCGCGCTGTCGTCTTGGAACTCGGCGCACGACAATCAGAACTGCTCCGACACAGCACCACGCGGAGGCGCTGGCCGCTTTTACTGCTTCGCCCGCTAGAGCCATCTACTGCGGCGCCCTGGCCCCGGCCGCGACCTTGGACAGCTGCCGGATGGCGCCGACGTGATACGCGAGGTGCACGACGCCGGCCGTGGCGCCGAGCATCGTCATCTCGGTCCACTGCTCGCGGCTCGTCAATCGCTCTCCGGGGTGACCAGCGCGGCGCCTCGGTGCCGAAGCTGCCGCTGCGATCAGATCCTATAGCTGCTGAAGAGTGAGCGCCCGTATGCCGCGCTCACGTCTTCGTGATGACTTGATCCCGAGCCCCGACATCAGTCATCGTGCTCCCTGGATGAAGGCACTGCGCGTCCTCGTTGTCTTGAGTGCGTGGCTCGTCGCGCTCCAATCCACCGCGTCACTCGCTGGCCAGCTGACCACACGCATCGTCGTGACGGTCCCCACCGACGAAGCGGAGTTCATGGTGAACGGCAAGACGATCCCTGGAGAGGGGACGTCCAGAGCGCTCACTGTTCCGGCGGACGCGGGCACTCAGCGATACACCATCGCCGTCACGTGGATGCCCAACTCCTACACGACGATGACGCGCACCAAGACCGTGGCGGTGCGCGGCGGCGAGACGGTTCAGATCGACCTGACCCTCGACGATCCGGCCGACCGCGTTCGAGTGATCTACGTGCCGACTCCCGACGATGTGGCGGCGGCGATGGTCGATCTCGCGCGCGTGCGCCGCGACGACGTCGTGTATGAGCCTGGTTGTGGCGACGCGCGGATCACGATCGGCGCGATCCGTGCGGGCGCGCGCCGAGGCATCTGCGTCGACATCGATCCGAAGCAGGCCCGGGAGTCGAAGGCGAATGTGGCGTCAGCCGGGTTTGCCGATCGGATCGACGTCCGCGAAGGTGATGCCCTCGACGTCAAAGACCTGTCGGAGGTGTCGGTGGTCTTTCTCTACATGGGCGACCACTTCAACATGCTGCTTCGGCCCGTGCTCTGGCGCGAGCTGAAGGTCGGCGCGCGCATCGTGTCGCATCGGTTCACGATGGGTGACTGGAAACCGGACAGGACCATCGTCGTCACGAGCGATCTCACCGGCGATTCCGAGTTGCATCTCTGGACAATGACGGAGGAGATCAAGCGAAGCCTCGCCCCGCGCTGAGGTGACGTCAGCCCGACCAGATCTTCGGGCATCGCATAGAATTCCTGCGCTGCTATGGCGCTCGCCGCGGGCACCCATCTCGGGCCGTACGAAGTCGAGACTGCGCTTGGGGCCGGGGGAATGGGTGAGGTCTACCGCGCGCGAGACACCCGTCTTGGTCGCCACGTTGCCCTCAAGTTGCTGCGGCCCGATGCGGCCGGCGACGCCGCCTCACGCGCGCGCTTCGAGGTCGAAGCACGAGTGATCTCGCGGCTGAACCATCCTCACATTTGTGTCCTGCACGACATCGGCCGCGAACGCCTTGGGCCTGACGGCGATGAGTGTGCCTTCCTCGTGATGGAGCTCGTGGACGGAGAGCCGCTCGCCTCCGTGGTCACCCGAGGACCGTTGCAGGCGGCACACGTGGTACGCCACGCCTTGGAGATTGTCGCGGCGCTCGAAGAGGCCCACAGCCACGACGTGGTCCATGGCGATCTGAAGCCCGGCAACATCATGGTGACCAAGTTCGGGCTGAAGCTCCTGGACTTCGGCCTCGCCCGTCAACTGTCACTCGTCTCTGTCAGCGATGCGAGCGGCGCCTTGACCGAGGCCGGATCGCGCGTGGTCGCCGGAACGTTGCCCTACATGGCACCGGAGCTCCTGCGTGGAGCACCATCCGACGCCCGTTCCGATCTCTGGGCGCTTGGCGTCGTCGTCCACGAGATGGCCACCGGCGTTCGTCCGTTCACCGGCGAGACCTCGTTCGAACTGAGCGCGGCGATTCTCAGCGAGCCACCGGCGCCCGCTCCGGTCTGGGTCCCGCTCGGCCTGCAGACAATCATCCAGCGTTGCCTCGCGAAACGCGTCGAAGACCGATATCAGAATGCCGGCGAGCTGCGGGCGGCCCTCGAGGCCGTGCAATCGGACCCCTCGATTGCGCCACCGACGCCGGCCGCTGCGCACAACCTGCCGCTCCAGCTCACGCGGTTCATCGGGCGCGAGCGGGAAATCGCGGAAGTGCGGCCTCTCATCTCGTCGGAACGGCTGGTCACGCTCACGGGTGCCGGTGGTGCAGGGAAGACCCGTCTGGCACTGCAGGTCGCCCAGGAACTCGTGGGTTCTTTTCAGCACGGTGTGTGGCTGATCGAGCTCGCCGCGCTGACCGACCCGGATCTGATCCCCAACTTGGTGGCGTCGACGCTCGGCATGCGCGCCGACTCGGCGCACTCGGTCACCGATGCCCTGCTCGACTTTCTCCGGCCTCGGACGACCCTGCTTCTGCTCGACAACTGCGAGCATCTGATCGATGCGTGCGCGACGCTGGCCAGCCAGATTCTACGCGTGTGCCCGCGTGTTCGCGTCCTCGCCACGAGCCGTGAAGCGCTCGCCGTCGCGGGTGAGCGGGCCTGGCGCGTGCCTTCGCTCGCGCTACCAACGACGAAGCCAGGCGTGTCTGAACAGTCGGCGGCGACATCTGACGCGGTGCGGTTCTTCGTCGATCGCGCGCGGGCCGCCGCCCCGCACTTCGCGCTGACGCCCGAGACGACGCCGAACGTGGTCCACATTTGCCGCCGCCTCGATGGCATTCCGCTCGCGCTGGAACTGGCTGCCGCGCGCATGAAGGTGCTATCGGTCGAACAGATCAGCCGTCGGCTCGACGATCGATTTCAGTTGCTCACGGGTGGGAGCCGCACCGCGGTCCCTCGGCAGCAGACACTGCGGGCAACGATCGACTGGAGCTATGACCTGCTGTCCGAATTCGAGCGTCGTCTGCTGCGGCGGCTCTCCGTCTTCGCTGGCGGCTGTTCGCTCGAGGCTGTCGAAGAGATCTGCGGCGCAGTGAACGAGGGCGATACGATCGAGACTCTGTCGCACCTGTCGGACAAATCACTGCTCGCGTTGGATGACGACGCGGTCGATGGGCCACGGTATCGGTTGCTGGAGACTGTTCGCCAGTACGCCAGGGATCGGTTGTTCGAGAGCGGAGAGGCGGCCGCGCTCCGTGATCGTCACTTCCAGTTCTTCCAACGTCTCGCGCTCGAGGCGGAAGACAAGCTGTTGGGTCCCACTCAAGTCACGTGGGCGAATCGTCTCGACGGCGACTACGAGAACCTGAGAGCGGCGCTTGAATGGGGCCTGGCCTCGGCCAATCCCGAGGCTTCTCTGCGCATCGTATCCGCGCTGTGGCACTTCTGGACTCAGCGCAGTCATTTCAGCGAGGGAAGGCAGTGGGTCGAGCGCGCGCTCGCGGCGGCACCCAGTGCACAGAGTGCTCTTCGTGCGCAGGCGATGGCGGTTGGAGCGGACGTGTCGTATCTCGGCGGCGACTACCAAGCCGCGACAGTCTTCGCCAATCAGGTTCTCGCGCTCCAAGGGCCGCAGCCGGCCGAGGCCTCTGAACCCGTCGCGTTCGCATGGTTCGTGATGGCCGTCCACGCCTTCGATCGGGGGGACCTGAAAGAGGCGCAGCAGTGCAGCGAGCGGATCGCCGCCATGGTCGACGCAGTGGCGCCGACTCCGCTCTTGTGTCTCTGCCGGCTGATGCCGGCTTTTCTGGCATACCGGCATGGCGATCTGCCACGCGCTCGCGCGCTCCTGGAACAATCCGAGTCGATGCTACGTGTGTTCGGTGACAAGTGGGGGCTCAATACGATCCTCTTCAATCTCGTTCTGGCATTGCTCGCACAGGGCGAGATCGAGCGGGCGCAGATCGCCGGCCGGGAAGGCGTCAGGCTCGCCCACGAACTGGGCGATGGTCGAGGACTGACCTGGTGTCTGGCGAGCCTATCGTTCGCCGCAGCCGAGGACGAGTCCCCGCAACGTTCGGCCCGCCTCTGGGGAGCGGCCGAGGGTGTTAGCGAATCGATCGCTTCTCCGCTGCCGCCGTTCCTGCGACACGAGTCGGAGGAGCATTTGGCTCGCGCGAGAGAGGCGCTTGGCGATCGCGAGTTCGCCGCGGCGTGGGCCGAGGGCCGGCAGATGACCACGGAGGCCGCCGTCCGGTACGCGCTCGACAGCGCCTCCCGCGACACGAACGGGCTCTCGCGGAACCCCCGTCGGCAATCACTGTAGACTTCCTACACAATCATGAGTAGACTTCCTACACAATGCGACACAAGCCGCCCGCGCGCGTCGAGCTGCTGCGCGGCACGCTCGACCTGTTGGTCCTCCGCTCGCTGCTGCCAGGACCGAATCACGGCCACGCCATCGCCAAGCACATTCAGCGCACGTCGGAAGACCTGCTGAAGGTCGAAACCGGATCGCTGTACCCGGCGCTCTATCGGCTCGAGGCCAATGGCTGGATCGCCGCGTCCTGGGAGACATCCGACAAGGGCAAGCGTGCCCGGTACTACCGGATCACCGCGCTGGGCCGGAAGCAGCTCGTGAGCGAACAGTCGAAATGGGAGGCGTTCGCGCGGGCGATGGGATTGCTCCTCAAGCCGGTCGAAGAGGGGACACGATGACCTCGCTCTTTCGAAAACTCTCGTGGTGGCTGCGGCGACGCCGCAAGGAAGCCGAGCTCCGTGAGGAACTGCAATTCCATATCGAGGAGGAAGCCGAACGGCTTCAGGCGGACGGACTGGCCCACGATCAGGCCAGGTGGGCGGCCCATCGCGACCTCGGCAACATGACGCGGTTGCGCGAAGAGACGCGCACGCTCTGGACGTCGGCCGTTCTCGATCAACTCGCGCAGGACGTTCGATACGCCTGGCGGACGATGTGGTCGAACAAGATGTTCACCGCCCTCACGGTGCTGTGCCTCGCGCTCGGCATCGGCGCGAACGCGACGATCTTCAGCTTCATGGACGCGATCCTGCTGCGGTCGCTGCCGATCGAGGATCCGCGGTCGCTGATCGTGCTCAGCTGGCGAATGCCAAAACGCCCAACGCCGGATTCGCCCACGACGATTCGCGCCTTCCGCGGCGTCATGACGGACGAGGGTGCCGGTGTTCGAGCGCTGGTGTGGCCGTATCCCGCATTCGAGATGTTCCAGGCTGAAGACGCCATCTTCACGAGCGTGTTCGGCCAGCACGTCGCGAACGGGCTTCTCGTTGACGGCGGCGACGGCGGACTCGCCGACGGGACCTATGTCACAGGAGAGTACTTCCGGTCGCTCGGAGTCCGCATGGTCGCAGGCCGACCGCTGACCGCAGAGGACGATCGTCTCGGTGCGCCGCCCGCGGTCGTGCTGACCGCCGCGTTCAGCCACGAGCGCTTCGGCAGCGTCGACGCGGCCATCGGACGATCGATTCGACTCGAGAACGTCGCGTTCACGGTGGTCGGCGTGACGCCGCCCGAGTTCTTTGGAATGGATCCGGCGCGATCGCCCGACGTCTTCATGCCGGTACACACCGGTCCTTTACTACGAGCGCAATTCGCGCCAGGCAGCACGCAGGAGATGTATCGGGACCCGCACGACTATTGGCTGATCGTCGCCGGTCGCCTGAAGCCCGGCGTGAGCGCGGCGCGGGCTCAGGCCGTTCTTGGCCAGAAGTACGAGCAGCTCCTCGCCGCGAACACGCCACCCGAGCAGCTTCAAAACCGGCCGACACTCACCATCGATCAGGGCGTGGGCGGACTCGACGGCCTGCGGCGCCGCTACCGTGAGCCGCTGTACGTGCTGTTCGTGATGGTGATCCTCATTCTGACGATTGCCTGCGCGAACATCGCCAGCCTGCTGACGTCTCGTGCCGCGGCGCGCCGCCGTGAGATCGCCGTTCGATTGAGCATCGGCGCTGGACGGCTGATGGTGATCCGGCAGCTGCTGACCGAAAGCGTCATGCTGGCCATCATTGGTGGTGCCGTTGGAGTTGCGCTGGCGTTCTGGGGCATGCGGCTGCTGACGCAGCTGCTCGCCAACGGGCAGGAGGGCTTCACGCTGCGGGCGGAATTGAATTGGCCGGTCATGGGCTTCACCGCCGGCATCTCCGTTGTGACCGGCATCGTCTTTGGCCTCGCGCCGGCCATCCAGGCAACCCGATTCAGCATCTTTCCGGCGTTGAAAGGGACGCGCGCCACCGACGTCGAGGTGGCGCCTCGCTGGCGTTTTCGTCCCGGTCTGAGCCAGCTGCTCGTCGTGGCGCAGGTCGCGTTGTCGCTCGTCCTGCTCGTTGGCGCAGCGCTCTTCGCGAGCACCGTCTCGAACCTCAGGTCAACCGAGGTCGGGTTCAACCGAGACGGACTGTTGCTCGCGACGCTGCAAACCGCTCGCGCCCGCTACTCGGATGACGCGCTCAAGACGTTCTACGCGCAACTCAGGACGCGACTGCAGCAGATCCCTGGTGTCAACGACGTCACGTTGTCGTGGTCCGTTCTCGCAGCCGGTGGCACCTACGTGCGCCCTGTCTCGATACCCGGTACCGGCATCCGCCGTTCGGAGATCAACGTGCAGGTGACGGGCGAGTCGTTCTTCAAGACGATGCAGATTCCAATCCTCGCGGGCCGGGCGATGACCGATCAGGAAGTCGCCACGCGCCGCGCCGTCGCCGTGGTCGATCGGCGGTTCGCCGACGAATATTTTCCCGGTACCAATCCCGTGGGACGGACGATCGAGGTCGAAGGCGAGGGCGCCCTCGAGATCGTTGGCGTATCGGCGAACGCCCGGCACGACGCGCTGAAAGGCGACATTCGTCCGGTCGTGTACTTCACCTACGGCTTCGATCCGCATCCGCTGTATCAGATGGTGTACGAGCTGCGGACGATCGGCGACCCGATGACCTACAGCTCCTCCATCCGGCAGGCGGTTCGCGAGATGAATCCGGCGGTCACCGTGGCGGGTATCCGCACCCAGACGGTCAGCGTTGACCGTTCGATCAACCAGGAGATCGTGTTCGCCCGCTTGAGCAACGGGTTCGCGCTGCTGGCGCTGCTGATTACGTGCGTCGGACTGTACGGAACGGTCAGCTACCGGATGGTGCGGCGCACAGAGGAGATCGGCATCCGCATGGCGCTGGGCGCGTCGCGCGCCAGCGTCCTCCGGTTGGCGTTCGGTCACGTGCTGTTGCTGGGCGTGAGCGGTCTGGTTGTTGGTGTCCCGGCGGCGCTGGCCGCGTCACGGCTTGTCGAGCGCTTCCTGTGGGGCATCCAGCCCGGCGATCCCGCAACAATGGCGGCGATGGTGACCACGTCGCTGTTGGCCGTCTGTCTGGCGGGTTACGTTCCCGCCAACCGGGCGTCGAAAATCGATCCGATCAGGGCGCTCCGCGCGGAGTGAGAGGCCGTCTTTAGAGCGAAGGCGTCGATATCCGTATAATCGCGGCGGTTCGGATCACTCGCCGTGCCGCTGACATCAGGTACTCGCATCGGCTCGTACGAAATCACGGCCCAGATCGGCGCCGGCGGAATGGGCGAGGTCTATCGCGCCACCGACACGAATCTCGCGCGGCAGGTGGCGATCAAGATCCTGCCCGAAGCGATGGCCGCCGATGCCGAGCGACTCGCCCGCTTCGACCGTGAGGCGAAGATCCTGGCGGCGCTGAACCATCCCAACATCGCCGCTATCTACGGCCTCGAGAAATCCGCCGGCCTGACGGCACTCGTGATGGAGATGATCGAGGGGCCGACGCTCGCGGAGCGCATCGTCGAAGGCGCGCTTCCGGTTCAGGACGCGCTGACGATCGCGACGCAGATCGCCGAGGCACTCGAAGCCGCACACGAGCAAGGCATCATCCACCGCGATCTCAAGCCGGCGAACATCAAGCTCCGCCCCGACGGCACTGTTAAAGTGCTGGACTTCGGATTGGCGAAGGCGTCGGAGTCTGCGGTCGCCGCGACGAGTAGTCTGTCGATGTCGCCGACGATCACGACGCCCGCGATGACCCAGGCAGGAATCATTCTCGGGACGGCGGCGTATATGTCGCCCGAACAGGCGAGGGGGTTACCTGCCGATCATCGCAGCGATGCCTTCGCGTTCGGCGTCGTGCTGTACGAGATGCTGACGGGTCGCGCGCCGTTTCAGGGCGAGACCGTCGCGGACGTCCTGGCGTCCATTCTCGCTCGCGATCCGGATTTCTCCGCACTGCCGCCGAACCTGAATCCGCGCATTCCCGACCTGCTGCGGCGATGTCTCGAGAAGAACCCGAAGCGTCGCTGGCAGGCGGTTGGCGACCTGCGGGTTGAGATCGAAACGGCCGCCGCCGCGCCGCATTGGAGTGCATTTGTCGGAACCGTCGGCGCGCCCTCGGTTCCCGCATGGCGGCGCGCGCGGCCGCTCCTGATCACCGCGCTGGTCGCTGCCCTCGTAGCCGGGGCGTTGACCGGTGGAGGTGTCTGGCGCTACGGCTTGCGGCAGCCGGCGCCGACAGTGACACGATTCACGGTCACGCTTCCGTCCGGTCACCAGTTCGCCGCGCCTGCGTTTGCGGTGGTCGCGATTTCGCCAGATGGGACGCAGTTGGTATACGCCGCAAACCAACAGCTCTATCTCCGTTCGCTGTCCTTGCTCACGCCGCGGCTGATCGCAGGAACCGAGCACTCGGGCCCCGGGTTCGCGGGCGGACCGTTCTTTTCTCCCGATGGCCGCTTCGTGGCGTTCTGGGAGGGGACGGCGCCCTCAACGTTTACGCTCAAGAAGATCGACGTTAATGGCGGCATCGCCGTCACGATCTGCCAGACGCCGACCAGTTTCGGCGGAAGCTGGGGCGCCGACGACACCATCGTGTTCGCGCAGCAGAAGGGCATCATGAGGGTGTCCGCCAACGGCGGTCAGCCTGAGCTCGTCGTCGAGGCCAAACGCGGCGAGACGATGCTCGGTCCACAGGTCTTGCCTGGTGGCGCGTCCATCCTGTTCACGCTCGCGCGAGACATCGCCGCGCCCACCCCCGCTTCTGCCGAGCGCTGGGACAAAGCCCAGGTCGTCGTGCAGTCGTTGACGTCAGGTGCGCGCAAGGTTCTGATCGATGGAGGCAGCGACGCGCGGTACCTCGCATCAGGTCACGTTGTCTACGCCGTCGGAAACGTGCTTTATGCAGTGCCGTTCGATCTGAAGGGGGAACAGGTCACGGCTACGCCGGCTCCCGTCATCGAAGGCGTGCGGCGAGGCGTATTCGCGGAGGTCGTATCCGGCGTCGCGCAATTCAGTGTCTCGAGTACCGGTTCGCTCGTGTACGCTCCGGCACGAGCTGCGGCCGCATCATCGCAGCGCGATCTCGTCATCATCAATCGAAAGGGAGACAGCGAACCGCTCAAGCTGCCACAACGCGGCTACGAGTTTCCGCGTGTGTCGCCCGATGGCAAACAGCTGGCATTCGGGACCAACGACGGTGGAGGGGCGAACGTCTGGATTTACGAGCTCGCCGGAACACGCTCACCCCGCCAGTTGACGTTCGAGGGCCGGAACCGTTTTCCGATCTGGACGGCCGACAGCCAGCACGTGGCGTTTCAGTCGGATCGCGACGGCGACCTCGCGGTGTTCTGGCAACGCGCCGATGGGGCGACAGCCGCTGAGCGCCTCACCAAGCCCGAGCCCGGCGCGGCGCATATTCCACGCGCGTGGTCGCCTGACGGACGAACGCTTCTCGTCGCCGGCACACAGGATTTCAATTTCGCAAAGTCGCTCTTCGCGTTTGCCGTGCCAGACCGGAAAGTCACGCCGCTCGTCGAGGCGCCGTCCACAGTAGACACGGCGGACGCGACGTTTTCGCCCGACGGCCGATGGATGGCGTACTCATCCGATGCGGAAGTGTTCGCGCAGCCATTCCCCGGCACGGGCGCAAAATACTTGATCGCAGCAGGCGCGGTTCATCCGATCTGGTCACGTGACGGAAAGGAACTGTACTTCGAAGGCTTGGGACCGCGTGGACCGGTGAATGGACCGCTGAACGTGGTGAACGTGACGCCACAGCCCACGTTTGCGTTCGGGAAACCGGTCGTGGTTCCGAGCGGACGCGTGTCGCTTGGCTTCACCGCACTGGAACGTCAATACGACGTGATGCCCGACGGCCGCGGGCTCGTTGCCGCGGTCGATGTGGGACAGAGCGACAGCGCTGCACCCGTCGTGACGCAACTCGAACTCGTGCTCAACTGGACTGAGGAGCTGAAGCGACTCGCGCCCACGAAGTGACGTCGTGTTCGACCGAGGGCGTCACTCGTTCCTGAGCGCGGCGATCGGATCGATGCGGGCGGCCCGTAACATGGGCAGGGACGAGGCCAGCAGGCACGCGGAAGCGATCACGAGCACGCCAGTGATGTAGGCGACCGGATCGAGGACGTGGACCAGGCTGCCAATCTCCGATGCTGCCGGCGTGGACAGTAGCAGCGTCGCCACCGCCGCGGCAAGGCCGGTGCCTGCCGCGAGGCCGACGCTGACCGAACGAAACGCCTGCGCGATCACGAGCCGCGCCACGGTCTTCGTGGTAGCGCCGAGCGCCACCCGCAGCCCGATCTCCTTGGTCTGCTGCGCGACGACGTACGACAGCACGCTGAAGAGACCTGACACGGTCAGCACGAGCGCGAATCCGCCGAGGACCACAGCCACCCAGAACGCGATCTGCAGGATGTACGTCTGCAGGCCGGCAATCGTCCGCATGGTCGAGACCTCACCGAGGCCGGGATCGATCTCGGTGAGATGCTCGACGAGCGTGTGGCGCGCCTGCTCCGGGTCGCCGCGCACGCGCAGCGTCAACGCGGTGCCTGGACTGTCGGTGCTGGCCGGCAGATACACCCCCCACGACGGGAAGAAGTCGGGCGCGAGCGGTCCGTTCACGTCGCGGATGACGCCGACGATCGTCACGGCGCGAACCGGCTCGGTCGACTCGGGCGCATCGGAGGGCGACAACTGGACGCGAACCACCTGGCCCAGCGCGCTGCGATCGGGCCACAGCTCACGCGCCGCCGTCTCGGACACCACGGCCACGCTCGCATCGGCGCGTCGTTCCGCGAGCGTGAACCCGCGGCCAGCCATGATGTTGAGGCCGATCACGTCGAAGTAATTCGCCGATGCGAGGATCTGTTGGACCGCCACTCTGCGCGACGTCTCCGACGTGCGCCCCGGCCGGTCGGCGATCGCGGCGCTGGCGACGGCGCGCGCCGGCGGTGAGGAAGCGGCGACGGCGGTCACCAGCGGATGCGCCGCGACGGCCTGCAACAGGGCGGCTCGCCGCGATTCGTTGGCGACGTAGACCCTCACCGTATCGGAAGTCCGCACACCGGGATCGAGGCGTGCCGCCGACGCGGCGCTTCGCAGGAACACACCCGCGCAGATCAGGAGGAGCGCCGAGGCGCCAACCTGCACGGCGATCAACACGTGACGGGCGCGGCCTGGGCGCGCCGTCTTCGTGACGTCACCGCGCATCGTGCGCACCAGCTCGAGCCGCGTCGCCTGAAGCGCCGGCACGAGCCCGAAGAACATCGTCGACGCCACCGCGCCGGCCACGACGAAGACCAGCACACGCCAGTCCGCGGACGGAGCGCCGACAGACAACTGCTCGGCCAGCTCTGGAGGCATCGATCGGGCGACGGCGTAAATCGCGCCTTCCATGAACAGCCGTGACACGCCGAGGCCGCATGCGGCCGCGATGAGCGCGAGCAGCAGGTTCTCCGTGAGCAGCTGCCGAATGACGCGGCGCCGCGACGCGCCAAGCGCCAGGCGAATCCCCAACTCGCGTTGACGGGCGATGCCACGCGCCAGCAGCAGGTTCGCAACGTTGGCGCAGCCGATCATCAGCACCAGTCCGAACGAGAAGAACAGCGGCGTCGCGACGGCGACGATTTCCAGCAGATCGGCCGACAGTGCGCCGGAGCGCGGTCTCAGAGTCATGACGGTGGACCGCCCGGACGCGTGCGGCGGATCCGCTCGTCTCGAGGCCCATACGCTCAGCGCCGCTGCCGCCGCCTCCCGCGATGTGCCGGGCGCGAGCCGACCGACGACCTCGACGGCGATCGTCTCGGGGTTCTTCGCATAGCCGTCCCGCAACTGCCCTGCGAGTGCGAGCGGCGCCCAGTAGTCGGGAGGAGCGAGCGATAGTCCGCGGAAGTCCTCCGGCAAGACGCCGGCGACCTCTAATGGCACGCCGTTGATGCGAACGGTGCGGCCGATCACGTTCGGATCGGTGGCGAAGAGCTTTCCCCAGCCGCGATGACTCAAGACGACGACCGGCCGACCGTTCATCCGGTCGTCATCGCGTGTCAGGACGCGGCCGCGGACGGCATCGACCCCGACCATCTCGAAGAAATTCCCGGTCACGAGCGCGCCGCTGACGACACGGCCATCGACCCGCGTGCGGACCCAAGGCAGGACCGCGGCAACATCCGCGAACACGCTGGTCTCGGTTCGAATCGCGTCGTAGTCCGCGCGCGTCAGCGGACGTTGTGACTCTCCGCCGGAACGATCGGGCTCCTCCACGGAATACAGCTCGTGTGGATTGCGCACCGCGTCCACGCGCAGGAACGAGAAGTTGAACAGCGTGAACACGAGGGTCACGAGGCCAAGGCCCAGCGCGACGGTGCCGACGATCGTGGCTGCGGCAAGGGGCGCGCGGCGGAACGTACGCCACGCATACGCAACATCCCGCGCGAGCGCATCGATCGCCGACGTGCCGCGGACGTCGCGGCATTGGTCGGCAGCCAGCGGCATGGACCCGAAGCGTGCCAGCGCCCGTGCGCGTGCCGCTGCCGGGCTGACGCCGCTCGCGACGTGTTTCTGCGTTTCGCGCTCGATATGAAACGCCAGCTCGTCGTGGAGCTCGCGTTCGGTGCGCCGGGGCGCGAACAGCGCGCGGACGCGGAGCCACGCGTCGCGGCGCGTCATGCCAGCTTCATCACGCGGCCGATGGCAGCCGACATGCGCTCCCACTCGCTCGCCTCGACGGCCAGCTGCCGGCGCCCGGCGGCGGTCAGCCGGTAATACTTCGCCCGTCGTCCCAGCTCGGAGACCGCCCACTCGGCCTCGATCCAGCCGCGATGCTCGAGCCGGTGCAGGGCGGGATACAGCGAGCCCTGGTTGATCTGCAGCACGTCCTGCGAGATCTGCTGAATCCGCTCGGAGACCGCCCAGCCGTGGAGCGTGTCGGTCTGCAGCGTGCGCAAGATCAGCATGTCGAGCGTGCCGGGCAAGAGGTCGGGGACGGTCTGTCGTGTCATGGTGTCGGCTGCCGACACTAACAGCGCTTGGTGTCGGCTGTCAACATCATGATCAGCACCACACGACGTACACTGTTGCGACCGGGGAGACTCGATGCGCAGGACTCTTCATTGTTTCGTTCTTGTCACGTTGGTCGCACCCGGCCTCGCCGGTGCGCAGACGACGCCCTGGGGCGATCCCGATCTGCAAGGCATCTGGTCCAATCAGACGCCGGTGCCGCTCGAGCGTCCCGCCGCACTTGCCAATAAGCCGTACTTCACCGAGACGGAAGCCGCCGAGGTCGAAAAAAACGCGCTCGCCTCCGTGCTCAAGAACATCGCTTCGGAAATCGCGACCAGCGGGGAGTTCAACGAGATCTGGCTGGAGTCTGGAAAGGGAAGGGTCGGCCGCAGCCGTCGGACGTCGCTCGTGGCCGATCCGCCGGATGGAAAGATCCCCTTCACGCCAGAAGGCAGAGCCCGTTGGGAGGCGACGCCGCATCTAGCGACCGAACGCATGACCGGCAAACGCCTCGGGGCTGACAGGCCGGAAGACCGTGCGCTTCAGGAACGGTGTATCACCAACGACAGCATGTTCATCGGCGGCGCGTTCTACAACAACTACCATCAGATCGTGCAGGCACCTGGCTACCTCGTGATCGTGAGTGAAAGCACGCACGACGCGCGCGTCATCCCGCTCGATCGTCGTCCGCGTCTCGGCGCGAACATCCAGCAATATCTCGGTGACTCACGCGGGTGGTGGGAAGGGCAGACGCTGGTCGTCGAGACGACCAACTTCAACGACAAGCGTCGGTTTCAAGGATCGACGAAGGATGTTCGGCTGATCGAGCGCTTCAGCCGAATCGATGCCAACACGATCGACTACCGGCTCACCGTGACCGACGCGACGACGTTCCTGCAGCCGTGGAGCCTGGAAAACACGCTGCGGCGACGGGACGAATCGGTGTTCGAAACGGCGTGCCATGAGGGCAACTACGGCCTCGCCAGCATCCTCGCCGGCGCGCGCGCGACAGAAAAGCGCTGACGGGACCCCCTCTCACCTGGACATGGATTACGCAACGCTATCGCTGGCCGAGGTTCGGGCGGGTCTCGAGAGCGTGGCGCGAGACGTCCAAGAGTCGTTCGGCTCGCTCGATGCGCGGCAGCTCAATTGGCGGCCAGATGCCGCTCACTGGAGCGTGGCGCAATGCCTCGAGCATCTGCTTGCCACGAACCGGATGATGCAGCAGGCTGCCGAGGATGCGTTGAGTGGGAAAGCGCCGAAGACCATCTGGCACCGGCTGCCGTTCTGGTCGCGAATGTTTGGCCCGTTCATCGTGCGATCGCAAGCGCCCGAGACGACGCGCAAGTTCAAGACGTCGGCAGCAGTGACGCCGGCGAGCAGCGACATCGGCACCGACGTGATTCAGCGATTCATCAGCCAGACTCGTCAGCTGATGACCCGGGTGCAGACGCTCGACGAACGAGCGGCCGCCAGCGCGATCATGACGTCGCCGTTCGCGAAGATCATCACGTATAGCGTGGCGGATGGGTGGCGCTTGATGTTCACGCACGACCGGCGGCATATCGAGCAGGCGCGTCGGGTAATGCAGTCTCCCGGATTCCCCGCGTCGCGCACAGTCACGTAACGTCCCGCTTACTTCTTGAGAATGCTAGCCTGCACGCGGGCGGCGTCGTCCGCGCGGCCGAGGGCCTGGTAGGTCGTGACCAGTGCTTCGAGGCAGGCCTGCATCCACGTGGACGATGGCTGCGAGAACTTCAGCAGGGTGGCATAGCTTTCCTCGAGAACGGGCAGGGCTTCTTCGAAGCGGCGCTCGCGAACCAGCACGCGGCCCAGCTTCACTTCGGCGATTGCCGTGTTGGCGTGATTGCGCGTCAACACCGACGTCGACAGCGAGACCGCTTCACGCAAGAGCGCTTCGGCGCGTTGATGATCGCCCTGCTCGAGATAGGCGGTGCCGAGATTCGCCAGTCCAACAGAGATGTACTGGCTTCGCCCGTTGGTGTACACCTGTCGATAAACTGCGAGCGACTTCGTCAGCGCGTCGATCGCCTCGGCATAGCGGCCGCGCCGCGTCGCAAGCACGCCGATCTCGTTGTAGATGAGTCCGACCCGACGATGCGGATCGGGATACGCGCGCAGGAAGACATCCCGTGCGCGATCGAGCAGGGCGGCTGCCTCGTCGAGACGTCCCTGCGGTACCAGCGTCTGCGCGAGGAGCATCAGTGCCGATCCGGTCTCTGGATGATCGGGCCCGTACCATCGCTCGAAGATCGCGAGCGCCTCGCGATCCATCCGCTCCGCGTCCGTGTACTCCCCGCGCGTCGTCGCGGTGCCCGCCAGGTTCAGGAGGTCGTCGGCGACGTCTGGATGCACATCGCCGTGCACGCGACGATCGGCCGCGAGTGCGTCGCGATTCAGCCGATCGGCCACGTCGAGATGACCGGCGTATTGATGCGCGTTGGCCAACTCGGTGAGTACCAGAGGTCGTTCGGCACTGTCGGGCACGGCCTCGGTGCGCCGGGCGACGTCCTCGAGCACCTCGATCGCACGCTGGTATTCGCCGCGGCCGGTCAGCACCTTTCCGGTCAGCAGACCCGCTCTGATCGCGAGACGGTGATCGACCGAGAGCGCTCTCTTCGCCGAGGCGAGAGCCTCGTTCGCGAGCCGTTCGGCTTCGTCGAACTTCGTCTGGTCGACGCGGAGGAATCCCAATGCAAGTGCCGCCGTTATGACTTGGGGGTCGTCCGGCGCGAGTCGGCGGCGCTTGCGCGCGAGCGACTCCGTCAGCAGCGACTCAGCGCGTTCCGTGTCGCCGAGCTCGCCGAAGATGGCGCCGATCGTCTGCGTCAGCTCGTCACGGGTGTCCGGGTCGGCGGCAAGACTCGCGGCAGTGGCGGCACCGCGCTCGAGTAGCTGCCGCACCCTGAGATCATGCGCCGGACCCGTATCCGGCTCCTGCCCCGAGAAGAGCCCGATGATGAATTGCTGCAGCCGGGCCGTGCGCGCAGCCTCCGCCAGCGTTGCCGCGCGCTCGGCGGCCAGCCGGCGCGCATACGACGTCGTGAGAATCCCGATGACCAACAGCAGGGCGGCGGCGATGGCGACCGCAGCGGCGTGACGCAACACGAACTTCCGCGCGCGGTATTGCCACGACGTCGAATGCGCGTGCACCGGCTCCTGGCGGAAGAACCGGTCGATGTCGTCGAGCAGCGCGGTCACCGTGTCGTAGCGCCGGTTCGGATCTTTCTCCAGGAGCTTCAGACAGATCGCGTCGAGCTCGCGCCACTGCATGCGTGTCGGCATGCGGACCGGCGGATGCGGCCGCGCCGACGGGCGCACCGGCTGCTCGTGAACCACCATCGCCCGAATCTCACTGAGGCGCCGGTCACGTACGTCGAATGGACGCGTGTCGGTGAGCAGCTCGTAAAGCACGTTCCCCAACGCGTACAGGTCGGTGTACAAGCCGACGGGCTCGCCGGCGAGTTGCTCGGGCGCCGCCGCCGCAACCGTGAGCAAGGCGCCGTCGATGTCGCGTCGATCGCCGGGAGCAGAGCCGCCTCTTTCGTGAAGATGCTTGGCAATCCCGAAGTCCACCAGCTTCACGATGCCGGCTTCGGTGACCTGAATGTTCGACGGCTTCAGGTCGCGGTGCAGAATTGCCTGCACATGTGCGTGCTGCACCGCCTGGCAGACCGCGGCGAACAGCCGCAGCCGCTGCTCGATCGGCAGCCCGTGCTGGCGGCAGTAGTCGGTGATCGGCAGACCGCCGCGGACGTACTCCATCGCGAACCACGGCGTGCCGTCCTCGAAGGTGTCCGCGTCGTAGAGGTGCGCGATGAACGGATGATTGAGCTGCGCCAGCGTGCGTTGCTCGTTCGCAAAGCGCTCGAAGTCGACCGTGGACGTCCCGACCACCGTCAGCACTTTGACGGCGACCTCCTGCCCGGTGTCGTCACGCATCGCCCGATAGACGGAGCCCATTCCGCCGCAGCCGATGAAGCCCGTGATGCGATACGCATCGAAGACGGTCCCGTCCTCGAGGTCGGGTCCGGCCAGCAGGGCATCGACGGCGAAGCCGACGCTCTCGGCCACCGAGGCGTCGGCTGATGCGTCGAGCAGCATCTCGAGATCGTGGCCGAGCGCCGCATCCTCTGCGGCGATCTCAGCGAGCCGCGCGCGGCGCGCCGCGTCCGGAAGCTCATTCAGTTCGTGAAAGAGCTCCTGGCGCCGCTGCCACTCGTTGATCGTCACGAGAGTCCGTCACCTCCGGGTCGTGACGAGCGAAGTCGCGCACTGAACCAGGCGCGGCTGAACGACAGTGAACGCTCCACCGACCTGATAGGGATATCGAATTCCTCGGAGATCTCCGCCACCGTCATGCGGGCGAAGCAGCGAGCTTCGAAGAGGCGAGCCATCCGCGGGTCCTTTTCTTCCAGCGCGTCCAGTGCCTCGGTGAGCTGGACGATGAGCTCCGCTGAGAGTTGGCGGACCGGGATGTCGTCCAGCCGGATATCGACGATGCCGTCGGCGTTGCGCTTGCGCGTCAGCCGCTTTCGCAGTGCATCGGTGGCGATCTCGCGGGCGGCCTTGGCGACCAGCGCGGCGAGATGGGCGCGCGACTGTACGCGAAGGTTGCCGGCCTGTCGCAGCTTGATCCAGATGTCATGGAGGAGAGCCGTTGCCGTGAGCGACGAGTGTGCGCCGCGGCGCGCCAGCCGGGACGCAATCCGCCGCATCTCCCCGTAGGTCTGCGGGTCGAGATTGCCGAGATCGGGCGCGGACGACAGCATTGCAGGTGGGTCCTGCGCACCGTCAGGCATGGTCACGGGAGGTGAGAAGTATCGGCGACCCAGCGAGATGAGGTCAACGTCTGTGCGGTTGTCACGCGCGTGGCGACCGCGCGTGGCGGATTTGCACGCGAACCACGAATTGGCGGGTAGACGCGCCTGCGTAGTGTCCGGCTTTAGCCGGACCTCGCGCGTCAAGGAGACTCCCCCTTGACCGCTCGACCGATTGCAACGTTGCTCGTCGTCATCCTCGCCGCCGGGCCGGCGCTGCCGGCGAACGCGGGTCAGTTCAAGAAGCGGATGCTTCAAGTCGCCGCCTGCGGCGGCGGTGCCTTCGCCGGGGTGAAGCTTGGCGAGAAGCTCGCAGAATTCGAGGCCAGACGTTTGAAGCTCGGCGCCGAGGAGGCCGCCAAGCATCGCAAGGCCTTCATGATCGGCACGGCGTTGGCCCTCTGCGGCGGCGGCGCGGCGATCGCCGGGACGACCTACTCGCGACTGAGCAAGCGCGGGCAGGAGTCGCGGCAGAAGGAAATCGACGCCGCCCTCGAGGACGCGATGCCCACGCCTCGCACCTACAGCGATCCCGACAACCCGTCGCTCGCGGGCACTGCCATCGCCCAGCCCGGTTACATCGCCGACAACAACAAGGAATGTCGTGTCGTACAGGACCAGCTCGGTGCGGATCAGGCGATGGTCAAGTACTGCCGCGGCGGGAACGGCAAGTGGGAAATCGAAACCTAGCCATGAACAATCGCGGCTCGCGCGTGGTTGCGGCGCTCGCCGTCGGCGTCTGCGCTCTGCTGGTGACGTCGCCGGCGGACGCGTTGATGTTCGAGACCGTCAAGGTCGAATCGGGGCGCATCGTCCTGATCGTCCGCGACTGCGGAGCGGCGGGCTTCGACGATAAAAAGTGCCCGGCCTGGGCGTCGTCGTTCTCGAGCGGCGACTCGGATCGGTTGCGCCAGGCGATCAGAAGCCGGATCGACGAGGTCTGGCTGATTTCCAACGGCGGTAATCTCGATGAAGGTGTCAAGGTCGGCCAGGTGTTTCGCGAGATCCAGGCCACGGTGCGAGTGCCGAAAGGCTTTCGCTGCGTCAGCGCGTGCACGGTGGCGTTTCTCGGCGGCGCCTTCCGAATCGTGGACGAGGGCGCCACCTACGAAGTCCACGCGGCCTCGGCGTTTCTCGCCGATGCCGACGAGTTCAAAGAGAACGACGTCGTCAAGCGGTTGAACTTCAATGCCGAAGAGGAGCTGGCTCGCTTCGCGCTCAAACAGCGCGACAGGACCCGCTACTGGGCGGCGCGACTCGTTCCTTACTTCCAGGAAGCGCTACTGCCGCTGGGGCAGCGCGCATCCAGCACCTCTCGACTCCTCGGATGGCGCGATCAGTCCGGCAGCGTCGCGTACGCCAGCAGCCAGACGATGAAGGACGATGCGGATCGAATCCGGCGCGAGGGATTGCCCGCCGCGCAGGAGACGCTGATGCGGATCGAGCGCGATTCGATGCGCGCGGCCATCGGAGAACTGCGCGCGATCGCCGGCGAGCTCGGGCCGCGCGCGGGTCCGGCGATCGACATTCTCGAAGCGATGTATTCCAGCCGGATCACGCTGACGGCCGCCCTCAGCCGCGAAACGATGCTGAAGATGGGCTACATCACCGCGTTCGTCGATCCTCCTCGCGAATAGCACTGCCATGTCATCTTCCAGATTGTTGAGCGCCACCGTCTTCGCGGCAGGACTCGCCGCTGCCGCCGGAACCGCGGCGTCCCTGAGCGCACAGGACAAGGACACGATGTGGACCAAGGTGGCTGCCGAAGGCAGCGTCATCACCTTGTCCTGGGACAAGAATCATCCTTGGAACGCCGAGCTGGCGGCCGGTGGCGTGGCGCTGATGGCGCGGTATCGCGCCGGCGGCCGTCCGGTCGATGTCGCGGACGTGGTCGCCAAGGGAACCGTGCAGGGAAAGAACGCACGGTTCGCGACGTTCACACTGCCCGAGGACGTGCGCGCGATCCCCCAGAGCTCGGTGTGCCTCTACTTTCAGATGCCGAATCGCCGGGTCATCCCGATCCGTCGATCGACGAAGCTGGACGGCGACACCGCCGGCTTCACCTACGACACATGGGAGCGGCGGATCCGCGCGCGCGCGACGGTTCGTGAAGGGCAGACGCGCGTCGCGGCGGCGCAGCGCGCGCTCGCCGAGGCCGAGTCGCACGTGACGAGTCAGCAGACCGTCCTCACCACTCGAGGGTGGACGAGCCAGGCGGCGTGCGACGGCCTGGCCGTGCCACAAACGGCTGTCGAGGCGAAACCGTACGGTGTCGTGCCGCCCGAGCAGCAGGACGAGATCGCCCGCCGGGTCTGTGTATTTCGAGTGTGGCGCTCGCAGCAGTACGCGGAAGCCATCGTCGAACGTCTGCTCAAACCGAGCCTCAAGAGCGGACGGGATCTTCAAGAAGTGCGTGAAATGCTCGACGCGATGTACAGCGCTGCCTTCATGCTGCCGGATGTTGCCGGGCCGCTGCTCAAGCAGCTGAACGATGCCGGCGGTACTTCGGTGCCCGGATTCGCCGCGCGCGAAACACAGGCCGCGGCGTTCCTGGCCGATTGGGCGCGATACGGCGGGTCCTCGGCCAACTATCAGCCGCATCTTGGCCGCGACCGCGATCGACTGGGCTGGGTCGGCTCGGCGGCATCGGTTGCGATTCGCGTGCATGCTCGACGGATTCTTCGCGAGCTCAATGCGGAGTGGGCGCTCGAGGGCGAGCCGGCAGCGACGGCAGACGAAGCTCGCAGCCTGATTGGCATCGCGCTCGACGCCTATGGCGGCTGCGTGGACGATGCCAAGGTGCAGCTGCGACTGCAGTACGACCAATGGCAGTCGTTGCAGTCGTCGGCTCCGCAGCGCGCCGCGTCGGCCGCCGCGTTCTTCGCGAAAGAGTGCCGGCAAGGCATCAGCCTGCTCGACAAGCTGAAGGCCGAAGTGGAGGCGATGCGGGCACAAGCCACGCGGGAACAGGCGGCGTTTCAGGCCGCACAAGCCGCATCAGTGACACTGCCCACCAAAACGCTGCAACTGAATGCCGCAACCTGCGGCGAGCCCTAGGCAACGCATCACAAAGGAAGTGTTATGACATTCGCGCGCCGTTTCTCCCTCTCTCTCTCCACGGCGATTCTGAGTGCGTTGTCATCAGGGGCACATCTGTCCGGCAATGACGTGTCGTCGGTTCGGCAGGAGCCGCGCGCACAGATGACCAGCAGCAAAGACCGTTACGGATCGCTGCCGTTAGCCTTTGAAGCGAACCGCGGTCAGACGGATAGGAAGGTCGACTTTCTCGCGCGCGGCAATGGGTACACGCTGTTCCTCACGCAAGGCGGCGGCGCGACGCTGTCGATGCTGGGGAAGTCGGTTGCCGAGCGTGCGGAGAACCGCGGCGCCAGCCTTCGGCTCGAGTTCGCCGGCAGCCTGGAGAGCAGTCACGGCACTGGCCAGCAAAGGCTCCCCGGAACGGTCAACTATCTGACGAGCCGCGATCGTGACGCGTGGCGGTCGAATGTACCAACGTTCAGCCGAGTCGAATTCCGTGATGTCTACGAGTCAATTGACGTCATCTATTACGGCCATCAAGGACAGCTCGAGTACGACCTCCTGATCCATCCGGGAGGCGATCCGAATCAGATTCGTTTGCGATTCAGTGGTGCAGACAAGGTCGCAGTCGAACCGTCTGGGGATCTCTCAATCGCTGTCGCGGGCCATACGCTCGTGCAGCGACCGCCTGTGGTGTATCAAGACCTGGCCGGCGCGCGCGCGATTGTGGCGGGGCGCTATATCGTCGAAGCGAGTGGAGAAGTGGCGTTTCGTGTCGCTGCATACGATGCGACTCGTGCCCTCGTGATCGATCCTGTTCTTGTCTATTCGACGTTCCTCGGGGGTTCTCTTCAGCCCGCCGTGATGGGAGGAACCTCGATTGCCACAAGTAGCGACGGCGCGACGTTCGTGGCCGGCAGCACGAACGCAGTCGACTTTCCGCACAGCGCTGGCGCATTCGATGACTCTTACAATGGCAGCTCCGACATCTTCGTGGCGAAGCTGAGTCCAGACGGCGCCACCCTGATCTACGGCACGTATCTGGGTGGAAGCGGCGGCGATTCCCCTTCAGGGATTGCGCTAGATGCCGTGGGCAGGCTGTATCTCACCGGGTTCACCGAGTCTTCGAACTTCCCGACGACCCCTGGTGCCTTCGACCGAACCTGGAACGGCGGGCAGGATGTGTTCGTCGCCACACTCAGTGCCAACGGAGACTCGTTGGAGTACTCGACGTTTCTCGGCGGCAGTTCTCAGGACGACAGCGGTCGGATCGTTGTGGACGGTGCTGGAAATGCGTACATCGCGGGGGACACATACTCGCCGGCGTTCCCGACGACGTCCGGTGCGTACGACACGACCTGGAACGAGGTCGAGGCGTTCGTGGCCAAGTTCAATCCGTCAGGCGGTCTCGTGTACAGCACATTTGTAGGAGGAAGTGCCGAGGACTTCAGTCGCGGTATCGCCATCGATGCAGCCGGCGCCGCTTACATGGTCGGGCACACAGCGTCCCATGACTTCCCCACGACAGTAGGGGCGTACGACGAGAGCGGGAACAGCGAGTCGGGATCGAATGTGTTCGTGGCCAAGGTGAATCCAGATGGCACCGCTCTGGAGTACGCAACCTATCTGGCAGGAAGCGGCCAGGAAGCTGGCGTCGCGATTGCGGTTGACTCGGCCGGTGCCGCCTACGTCATTGGAAACACTGACTCGACCGATTTTCCGACCACGCCAGGCGCGTACAGCACGACGCCGAACGGCATCGGCATATCCGTCTCGAAGCTGAGTCCCGATGGCAGCACTCTCGACTACAGCACTTATCTCGGTGGCAACAACTACGAGTACAGCGTCGACATCGTGGTAGATGCGGCCGGCTCCGCGATCGTCAGTGGCCATACCGCGTCGACCGATTTTCCAACCACACCCGGCGCGTACGACACAACGCCGAACGCTCAGTTTTTTAACAGCTACGACGTATTCGTCACGAAATTGAGCGCGGACGGAAGCAGTCTCGAATACAGCACGTTCGTTGGCGGCGGCGCGGACGACTATGCAGCCGCCTTGGCACTGGACCCGCTCGGACAAGTGCACCTCGCTGGGGCCACGTCGTCGCTCAATTTCCCGACCACTCCGACAGCGATTGACAGGAGCTTCAACAGTGCGAGAGGCGGTGGAGATGCGTTTGTCGCTGTACTCAGCTCTTCAGGGGCGAGTCTGGTGTACGGAACGTTTATCGGCGGTTCGACCAGCGGCGGCGAAGACTCGGCTAACGCGGTCGCCGTAGATGCCAGCGGTGCCGCGTACGTAGCGGGCTGGACGTACGCGACCAACTTCCCAACGACGGTGGGTGCGTTCGACACGACGTGGAATTTTGATCTCGAGGCATTCGTCACAAAAATCAACCCGGACGGCAGTAGCCTTGCCTTCAGCACCTATCTTGGCGGCACTGCGTCCGACCAGGCTCGCGCAATCGCCGTGGATGCCAGCGGCGCGGTGTACGTAACGGGCTATACAAACTCCGCAGACTTTCCGACGACGCCGGGCGCGTTTGACACGACCTTCAACGGTGGCTCCTCGGATTCGTTCGTCGCCAAGCTCAGTTCCGATGGCGCGAGCCTCCTCTACTCGACCTTCCTCGGCGGAAGTGGAAGCTTTGAAGATCGGGTTTCTGGAATTGCCGTCGATGCTTCTGGAAGCGCGTACGTCGCCGGATATACCGACTCCAGCGATTTTCCGACGACGCCGAATGCGTACAGCGCCACGTGGAGCTCACAGACTCCATTCGTCACCAAATTCACCGCTGACGGAACGGCTCTCGTTTACAGCACGTTTGTCGGCGGTTCGGGTCAGGACCAAGCCATGGGAATCGCCCTGGACGCATCCGGCAGCGCCTACATCACTGGGTTCACCGTCTCGGCTGACTTTCCGGTCACTCCGGGAGCGCATGACACCACGGCCGTTCATATGGACGGCTCGACATTCGATGGCTTTGTTACGAAGTTGAGCCCTGACGGAAGCGCGCTGCTTTACAGCACTTTTCTAGGCGGAAGCGGGGATGGTGCCGCAACGGGGTACGCGATCGCCGTTGACAGTGCCGGCCACGCGTACGTAGCAGGCGACACCGCTAACATTCAGACGACTCCCGGAGCGTACGATACGACGCCACATGGTAACGGTGACGTCTTCGTGCTGAAACTCAGCGCGGACGGTGCCACCCTCGCCTATTCGACGCTGCTCGGCGGCAGCGACGGCGAGTACGCATGGAGCATCGCGTTAGATGCGACCGGAAGCGCGTACGTGCTCGGCCGAACAACATCGTCGAATTTTCCGACGACGCCGTGGGGATACGACCGTACCTGGAACGGGGGTGGAGATCTGTTTTTCGCGAAGCTCAGTCCCAATGGCGACGGACTCGTCTACGGGACGTATCTAGGTGGAAGTAACGACGAGATACCCTACGGGATCGCGGTCGATCCCAACAGCGACGCGTATCTGACTGGTTTCACAGCCTCGAGTAACTTTCCCACCACACCGGGCGCATTCGACAGCACGTTGACCGCGGGAGATGGGCTTCTCGCAAAGATCGCTGGACTTTCGGACGGTGACGGCGATTTCTACCCGGACGATGTCGACAACTGCCCTGCCGTGCCGAACCCGCCACAGGCTGATTCAGATGGTGACGGCATCGGCGATGTGTGCGATGCCAATACACCCGCGGGCACGAACGTCGAGGTCGTTCCGGCGGATACCGCGACAGGTGATACGCGGGTTCAGGTGACGTTTTCCAACGTGACCGTGGCGGGCACGACCAGCCTCACGACATCGAGCTCGGGCGCGCCGCCACCAGCCGGGTTCGCCCTGGGCGACCCGCCGGTCTATTTCGAACTGTCAACGACGGCGGTCTTCACAGGGATGGTCAGTGTTTGCATCGACTATTCTGGTATCGCGTTCTCGGATCCTTCGTCACTGAGGTTGATGCACCAAGAGGCCGGTGTCTGGGTGGACCGGACCACCTCGCTCGACACGTCACTCGAAATCATTTGCGGCTCGGTCACATCGTTCTCCAGTTTCGCGATCTTCCAGCGTACGGGTACGGCAGTCTCCTTCACGACCGCTCGCGCCTGGCTCGGGTTGAAGAACAGCGATGATCAAGGCACGAACGTCGATCTGCGTGTCGAGATCTACCGGAATGGCGTGCTGGTGACGACCGGCCTGACCCGGTGCATTACCGGATTGACTCGCAACACCGAGCTGGAGTCGGTGGTGGCGCTTTCGTCGTCCACGCTGCTGAACGCCGGTGACGTCCTTTCAGTGAAAGCCGCCGCGCGGATCGGGACAAACCCGAACGGGACCAAGTGTGCCGGCCATAACAACGCCACGGGCGTTCGCCTGTCTTACGACACGACTACACGAGCCTCGAAGATCGTCGTCACGCTCGCTGGCTCACCTGGCAGCTATTTCCTGAGGAAGTCCGGTGCATTTGACGTCTTGAGTACGACCGCGCCGACCGGATCGGGCCTCGTGTTCAAGGATTCAGCGGGACTGAACTTCGCAGGTGGCAATGTCTGGAAGGACATCGGGACTTGGAGCATGACCCAGCCATGAAAAGCCGGATCGCAACCGACACGTTGGAGGTGATTGATGACGCGTAGTCGTTGACGCGTTTACAAGGCGAGCGCCGCCAGGGCGCTCGCGCAACGGCTCGTGATCTTGAGCGTGAGAAGGTCGTCGGCTCTGGTGCGGCCAAGATTGATCGCGGCGATCGGTTTCCCCGCGTCGGCCATCGCTTTGACGAAGCGATAGCCGGAGTAGACCATCAGCGACGATCCGATGACCAACATCGCGTCGGAGCGGTCGAGCGCATCCATTGCGCGGTGAACGCGCTCCTTGGGTACGCCTTCGCCGAAGAATACGACGTCAGGCTTCAGCAGCCCGCCGCACGCGTCGCAGGCGGGCACGTCGAACGTCTCGAAGGCAACACCGTCCAGATCGGCATCGCCGTCCGGCGCCTCGGACGCGTCGAGCGCGGCGAAGGCCGGATTGCGACCCTCGAGGTGGCGCTGGAGCTGCTCGCGCGAACTGCGTCGCCCGCACCCCAGGCATAACACGGTATCGATGCGTCCGTGGAGATCGATGACCTGCTCGCTGCCAGCCGCCTGGTGCAGCCCGTCGACGTTCTGCGTGACGAGCTGGGCGATGCGGCCGCGGCGCTCGAGGCGTGACAGTGAGTAATGGGCCTCGTTCGGCCGTGCACACCTGAGGCGGCGGAAGCCGGCGAGACTCCTGGCCCAGTAGCGCTTGCGCGCGCGCTCGTTGGCCAGGAAGTCCTGAAACATGATTGGCGGCCGGCGCTTCCACTCGCCGGCAGCATTGCGGTAATCAGGAATACCCGAGTCGGTGCTGCAGCCGGCACCGGTCAGCACGAACAGCCTGGAATGCCGGTCGACGAAATCGACCAACCCGCTTCGCGCCGACCCTGAAGCCTCGAGCCCCGGGATTCTGCTATCTTCGCTGCCGGGCTCGCCGGCGTCTTCACCGATGGCTGACATGCGACCGGAACGTATTGGACCCTATCAGATCGAAGCCCTTCTCGGCGAGGGCGGCATGGGTACGGTCTATCGCGCCCTCGACACGCGGCTGAATCGGCAGGTCGCGATCAAGTTCCTCGCCGGCGACCGAGCCGACGCCGCCGCGCTGAAGCGCTTTCAGCGTGAAGCCCAGTTGGCGTCGTCGCTCAATCACCCGCACATTCTCACGGTTCATGACGCCGGTGAATTCGAGGACCGGCAGTATCTCGTCACCGAGCTCGTCGACGGTGGGACGCTTCGTGACTGGGCGCGCGCGGCGCGGCGGACCTGGCTCGAGATCGTGGAGCTGCTCACCGGTGTCGCCGATGCGCTCGCCGCTGCGCACGCAGCGGGCATGCTCCATCGCGATATCAAGCCCGAGAACATCCTGATCACGCGAACGGGGTACGCCAAGCTGGCCGATTTCGGCTTGGCAAAGCTCGCTGACCCTTCCGACACACACGACACGCGCACGGTCACCGCCCCGGCCACCAGGCCGGGCGTCGTCGTCGGGACCATCGCATACATGTCGCCGGAACAGGCGTCGGGCGCACCGCTGGATGCGCGCAGCGACGTGTTCTCGTTCGGCATCGTGCTCCACGAAACGCTCGCGGGCGAGAGGCCATTCACGGGGACGAACGATCTCGAAGTCCTGCAGCGGATCATCCATGGCAGGCCGCGGCCGGTGCCGCGCGATGTGCCGGCGGCGCTGCGTGCCGTGGTGGATAAAGCGCTCGAAAAGACTCCCGACGACCGTTACCAGTCGATGAAAGAGCTGGTGGTCGATCTTCGGCGCTTTGCGCGTCAGAGCGGGGAAGCCGCCGCGGAGGTCGCTCAGCCCGCGAGCAGGTGGAGTCGCACCGCGGTAGTGGTAGGCGTGGTCGTGACGCTCGTGGCCGCGGCGGCCATCTGGGCCTTGACATCACCGCGCGGTCAACCTGCATCCCGTTCCGAGTGGACTCAGCTGACGAACTTCCCGGACTCGGTCAGCCAGCCCGCGTTGTCTCCGGACGGTCGGATGCTGACGTTTCTTCGCGCTCCGGGCTCCTTCCGGACACCAGGGCAGGTCTATGTGAAGTTGCTGCCGGAAGGCGAGCCGCAGCAGTTGACCAACAACGATCTCGCCAAGATGAGCCCGATGTTCACGCCAGACGGATCACGGATCGCCTATACAAGCGATCCGTGGGACACCTGGATCGTTCCTGTGCTCGGGGGCCAGCCGAGGCTCTGGCTGCCGAATGCGTCCGGGCTCGCCTGGCTCGATAAGAAAACGATTGTGTTTTCCGAAGTCATCGATCGGCTCGAAGGCAATCACATGAAGATCGTGGCCGCCGAAGAGAGCCGTGCCCGGGAGCGTGACGTCTATGTGCCGCAGCCCAAAGGCGCGATGGCGCATCGCTCGTTCCCATCCCCCGACGGCAAATGGGTCATCCTCGCGGAGATGACCGACAGGGGCGTGTGGCTTCCCTGCCGGGTCGTTCCTACTGATGGCAGCTCGCGGGGGAGGGCCGTCGGTCCCACAACTGGTGCGTGCTGGTTCGGCGCGTGGTCGCCCGATGGCCGTTGGATGTATGTCAACTCGAACACCGGAGGAGCGTTTCACATCTGGCGGCAACGCCTCACCGACGGCGCCGCGGCGGAACAGATCACCTCCGGCCCGACGAGCGAGGAGGGGATCGCGATCGCGCCCGACGGCCGCTCGCTCGTCACCGCTGTCGGCTTGCATCAGAAAGCGGTGTGGCTCCGCGATGCCAGCGGCGAGCGCCAGATCTCGATCGAGGGCCTCGCGTCTCAGCCGATCTTCAGCCCCGACGGCAAAACGCTGTTCTACGTCGTGGAGAACGCGGGCGCCTTCGAGCTCTGGACTGCCGATGTTGCGTCTGGCCGGACGGAGCCGTTGCTGCCGCGCTTTCCGCTCGGTGACGGTGGGATCTCGCGGCTCTATGACGTCTCTCCCGACGGGCGTCACGTCGTGGTTTACGCGATCGACGCTGACGGCAAGTCGCGATTGTGGCTCGCGCCCGTCAATCGACGCACGGCTCCGCAGCCGATCCCGAACATCGAAGGCGACGGCCCGTTGTTCTCGCCGACCGGTGAGATCTACTTTCGCGCACGGGAAGGCACCTACGGATATGCCTACCGCGTGCGGCCGGACGGTAGCGGACTGAGCAAGGTGAGCGACTATCCGGTCATCATGACTCAGAGCATGTCTCCGGACGGGAAGTGGCTGATCGTCTATGCACGCTACACGCGGCCCGGCGAAGAGCCGGTTGGAGCGACGATGGCAGTGCCGGTTGGCGGAGGGACGGGCCTCCGCCTCTTCGGCCCTACCAATGGGAATGCGGTGAAGTGGTCGCGGGACCGCCAGCAGCTGTTCGTATCGATTGCTCCGAACTCTTACAGCGGTGGAGTCGGAGAGACGTTCGTCGTCCCGTTGACGGCAGGGGCGATGTTGCCCGAGCTCCCGCCGCACGGGTTCGCCGCGGACTCGGACATCTCGAAGCTTCGAGGTGTCCGTGTGATCGATTCGCCGGACGCTACGCCCGGGCTCTCAACGGATGTGTACGCCTTCTCTCGTGAGCGGATTCAGCGCAACCTGTATCGCATCCCGCTGCCGTGAGCAGACGGCACACCTCTCTGCACCGCGCCATCTGTCTTTGTAACCTTGTCGCTGACGCCGAGTAATCCACGATGTGAGACTGATCACGTGCGTGGCAGTGGCAGGATTGGCGTGGGCGACGATCGGCCATGCCGAGGCGCAGGACACCGCGGCAGCGTCAGCGTCGCCTTCGACGATCGAAGGCAGCCAGCGTTACACGCTGACGTCGGCGAAGACACAGCGTCGCTATCTCGTCGATGTCCTTCCGATTGATTCGATCGTGAAGCCGGTGCCGGCCGACTATCGCCGGCCGGTCATCTACGTGCTCGATGGCAACAGCCTGTTTCCGCTCGTCTCGCACGTCGCCAAGGCGATCGGCCTCTTCAGTTCTCAGGTGCCAGGCGTCCTCGTCGTATCGATTGGGTACCCGCGCGACGCGACGCTCAGCTACGCCGAGAACGTGAAGACGCAGCTCGCCTGGAGAACGCGAGACCTTTCGCCGCCCGTCACTGCCGGCACACAGCCCGAGGGCACCGGCGGCGCCGCAGATTTCCTCGGGTTCATCACACAGGAGCTGAAGCCGTTCATCGCGTCGCGCTACGCAGTCGACCCGGAGGAGCAGACGGTGGCTGGCCATTCCCTGGCAGGGCTGTTCGCGGTGTACACGATGTTCAGTGACGCGCGCGCCTTCTCCCGGTACGTCGCCATCAGTCCCTCGCTGTTCTGGGACGATCACGCGATGAACAGACGAGCCATGGAGTTCGGC
>Ga0207428_10001007_pt1 | contig 31268 bp, 25 predicted proteins | sample RhiMethybrSRZTD1_FD_187600 | JGI IMG/M metagenome (GOLD analysis project Ga0207428, IMG submission 187600) | Populus rhizosphere microbial communities from Tennessee, USA - Rhizosphere MetaG P. TD hybrid SRZTD1 (SPAdes) (version 3) | ecosystem: Host-associated > Plants > Roots > Rhizosphere >...
TGCGAGCATCAGGTAGCCTCGCAGCGGTTCCAGCACGAACTGCCACGGGCGGATCGACGCCGGATTTCGAATCTGGCAGGGCCGTCCGGACAGAAACGCCCGCATCAGATCGGGAATCAGCTGATCACGTGTCCAGTCACCGCCGCCGATCGCGTTGCCCGCACGCGCACTGGCCAACGCGACCCCGTGTCGATCGATGGCCGAGGAGGGGAAGAACGACTCGCGGTACGCGCTCGTGACCAGCTCCGCGCAGCCTTTGGAGTTCGAGTACGGATCCCGTCCTCCCATGCGCTCTGTTTCACGATATCCCCACACCCATTCGCGATTCTCGTAGCACTTGTCGCTCGTGACATTCACGATGACGCATGGCCGCTGCAGTTGGCGAATCGCGTCGAGCAGGTGAACGGTTCCCATCACGTTCGACGAGTACGTCTCGATCGGGTCTTCGTACCCGCGTCGGACGACGGATTGCGCGGCCATGTGAATGACGACCTCGGGCCGGCATTCGTCGAGAGCGGCGTGCAGGCGTGGGAAGTCCCTCACGTCGGCGGTGATTGATCGCATGAGAGAACCGACGGCAGCCTGGACGAACAGGCTGGGCTCGGTCGGCGGATCGAGCGCATAGCCCGTGACGTTGGCGCCAAGCCGGTGGAGCCACAGCGACAACCAGGCCCCTTTGAAACCGGTGTGTCCCGTGAGGAACACACGTCGATTCTTCCAGAACGCGCGATCAACCATGCGTGATCCGGCTCATCGCCGTCCGCCAACGGCGGCCTGTGCATCCGAGGCGGCTCGAGACCGAATCGGCCACCGCTCCGATTGCTCGCGCCAGAGTGTCTCGATCAGTCCAGGAGCGGCCGCCTCTACGTCCTCGGAAGTGAGGACGCTGTCCTTTGCGATATCGCGCTGGAGCACGCGGCCATCCGAGAGTCCAATCGGGAGCGCCGACATCGCGCGGGCGTCGGCCGCGTTGTCGACCAGTCCGTACGAGCAGAATCCGCCGATCCCGTCGAGCCGTTCGCCTGCCTTGAGATCGCGCTTCGCCACGGTGACCACTTCGCAGACCGGTCCGCCGAGCGGGGCGACGGTCGGATCCTCGTGCACGACGGCACGGCCAATGGTCGACGCAATCTGCAGGTGAGGCAGATGAAACGGCGTATAGAAGACGTAGAACGGGCCGTCGCCGAGCTTGTAGTACGCGAGCTGCGCCTTCTTGAGCGGCGCCTCCTCGTGAATGACGACGAACGCGCCGGTGTGCGGCGCCGCGCCAAGCGCGTAGTCGACGAGGCCGCCATTGAGCATCTGTTCGCGAGGAAGCAAGTTGGCGATGTCGCGCACGTAGGCGCACGCCGGACCGTGCATCCCCCGACGGCCGACTCGAAAACCGGTGGCATTGGCCAGGACGGTCGCCTCCATCGAGAGCTTCGTGGCATCGGCGAACGACGTCACCTTCTTCACGTCCTGATCGTTCTTGTCGGCGAACGCCTGTTGCGTCGCCGGCGTACGGTAGTAGTCGACCATGCCCTTGATGTTGCCGGCGGCGACCGTGCGAAGACCGAGCGTCTGCAGGTACCGCAACAGCGTCATCGCCACTCCAGGCTCATCGCCGTCGGTGTGCGTCAACACCACGCCTGCGCTGCGCGCCTTGAGTTGCAGGAGGGGGCCGAGCAGCGAGTCGAGCTCGGCGTTCACCAGGACGACATGCTTGCCATGATCGAACGCGTCGAGCACGGAGCGCGCGGCCGGCTCGATCGAGCCGGTGACTTCGACGACGAGGTCGACGACATCACAGCGTGTGACGACCTGCGGATTGTCGGTCAAGACCGGCATGCCTCGTGTGATGGCGTGCTCGGCCTCACGCGGGGACTCGACGCGGACCCACTCCGCGAATCCAGCTTCCTTGTAGGCCCGCTCACCGTGCGCTGGCGTGCGATTCGCGATTGCCACCAAACGCATCCCGGGCACCGGCGTGCCGAGCTGGAGGGCGATCGCTCGGCCGGTCGCTCCGGCGCCGATCATGCCGATGCGGATCGGCTGGCCCGCGGTTTCACGCGCTCGAAGCGCGGTATCGACGCTCATACGACACCCCTGGCGAGTTTGGGAACCGGGTGATGTGTGCTCCCGTTCTGTCGATCCTTCCACACCTCCCACGGCGCGTTGCCGCTCGCATAGAGGCTCTCGAGGTGCTGTTTGTCTTTGAACGTATCCATGCTCTCCCAAAAGCCGTCGTAGCGATAGCCGATCAGCTGCTTCTCCTGCACCAGCCGTTGAAATGGCTTGTCGACCAGTTCCTCCTGAGGGCCGATGTAGTCGAAGATCTCGCGCTTGAAGATGAAGAACCCGCCGTTGATCCTCACGGCGCCATTGTTGATGGCGTGAATCGCCGAGACCAGGCCGTTGTCGCGGTCGTGCAGCGAGACCATGTGATAACTGAGATTGGGCCGGACACACAGGAAGCTCGCGATCTTGTCTGCCTGCTCAAAGTGCGTGAGCTGTTCCGGCAACGGCAGATCGGTCAGACCGTCACTGTAGTTGGCGAGAAACACGTCCTCGCCTTCCAGGTGCTTCTCGACTGCTTTCAAGCGCTGACCGATGTTCGCGTTGATTCCGGTGTCGGCGAACGTGATGCGCCAATCATCGATATCGCTGCTGAACAGCTCCAGCTTCTTGCCGCCGCCGGTCAGCACGAAGTCGTTGGACGCACACTCGTTGTAATTCAAGAAATAGTTCTTGATGGTGTCCGCGCGGTAGCCGAGGCAGAGAATGAAGTCCTTGTGACCGAAGTGCGCGTAGTACTTCATCACATGCCACAGAATCGGTCGGTATCCGATCTGCACCATCGGCTTTGGAATGTCCTCGGCATCGCGGATCCGCAGCCCCAAGCCGCCACAGAACAGCACCACTTTCATCAGGACACTCCTGTCTCGCCTGCACACGCGCTCGTCGTCATACCAACGCTTTCTGTCGCATCGTCTTCTCGACGGTCTGCTTCGGGTTGAGCAGGAGATCGAGAAGCTTGGCCGCGAGCGCCTTGCCGAACCGAACCCGAGAAAACGGGTGGCCGCACTCCGTCAGCCGACGCTTGTGATAGTCCCAAAACTTCTTGTCACGCTGATGAACCGCGCTGACCGCAAGGTAGTGGTAGTAATCGTCCAGGACCTGCTCGGCGCGCTCGGCGAGCTCTGTACCGGTCAGAAAGCTCGGCCCGTACATCATCAGATCGCCCAATCGAGATGATTGGTACGCGTTGACCGACTTGCTCACAGCGCTCTGTGTCTCCTGATGAAGCCGCCCGTACGAAAGAACCTGGTGGACGAACCCGAAGTCGCTCGATTGCAGCTCCCGGTAACAGGCACTCGTATCGGCTTCCGCGGTGAAATTGGGATAGAACCGTTCCTGCGCCCGTACGAGGTCCGCACGATAGAGCAGAGATGTCGGCGAGCCGAAGATGTAGGGCCCGCCGAGCATCTGGGTGCGACACACGTCGCGCCCGCGAATGAACGTACTCGGGTATGGCACCTCGGCCCACATCACTCGCCACGCCCGCCAGTCTGTCCCGGCCCCGAAGAGCTGGTACGAACCCACCAGCCCGACCGACGGATGGGTCTCGGCGACCGCGACGAGCCGCGCCAGACACTCGGGAAAGAGCCAATCGTCCGCTGAGACAACCTTACAGTACTTGCTCAGGGGCGAGATGAGCGAGAACGCTCGATTGTGGTTCGAGATCACGTCCAGCAACACGTCGTTGCTGCAGACGCGAACGCGTGGATCCTTGCGAGCGTATTCCTGAGCGATGGCCAGCGTATCGTCGGTGCTGTTGTTGTTGATGATCGTGTAGTCCCAGTTCGAGTAGGTCTGCGACAGCACGCTCTCGATACACTCGCGCAGGTACGATGCCCCGTTGTAGACAGGGGTCACCACACTCACGCGCGGCTCAGTCGTCGGGTGCATCACGCTTTGCGGACGTTCAGTCGTGTGTGTTTCTTCCACAGCTCAATCTCATCGCGCATCGGCTCACGGCTTGCCCCACAGCAACGACAGCGTCTCGTTGAGGCGGCCGATCCGCACCATTGCGTCCACCGTTTGATAGCAATTCGATCGGGGATCCGGCTGCACGAACCCCCACATCAGGCGACCCGACGAATAGACGTAATCCGCGGCGATGGTCGTCGCCCATAGCACCTTGCTCTTGCGATACGTCTCCTGCCAACTCCAGCCGTGCAGTCTGGCTTGCGCGCGCCCGAGTCGATATGCCCGCCGGCGCAGCGACGTGAGCTGACATTCCCGCGCGGTGACACGATGCTTGACGCTCGCCAGCGGCGTGTAGAGTGCGGTGAATCCGCGCGAACGCAGGTTGAGCAAGAACGCCGTCTCGCCCGCCATCATGCGATTGGTCGGACGCGGCCCCATCTCCTCGTCGAACCAGGGCACCGTCGCGAACACGTCTTTCCTGACCCAGAAGTTCGGACCCAACGGACACTCGAGGCCCTCGTACGCGACCTCGCGATCGCCGAGATCGTGACGCGAGTAGCCAAAGGCCAGAATCCAGTCCCCCTCGGCCCACTCGGGCCGATCGACCGGCCACTGCACCTCGATTCGCCCCCCAAAAACCGCGATCTCGGGCCAGCGCGCACACACCTGGGCGATCTGCTGCAGCCAATACGGGTCGGGCGTGACATCGTCGTCGGTAAACACCACGATGTCCTTGAGCGTGCACTCTCGAAGTGCCTTGTTCAAAGCCGGGTTCTTGCCCTGACGTGTCTCGTGCAGATACACCAGGGGCATTCGTCCCTGAAAGCTCTTGACCACGGCTGGCGTGGCATCGGTCGAGTTGTTGTCGATGACGACGATCTCGCAGTCGACGCCCGAGTAGTCGAGCGCCGTGAGCGCCGACAGCGTCTCACGCAGCGGTTCGGCCCGATTGAACGTCGGGATCAAGATGGTGATCCCCGCGGCCGGCTCGCGTCGATTGAGCTGTGAACTCATTGAGACTGCCTGAATGGAGGCCAGTTTCGATCCTGGTCGGAGACACTTGACGCCGGCAGCGGCCAACGAATGTTGAATGCCGGATCATCGAAGCGGATACCGCGCACGGCGGACGGCGCATAGAACGCCGAAGCCATGTAGAACATCTCGGTGTCGTCCTCCAACGTCTGATACCCGTGCGCGCACAGCGCCGGCACAAACAGCATGCGGCCGTTTTCGGCGCTCAGTTCCGCCCCACACCACTCGCCGAAGGACGGGGAATCGGATCGGACGTCGAGCACGACGTCGAAAATCGCACCCCTCGTGCAGCGTACGAGCTTGGCTTCAGGTGCGCTCGCGTCTTGAAAGTGCATGCCGCGCAGGGTGCCCCGTCGTCGACTGAACCCCATGTTCGCCTGCACCGGGGTGAAGTCGAGCCCGTGCTCACCGAACTCCTTGGCGCACCACGCGCGCATGAAGCGACCGCGATCGTCCTGATGCGGATTTGGCTCGATGATCGCCGCGCCAACCACAGTGGTCTGTTCAAAGCGCATGGGTTATTGGATGCCTCGACTGCCGGCGTCGACGCGCTCCAACCAGATCTCTCTCCAGTACGGATACATCGCCTTCGGACAGAGCATGCGACACTGGCTGTACCGCGCCTGGCAGGTCACCGAGTCGAGGATGACGCACGGGGTTTTGATCGGCACCATCCGACCCGTCTTCTCGTCGATGAGGCGATCGACCCGTTTGAGAACCTGGTAGACCCCACCGCAGAACGGCACGAGCTCGGCATCCCAGTACATGCCGCGATTGAGGTTCGCGGCCGTGACCGTCTGCAGGATCTCCTCGTGCGACTTCACCCGTACCCATTCGCCGGGTTGCAGATTCAACGCGGCGGCGGGCGTTGGACTGCCTTGTGGAAGTGCACCAGGCGTGCGCGGCCATCGGGGACCACCCCACATCCACCGAAACGTCTCGTAGAACCAGCGCATCGGGCGTCCGGCACCGAGACCTGTTTCACTCAGGTGGTAGTACGCCGAATACGTCGCCGCAGAAATCAGGCGCGACAGACTGACGTTCCCCGACCAGTAGTCCTGGATGTACTGCCTCACGTCCCACCAGGGGAGCGGCGAGGTCGCATGATGAATTTCAGTGGCCTGGCACTGGTATCTCGGCGTCCCATCCTGATTGGGGACGCTCGTCCGATCCCAAACAGCCGCCTCGAGGCCATGATGCGTTTGTCGGATCTCGTCAGCGCCCGACGCGGCCGACGCCGCCTCTTGATGGTTACCGTCAACGGGCTTGAGCCAGGCCTCTTTCCAGTACAGCAGGCATCCCGCCTGGCAACCTCCGTGTGCCGAGCCGTCGCATCGCGTCTCGAGGTGAACGGTGCTCTCGAGCTTCCGTACGTGGTAGGGATACGCCGTGGTGTAGTCGCACGTCTTGTGCGCCAGTTTGTGGACTCGAAATCTCTGCCCACAGTACTGGAGCATCTCGGGCATGAACGGCATGCCTTCGTAGCGGCCGTCAGGGCCAAGCGTCTCCAGGATCTCGGCCCTGCTGCGCACTTCGACCCAATCACCGATGCGAAGCCTGCTCACACGATCGCGAACGCCGCGGGCAGGGCGCGATGAGTCGCCGACCGCGACCTTCAGCGGGATGACACGGTCGGAAGACGAAGCCACGTCCCTCATCATCGCAAAGAACACTCCGCCCACTCTGGACCGGCATCGGGGTCAGACACACACCGCTAATCGCTGCAGATACGCTACTTATGCGATTCGGCGTCGTCTGCGGCAGGACGCGAGCCAGTCCCGAAGGCTGCGTTTTCGACGACTTTCATCCGGAGATGCAAACCGGGTGAAGGTTCTCGGCGGGCCTATGCAGTTTTGGGAACTGCCCGCCGACGTCCCACGCGTTCGACCTCGAGCAACACGCGGTCCAGCCACCTGGTCGCGGTCGTGCGCAGGTTTCTGGAAAACACCAGTGCGCGCTTGGCGAGATCAGGACGCCCCATTGCGACCAGCCACGCGTATTTCCATGAGAACCGCGGCGGCTCGAGATGGCCTCCGAGTTGAGCGGCCAAGGCTTCTGCACGCCTCACGATATCCAGGCGTTCGGGATAGAAATGGAGCAGCCAGGTCTGCAGGAAGGCTATGCAGGCCGCCTGCACGCGCGGGCTATCTTCGAGCGAACGAAGATAGTTGATGTGCATCTCCATCGAGTGAAACTGCGCTTCGATTTTTCGACTCGAATGTCCGATGTAGCTCAAGCTGGTGCCCCGGGCGCGCCGATAGAACACTTTGGCTTCAGGAACGAACTTCACGCCGGCACTCGCCATCAGCACTCGGCAGAAATACTCTCCATCGTCGTCCCCGAGCAATTTCGTGTTCCACGGGCCGGCAACGGTCGCGACCCCACGTGGGACCAGCCACGTGGCAGTCTGCATGTGCAGGTTCTGACCCATCTTCCGCAGGAGCCATTCGACGGGCGACAGGTCGTTCCAGAGAGCAGTGGGATGGAACTTCGCCTGCTGATGTCTATAGAAGAAGTATCCCCATGGGCCGGATGCGAGCATGCGCGGATCCGAGACCTTTTGAAGCGTTGTAATCTGCGATGCGACTTTCTGTGGCGCCAGGATGTCATCCGCATCGAGCCATTGGACGTAATCGCCCTGGCTGAGCGCGAATGCCGCGTTTCGAGCGGCCGCGGCGCCTTGGTTGAACCGGCTGACGACCTTCACTATCGGCGACTCGTACCGCCGCGCGATCGCCAACGTGGCATCTGTCGACCCATCGTCGACGACGATGATCTCTTTGCGAGGCCAGGTCTGGGCAACGGCGGATTCAAGAGACTGGGCGAGCCAATCCGCAGAATTAAACGCGGGAATCAGAATCGAAACGAGAGGCGTCTCAGGCACACACACCTAACTTCGCCAAAAGATCTCGACGCTCTTCTCAGAGCACGAGGTGAGGGTGTTTGCAATGTCCATTGCCGAGACCCACCGATCGAGCACAAGTCCACGACGAACGTCTGCGGCGTAATTGAACATTCCCTTGGCGTTCAGCCGCTGCAGCAGCTCGATGCACTCGAGACCCTCACGTCGAAACTCGGGCAGGTTGACTTCGAACGACACGAACGGGACGGAGCTGCCGAGGCCTTTCAGCACTTTCGGTTCGGCACCTTCGACATCGATCTTGATATAGAAAGGACGACCATACGTCGCAATCAATTGGTCCAGCGTCGTCGTTTCCACCTGTGTCTGCTGCGCAAATTCTAGCGCTTCGCCGAATCGTTGTACGTCGTGCCGCAGCGTATCCACCCACTTCTGACTCAGAGTGTTTTTCGCGGAACCAGGCTGATCGACCCACATCGTTTCGGTACCGACCTTGTCGCTCACCGCGGCGCCGACAATTGTCACAGGCTTCGCCTTGAGCCTCAACTGGATAAACCGTTCTTTCAGGATGCGCTGATTCTTCGCATCGGGCTCGACCGCAACGACGGCAGCACCGAGGCGAAGAAAGGTGTCGGTCTTGAACCCTTCGTTGGCGCCGACGTCGACGACAAGATCTCCAGGACGAAGACCTTGCAAAACGTGGCGATAGAAACCAAGTTCCTTCTGACTGTCAGCCACTAACGTCGGATCGGCAACCCGCCAGTACAAGTTGTACAGAAAGGATGCCTTTATCCGTTGGTACAGGCCAACTCGCGCAAGCCCCGTTTGGATCAACGACTTCACCGTCGCCACACGAACACTCCCGGCTTCAGGCGATCCAGTTTTCACATACACAAGCGTCCGCCTCACACTAAGTCGAAGCGGTCGTGGCGTTCAACCGCGCCGCTTTGAATGGCAATACGTACCAACGGTAGTAAAGGAGTTTGCCGAACTGCTCGACGACGACCTGGATACCATGCAAACTGTGAGCCCAGTCTTCGGGATCCTTCTCCGACCTGATAGGAACGCAGCGCATCGACACACCCGTGCCGCGCATTGCGGCCTCATAAACCAGCATCGTGCGCTGACTTCGAAACGCAGAGACGGTAATCAACATCGATCGAATGTGATGTTTCGTGACGTAGTCGCGCACCTGGTACGCAATGTTCAACGTAATCGGCTCCACTTCGCGAACAGGGATCACATCGAAATCCCCTAGCCAGGCGACCTTTGCCATCACGCCGACTACTTCTTGAGAGACGAGGTTCGGCACCGCTGAATTCTTTGCGTCTGCGGTCGTGGGCACCAGCGCTCGTGGCGCGAGCCCTGCTTTCCGCAACGCCGCCGCCTGCTCGAACGCGAGGTAGTTCTGATCGGAATTGTCGACCAGAATGGCATCCGCTGGGCCGATCTGCTCGTCGCAAATCAGACTGTCCCCGATACCCGGAATCCACAGGCCTCGCGAGAGCCAGATCGTACCTACGAGCAGAACGAGCACGGTCAGCCTGAATCGCCACGTCGTCGTGACCGACTCTTTCCGTCGTACGACGAAATCCTTCCAGCTGCCGGTCGCCATTGTCAGCTCGCGCTCGAGTGCTCGGTCCGGGCGGCGGGAGATATCCCGCGCAGGAGCCGCGTGTACACGGCCTCGGTGAGCTGTCCGACCGTCGCCCATGAATGCCGTTCGGCGGCGAACTGCCGGATCCGCGCGCGTCGCACCGGCAATTCACGATAGAGGTCGCTCGAGAAGTACCGCTCGATAGTGACGGCAAGGGCGGCGGCGTTTCGCGGCGGACAGAGAAAACCCGTCTCGCCATCGACGATATCGTCCCGGAGCGAGCCGACATCCGTTGCGAGCACCGGCAAGCCGAAGCTGTACGCGAGAAACGGCACGCCGCTCTGGAAGATGTGCGTGTAGGGGATGGCGACGACGTCGGCCGCCTTGAAGTAGATTTCGACGTCCTCGTCGGGGATGAACCGGATGTGCTCGATTACGCCCCCGCCGAGCGCGTTGCTCTGGATGGCCGATCGCACGTCGCCGCCATAGCCGTCGCGACCCAGCTTGATTCGGCCCGCGATCACCAGCCGGTACGATTGGCCGCGGCTCTTGAGAGCAGTGAGCGCCTCGATCAGATACTCGAGGCCCTTGTACGGCGCAATCTGCCCGAAAAACAGCAGCACCTTCTCGTTGGAGCCAAGACCGAGCCGGCGGCGCGCATCCGCGGTGGTGAGATCGGTCTTCGGGGTCGTGTCGTTGAGACCGAACGGGATGACACTGATGCGGTCGGGCACGATGCTGAAATCCGCGATCATCTCGCGCTTCATCAGATCGGTGTGAACAAACAGATGGTCACACAGCAGGTACTGGATCCGTAGCGTGAGCCGGTTATAGAAGGAGTCGTTGCCGTCGCGCTTGCCGGCGTTGACGTTGTGGGCCGTCATCACGACGCGCTTGCCGAGCAGACGGTAGTACAGCATCAACACGACACGGTCGAGGAAGGCGAACCGGTTGTTCCAGAGGATGTGAAAAATCTTTGCCCGGGCCGTCGCCGCGTACGCGAACAGCGTCATGTAGAAACGCGAACTCCGCAGCGCCTTCCGCCACGTCGAGACGCCTTCCTGTTGATCGCGCCGGAAGTTGAGGAAGGTGACGCCCTTTCGCGAGGTGATCTCGGGACAATCGAGCTCGGTGCTGCCGATGAAATCGATCGACACGCCGCGCTCGAGCAACGCCTCGGTGAGCCCGACGGCGTACGGCTTGTCACCGCCGCCGGTGAGCAGCGTGATGTGAGTGGATGTCACGTGCGAACTGATGGCGCGCGGAGCGTTGCCGGGGCCGCGAGACGGACCATCACCGCGTCGTACACCGACTCCAGCGTGATCGCCGACGTCGCGGCACGATCGAGCCCTCGCTGATAGAAGAACCGCTCCAGGAGCGGTGACACAATCTGCGTTTGCAGCCCGTAATCGTAAATCTCCCACGGACTCGTACAGCTGAAGAGTGTCACGCACGGAGTGTTCGTCGCCAGCGCAAGATGCATCGGCAGACTGTCACCTCCGACCAGGCACCGATGGCTCTGAATGTCGCCCATGTGCTCGAGCAACGTCGGGCGGCGGGGAAGGACATTGACCCGCAAGCCTTCCGATTCGAGGCGGGCTTTCAACTCGTCGTAGTAGTCCCACGCCTTCATCGGCCAGACCGGTCCGGCGACCGACGCAATGGCCACATCACCCGTCAGCCCCGTTGGGACGGCCCGCGGCAGCCAATAGCGCTCGCCCTGGAAGCGGAACCCCAGGCCTTCGAAGATCAGGTCCTGATAGGTCCGCCGGTTCTGGAGTTTGAGTTCATCGGCGCGCCTGCGACCGTACACGCTGATCAGGCTCAAGTCGAACCATTTGCGCGAATCGTCGGTATAGGTCACCGTTCCGTCGCCGTTCAGGAACGCACCAAATCGTTGCGCGTGCGGGATGTCGCGGACGAATGCCGCCGTCTCCTGCTCATCTTCGAGATTGATGACGAGGTCATAGCGGCGATCGTTCGCGGCACCGCGATCGTCCCACGTGAGACAGCGCAGGCCGGGCCGCAGACCGTCGAGCAGTTCGCGGTTCATCGCCGCAGTAATCCAGGTGACCTCGCCGTCGAATCGGTGAAGAAGTGTTGTGGTGCGGACCACGTCGCCGGTCGCGTTGAGCTTCACGATGAGAACGTTCATGGGATTGGGCGCGGAAGATGCCGCTCGCGCTCGGGCGTGGCTACTGCGGCTCGGACGGATGCAATTGCTCCAGAAGGCCAGACGTCGATAGATCGGGCACGCGGTCGACGAGATAGAGTTCGCCACCGCCTCGTCGAACCGCCTCACTCTCGACGCAGTCCTGACCGTACTCGGCGCCGTTCACGTGCACGTCCGGCCGCACCTCTTCGAGGAAGGCGATCGGATTCGGTTCATCGAAGATGTGCACGTAGTCGACCATGCGCAGCGCCAGCAGCATCTCTGCCCGCCGGCGCTCGGGCACGATCGGTCGCGTCGGTCCCTTGTAGCCTCTGACCGACGCATCGCTGTTCAGACCGACGATCAGCACGTCGCCCTGACGCCGCGCCTGGTTCAGGATGTAGAGATGGCCGCCGTGCAACAGATCGAACGAGCCGTTAATCGTGACAATGCGTTTGCCCCTGGCGCGCAGCGTCGCCGCCAGCGACGACAGGGCGCGGCGAGGCACGAGGCGCAGCGCATCGCTGTCCTGCAGGACCTCCTCGGCGGTCACCGTCGCGGTGCCGAACTTGCTAACCGCAACGCTGGCCGCACGGTTGGCCAGTAGCACGGCGGAAGGATGATCAGCACCGGATGCCACCGCCAGCGCGAACGCCGCGACAACGGTGTCGCCCGCGCCGCTGACGTCGAACACTTCCCTCGCCAACGTCGGCAGCGCAAATCGTTCCGCACTTCCCCGGGCACAGAACGAAATGCCGTGAGACCCCAACGTCAGGACGATGTTGGCGCCAATGTCCGCGGAGAGCTGCGTCGCGACCGCCTCGACCGACTCGTTCGTCACGTCGGCGTCGGGCAGGCCGAGAAGCGCTCTCGCCTCCTTCCAGTTCGGCGTCAGATAATCGCAGCCGATGTAGCAATCGCGATGCTGCGGTCGAGGGTCGACAACGACCTGCCGTCCCGCCACGTGGGCGCGACGAATGATCTCCTGTGCCAGGGAGCGCGACACGAAGCCCTTCGCGTAGTCGGAGATCACGACGACGTCGCATCCGCCGACACACTCGTCGAACTGCTGGAGAATCGCGGCTTCGTTGTCGGTCGTCGCGGGTCGAACGTCCTCGTAGTCCAACCGGACGATCTGCTGGTGCTGGCCAACCACCCGGGCCTTGCGCAGCGTCGGTGCGCCGGTATCGACGGAACGCAGATCGACGCCGGCCTGCGCCGCACATCGCTTCAGCGTCCGACCGCCTTCATCATCGCCGACGAACGCAATGAGCGTCGCCTGTCCACCAAGTGACACGATGTTTGCCGCCGTGTTGGCGGCGCCACCAAGGACGCGGCGCGTGCTCGTGACTTTGAGGACGGGGACCGGTGCCTCGGGAGAAATGCGACTGCAGTCTCCTACCAGGTACTCGTCGAGAATGGCGTCGCCGAGCACCATGACCCGCCGGTTGCGGAAATCGCCTACGAACGATGCGATCGGGTCGGTCAGGTCGTTGAGCGTCATGGGCACAGCCTGTTGGTCAGATTCCTCGCAAAGCCGGCTCCCTCCTCCCCCGTGAACCGCACAGGGCACATAAGAGCACGCAAGCCCTTTCGCATGTGACGGTTACGGCGTAAGAGCCTGATCAGAGACGTTTCGGCCATCCCGAAAAGGTCGCGGCGGGCGACGACTTTCGTCCCGCCCCGCCGGACTCCTGTTAATTCGCCGCGGTTACGCGCCGGCCGCGTCAGCTGGCCTTGACCTTGATCTTGGACGCCACGAATTCCGCGACTGCGTCCGCCACGTACGTGAGCTGCTCGTCCACCATCTCCGGAAACATCGGCAGCGAAAGGATCTGACCTGATGCCGTCGTCGCTTCTGGGAAGTCGGTGGCGCCGTGCTTCAAGTAGGCGTAAGCCGAGAGATTCGGCAATGCGATCGGATAGTGGATACCGGTCGCGATTCCACGCTGCTGCAGGAAGACGCGCAGGTCCTCGCGAAGATCCGCCTCGATGCGAATGATGTACAGGTGGTAAACGGGAACGTAGCCTGGGGTCTCCACCGGAGTCGTCACACTGCCGCGCAGCAGCTCGGAGTACCGCCGCGCATGCTGCCGGCGCAGCTCGTTCCACTTCGGCAGGTGCTTCAACTTCACCGACAGGACGGCGGCCTGCAGCCCGTCGAGTCGGCTGTTGAGGCCCTCGATGCCGTGGTTGTACTTGTCGATTCGGCCGTGGTTGGCCAGCATCCGGGCATGATCTGCCAGCTTCGCGTCATTGGTGACAATCGCGCCGCCATCGCCGTACGCGCCGAGATTCTTCCCGGGGTAGAAGCTGAAGCAGGCAGCATCGCCGAGCGATCCGATCGGACGTCCTTTGTAGGTGGCGCCATGCGCCTGTGCCGCATCCTCGATGACATAGAGCCGGTGTCGTCGAGCGATCTCGAGAATCGGATCCATGTCCGCCGGCCGCCCGTACAGGTGCACCGCGACGATCGCCTTCGTGCGCGACGTGATCTTCGCTTCGAGCTTGGTGACATCGAGGTTATACGTCTCGGGATCGATGTCGGCGAACACCACCCGGGCGCCGGCATGAGTGACCGTCTCGGACGAGGCGATAAAGCTGTTGGCCGGCACGATGATCTCGTCGCCGGCGCCGATGTTGAGGGACTTGAAGGTCACGAGCAGCGCGTCGGTGCCGTTGGCCACGCCGACGCAATGCGACACTCCACAATAGGCAGCGAATGCTCGCTCGAACTGTTCGACGAACGGGCCGCCGACGAACGCGGACTTGTCGATCACCGCCTGAATCGCGGCGTCAATCTCAGACTTGATCGAGAGGTACTGCTTGTTCAGATCGAGAAATGGAATGTTCATCATGTATGGTCGCGTTAAGGTTGACGTAAGGAGGTCGGGCCCATCGCGGGCTCGAACCGTTTCGGCAGCAGATCACGAAGCAGTGACCACCCCAGGAACAACGGATCGATCATTCGGAAAATTCCGATGACGATGGCGAGATAGCACGTCACGAACGAGGCGCCGACGATCACCGCCCGCTGAAACCCGATGTCATTGAGTCCGAGGGCGTCGCGCACTGCGAACGCCGCGATGACGGCGGCGATCGTTCCCACGAAGGGTTTTCCAGCGGCCCGAATCGTATGGGGGATGTCGATTCCAACGGGCTTGCCTGCGTACGCCAGTGCCGGCAGGAACAGCACATAGGTGCTGAGTACCAATCCCAGGGCGACACCGGTGAGGCCAAAGGGCAAGCCAACCGCGACCGCTCCGAGTTGCACAGCCGTCGCTAGAAGGCTCCATCTAACCCAACGGTCGGCGCGGCCGACCGACACGTGCAGCCAGCCGAGTGTGCGCTCGAGGACCTGCGGGATGCCCCGAAACGCGAGGACGCTGAGGATGACGCCGGCGGCCTGCCACTTTCGGCCGAGGAGTAACACGACGAGATCGGCACCGATCACCGCGAGCAGACCGAACGCAGGCATGACGAAGAACGTGAGTGTCGCAATCGCCTTGGCCCAGAGCCGGCGGAATTCAGGGAGATCATGGAGGAGGCGCGAGAGACTGCCCACTGCCACTTCCTGCAAGTAGCCGAACGGGTCGATGACGTTCGAATAGACCGCATTCGCATTCTGGTACTGACCGAGCGAGGCGGCGCCATAGCGCCAGCCGACCGCGACACGATCGAGGTTATTTCGGCAGAATTCAGTGATCGAATTACCAACGAGCGTGACGCCGAACTTGAGCATGTCCCTGACGCCGGAGGTCACCGCTGGCTTGACCGGCAGCCATCGGCAGTGCAGCCAGAGCGCGGCAGCGATGAACGCGCTCATCGCGAGCGGCCTGATCACCAGCGCCCAGTAGCCCCATCCCGTCGCCGCCAGAGCGACACTAAGAATGCCGCTCGACATACCGGCGACGACCTCGATGAACGCAAGGCGCTGAAACAACAACGCCCGACGCATCAGCGCATTGGGCACGGCGGCGAGGGCCGTCGTGAACAACACGAGCGACGACACCAGCGTAATGGTCGTGAGTCGAGCCTCGCCGTAGAAACGAGCGATCAGCGGACCGCTGCCGGCAACGACAACCGCGAGCACAGCCGCATTCACCGTCGTGATCCAGAACAGCGCGGATACCTCCGCTGGCGCGACCGTCTGGCGGCGCGCAATCGCATCGCGACAGCCGAGATCGACGAGCATGGTGACGACGCCAGTGATCGCGAGCACCATCGCGACCAGCCCGTAGTCTTCGGGAGTCAGCAGGCGCGCCAGCACGAGCGCCAGGGCAAACTGGAAGACGGTGTTGACGGCGCGGGTGAACATCGAGACTGCGCCACTGCGCGCCGAGCGGCGGCCGTGGCCGTGCTGAACTTCGTGGTCCTTGAAGTACACGGAGTCCTATCTATCGCAACGCCGGGATGTCCGCCGACGACTCGACCTTGCCCCGCTCTCGTGCCAGATCGTCGGCAATCCACGCGCACAGCCCGCGGAAGGTCTGTGCCTGGGCCCATCGATGCATCGGCACGTCGTCCCACCCGACGTAGAGCTGTCGGCTGCGGAATGACCCATCAGCGCGTTGCCATCGCCTGACGAGGTCTGCGGCCACGGTCGCCCAACGCCGATCGAGATCCGGGAACTGTCCACGCAACAGCGTCATGATATTGATGCTCTCGGCGTAGTCGTAGAGCTCACGTCGATAGACGATCAGCCGCGGCGGCTTCGCAAACGGGCGCGGCAGACCGGCATCGTCGAACAACTGCGTCGCGTAGTAGGCGACCCCGCGCTCGAGCGTCGGCCGGCATCCTGACGCCGGGTCGAGTCGATCGATCTTCGCGAGCGCCTTCAGCACGAAACAGGTGTGAAAGTGGTCGATGAACGGCCGCTTGCCCTCGACAGAGTACGGCCACGAGCCATCGCCGTTCTGCACCTCCATCACGAAGTGCATGTTCCGCCTCGCCTTGGCGAGGTAGGCGTCGTTGCCAAGCTCGAACGCCGCCTTGGTCAGCAGAAACGCGCGGTAGGCGCTGGCGTTGACGATCATCCCCGGGTCGTTGGGCTCTGGGGTGTACGCCGCGGTTGCGGCCCGAGCCGACGTGGGAATATCGCGGTAATCGTGAAACGCGTGCTCGGCAATGCCGCGCATCACCTGCAGCCACCGCTCCTGGCGATCGATCGCATACACCTGAGAAAACGCTTCGTACACGTATGGAAGAGTCGTGATCAGCGGCGTCCCAATCGGGACCGTGCCGCTGATGCCCTCCCATGCGAACGGATACCCCCAGGCGTATCCGGTCCGACTCTCGCATCGCGTGTCGAGCAGGACCTCGAGAAAGTGAACGGCTTGCCGATAGTCGACGTCGTCACGCGTGACCTCAAAGCGCGACGCAAATGCCATGGCGTAGTGCGCATCCGCGATCGGGAACCGCTGACGAACGAAGAACAGACGTCGCGCCGACGGGATCATCGCCTCGCAGAAGATGATCGGCGCTACGGCGAGGGTTCCCAGCAGCTTGTGTCGGTAGTACAGCTGCTTGGCCTTCCGGCCCAGCGGGCTCGCATAGAAGGTCTGGAAGTCCCACGAGGTCTCGCCGTATTCCTTGAGCCACCGCGCGAATCTCTGCACGCAGGTGTCCAACTCGCGCAGGGACGGCGCAGACATGTCAGACAAGAGGAGATTGGGGGTTACTACTTCGAGGATTCGGATCCTCGATCTTGGGTCGATATCTGAACGAATAGAACTTAGCTCGCAGATCCTTCAGCACGGGCACGACATTCTCGGGCAGCCACTCGACCACCTCGCGATGCAAGCCAAGCCGCAAGGCCAAGGCTCCCTTCGCCGTCAACGGCACGTAATAGCGCGGTACATTCACACACTCGAACGCATTGTGACGCTTGAACTCGCGCAATGGCCCGCGCGGCCAGAGCGCATAGACAAGATGAGGGATTTGCTTTTCTGCGCAGTACTCGACTGCCTTGGCAATCAGGGCGTTCTGAGGAGACTTGTCGCGATGTTTCAGGAACGAAATGATCTGACCCAGGTAGACAAATGAGCCGGCGTTGGCCAGGAAGATGAATCCGATCAGCTCGTCACCGATGTAGGCGCCGAACAGGTCCTCGCGGTGGAGGAATCGTGAGAATTCGCGCCGTACGGTATCCGCGCTCTTCCCGTAATGGAGAAACGCGCGTTCCTGACGGATCGGCGTCTCATTGAAGATCGCGGTCATGCCTTGCACGAACGCGTCATCGAATGTGGCCGGTCTGACCTCAACGCCTTTCTTCTGCGCCTTGACGATGAGATTGCGTGTCTTGTTGTTGATCTGGCTCTTGTACCACTGCTGGTAGGTCGTCACCCGAAGCGCCGCAATTGAGTCCCATTCGAGATGAAAGTTGTATCGCGGCTCGATATGCGGCAAGCGCTGCCAGAACGTCAAGAGGTCGGCGCGGTACCCGGCATCTTTGAGGCCGGCCATCAACGCGGTCGGGTTATCGACGTCCTCGTACCATTCGTTGGCAAGACGTGCGGTCTTCAGCCAGCGTCCTGACAGGGCCACCTCCACGCCGTCAACTTTCGGTGTCACGCGATTCTCCGGTCCCACACTCGACACATTCGGCTACCAACCGTCACTGCTTGACGCCGTAAATCATTCGATGCCAGCCCCACCGGCGGCCGAGCCATCTCGTCACCGATACGGGCATGACACTTCGCAGGAACGGCCAGTGATCGATGTTGAACTCCCAAACATCCTGTCGCAGGCGAGGAAACATCGAGAACAGCTGGGCGGCTTCGCGTTCGTTGTACACACGTGCCAGCGGGCAGAACGGCCCGTCAGTGTTCATGCTGATCCAGTCTTCCTTCGAAATGTGGGGCCGTTCCCGCATGATCTTCTGGTGCCCCTCGAGCTTCCATCGATCGAGCCCGGTGAGCGCGGCGATCAGGCGCGGCATGAACGACGGCATCAACAGCCAGCGGAACACCTTTCGAAGGAACATGATCTCGATGTAGTAGTTGATCGACGTCCGGTTGTAGAGCATCACCGTGAAGGTGCCACCGGGCTTGAGCACGCGGTGCATCTCGCGCGCGATGTTCTCTGGCGTCGGCGAATGGTGGATCACGCCGAAGCTGTAGACGTGATCGAAGGTGCCATCGGCAAACGGCAGCCCGTGTTCGGCGTTCGCGGCCTCGAAGCGGCCCGGCATCCCGAACAATTGGAAACGTTCGCGCCCGAGGGCCACGGCCGCCGGCGTCAGATCGACGCCAACGTAGCGAGCGCCCGCTTTGGCGAACTCGAACCCGTCGGTCGCCATGCCACAGCCGATTTCGAGCACGTCTTTCCCGGCGAACGACTTGAAATCGGCGACGGTGGGGACATGCCATTCGCGCCCACCGAACCGCTTTTGGGTGATCTCGCTGAAATAGCGGTGGCGGTCGCTCTCCTGGGACAGATCCGAGTTGCACGGATGTGCATTCCAGAAGTCTCGTACCGTTTCAAGGCTGCTAGTCATTACCTGCGACTCCCCCATCTCTCTAGTTCGTGCTCAGTCGGTCCGATGTCCCGGATGCTCGAGATAAAACTTTTCCGCCCGTTGAAACCGCACCAACGCGCCCAAGATTCGCCTGAGCTTCCTCATCTGTTCTCGGCGGTAGAACTGCACCACGTCAGGTCCGGCGGGCTGTTCGAGGCGCTGGAGTGCCGCCCACGTATAGCCGACCAGCAACGACAGTCCACCGACCACGTACGGCCGCTTCACGACTCGATACGCCACGCGGAACATGTACCAGAGCGGCGAGCTGCCCAGGATGTAGTCCTTGCGGCCCATGAAGAACATTGTGCCGATCGGGCCCCGTCCTTCCGAGCCCATCCGGCGATGATGCCTGAACCGCCGCTGCGGAAAGTTTCTCGTCGTCCACCCCTTCATCCGGGCGGTGGTCACGGCGATCCAGTCGATGCCTCCGAGCCGGTTCGGAACGTATCCGCCAATCTCGCGGAAGCAGGTGGTGCGGAAAAATTGCAGCGGCCCGGCGACCGACTCTTCCCCTTCGAAGCTGTCCGCCACCGAGTCCCAATTTGGCTGCGTGTATGCGGTCCCGGCGACACCGAGCTTCGGATCTTCCGCGAACCGCGCCAGCAGGAACTCGAAGTGATCCGGTTCGAGCGACACGTCTGCATCGAGGTTGGCGATGATCGGACAGTCCACGTGCGCCACTCGTTCGAGCCCCGCGTTGAAGGCGTACACCTTGCCCGCGAAGTGACGCTCTTTTCGGTGCGGCACGCGCACGAGCTCGATCCACGCATGTTGCGCGGCGGCTCTGGCCACGAGCTCCGGCGTCGCGTCAGTCGAACCGTCATCGACGATCACCCACCGCACCGGCTTGACGGTCTGCGACGTCACCGCCTCGATGGTCTTACCGATATACGCCGCTTCGTTGCGAGCCGGCGTGATCAAGACGAACGTCAGCCGCTCGGCCTCGGCACGATCCGGAGTCGAGGCTATCCGTTCCATGCGCCAGCAGCCACCGCCTCGGACGCTGCCCGTTGCGGTGGTTCCGGTGACCAATCGACAAGCCGCTTGTGGATGATCGCGAGCGTGATGAGGCGATTGATCGCGTTCACGTCGGGACCTGTCAGCCGTGGCGCATCAACCAATTTCGCGACCGCGTTCGGCCTGACGTACGGCTGCGTGATCGTTGCAGTGCTCGACAGTGTCTCGCGCACGTAGTTCCGGAGGTAGTCGCGGAACCACACGCGGTAGTGATCGATCTTGTGCACGCCGAGGAACAGCGGCTCGAACGGTCTGATCAGTCCCTCGACTCGCGACAACGCGGGAGTCATTCCGAGGTTGTAGTACCACTCGGCCTTGAACGTGAGATATCGATAGAACCGCCGGGGCTGGGCCAGCAGCTGCGACCCCTCAGTCGAGTAACCCATGTCGGTTTCGATCGGAGCCAGGGCCGGATTCAGATCGCCAATCAAGCGGAGCGAGAATTCGCGGGTCTTGCGCACATCCGGCGGCGCGGCGTACACGAGCGCGACCAGCTCATTGTCCATGTATGGAGACCGGACGTGAAGCTGCGTTTGCGCAATTGCCAGCTTGCCGTACAGATGGCACGGTACTTCGTGCAGCGCTGAAAACGTCACCTCGTGTCCAGCCCGCAACTCCGCAACCGTCGCCAGCGCGCGCTGACAGTGTGGCAGGAGATCGGCGGCAAACACCTCGCTCGATGGCAACCCGCCCCGGAATGTCGAATGACTTCTGAGCACCTCACTGCCGTAGTTCCCGGTGATCCGCACCGGCGAGATGTTGCGAGCACGTTGACTGAAGTACAGCTCGTGCGCGCCGCAGATGTCGAGGTAGCCATCCGTGAGCCACACCGTGCGCTCGGCGTAGCCCGCGAAGTTGTCGAAGAAATCGCGGCCGAGTGGAATGACCTGATACGGCTGCTGGGCGACGGCGGCCACCTTGGCAGCCGTGCGTACGTCGTAGCAGTCGCGATAGAGGCCACCGTACGTGTAGCAGGGAGTCGGAGTCTCGAGGGGCGGCCGCCCGGCGACGATGATTCTGGTGTCGAGTCCGCCGGTGAGTGAAATCGCCGTGTTCTTGTGTGCGCGATAGTAGGCGGGGAGAATCCTCGACAGGTTCTGCTTGAGCGCCGGGTAGAAAGCAGGCGCATCCCGCCGGGGCTGTTGCTCCCAGGTCGCGATGTCGAAGTACGTCTTCTTGGATGCGCCGCCCCGCGTCAGCTGCCACGACGATCCCGGTGGAAGCACCTGGAGATCCGTGAACAGCGTCGCGCCCCCGAACACGGACCCGAAGGTCAACAGCTGTCCCACCGCCGTCGGATTCAGGCGCCGGCACTGCGGCACGACCGCCAGCACCGATTTGGCCTCCGATGCGAACACCAGTGCGTCGGCCGTCTCGGCGTAGAAGATCCGATGCATTCCGAAACGATCGTTGAAGAGCACCGCCCGCTGTCGCTTGGTATCGACGAGCACGCCGGCGAACCAGCCGTTGAGATCGAGCAGAAAGCTGTCGCCCTTGCGCTCGTAGAGGGCCATCAGCTCGCGCGCGTCCCCGGGACGCGGCCGGCGATCGTCTGAAGTCGAGGCGTGGTCGAAGTGCTCGCCCGCAAACAGCATGACCACGTCTCGCGCGGCGTTGACGATCGGGTTGCAATCGGCGTACGAGTCACGCTGGCTCACCCACCCCACATACAGCCCCATCTCGGGCACCGCGTGCACGCCGTGCGTATAAAACGACTCGTGAAGCATGCAGTCGAGCATCGTCGACAGACGCTGCTCAGCGTCCGGCGGTCGCGGATTCTTCGTGAGAAAGCCCAATAGGCCAGGCATGTTGAGAAAGTTGGTGGGAGCGCTGGGCCCGGTTCAGATTCCGTTGCGGAGCGGTCCGGAGATCAGGTCGGTGTGAAGCTGCTTCGGGCTGGGGAGATTCGGCTTGGGCCCTTCGCGCATCACCCAGCGCACGATGTCGGTGACGATCCTCGCCTTGCCGTCCCAACTCAGACTCTCGCGAGCGTAGGCCATGCCGCGCGCGCGCAGCTCCTCGAGACGCTTTCGGTCCGTGGCGAGCTGCTCGAGTGCCTGTTGAATCTGTCGGACGACGTCGTCCTCGGTGGTCAGCGAGACCCGGTATCCGACGTCGTCGTGCACAATATCCCCTGGTCCGCCGAAATCGGCGACCACGGGAATCACGCCCACGGCCAGTGCCTCGAACACGACGCCACCGCCGAACTCCCGAACGGAAGGAAACACCAGCACATCCGAGCCGCGGAGACGATCCATGGTGACGTGGTGCTCGCGCCACCCGAGGAAGGACACATGCTCGGCGATCCCGAGCGACCGTGCCAGCGCCTCCAGCGCCGGCTGTTCAGGACCGTCGCCGACAACGGTGAAACGCGCGGCTCCACGACGGAGGAGAGGCGCGACACCACGCATCGCCAGGTCGCATCCCTTGTACGGCACCAGACGGCCGACGAAGATCAATTCCAGCTTGTCGTCGTTGGACAGACGGCGGCGTTTCTGATCGAGCAGCGACTCACTCAAACCGTTCTCTGGAACGAAGAACACCTTGTCGCGATACGCAGCGAACTCGTCGCAGGTATTCGAGGAGCCGCCGATGATCGCGGCCGCGTGCCGATAGGTCGATTCGGCGAATGGCAGATAGCGATAGTACTTACGGAACCCCGTGACCCACTCGCGCTGTCGCTCCGCCTGACTGAATCCCTTCGGCCAGGGCAGCCCGCCATTGACGGGACCGACGACGAAGGGAATCGGACCGTTGCGGAGGAAGAAGCCAAACGGACTCGGCATCACCGATACGATCGGCGCAACACGAAGCACGGCGTCGAACTCACCGGCGTGGATCCGATGTTTGAGACACCGCCACGCCTTCCATTCGAATGCGATCGCAAACGGGTAGCTGACCGCCGTCAGGGCGTGACTGCCGTAATCGAACTTGAACACCCGCCGAATTATCCAGAGGTACAGCCGATCGAGCCAGGGAAGCGAAATGAACTCGAGGGTCTTGAACGGAGCTCCGCGCCGACGAATCGCTTCTTCGCTGAGCGATCCCGTGACGAGCGTGACGTCGTGGATACGAGCCAGCGCCTCGCTCTGACAATACGACACGAGAGCCGTTGCCAGAGACTCCGGATTGCAGCCGGGGGCCAGCACCAGAAGACGGAGCGCTTTCATTGAGTGGGCGATTGGGTTGACAGGGGAAAGTGCGGGCGATACATGCGCACCAAGGATAGCGCGCGGGTGCGACGCGCGGCTCACCGTGGTCGATGAGCCGCGCAACTTCTGTGTGCCCGAATCGGGCGCTTACGTCAAATCGGCGTTACTCCGACGACAGGATTCGCAGATTCGACGGCGCGGTCGGCGCTGAGCTGCCGCCCGACCCGGTGCTGCCTGTGGTCAACGGATGCGGATAGGTGTACGGCGTGTAACCAGGTTTCGGGGTGCTGAAGAAGTCGCGCCCCTCCTGAACGGAGTTCGGTGCGTTCGACCTGATCTTCGAGACTTGTCCGTTCAACGTGTTGTTCCAGCCATAGACCGGGTCGTTCACCTGATTGGGATAACCGACCGGCGATGGATCGAACGACGACATCATGCCACCCTTGCCGCGACCTGGTTGATCCATACAGGGCCAGCCAGCGCTGTTCTGATTGCCATCCCACACATTCGAGCCGTCGCAGTGGCCCCACGGAGCATATGCGCGCGAGAAGTCAGAGGACCGAAGTGTATTCAAGTCGGCCAGGACGTTGGTATAGGCACTCCCTGTTGTCGTGCCGGTGTTGTTGAAAATGACGCCTGTTCCTCCGCGAACGCCGATCATGCTGGCCCAGACCATGCTGTCCCACGTGAACGTGTTGTTGTAGATCTCGTAGGTGCGCATGCTCCGCCAACGGCCGGCCGTCTCCAACCCGTGGTTTTCCCACGCCGCGTTTCTCAGTTGGTTATAGCGGAACACCACGCGGCTTCCAGACCAACCGTCGATCGCGACCTGATTCCCCGTTCCGGTGAACGAGCAATCCTCGATGAACACCGCTTTATCGGTCCCGATGTAGCTGTCGTCGGCCCACGAGGCGTCACCGAAGTCGCCCGTGTTGTTCCACGCCTCGAGGTGCAGCATGATGCCGAACTTCCAGTTGTTCAGCTCGAACGCGACGTGGTCGATCACGCCCAGAACGTTTCCACGAATGATGATGGCAGAGCTCTCCGTGGTTTTTACGCGACTGTGATCGAATCGAAATTGATGCGAGTTACCGACGATCTTGAGGATGCTCACACCCATAGGGTCGACGGTGCTTCCGCCCTCAAAGCCGATGCCAGTGATTCGGCTGATACCGCCGGGCTTCGTCTGCCAGACAAGCACTTCGGGGATGTTGGGGTAGACGGCCTTGCTGACGCCGTCCACGATGACCGTACTATTGGGCCCCGCCCCCTGGAGCGTCAAAATCTTGTTAGTGATCGCAAGATTCGTGGTCCAGGTGCACGTACCGGCCGGGATCACAATCGTGTCACCATCAGCCGCAGAATTGACGGCGTTCCCCACGTCCGTCCGACTGCAACTGGCCGCGTTCCGAGTAGCAGCCTCGACATTTATGGCCGAGAACAACGCGGCCACCGTAAAACAAGCAAGAACTTTCATCGTCGCCCACCCCCAGTCGGCGAACGTTTTTGCAAGAGGGGTACCGGATTGGAGCACGGATCTAAGCACAAAAAGGGCCGAAAATCACCTTAGTTGCTTACAGGAGTGTCCGGGAGCTGACGCATGTGAACGAAGGACCAACCCGATTCATGCCGGCGCTCTGCCCCGTTGAGGTTTCCGTGCGAATGCTGCCGGACTCTGGCTGCCGGTGGCGTGGCTGGCGGGTGTGAGGGGACTCGTCGCCGTCCACCACGACGTTGCAACCGGCACCGCAGCTGCGGGCACTAGTTCGCCCGTATCCCCCACCGGCTCTGCCAACTTGAAATCGATCAGGACCATCAACATCACGACGTAGAGCGGATGCAGCGCCATGAACGCCGCTTCCGTGATGTTGTACAGCACCATCCCGACCAGATACGCCATTCCATATCGGGCCCAATCCCGGGTCAGCGTATCCGACGGACTCGAACCGGCATACAGGCGCCATCGTGTCCGGGTGCAGCGGTAGGACGAATAGAGCACACCTGCGAGGCAGATCACCCCGAGAATACCGAGGTTCAGATAGGTCTCCAGGTAGCCGTTATGTGCCTGCGTCGGCCGGAAAAAATAGAGGTCCCACAGTTGCAGCAGGCGATCACCGAGCCAGAAGCTCGCGAAGCCGGCTCCTACCAGGGGGTTTAACGGGATCTGGAGGACGGATGCCCACAGGTCAGTGCGCCCCGTGAGCGTCAGATCTCGTCCCGCGCTTTGAACGAGCGCTTCACTGATGTTGAACGCGAACTGCAGAAACGCGAAGCTCCCGATGGCAATCGTCACCAGCGTCGCCCAGTACTTTCGGGCGAAGCGAATCGAGGACGCGACGAAGATGAGTACGCTCACCATGAGGCACAGCAGAGGCGTCTTGCTGTCCGCCATGTTGAACAGCCAAGCGGTCATTCCCAGAAACCCCAACGCGATATAGATGTCGTGCTTGGGTCGCTCGCGGCTTCTCCCGATCGAGCTCAGAAGCGTGCTCACGAAAAACAGCCCGAACGCGAACAGCAGATATCCAAGCATGTTCTTGTTCGTCGTGACGCCCGTGAAAAACTGCTCGCCCGTCCACAGGTCGTAGCCGCGGCCGAGATCGCGGAAGTACTTGATGAAAACGACCGACATCGGAAGGAGGAGGAACGCGACCCGCTTGAACATCGTCTCGAGCGCTTTCCACGGGCGAGCGTCGCTCAGGATGACCAAGGCCATGATGACGTCGCCGAGGCTCTTGATCCAGCGTTTGAGCGCGATGTCGGGAAAATCGGACCACACGAAGCTGATCCCCGCGTACGCGAAGAAGATCGTCCACCAGATGTTGCGTCGGAAAAAGTCGATCCAGTCGACCTTCCGGCGCACGAGGATGACGACCCCCAGCACCATCAACGCGAGGAAGAATGCGCGATCGACCGGGCTGCCCTCGGTGATGTCCTGCTCTGCGTTCATTCCGTGGTCGGCCAAGGTCAGCCACATGGTGAGGGGCCGCGACCCTAGAATCGCCAGCCACAACGTCGGCACCCAGAGCCCGAGCGAGGGAGCAGGATTCCGACGCCGGTCGTACCAACACAATCCCACCGTAAACAGCAGCGACAGGATTACTGCAAGGATTGGCGGCATGGGGCCTGTGCGATCGTCGGTTCAGCGGACTGCAGCGATCAGCGCGCCCTCGCGGACCGAGCGGAGCCACATCTCGAACACCACGAGACTGAAGAGAATCTTGTGGTTGTCGCTCTCGCCGCTCTTGTGAGCGGTCAACAGCTCCTTCACCGCGGGCAACTTCAAGTAACGATACATCAGCGAGCCACCGTCGAGGAGCAGCGAATCCATCTGCCGGCTCAGCGACCGGCGGAACCACTCGTCGACCACATTGGCAGCGAATCCCCGCTTTTTTCGGCCGATCACGTCGGCAGGCAGGAAGTCGGCGCAGATCGCGCGATGCAGCACTTTGCGGCCGCCCCAGCGCACCTTCAAGCTGGCGTCGAGCCGCTGTGCGTATTCGACCACCTCGCGATCGAGATAGGGAACACGGCCTTCAAGGCCATGTGCCATCGACAGCTTGTCGCCGTAAATCAACAGCTCGTCGGGGAGCGACGAGCGAATCTCCAGAAACTGGAAGCCGCCCAGTTCGTCGGTCTCGTTGACCGCCGACTCGAGGTCGGACCACGAATCCAGAATCCTGTCGCCGGCATCCGAGGCGAGCAGATTGTCCTGGAACAGCCCGTCGATCACCGTGCCCGGCAGGATCGAAAACACCTGCTGGTAGCGCCGCAGCTTGTTCTCCACGTCGAGTGAATACAGCCCTCGCTTCAATGACTCGCGCCGCGGCACCATCGCGAGCAGACCCGCCGCCAGGTGGCGAACCGGCGTCGGCGTCTTCCGCCACAGCTCGCCGTACCGGACGCCGAGATGCCGCTGGTATCCGCCGAACAGCTCGTCAGGGCCTTGTCCGATGAGCACCACCTTGACGTCCTGCCTCGCTCGCTGGCAGATCAAATACATCGGGACGATCGACGAGGTGGCGACGGGCTCTTCGAGACTCGCAACCACTTTCGGCAGGTACTGCTCGAAGGCAGTGGTCGTCAGCTCGAGCGAGATGTGATTCGATCCAAAGTGGGCGGCCGTCTTGGCCGCATCATCCAGTTCGTCCTGCGCGAAGCTCCGACCGTAGCCGACCGTGTAGGTCGGCCAGTGATCGCCCTCCTCTTTCATGAGCGCCAGGAGCAGGCTCGAATCGATGCCGCCGCTGAGCAGCAGCCCTACGGGAACGTCGCTGATCAGGTGACGCTTGAGCGCGGCTCGGTAGAGCGACGTCAGCTCCTCTTTGGCCTGGTCGAACGACTTGACCGGAGCAAACGGTGTCGGCCGAAACTGGTACCACCTGACGACGCGAGGCTCGCCCTGTTCGACCACGAGCATCGTGCCCGGTGCGAGCTTGCGGATGCCCTCGAACAGCGTGAGGGGCGAGGGCGTATAGCGGTATCGAAGGAAGAGATTGAGCGCCGTCGGATCGAGGTCGGCATCGCGCGTGGCGATGAGCGAGCGGATCTCGGAGCCGAACGTCAGCGTCCCGTCGCACACGCGGTAGTACACGGGCTTGATGCCCATCGCATCGCGGGCGACGATGAGCGTGCGCTTCCGCGCATCCCACAGCGCCAGGCCGAACATGCCGTTCAGATGATTGAAGACGTCCTGGCCCCACTCCTTGTATCCGTGGATGATGACCTCGGTGTCGGAGTTGTTCTGAAAGACGTGTCCCTTCGATTCGAGTGTGGCGCGCAGCTCCTTGAAGTTGTAGATCTCGCCGTTGAAGACGATCCAGACCGTGCGATCGCGATCGGACATCGGCTGATGGCCGCCGCCGAGATCGATGATCGACAGCCGCCTGAATCCGAAGCCGAGCGGACCGTCGAAGAAAAATCCCTCATCGTCGGGGCCGCGGTGCGCGATGGTCGCCGTCGCGCGGACGACATCGGCCTGCACGACGGGCTTGTCGCTGGCGTAATTGAGCTGACCGTAGATTCCACACATGGTGAATGAGGGCTGGGCGCGGAGACTCGAGAGGCTAGACCACCTGAGGTTCGGTCTCCTTCTCCTTCTGGAACAGGTGTCGATACGCCGCCAGCAGATTTTTTGACGTCATTTCCCAACAGAGCGATTCCCGCACGCGCGCAAGACCGCACTGACCCATGCGGCGCCGGCGCGCCGGATCGTCCATCAGCTGGGCGATCGCCTCGGCAAATTTCGCGACGTCGTTCGGCGGGACGAACAGAGCGGCGTCTCCCGCCGACACGCGCGTCTCCTTGAGATCAAACGACACGACCGGCTTGCCCAACGCCATGTACTCCATCACCTTGATCCACGTCGAGACGTCGTTCAAGGGGCTGGATGGGTTTGGATCGAGGCAGATGTCAGCGGTCGAGAGATACCGGATCATGTCCGCATCCGGAATGAAGCCGGTGAAGTGCACGTAGTCACCGAGGCCAAGGTCGGCCGCCTGCGCGCGCAGCTCGTCGAGCGAATCGCCGGAGCCGATGAGGACGCAATAGAAATCGCGCCGGTTCATGACGTTGACGAGATGACTCAACGACCGCAGCAGGTAGTCCAGACCGTCCTGCGGGTTCATCGCTCCCACGTAGCCCAGAATCGTGCGGCCCCGTGCCTGGAGGGCGGCGTCGGGCGCAACCAGATTTACTCGAGCGAGGTCGGGACCATTGCGGACGACGAACACGTTCTCCGGCGACAGGCCGTTCCGCTCGATATCGATCGCCTTATAGCTTTCGTTGGTGGCGATCGCGATGTCGGCGAGCTTCAGCGAGAGCTTCTCGCACAGTCTGAGACCACCGCTGATGAATCCGTTCGTCTTGTTGTAGCGCGATTGATACAGCTCGGGCGAGAGGTCGTGATGATCGAAGACGAATTTCTTGCCGAACAGCCGATGGGTGGCGCCGACGATGAACAGAGTGTCGGGTGGATTATGGGCGTGAATCGCATCGAAGCCTTCGTTGAAGGCCGCGTAGACGCTGATGGCCAGACACGCCCCGGTGAAATAGCCGTACTCGACGACATACCCGCCCACGACCTTCATCTTGCTGAACAGCGATCCGATCCAGGAGGTTTCACCTTCGGGCAGCTTCTTGAACAAAGTCAGGCGAGGGACCCGGTATACCTTGACACCGCCGTCGACGATCTCGCGCGCGAGCTCGCCACGCCCGCGCAACGAGATGACGCTCACCTGGTACCCGTTCTCCAGGAGCGTGCGCGCTTCGTTGCGGACGCGGTTGTCTCGTGGAAACTGATTTTCCACGAGCATCAGAACCCTACCAGCAGATGCCTTCATAGCGCCCCGCGGCGTCGCCTGTCCGATGCGGCAGTGCCCGCACCAGATCGATGACTAACTTGTTGCCGTCAACGTGCTTCAGCTTTTCGACGAATTCCGGAGAATGCTTGGCGATCACGATGACATCCGAGCACGCCACGGCGCTCTCGATCGAGTCCTTCATCAGGCTCGAGATGTGCGGGATGACGTGTTCGATGTAGCGCCGGTTCGCGCCGCGCAGGCGCGCGAGCGAGACTTCGTGATCGTAGATGGCAATCTGGTAGCCCTTCCCGATCAGCATCTCCACCAGTTCGGCGATCGGGCTCTCGCGCAGATCGTCGGTATTCGGCTTGAAGCTCAGACCGAGCATGGCGATGTTCTTCTTGCCGGTCTTGCGAATGAGGTGGTAGCCCTCTTCGACCTGCCGATCGTTGCTCGCAAGAATCGACCGCAACACCGCCGGCTCGAGATCGACCTCCCTGGCCTTGTACAACAGCGCCCGCAGGTCCTTCGGGAGACACGACCCGCCGAATGCGAAGCCGGGCTGGAGATACGCCGGTGAGCAATTGAGCTTGTCGTCGCGGCAGAAGATCTTCATCACCTGCGTGCCGTCGATTCCCAGGCGCTTCGCCAGATTGCCGATCTCGTTGGCAAACGTGATCTTCAGCGCGTGGTAGGCGTTCCCCGCGTACTTCACCATCTCGGCAACGCCGAGATCCGTCCGAATCACCGGTGCCTCGATCGTCGAATACAGGCCAGCCACGACGTCGCCGCTGCGGGCATCGAGCTGCCCGATCACCGTGAAGGGCGGATTGAAGTAATCCTTGATGGAGGTCCCTTCGCGCAGGAACTCGGGGTTCATGCAGACGCCGAAGTCCCTGCCTGCCTGCTTACCCGAGTGCCGCTCGAGCGTCGGAATAATGTGCTGGTTCATCGTGCCAGGGAGCACGGTGCTCCGCAGCGACACCACGTGATACGCGGACTGTTGCTTGATGAAGTCGCCGACCTGAGCCGCGGCGCGAAGCACATATTCCAGCGAGAGGCTGCCGTTGTCGGCGCTCGGCGTTCCGACGCAGATCATCGACACGTCGGCGTCGCCGGCGGCTGCTGACTCGGCGCACAGATTCCCTGCGGCTCGTCCCGCCTTGATCAACTCGGACAGTCCCGGTTCGATGACCGGGCCAAACCCGTTGTTGATGCTGTCGACCTTGTCCCGATCGATATCGATGCCGCGGACACGGTGTCCCTCGGACGCCAAGCAGGCAGCCGACACCGACCCGACGTATCCGAGCCCGTAAATGTTGATTCTCACGTCTCTGCTCACCTCACCGGTTATGCTCGCGCGGTGTCGCGATTCATTCGCGACACCACCATCACTCGCCCACGACGCTCCGTTCACGTTCAGCCAAAGTGCTTGTAGAGCCGACTACTCAACACCGTCTGGAGCCGGCTCGGCGTCTTCGCGTAAACGGAGGACGCGAGCCTCGGAAGCCACTGCTGCTCTTCTTGCTGCGGGGGATATCGGTAGTACGTCAGCGGCGTTCGGGTGGCACCCAGGTGATCCTTGAAGGCAATCAATCCGGGGTTGTCGGTGTCCGAACGTCCGAGATCGAACAGGACCAATCCCTCCTGTTTCGCGTCTTCGAT